>WNGI01000675.1_pt1 | contig 26396 bp, 23 predicted proteins | sample 5400621 | NCBI WGS metagenome assembly WNGI01 (sample SAMN13153374, study PRJNA577476) | soil metagenome | isolation source: 20 cm soil or saprolite under Garry oak tree replicate 1 | place: USA:California | collected 2016-06-15 | reverse complement strand
TTTCGCCGGAAAATCCCTTCCGCTGAAACAAATTCCGTCGTCAGAATGTCCGCGCCGTAGTCTTTGCAGAGTTGACGAAAAATCTTGTCGGACACGCCCGCCATGGGGGCGAGATAAAGCGGGAAACCATCAAACCATGGAAGCGAAGGCGGCGGGGTGATGGAGTGTTGGAGTGTTGGACTCATGCCAAAAATGACGAATGTCGAATGACGAATGACGAAGGAATGATTAAAGTGGCCGCCTCCGCCACTACGCTATGGCGCGGCAAGCGAATGCGGATTTGATTCTTGGTGTTTGGAGCTTCTTTGGAACTCGGGGCCCGTTCGGCTTCGCTCAGGGCAGGCTTTGGAAATTTGGAGCTTTTGCGCGATCGCCACGTTTTTGACGAAGAAGGATCGTTTTTGAGCATATAAAGTGTTAGGAAGAGGCGGCTGCGCGGAAGAGCTGGGCGACTTCGTTTTGCACGCTTTCCATTTCATCAAGACGGAGCTGCGGATCGCGGACAATAAAAACGTCGCCGCTGGCGCCGTGTTCGTAAATCAGGACAGGGCCGTTTCCCGATTCCTCGGTTTTGATCTGTTTCAGAACGCGTTTGCGCTCTAGCATGACGGCGAGGACGTAACATGCGTTGGCCAGTGGATCAGTTGCTGAGACCAAGCGCCGAAAAAGCTGTTCGGCGTTTTCCTTGGGCAGAGGGTCGGGCGGCTCTGCTGGCGCCGGTTCATAACGCGTTTTCCAGAAGGAAAATGGCTGGATATTTTGGTTTCGCGCCGCCCAGGCTTCTTCACTTAAATCTTCGCGGCGAAAGCCCTCGCCGTCGCGAAACAATAAAGTGTAAAAATACTCACCTGCCGCGAACGGTCGATGTGTTGCTGTGCAGGCGTCGGAGCGATGCTTGATCGCCCATTCGTTTAGCAGCGGATTCATCGCCGAAACTATAACCGCTCTTGTTTCAGTCGTCCAAAACTTGAGCCAATGACGAAGCCCAAATGACCAGCCTTCGCCAAGGCATTTTTCTTGCTTCATGCCGGCTTGCGTCGCGCGAACAACAGCCCGAAGCCCAGGCCTTCTCGATTAGTTGCCCTTAAATAGAGCAGATACAGCCCGATGACGGCGAAGACAGCGTTCGGGGCCCAGGCCGCCGTCAAGGAGTGAATGCGGTAACCTTCTCCGAGCGCGAGAAAAAGATGCGTCAGAAAGTTCATTGAGAACACGAGGATAATTGAGGTTGCTACGCTGGAGAGAACACCGCGGCGGGAAAATCCGATACCGAGCGGCGCGGCAATAAATACCACCACCAGACAGGTCCAGGGCAGTGCCAAGCGATATTGTAAATGCGTCTTGAACGGAGCGAGGAGGGTCGCGGGAAAATCGGCATTGAAGTGCAGATACTGCCGTAACTCCGGTATGCTAAGATATTCGGCGCGAACATTTGCGCTGCTTAGGCGAAAGGGAGTTTCGCTCCAATGATCGATCGTGAGTGATGGCCGGAACTCCTCATTGCTAATGTTTCCTTTTCCGTCGTAATTCGCGATTCTGACCGACTCGAGGTCCCACGCTTTCGTTTGCGGACGGTAAAAGGCGCGGGTTGCCAGATAACTTTTGACGATGTTGTCGTTGGCGTCCTGTTGCAAAACCTGGATGTTACTAAAACTGTTTTGACCTCGACGAAAATTCTGGATGAACCAGGTGCGAGCATCAGTGCGATTCCTGAAAATCTGCCCCTCGATCTGACTCTCCCGGCGCGATTTTTGTTCGCTGGCCAGGAATGTTCTGCGGGCCAGGTCGGCATGAGGCGCGAGGGCATAATTGAGAGCAGCACTGGCCGAGACGGTGAGCAACCCGATCAGGATCAACGGCAGTAGGACCCGCGGAACGCTTACCCCCGCGGTCAACATCGAGACTATTTCGTTAGCGCGCGACATTCGTCCCAGACTGAAGAGAAGAGCGAGCAAGAGTGAGACGGGCAGCAGAATTACCAGGATCTGTGGAAGCTGGGTGAAGTAGTAGTGCGCGGCGCGAGTAAAACCAAAGTGCTCATCGATAAAAGTCGAAATGTTATCGCTGATGTCGAAGATGAGCCAAATGGAGATAAACCCGGCAATACAATAGACGTAAGCCTGTAAGAAATTACGGATGACGTAGCGATCGAGCAGCTTCACGAAGGATGCGAGGTAGATTAGAGACGTTCACTTTAATCTAATTACGCGATTCTGCACCTCGGTGAGTAGAAGCTCCAACATCCAGGGAAACTCCCAACTCAACATCCAAACAGGTGTGGCGCGATTCTATTGGAGTTCGGTTATTGGATCCCGCCGTTGCGGGACTGGTGCTTGGAACTTTCGCTCCGAAAACGCGCCGGCGATGTTGGACAGACGCCCCCAAAGCTTTCACGATGACTTTGCTCGCGCGTTTTGCAGCGTACGGGTAACTTTCGGACCGATGATTGCGCTGAAGGATTCTCTCGGAACAGAGTTTGTGGAAAGGGTTCGGACGATCTTTTCCGAGGCAGGGCGCCTCTCGAAATCTAAGAATTTTGAATTCCGGCCGCAACAGCAGGAAATGGCGGCGGCGGTAGCGCGCGCGCTGGAGGAGGAGCGGCATCTCGTGGTGGAGGCCGGCACCGGAATTGGCAAATCCCTCGCTTACCTGGTTCCTGCGATTCTGTTCGCACTTGAACAAAAGAAAAAAGCGATCGTCTCCACCCACACCATAAATCTGCAAGAGCAGCTCCTACATAAGGACATTCCAATTCTAAAGAAGGTTTTGCCGGTCGAGTTCGAGGCGGCGCTTATGAAGGGCCGGCAAAATTATCTTTGTCCGCGCCGATTGGAACGCGCGCTTCAGCAATCGAACGAACTATTCAGCAGTAGCGAGCAAAACGAATTACAGCGCATTGCGGAATGGGCCCGCGCGACTCGCGATGGGTCGATCAGCGATCTAACTTTTGAGCCCGACGCAAAAGTGTGGGTACAAATCTGTAGCGAGGCGCACATCTGCACTCAAAAAACGTGCGGCCAGCAAGCGGGCTGTTTTTACCAACAAGCCCGCAAACGCCTGCTTTCCGCGGACTTAATTGTCATCAATCACACGCTCCTCTTTATGCTGTTGGGAAGTCCAGACCAGCAAGAGGAGCGCGAAAGCGGCTTTCTTTTCCCCAACGATTTTATTGTTTTCGACGAGGCTCATACGCTCGAGCAGATCGCGTCGCGTCATGTGGGCATTGGCGTTTCGCAATACGGACTCCGATCGACCATTCAGCGGCTCTATAACGCGCGCACCCGGAAGGGTCTATTTACCGTCACTCGGGATGCCACCGGCGTAACTTTGGCAGCTGCACTGGTCGACGAACTGGATGCGTTTTTCCGGCAAGTGGAAGAGCGATGCAATTTCAGCAAAGGCCGGGAGTTCCGTGTGCGCGGCGCGGATTTTTCACCGGACACGATCACCGCACGTTTGATCGCGTTACAAGCGCGCATCGCCGACGTCGTCAGAAAAACGGGCGATGAATTTCTGAAAGCGGAGTTGCAAGAATTAGGCCGCCGAATTCGCGATGCACGGATCGGAATTGCGGCTTTTCTTGAGCAAAGCGAGTTGGAGCACGTGTATTGGGTCGAGCAGACTGGGAAGACGGCCCAATTTCTCTCCCTCAACGCCGCTCCGGTTGAAATGGCCCGAGTCCTTCGTCGCATGCTTTTCCGTGATTCTTGCTCTTGCATTATGACTAGTGCGACCCTGGCGGTCGGACGGGCTGACCTTGCCTATTTTCGTCAACGCATCGGAGCCGATGAGGCCGAGCCGCTGCAACTCGGCAGTCCATTCGATTTCCGCAGTCAGATGAAAATGTTTATTGTGCAGAAAATGCCCGATCCGCGAGACACCGGTTACGAAGCAGCGCTGATCGAGTGGATACAATATTTTACGAAGGAAACGGCTGGTCGAGCGTTTGTGCTATTTACGAGCTATCGGGGGATGCAACAGGTCGCGGCACGAATGCAGCCATTTTTTTCAGAAAATAGAATGAATCTTCTTGTTCAGGGCTCGGGTGCGCCGCGGGGACGGTTGCTTGAGCAATTCAAAACCACTGCGCGCAGTGTGCTGTTTGGAACCGACAGTTTCTGGATGGGTGTAGATGTTCCGGGCGAAGCCTTATCGAACGTCATTATTACGCGACTTCCGTTTGCCGTGCCGGATCACCCGCTTGTGGAAGCGAAGCTTGAACTCATTGAGAAACGCGGAGGGGATCCTTTCGTTGAATACTCGTTGCCGGAAGCGATTTTAAAACTTCGACAAGGGGTAGGCCGTTTAATCCGGACGAAAAGCGATCGGGGGATCGTGGTCATTCTTGATAATCGTATTATTACCAAACCTTACGGGCGCTCGTTTTTACAGGCGCTGCCGAAGTGTCCCCGGGAAATTATTTGATAATGTTCACTTGAACATATAAAACGAATGTCTTACTCTTAAAGCAATGCACGAACTGCGATTATCTATCTTTGCTGCGGTGACCGCATTTATCTTGGGTCTCCTCTTGGGCCATTATATTAGCCGCTCTCCCAAGCCCCTGGTCCTTACAAATCCCCAGCCGGATGTGGCAAGCCCAACCTTGCCCTCGCTCCCAACTGCCGAAGCAACCGCTGGAGCCAACGCCACCGCTCCGCCAAGCGAGTCTTCGGAAAAATCGCCACCTCCTTCGACTGAAACGCTCATCGCTGATCTCAAAGCGGCTATTTCACGTCCCGGCAGTCGACACAGTTTTGCCGCGTTTTCCAAAATTTCGGAATCAGTTAATCAATCAAATATCCGCGAAGTTGTGGGCTTCGCCGAAACTTTGCCACGGGAGCAGGACAAAAATGTGCTCCGTTCGGTTTTACTTGGGCGATGGGCCGAGTTTGATCCCCAAGGGGCCGTCGCTTACGCCGAAGCTCTTCCGAACCGGACACGCAATTCAGCGGTTAGCAGCGTGATCGCTGGATGGGCCGAGCATGATTTCGCCGCCGCCACTGGGTGGGCGCAGCAATTGTCGTCGGGGCCATTACGTGACCAAGCCATGCGCACAATTGTTTCCGCGCTTTCAGATAAAGATCCAAAAACAGCGTTAAATTTCTTGCAGAATGTTCCCCCCGGTCGGAATCGACAAGGCCTCTATTGGCCGATTTTCAGCCATTGGGCGAACAACGATCCGATGGCCGCGGCGGAAACGGCATCGCAACTTCCGGCAGGTTCGACTCGCGACACCGCATTGCAGGTGGTCGGCTCAACTTGGGGGAGCCAAGATCCGGAGTTTGCACTCAGTTGGGCAAACAATTTGCCGCCAGGGCCTGGTCGAAATAATGCGTTGCAGAGCATTCTCTCGAGTTGGGCTGAGAAAGATCCAGAAAAAGCAGGTTCCATCGCTCTAAGCTTGCCACCTGGCCCAGCGCGCGACCAATCGATTGGCAACATTGCAAACCGGTGGGCGCAAAATGATCCCCACGCCGCTATCACTTGGGTGGAAAGTTTGTCCCCTAACGACTCGCAAAGACAGGCTTTACGTAATGTTCTATCGGCCTGGGTTCGAGTCGAGCCTGCGGCCGCGGCCGACTATGTCGCCTCATTGCCTTCCGGCAAGACGCAAGATGAAGCTGTGACCGCGATTGCTAACCAATTCGCCGCGACCGATGCCCAAGGGGCAATTGATTGGGCCCAAAAGCTCCCTTCCGGCCCGGCCCGACAAAATGCGCTGACTAACATCCTTTCTCAATGGGCCGAAGCTGATCCACGCGCAGCCGCGGATTTCGCCTTGCACGCCAGCGACAAGGACGGTCGGAGAAACTTGCTCGAAAATGTCTCACAACGCTGGGCCCATGTCGATCCAGAGGCCGCCCTGACATGGGCCCAAAGCTTATCCGATCCCACCACACGGGATTCAGTTTTGCCGGCAGTGGTCGCTGCTGTGGCCGAATCGGATCCGCTTAAGGCCAGTAGAATTATTACGGAATTGCCACCAAACGAGGCTCAGGCAAATGCTGCCGGCGCGATCGCATCGCATTGGGCCGCGGAAGATCCTCAGGCTGCCAGCAAATGGGCGGCATCTTTTCCCGAAAACAATACCAAACAACGCGCTTTTGAGAATTTGATGAATCGCTGGTCGCAAACCGATCCCTATGCCGCTGCCAATTGGCTCGGGACTTTGTCTGAAGGTTCTTCGCGCGACGCGGCCGTCAGTTCTTTTGCCCGCCAGGTTGCTCGCTCCGATCCGCAAACGGCGGCGCAATGGGCGCAAACGATTGGCAACGAAAACAGACGTAACAACCAAGTCGAATCGATCATCAGAAGTTGGCTCAGCACTGACTCGAATAGAGCCGTCGCCTGGATTACGACATCATCACTTCCCGAAGAAATGAAAGCGAGATTGCTCCCGAAGTAGAACTCGTTCGCCATATGAAGGAGAAAAAGAGATGGAGTCATGCTGAGCAAATCGCTCTCCAGGTTGATGGCATCTTAGCGATCATGCATAAGTGGGGCATCCACACTTTGGGCGAGTTGACGAGGCTTGATAAAGAAGAGCTCCGCGCGCGCCTCGGAGCTCAAGCAGTTATTCTTTGGGAACGCGCCACTGGCCAATCAACTCGACTGCTGAAGTTGGTCCAGCCTCCGGAATCTTTCGGGGAGAGCTTTGAATTCGAACATGAAGTCGAAACAATCGAGCCGCTCCTTTTTATGTTGCGCCGCTTTTTGCAGCAGCTCTCCATTCGCTTAAATGGAGTCTATTTGGTAGCGAAAGAAGTTACGCTCCGCATTAAATTTACCGCCCAGCACGATTATGTAAGGGGCTTCAAAATTCCGCAGCCGACCAACGAAATCGACCTTCTTTTTCGGATGCTACACACGCATCTCGAAAATTTTAAGTCGGACTATCCGATCACTGCAGTCTCCCTCGAAGTTGATCCGGTTAAGCCCTCGCACCAGCAATTTGGTTTATTTGAAACAGCTTTGCGCGATCCCAATCAGCTTTACGAAACCCTTACCCGACTAGCGGCGTTGCTTGGCTGCGATCGTGTTGGGACTCCGGTCTTGGAAGAAACACATCAGCCCGATGCATTTCATATTGAACCGTTTTCCTGGCAATTGCCTGACTCGTCCTCGGCAGTCCACTCAGCTCCGCGTGTCGCTTTGCGACGTTTTCGCCCAAGTCCAGCTGCCTCTGTCTTGCTCGACGAGAACAGGCTCGTTCATCTCCGCAGCACTGAAATGAACGGAACCATTTCGGCCCAGAAGGGGCCGTATGTGGCTTCAGGAAATTGGTGGGATGAGAGGGCATGGACCTGTAGCGAATGGGATTTGGAACTGGAGAATGATCTTTTGGTGCGCTGTCACCACACCGGGGAAAGGTGGGAGCTCGATGGGGTTTACGATTAGCCGAATCACCTGTAGCGGCGCTCTATGACCGTCGCACTTTCCTCCCGAGTTTCGAGCGACGATCACAGACCGCCGCTACAGATATATGTCTTACATAGAGTTGCATGCCTGCAGCGCTTTCAGTTTTTTGCGTGGTGGATCTTTTCCCGAGCAATTAGCTGAAACAGCAGCCGAGCTGGAGATGCCGGCATTGGCGTTGCTCGATCGCAACGGCGTTTACGGCGCACAACGGTTCTCCGTCGCAGCGCGCGAGACCAACATCCGCCCGATTATTGGTTGTGAATTAAGCATGGAAAGTGGCGGCGTTCTTCCGCTGCTGGTTGAGAACCGAACCGGTTACAAAAATCTGTGCGAGCTTCTGACAGAGGCTCATTTGCGCAGCGAAAAGGGAAAGTGCGCGGTGACGTGGAGCGAACTACCGCGGTTTGCCGAAGGCCTCATTGCGCTCTTCGGATTGGGGAGCGCAGGCTGCCACGCTGCAGTTTGCGGCAGCTTGCCGCAATCTTCCGGATTCACGCGCAGCCGCGAGAATTCCGTCCGGCAAGCTGCCGGACGCGGCAGGCTAGCAGCCTGTGCTCCCCAGAGTCTGGCCGATCGCGCGCAGTTTCTGATTAGCGCTTTCGGGCGCGACAATGTGTTCGTTGAAATCCAGCGGCATTTTCTCCGTGGCGATGAGGGCACAAACCGGCAATTGATCGATCTGGCCGCTGATTATCGCTTAGCCCTTTTGGCGACCAATGGCGTGCAGTATGCCAAGCCGTCCGGCCGTCAGGTGGTGGATGTTTTTACCTGCATACGCGAACACACCCACCTTGATGCGGCCGGCAAACTACTGGCGCAAAATGCGGAGCGACATTTGAAGAGTAACATCGAAATGCGCTCTCTCTTTCGCGACCTTCCCGAGGCCATTACAAATACGGCCCGATTGGCCGAACGGCTCACATTTTCGCTCGAGAATATCGGCTACGAATTTCCATCGTTTCCCATACCCAACGGTCACACGATGGATTCATTTCTGCGCACCATCGTTCTATTTGGCGCGCAACAACGCTATTCCGCCATTAGCACAGCAGTGAAAGAGAAGCTGGATGAAGAATTGGCGCTTATTACCAAACTTGGTTTTGCCGGATATTTTTTGATCGTTTGGGACATTGTGAATTTCTGCCGCGAGCACAACATCATGGTGCAGGGCCGCGGCAGCGCAGCCAACAGCGCTGTCTGTTACTGTCTCGGTATTACGCCGGTCGATCCGGTCAGCAATCATCTCGTCTTCGAACGATTTTTGAGCGAAGGACGAAAAGGGTGGCCGGATATCGATCTCGATCTTCCTAGCGGCGACCGCCGAGAAAGCGTTATCCAGGAAATTTATCAACGCTACGGCAGACACGGGGCTGCCATGACTGCAAACGTGATTACTTACCGTGGTCGGAGCGCGGCACGCGAGATCGGCAAAGCGCTAAATTTTTCCCCGAGTATTCTGGATCGTTTTTCGCATTTGTTCGCGAACGGCGATTTTCCCCATACTCTCGATCTGCAATCACAAATCGAGCAGGCCGGCTTGCCGAGAGCACATCCGCGCATGGCTGCATTCATCAATTTATATCAATCAATCTACGGCTTACCGCGCCATCTCGGCCAGCATTCCGGAGGCATGATCATTTGCCAGAATAAACTCAGCTCGTTCGTTCCATTGGAGAATGCCTCCATGCCCGGGCGGGTCGTCGCTCAATGGGACAAGGACGATTGTGAGGATCTCGGCATTGTGAAGGTAGATCTGCTCGGTCTGGGCATGATGTCGGTGATGCAGGATGCATTGGAATTATGTCGGAAACGCGGACGACCAATCGATCTGGCGCATATTCCGAAGGACGACCCAACTACCTTTGAAATTATGCAGAAAGCCGACACCATCGGCGTTTTTCAAATCGAGAGCCGCGCTCAAATGGCAACTTTGCCGCGAATGAAACCAAAATGCTTTTATGACGTTGTTATCGAAGTGGCGATCATCCGCCCTGGACCGATACAAGGCGACATGGTGCATCCCTATCTGGCGCGCCGGGCCGGTCGTGAACCGGTGACATATTTCGATCCACGCCTTGAGCCGATTCTTGGCCGCACTCTCGGTGTTCCATTATTTCAGGAACAGATGCTGAAGATTGCGATGGTCATGGCAGATTTTTCCGGGGACGAGGCGGAAGAATTGCGGCGGGCGCTCAGTTTTCATCGTTCGGAGGAGAGAATGAACAAAGTCAGTGTGAAACTCCGCGCCGCCATGATGCGAAAGAACGTTGCGCCCCACGTGATCGACAAAATCATTCAATCTATTACGTCATTCGCACTTTACGGATTTCCCGAGTCACACGCGATCAGTTTCGCCATTTTGGCATATGCCAGCGCCTACTTGAAAGTGCATCGCGCTCCCGAGTTTTATGCGAGTTTGCTTAACAACCAGCCGATGGGTTTTTATACCTCGGCCACGATTGTGAAAGACGCCCACCGACATGGGATTAAGATGAAGCCCGTCTGCGTCGCGCACTCGAGCTGGGATTGTACGGTTCTTTCTGACGACACGGTGCGATTAGGATTCTGTGTCGTAAGTGGATTGCGCCAGGAGCGTGTAGAAAAGCTGATCCGGGCACGGCAGGAACGAAAATTTGCGTCGATCGAGGATTTCAAACGTTGCGTTTTACTTTCCAGGGAAGAACTCCGCACTCTGGCCGAGCTCGGCGCGCTCAATTGCTTCGCCGAGCATCGCCGCGCCGCGATGTGGCGTGTCGAAGAAACGGTGCATGACGATCTTCTGGGGAGCACACGGGTCTCGCGTGTTGGTTTCGGTGTCCCGCCGAAACCGTCTTTCAAAAGCTCGCGAAAGCGGGACGCTTTCGCCAACATACGAGACGCGGGTGCTCCCCAGAACACCAAATCGCCGCTTAAACCCATGACCATGCCGGAGCGGGTCAAGGCGGATTACGACACGATGGACCTGACAACCGGGCCGCATCCAATGAAGCTGTTGCGCCACAATCTAGCAAACGTTTGGCGGGCGAGCGATCTATCCCAGGCTCGCCATGGTCAGACAATTCAGATCGCTGGGAATGTTATTTGTCGTCAGCGTCCGGGCACAGCGAAAGGATTTGTTTTTATCAGTCTGGAAGATGAGACCGGCGTTTCCAATGCCATTGTACACCCAGATCTCTTTGAGCGATTTCGTCTTTTGATTACCGAAGAAGTCTTTCTCCTGATTGAAGGCGAAGTGCAAAATTCCGACGGTGTCGTGCTAATTAAGGCGCGCAAACTCCGGCCGCTCGCACACGAGGAGTTTGTCGGAAGCCAATCACACGATTTTCGCTGAATTTCTCAATGTGGGAGGGACCTTAGGGTCCGATCTGCCGCAGTGTAATAGTCGCGGCCTCTAAGATGGTCGCGGCGCCAAAGCCCCTCCCACATTCTCTATTCTCCGGCGTGCCGCCGCGCTGGTTCTTTCGGTGCGACCGGTTTTTCACTCGGTTTCTTGTCGGACTCGATCCATTCAGTATGAAATACACCCGGTTTGTCGACTCGCTCATAGGTGTGCGCGCCAAAGAAGTCGCGTTGTGCCTGCAATAGATTAGAAGGAAGTCGCGCCTGACGATAACTATCGAAGTAGGCCAGGGAGGCGCCGAAAGCAGGAACAGCGACCCCGTGGTCGGTGGCTGTGGAAACCGCGACGCGCCAGTTCTCCTGTGTCTTTTCAATGATACCGGTGAAATAGGGGTCGAGCAGGAGATTATGCAGCGCGGGATCGCGTGCATAAGCTTCGACGATACGGTTTAAAAAGATGGCGCGAATAATACAACCACCACGCCAGATGGTAGCGATGTCGCCAAAGTTCAAATTCCACTTGTACTGGCCACTGGCCGCGCCGAGTAATTCCATTCCTTGAGCGTAGGAGACAATCTTGGATGCATAAAGCGCACTCCGAACGGCGTCGACAAGCTGAGCCCGATCGCCTTTAAACTCCTTCCGCTTCGGTTGCGGCAGGATCTTTGACGACGCCACGCGTTCGTCTTTGCGCGATGATATCACCCGCGCCTCCACCGCTGCATTAATCGTGGAGATGACAACTGATTGCTGGATGGCCGACTGAAGTGTCCAGATACCCGTTCCCTTTTGTCCAGCTTTGTCGAGGATAACGTCCACTAATGGTTTGCCGGTATCAGGATCGGTTTTACGGAAAATTTGGGATGTAATTTCGATGAGATAACTGTTCAGCTCGCCCTTGTTCCAATCGGTGAAGATATCGGCGAGTTGCGGAGCATCCATCTCGATTACGTCTTTTAGAATTGCATAGGCCTCGCAGATCAGCTGCATGTCGCCATACTCAATTCCGTTATGCACCATTTTGACGTAGTGCCCGGCACCGTCCGGACCCATATATCGACAACATGGCTCGCCGTCGACCTGCGCCGCGATCTTGCGGAAGATGGGTGCGATAATTTCCCATGATTTACGCGATCCGCCAGGCATAAGGGAGGGCCCTTTGAGAGCGCCTTCTTCTCCGCCGGAAACGCCCATGCCGACGAAATGAATTCCCTTGGCCTCAAGGTCCTGGCAGCGTCGCTGCGTGTCAGTGAAAAGCGAATTCCCGCCGTCAATAATGACGTCCCCTTGTTCCATTAGCGGCGCAAGTTGATTGATGACAGAATCGACCGGCGCGCCCGCCTTCACCATGATCATCGCTTTGCGTGGGCGTTTCAATGCACCTACGAACTCCTCCATCGTGCGAGTCGGTGTGATCGTTTTGCCTTTGGCACGACCGGCAGTGAATTTTTCCGTTACTTCGAAGGTGCGATTGAAAGCGGCTACGGAAAACCCTTTTGACTCCATGTTGAGGACTAGGTTTTCGCCCATGACTGCCAGGCCGATCAGGCCAATATCACATTGATTCGTGCTCATTTTGAGTTCTCCTTCTTTAAAACCGTTGGGATGAAACGCAGTCTACCGGGCAATTAGAGCGCATGGCAAATCCTGTTTGTGAAGTTTTATTGACGGAAAGTGAATTAAAATGGCCGAGTGATCGTCCGGATTCTTCCACGGGGGCAATTGTCGAGTTCTACGGAGTGGTCCGTGCACTGGAAGCCGGCCGCGAAATCAGCGGAATCGACTACGAGGCGCATCGGCCGATGGCCCAGCATCAGTTAAGCACGATTGGGAAAGAAGCGGCTGAAAAGTTCGCGCTCCAACGTGTGATTATCCATCATCGGCTGGGATTTGTGCCGGCCGGAAAATCATCGCTTTTATTGCGGGTTACGGCTGGGCACCGAGCGGAAGCGTTCCGGGCCAGTCAATGGATCGTGGACGAACTGAAACGAAAAGCTCCAATTTGGAAACACCCCAAATTCAAGCTCAAACATAAGCCGCTGAAAAGAGGCGCCGAAGTGGAAAAGGATTTAGCGTAACGAATGAATTGGGCCAACCGCTTAACTCTGAGTCGACTCGCACTGACCGTTCTCTTTGTGGCGGCGCTAAATTCGTCGTGGCATTACGCGCGTACTTCGGCGCTGATCATTTTTCTGATCGCCGGACTGACAGATTTCGTTGATGGCGAAGTGGCTCGCCGGTATGGAATTATTACTAATTTCGGCAAGTTGATGGACCCTCTTGTCGACAAGATCATGATGGCGGCCGCCTTTATTTCCCTCGTTCCACTCAAGGCGGTGCCAGCTTGGGCGGCGACGACGGTGGTGGCGCGGGATTTTTTAATCACCGGCTTGCGTCTCATGGCCAGCACCAAAGGGCGTGTGCTGCCGGCGGAGCGGCTGGGTAAGCAAAAAACCTCCTGGCAAATCATCACAATCATTTTCTTTCTTGCTCTTCTCGCGGCCAGCGAACTGCGATTTGCGGATGAGAGCTCGACTTGGTGGCTTCGAGCCCGGGATGACGCTGGCCCAATTCTCGTCTGGATCACTGTGGCATTGACCGTCTATTCCGGACTTGGTTTTACGTGGCGCCATCGCGAGCTGATTGCTCCTGACCAGTAGCCGCCCTGGCGGCAGGCAAAGCGCCAAGACGAGCTGATCGTCGTCCGAACCCCTTTAGAAGAATGTTTGCGGAACTTCCACCCGATCGCCCGGTTGAAGTTTGACATCCAGCGACGGGTCGCGGCGGAACTTCCGGATATCGTAGACCTTTACGTCGTTGCGTCGTAAGAGACGAACTCGCTTCTGATCGGCGAAATCATTGAATCCGCCGGCGGCGTTAATGGACGCGAGTAACGTCAGATCTTCCGTGAATGGGACGCGCATCGGCGCGCGAACAGCTCCGCCGACGTTCACGAAACGTGAAGTCGGCTGCATTAAAATGGTGATGTTGGGATTCGTATAGATCTTGTTGGCGCGGTATGCTTCTTCAATCGAGCGCGCCAGTTGCGCGGGGGTCAGTCCTTCGGCTTTAACTTTGTTGATGTAGGGAAGACTAACGGAACCGTTGGCATCGACCGTGTAGATGTTATTCACCTGCTGCTGCTCTTCGTTAGGCACGCCGCCAATCTTGAGCTCGATCGGATCGCCAACTCTCAGCACTGCCTGACCGAAAGCGAGAGTGCCAAGACTGGAAAGAAAAAGCAGGACAAGAAAAATCCGGCCCATCAGTATTCGTCTGGCTCAGAGTAACCATTCCGCGCACTTGTGGCTGCGTCCTGAGTCTCGCCACGACGCGAATCTTTCTCGCGCGGATTGTAGTAGCCGTAATAATTTGTGTAGTAGTAGTAGTTTTGGTCGTGCCTGAGATCGACGTTGTTTAGCACAACTCCCAGGACGGTGCCGCCGACACCGAGGATGGCCTGTTTGACGCGAATGAGCATCGCACGTGGAAAGCGCCGGTGTTGCACGACGATAACAGTTTGATCAACTTCGCTGGCGAGGACCGAAGCGTCACTTACGCCGAGCATCGGGGGAGAATCAAAAAAGATAATGTCGTAGCGCAGCTTAAGCTCCGCGATCATGTCCGACATGCGCTGCGAATTGAGAATGCCGACGGCGTCCGAGGGCAATACGCCGCTGGGCAACACCGAAAGGTTTTCCACAATTGTGGGCAGAATGACGTCCTCGAGCTGCATGTCCGTCGTGAGATAGTTCGTCAACCCTTTATTGTTGTTAAGATCGAACAACTCGTGTTGAACTGGCCGCCGCAAGTCCGCGTCAACAACCAGAGTTGAATAACCGCCTTGCGCGCAGATAAAGGCCAGATTTGCGATGGTGGTGGATTTGCCTTCCCCCGGGCCTCCGCTGACCAGCGAGATGGTGTTTGCCTGCGGATTCTTTCGATTGAATTCTATGTTTGTGCGCAAGATACGGTAAGCCTCCGCGTCTGGAGAATCGCCCGGCTCCTTGTGCAGCAATCTGATCCCCTGTGGAATGATGGCGAGGACGGGCACCCCGAGAAGGTTCTCGACATCTTCCATGGTCTTGACACTGGTATCGAGATACTCAATGAAAAAAGCCAGTCCGACACCCATGACCAGCCCGACCAACGCCCCCAGCATCAGGTTCAACCCAACGCGAGGTCGCGCCGGTGCGCTGGGCGGTTCCGCTTTCTGCTTCACACTGACGGCAACGCGCGGCATGGCCAATTCCATGGTCTGCGTTGCGGCCCGGGTTCTGACGCCGTCGAGAATCAGCTTCTCCTTAATATAAGCGTTCTTGGCGCGAGTGTAATTTGCACTCAGATTTTTGGTGGAGAGTTGTTTGGCATTGATTTCGTTCAGCCGTTTTTGCAACTGGTCGTGGGTCGACTGCGCCGTCGTAAGATTCTTTTCCAACGCACTTCGAATACTGCTGACTTGTGCTTCGAGCTGTTTGGAATAGACATCCTGCGTCGCGCGCACGGCCTTCACTTTGGGATGATTCGGGCCGAGGCCCGAATTCAAGAAGAGCGCTTCCTGCGCTACGGCATCCTGATAATTAGGCAGGACTTTTTGAACAGTAGGGTCCTGAATGTTAAGCGTGGCCAGCATTCGCATCAGCTCTTCGCCCTTGAGCTTCTCGATTTGCTCGAGCTTGGAAGACAACGTCGCGACCTGCATTTCCGCCTCATTTACTTGGTTTTCCTGCTTTAGGATGACGGTGTTGACCGGAGCCTGGCTGTCTTCCGTCCCCTCCGGATTCAGATCGATAATGTGTTCTTCGTCACGGATGCGGGCGAGCTCGCTCAGCGCTTCTTCGACTTTCTTTTGCTGCTTGGTCACTTGCTCGTTCATCGCGGAAACACCGCGGTTCATGATGTCCTTCTCCTCTTCAACTCGCTTGTCCTGATAAACGGCCACGATTTCATTGGCGATGTCGGCCGCTTCCTGTGGGTTGGTGTCGAAGACACTAATCTCCAAAAGATCAGTATTGCGCACTTCAGTGACGTCTAGTTTCCCGCGCAAGATTCGATAGGCCTGCTCGCGTGAAGGCCGATAACCGCCCGTAGACCATTTATCCTGGAGCTTCAGGTGATCGACAACCGGATAAAGAATGCCGGTGCGTTGGATAACCTGGAACACCGTCGGAGCTAATTGTGGATCGTGCACCGGGATATTTGGATCGCCCGTACTGAAAATGCGCTGATTCTCGGCGGTGGATCTTACCTCAACGACGACAGAGGATTGAAATAAACGGGGCTGAAAATATGTCACGACCGCCGCCGTGATCAGCACCAAAAGAAAGGCTAAAAGGATTAACACCCAACGGACACGAATGACGCGCCAGTAGTCGAGAAAATGGAGTTTAACTTCGTCGGTTTGTGCCATGTTGATCCGAGGGGGCAGAGAGCAAGAAGCCTACCGCAAAACGCCGCGGAGTAAACCCCGCGGGTAACCGGTGTTTAAAAGGTGACGTTCAACCCTGCCCAATAGCGATTTCGCGAATATTCACGGAAAGCATCGTCCGACGATACGTCCGTGTAATTGTATCCAGCTTCAACCCCCCAATATCGGGTGACGGAGTAGCGCAGTGAGAGCGACATGTCGATTGAATCTTCTACAAATCCCGGGACAGGAGCGCCGAGGGGATTAAAGTCCTGGTAATCGTCATGCGAATAATAGATGCCAACCGAACCGCGTATGCGAGGAGTGAAGTTGTAATTCCCATTTAATCCAGTGCGAAACGTTTTCCGGCTCTGGTTCGAAGCGACGTCCGATGTTTCGATCGAATAACGAGCGGTCCATCCGAGGGAAGTTTGTTTGCCCAACACATAATTAAGCGAACCGTCGAAATAGGGAGAGCTTTGGCTGCCGGCCTGCTCGTAATCGACGAATTGAACACCGCCCCGGAGAGAACCAGTGAGACGTGGGTTGAAGGTGTGGTCCAAACCTCCCAGAAAATAATGCGATAGCGAATCGCGACTGCTATCGTGAATGTAGCTCACGATCTGGAGACGATATTCAGCCACCAGTGTGGTCGTCTGCCACATCAAGAAACGAAATTCGTTTCCGAATGTGTTCTCAAATCGATCGTCAAATTGCCCAATCGCTAAATCGTCGTAATTCAAAGCGGTCAAGGTATAGCTGGTCGCGGTGGAGAAACGCGGACTCCACAGATAGACAGCGCCAAATTTATCGGAGGTGAAAAAGTAGTTTCCGGAGCGCCTATTCACTCCCTGCGCGATGGCAAAGTCAGGTTCCGTTTGATAGGACAAATAAGTCGTCGCGTTTAATGTTAGCCGGGGTGTCGCTTTATGTACTACTGAAAGACTTAGATAATCATTCAGGTCGTAGTTATTCGCCCCGGGAGTTCGGATGGTGTCCCAGTAATAAGTGGCCCCCACTCCTGCTTCAAGGTCTAGCCGGGTACGCGGACTGCCAAACTCATACGTGGCCGAGACATTGCCGCTGGTGTATCCGGAGCCCTGTTTGCCGCCTAAATTGGAATTCGAGACATTATCGTCGTAACCTCCTCGGACAGAAATCGTGAGCTTAAAGGGGAGGCGCGAAAAAAGTCCTGTTCCGGTTTGCTCCGTCGGAACAGCCGTAGCGCTGGTGGGGCTGCTGGCAGTAGCCGAGCTGGCGGAGCTGATCGAGCTGGTCAAAGCCTCCTGTGCAATTGCTCGGGTAGCTGGAGAAAGGAGACAAATTAGAATTGCCGCAAATATCAGGAAAGTCCCCGAATGAGCTGCATCGTTTCTCATGTTTCCTTCACTCAGCGCCATTCGTGCCGCTCCGAACTTTGGCTGCAACGGGTCGAGGTTAGGGTGATGGCACACATCGGGCAATATCTTTTTGTTTCAAGGCGGAAGTCGGCTTGCACGTATTCGGACCAATTCGCTTAATTACGAATTTGGCTGATTAACCGCTGCAGGCGCCGCATCATGTTTGCGGCTGAACCGCTCAATTTCCATTTTTGCAAGTGTAACTCATAATGCTGTTGCGACGCCACTGATTTTAGGTCGCAGGCTTGCGCTTCTTGGTACATCCATTCCGCCTCCGGAAACCCCTCCAGCCCGTCACAAGTGAAGGCCAGCTCCAGCATGTACGTTTCATTGAGCGGGGCAAGCTTACGTGCTCGCAGGAAGGCAGATAGGGCGGCCCGGGTCAATCGATTAGCTCCGATAACCAGCGGGCAACGGGAATCGAACCCGCATGGCCAGCTTGGAAGGCTGGAACTTTACCATTAAGCTATGCCCGCGCGCTGGGGACTAAGCTCGCGCTCGCTGCCAGGAATGCCAAGTGCTTTTTGTGCTTCCTTGTGATGGTTTGGCAGCCGCGCTTGCTATTTCCGGCCGTGCCAGCTAGCTACTGAAGAATGATTAAAATCATTGCGCGTTCGTTTTCCCTAGCTGCCTGCCTGGCGATTACCGCGCGTGCCGATCTCACGATCGTGCAAAAAGTCGAAGGAGCCGGTCCGGTCGCTGACATGACTATTAAGATCAAGGGGGACAGAGCACGGATCGACGCCACGCCGCAGATCAGCACGATTATCGATGGCAAAACCGGCGAGATGATTAATCTGATGAATGACCAAAAAACCGCCGTGCGCGTGTCGGCCGAAAAGATGAAAGCCGCCTCTGAAATGGTCAATAAATTCACCGACAAAGACAAGAAGAAGTCGGCCGCAGAACCGAAACTTACGGCCACGGGCAAGAAGGAGATTGTTAACGGTTACGAAGCTGAAGAATATGTTTATGAAGGGCCTGACCTTAAAGCGACCTATTGGATAGCCTCGAAATACCCCGATGGCGCCGCTATTCTCAAGGAGATGCAGTCACTAAAGTCGGAAACCTGGACTGCAGGCAATGCGAGAATGCCGGATTACCGCGATTTTCCGGGTCTGCCGATCAAGACGGTGATCTCGGTTGGTGGCAATCAAATCACCAGCACAATCACTTCGGTGAAAAAAGATCCGGTCAGTGACGCGGAGTTTTCGATCCCCAAAGATTTCCGCGAAGTTAAAACGCCGGACATCAGCAGTTTTCTTGAGGGAAACGCCAAGAAGTCACCTGCTGAGTCTTCGCCCAAACCGTAGCACCGCCAGCTGGGTCTGTGGATTGCCGGCTGCTGCTCGCTTCAAATTCACCGCGACGGCGCGAATTGCTTTCCACCGCGGGATTTGAGTTTGACACGCTTGCGCCTCAAATCCCTGAGCGGGGCGACATCAACCTGACGGTGCGAGAGCTCACTGCGCTTAATGCGGTGCGTAAAGGGCTGACGATTGCACGCGCGCACCCGGACAGAATTATTCTTGCCGCCGACACGCTTGTCATTCTCGGCAATACCGTTATTGGCAAACCGCGGGACCGCGATGATGCCGCCAGAATTTTGGGTCTCCTCAGCGGAAAAGTGCACGAAGTTTATTCATCGGTTTTCATTCTTCACCTGGCGCGGGTAAGGCTGGCGATGTTTCACGAGATTTCTCAGGTGCGGTTTCGGCGCTTGGATAAGAAAAGAATCGTCAAGTATCTGGCCAAGGTAAATCCGCTCGACAAGGCAGGCGCTTACGCCGCTCAAGGTTACGGAGCCGAGATCATCGCGTCGATTAAAGGCTCGTACACAAACGTGATTGGTTTACCGATGGAGAAAACGAAAGCCGCGCTGGCCGAGTTTGGGATTAGACCGACCATCTCACCGCGCCTCCTCAAGCCGCAGCAGTTTTCAACCGTCGACTAGGGAACACCGGCGCTCGTCCGAGAGAAGGTTGCGCCGTGTCCAACGTCTTTGAGTTGGTTTCGAGCAAGGCTAAAGAACGCGACTTACGCGAACGAGGATTTGCCTAACGAGTTTCGACGAGCTCGCTCGGGCGATTCACCTGCACCTCTGCCTTATCACGCTTAAGCACACGATACAAAAACCAGACGATGAAACAGTTCGCCAACAAAATGAGCACGGCCGCCACACTGGGCCGATGCCATAGATGGCGCACTTCCAAGGGTATCAGTGCGCCCGTAGCGAAAATCATAAGAAATTCTGCCCAGCGCATTTGCAGATAAACACCTATTCCTTCAGTCAACAGAACGCCGCAGTAAAAGAGCGCTAGAAATCCTGTCGCCCGCAGCTGTCCGCCGGCCAGAACATCCTGCAACTTATTCAGCAGGAAGGTGACGAATTTGGTGTGCCCGAGCAAAATTTCGGCGTCGGCCCAATCCGAGATTTTGTCCATCCAAATGACGCGCGCGTTTAAGAAGAGCAAAGAAAATCCGAGCAGAAACAGCAGCGCGCCTTTGGCAATCTTAAAAAGCGCGATCAGCTTGAGATAGCGAACGCGCCGTCGCGGTTGGAGAAGGGCGCGAATGGCGGCGGAGTCACTCATTATTTGAAGGCTTCTTAAATGCTTCGTTTATTCGCGAACGATTGGTTGTTCCCGGCAGCAAATTTCAAGTTTGTTACCTTCCGGATCTTCAAAAAAGAAAGCGTAGTAACCGGGACTGTATTCTCGACAGAGTTCCGGACCTTCCAGGTTTCGCCCGCCGGCCTTGCCCACGATTTGTGCAAATCTGTCAACTTCCTCACGGGTGTCTGCCCAGAATGCAATTCGCGTGCCGTTCGGTTGATGATCGGGGTCCTGGGTGAAGCAGAAAAATTCGGTGGGCTTGCCTTTGCCCACTGCGTAAAACGTGCCGCAGTCGTCATCTGACCGATCGCGGGTAAATCCGAGCTGGGGCAAAATTTGGCCGTAGAACCTTCTCGCCCCTGCCATGTCTTTTACCCGCAAATCGATATGATCAAAGTGTCGCGTTTTCATTTCAGTGAGCTGTTGGCGGGTTTTCGATTTTCCTTCCGAACCATCAGTTTCAATCCGGACCAAATTTCATCCACTGCGCACACCTTCGTGTCCACCAACCCAAGTGGCAAGGCCGCTTGGCGAATCGTATCTTCCGTTACATCAGTCGGCAGACCAGCGGATTTTTTCGGCCACGAGACCCAAAGGGTGCCCGTGTCGGAAAGTCTGCGCCGCAGAAACTTCAGCTCTCTTTGCAATTCGGTCCGGCGCGCTGTAAACAAATGCACAAAATCGGGACGAGTTGTGAGGCGATCGATTAAACGCGCGCCCTCGGGAAGTTTGCCCAGCAGTTTCCGATAATTTTTCGGCCCATTGATCACGACCACACTCGCGCCCGGCTTGATTCCAAGTTTCTGCGGAAGCGGAGTTCCTGAATAGCCGGCCATTGTTGTTTCATTTATCAATGGTGCAAGGCCTGGCAAGGTGCTGCTTGTAACAAATGTGTGACGCTTGCGAAAAGAAGGGAAATCCCGTTTCCTAGCAGCGGTTTTATCGTGCGAACAAAGATCGACAATGTTAATTGTGCTGTGGTCTTAATGGCATTGTCGATTTTCGCGTCAGCTTGTGAAAATCGACGCAGCGCCGTTTCTGGAACGATCGAAATGGACGAAGTGCATGTGGGTCCGCGCTCCGCGGGCCGGGTGGAAAAAATTTTTAAGCAGGAAGGCGATCAATTACACGCCGGCCAGCCGATTGTGCAACTGGATGCAGCCGAACTAAAGGCGCGTCGCGATCTCGCCGCTGCGCAGATTGACGCCGCCATTCGCGATGCCGACTCGCAAGCGGCCCAGCTGGAATTTCTGCGCGACGATGCAAAGCGTCAGCAGGAGTTACTCAAACGCAAAGTGGTTTCGCCGACCGACGCACAAAGAGCCTCCAGTTCGGCCAGGGCGCAGGAGAAAATCGTTGAGGCCGCGCAGATGCGCGTGGTTCAGGCGCGCGCCCAGCTGGCAGACATCGACGCGCAACTTGCGGAAATGCAGGTGATCGCCCCCAGCGATAGCGTTCTCGAAGTCCTCAGTGTAAAGGTGGGCGACGTTCTGCCCGCCAATCGTGAAGTGGCAACCCTGCTTTTGCCGCAGCATCTTTGGGTGCGGGTTTTTGTTCCCGAGCTGTGGCTTGGATTAATTAAAGTTGGCGATCAAGTGCGAGTGCGGGTCGATTCATTTCCGCACGAAGATTTCCCCGGCACAGTCGAACAAGTCAATCGACAGGCAGAGTTCACTCCGCGAAATGTCCAGACAGTTGCAGATCGAATCCGGCAAGTTTTCGGCGTCAAGATTCGGTTGCCTAGCAATGATGCGCGGCTGCATGCAGGCATGGCCGCCGATGCATATTTCCCGAACGTGAAATGAGCTGCGCTATGAAGATGACATCGCCGGAATTGCGGTCCTTTGTGTAAGGATCTTACCTCGCTGATCCTCTTATGGCGGAGACAATGATTGAATGCGAAGGGCTGACCAAACGGTTCGGGAATTTCACTGCCGTCGATCACGTTTCTTTTTCCGTCGGGAAAGCCTCGATTTTTGGTTTTCTCGGGCCGAATGGGTCTGGAAAATCAACCGTGATACGGATGCTGTGCGGAATTCTTGAGCCGAGTGAGGGCACCGCGCGGATTGGTGGTCATGACGTCGTGCGCGACACAGAATCAATCAAAGACATGATCGGGTACATGTCGCAGAAGTTTTCGCTCTACGACGAACTAACGGTGAATGAGAACCTCATTTTTTCTGGAAAACTTTATGGACTGAGGGGCCGGGAGTTGTCTCAGCGTCGCAATGAATTGATTGAGATCACTCACCTTGAACCGTACATCGACAGGCGCGCCGGCCTGCTTTCCGGTGGTTGGCGGCAACGTCTCGCCATGGCCTGCTCACTCATGCACAAGCCGACTGTGCTCTTCCTCGACGAGCCCACCGCCGGAATTGATCCGGTTGCACGCCGCGAGTTGTGGGACCTGCTCTTTGGGTTCACGGCGCAGGGAATGACACTCTTTGTCACTACGCATTACATGGATGAAGCGGAGCGCTGCGACCACGTCGGCTACATCTACATGTCGAAGTTGATCGTCTGCGGTGAGCCGGATGAACTTAAACAAATGCCGGAGGTCAATCCGCCGGGCACGCGACGGCTCGATGTGACTTGCGATCACCTGACCACGGCCTTGCAGGCGATGCACCAGATGCATGGCGTTCGTAGCGCCACCGTGTTCGGTCAATCCATGCACTTGCTGGTCGATGAAAACCTGACGCGCGCGGAGATTGAAGAGAAATTGTGCAGCGTTGGCATCGGCCACGCCGAGATTCACGAAATGGGTCCGTCGCTCGAAGACGTTTTCGTCACGCTCTCGGCCAAATATGCCGGCGAGGAGCAGAAGAAGAAAGCAGCGTGATGAAAAGCGTTGCGTTCAACAGAGCAAATCCAAGGAAGGGCGATTTCCCAATCGCCCCGGCGGTTTGGAAACCACCGCTGCTTGTTTTATGAAACACAAGCCTTTCCGCGGCCTCAGCGCGATCCTGTTTAAGGAATTCATCGTCGTTTGGCGCGATCCGATGACGTTGTTTTTCATGTTCTTCCCGCCGCTCGTGGAAATGATCGCCTTTGGCTACGCGCTCGATACTGACGTGAAACACATGGCCCTGGTGGTCTTCAATGAAGATCGCACCGTCGAGAGCCGCCAATTTATCGATCGTTTCGTCAACACTGAGACTTTTCGCGTGGTCGGCGAAGTGAAAAGCATCGAAGCGATGTCGAGCGAAATTCGCAAAGGCCGCGCTTATGCCGGACTGCAAATCCCGCCCAAGTTTACTGAGCAGGTGCGAGCGGGCCGACCGGCGCAAGTGCAATTGTTGGTGGATGGCTCCAATTCCACCACCGCCTTGCAAGCGCTCAACACCGCGCTCGCGGTGGGGCTTACCCAGTCAGTTGAATCGCTTCTGCGCGAAACCGGGCGGCGCAGTGTGCCCATCGATATCAGGCCGCAAATGCTTTACAATCCGGCGATGAAGAGTCCGAACTTTTACATTCCGGGCGTGATTGGGATTGTATTGCAAATCGGGACAACGTTCGCGACGGCCATGGCGGTAGTGCGTGAACGCGAGCGCGGCACGCTCGAACAGTTGCTGGTAAGCCCATTGAGCCGCTGGGGGCTCATGCTCGGCAAACTCGTGCCCTATCTTTGCATCGGTATGGCGATGGCGTTTCTGCTTTTTATTATCATGCGTTTCCTTTTTGGTGTGCCGATCGCCGGCAACGTGCTGGCAATGCTTTTTGCAACGCTCGTTTATGTTTTCGCGCTGCTCAGCCTCGGTTTGCTCGTCGCGACCAAAGCCGAAAACCAAATGCAAGCGTTACAGATGTCGATGACCTTTATGTTACCGAGCGTTTTCTTCTCCGGCTTCGTATTTCCTCGTGAAACGATGCCCTGGATTTTCTACGCGCTCAGCACCGTCTTGCCTGCGACCTATTTCATCTCCCTCATGCGCGCTATTATTCTGCGCGGCGCGCATTTTTTTGAATACTGGCCGCACCTGATTATTCTCATCATCATGTCGATCTCGCTCTTCGTTCTATGCGCATTGCAATTTCGAAAGAAAATCGGCTGACGTGACGTGCAGCTCATCGGTTCCTGGCGTCGCGTCTCGGTGCTGGTCGTTGCCATCGCAACAATTGGCAGTGCAGCGTGGTGGCTAATGATCAGAATGCCGGGGGGAGGTTCGACCGCGACCGTGATTTCATTGGTAGACGCTAATCTTCGCGACGAGCTAATGGCCGACGTGCAAAAGCTCGCCGGTGATATTGGCGAGCGGAATGAATTTCATTATGCCGAGCTCAAGGCCGCGGCCGATTACATTGAGCGATCGTTCGCCGCCGCCGGTTTGCGTCCCCGGCGCGAGGGATATGAGATGCGGGGTCGTACTTTTGACAACATCGAGGTGGAGATTCCAGGCGAGGCGCCGCAGATTGTGCTGGTAGGGGCCCACTACGACTCCGTGCTCGGCGCCCCTGGCGCGAACGACAACGGAAGCGGCGTCGCTGCCTTGCTCGCACTCGCTCGCAGGTTCGCCGGGAAAACTGCTCGCCAGACGCTGCGTTTCGTCGCGTTTGTCAATGAGGAGCCGCCGTATTTCCAAACGCCGGAAATGGGAAGTTTTGTCTACGCCAGGCGCTGCCAGGAGCGCGGGGATCGGATCTCCGCCATGATTAGTCTGGAAACGATTGGATATTTTTCCGACGCACCAGGTTCACAGAGTTATCCGCTGCCTGGAATCGGCGCATTCTACCCGACTACCGGGAACTTCATTGGATTCGTTGGGAATGTTCATTCGCGCGATTTGGTGCGGCGGGTGGTCGCTCTCTTTCGGCAGCACGCAAAAATTCCCTCGCAGGGGGCTGCATTTCCTTCGTTCGTCCCAGGTGTCGCCTGGTCGGATCAATGGTCATTTTGGGAGCATGGTTATCCCGGTATCATGGTCACCGACACCGCGCCTTTTCGTTACGCTCATTATCACCTCGCCACCGACACGCCGGACAAGCTCGATTACGACCGCTTTGCGCTGGTCGTCGATGGAATGCAGAAAGTGGTCGAGAATCTCGCAGGGGCAGGGCGTTAAGAGAGGGAGCGGCTACGCCATAAAATATCGCCGGGCGACGAGCGACCACGCCAGAAGCGTGACGAGTAAGTACCAGGCGAAGAACCGATCGAAACCGCGTTTTTTCCAACCCGCACCTATGATCGCCAGCACTCCATAATGTCCCACAAAAGGTAGATACCAGAGCGGGTGGAAGATATCTCCCCGTATACTCGTTTGCAAAATATCGAGCAACACTGTGGCAATAAGGCTGCCATAAAACCCGACCCTGGTTCGCTCGAAGATTTGGCGGTAGCTGTCGGAGTCCGACAAACCGGGCGGGTAAAGAAATATCGCAAGCATGTAAAATGAAATCGTCCAGGCGATGAGGACGAGGAAGATGTCAAACGTCCAGTTGGTCCTCGTTTTCCAGAAGAAAAATACCCACCAATTCAACAACAAGGCGACGAGGGTCGCGCCGGTGAGGACGAGGTGGGTCTCGTCGATTGGATTTTGCTTACGCCGATAAAAGGCGCGACCGGCCCCGGCAAGGAGATGAGTGACACCAAGTCCGAAAATGATCGAGAAGGATTGACAGGAAATCAAACTCAGTCATCCGGCTCACTATATTGAAGTGGAACTGACGCAGCGATAACAAAAAAGTCAGTCTGGTTTCAGAAAAAGCTGACCCGGGGCTTTAGCCGCCGCCCTACCTCAAGTTCGCTTCAGCAGAGCAGCCCCGCGTCTCCCCGATACTCCCGACAAGCTCGGACTACGACCGTTTTACGCTCGTGGCAAGCGTCATGCAAAAAGTCATTGAGGAACTCGCGAGTCACTGAACTTTCAACGCGAGTTTTTCCTGGGCAGCAACCAGTCTAACGCGTTGTACAAATCCGATAATCCGGCTCCTTCGATCGGAGAATTATGTTGCGCCCCGCGTAAATGGATGACGCGCTTTTCTCCGCCATACGCGTCGACGACCAATTGCTGAAACCGTGGTGCGATAATTTCGTCTCGCTCGGCCAGCAAAAAAATCGCCGGAGCGTGGACTGCTTTCGCATTGGCAACACTGTCGAGTTCGCGCGGTATTTGCGCAGCTAGCGGGCCGGCCAGCAGGCAAAGATTCCACCAGCCAAATTGGCGCAGGATCATTTCCCGAATCGCTGGCGGATTGTGCAGAATCAAACCAGCC
>WNGI01000673.1_pt1 | contig 26411 bp, 21 predicted proteins | sample 5400621 | NCBI WGS metagenome assembly WNGI01 (sample SAMN13153374, study PRJNA577476) | soil metagenome | isolation source: 20 cm soil or saprolite under Garry oak tree replicate 1 | place: USA:California | collected 2016-06-15 | reverse complement strand
TCCGGGAGGTGGTCGGCGCGCAATGTGTCGTCGGTCGCCACGATGACGGCCCGCTCGATCACTTTGCACAGCTCGCGCACGTTACCTACCCACGCGTGGGCACGCAGCAGCTCCAGCGCCCGGTCCGAAATCGAGTGGATGTTCTTGCCGTAGCGCTGCGCGAACACACGGACATAGTAGCCGGTAAGCAGCACGAGGTCGTCCCCCCGCTCCACCAGCGTGGGGAGCCGGATCGTCACCACCGCGAGCCGATAGTAAAGGTCTTCGCGGAACCGCCCTTGCTTGATCGCCTCCTTGAGATCGCGGTTCGTGGCCGCGATGAGACGCACCTCGACGGGGATCGTCTCGCTGCCGCCCACCCGCTCGATCTCGCGCTCCTGCACGGCGCGCAGGATTTTCGCCTGCAGCGCGAGGCTCATGTCCGCGATCTCGTCGAGGAACAGCGTGCCGCTCCCCGCCTGCTCGAAACGACCGATCTTGCGGGTGATGGCGCCGGTGAACGACCCCTTCTCATGCCCGAACAGCTCGCTCTCGAGCAGGTTCTCGGGGATCGCGGCGCAATTGACCGCGACGAACGCCCCCGAGGCGTGCGGGCCGTTTGCGTGAATCACGCGGGCGACGACCTCTTTACCCGTCCCGGACTCCCCCTGGACGAGCACCGTGGCGGAGCTCCCCGCGACGCGGGCCAGCAGCTTGTAGACGTCGAGCATGGCGGGGCTCTGGCCGACCAGCGCGTACGGCCCGACCGCGTGCGGCTCGACCAGCGGCAGCGCGACCGCGGTCTCGCTGGCCACCGAGCGGAGCCGGTCGAGGGCGCGCACCAACTCCTCGCGGCGCACCGGCAGGGAGAGGACATCCAGCACGCCCGCCTTCTCCGCCCGCAGCACGAGTCCCATCGACGGGGCCTGCGCCACGGCGATGAGTCGCGGGCTGCCGTTCGCCCCTCGCAGCGAGTCGACCCACCAAGACAGGTCTTCGTCCGGGTGCTCGCCCAGCACGGCGAGCACTACGTCCCACCGCTGGCCGGCGAGCTGCCGCACCGCGCGCGGCAGATCCGGCGCGGTGTCGACCTCGAGCCGACCGTCGTCGGCCCACTGCCGCACGTTTTGCACCACGGTGCCGGCGCCGCCGCCTTCGCCGGCGACCACCAGAATCCGCAAGAGCGCCAACTCCTCCTTGCTCGGCACTGCGGACCGAACCGAGGGCTCCATGCGAACCTGTGGAATCATCCCCTCGTGCCGGCGCCGCCCAAGTACCGGGCGACGAGCACGAGCGCATCATCCGTGCCCTTGCCGTGACGAGCGAGGATCTGATCGGCGAGTTGTTGCGGCGCCGCCTCGGGCGAGAGCCCGTCGGCGAAACCTTCCCGGATGCCGTCGGTGGCGAAGAAGAGCGTATCGCCGGGAGCGATCGGGAGGACGACGGCGTGGAGCCTCGGCAGCTCCGATCCGACGATGCCGCCGCGCGTCACGAGAGTCGTCCGCGGCGAGCCCGACCGCGCGGCGCCGTCGCCGTACAGCAGCAGGCCCTCGACGTTGCCGACGCCGAGCCACGTCATCGAGCGCTCGCGGCGCCCGAACATCGCCACGCTCATCACGACGCCGCGCGTCCCTTTGAGGGCGCGGTGGCAGCGCTCGAAGAGCGGTAGCGGCGATTCGGTCGCGTGGCGCTCGAGCGCGGCGACCGCGGCCTTCGCGGCACTCGCCGCCTCGGCACCGTGACCGAGTCCGTCGACCACCGCCACGAGCGCCCCCGACCCGAGCTGCTTGACCAGGTGCAGGTCGCCCGATTGCGCCTCCCCGGGGAGGGCCAGGGTGGCGACGCCCCACTCGATCAACGCCGTGCCCACGGACGCCTCAGGCATTCATGCGTCGCCATTTTTTCATCGTCACAATGGTCCCCTTCCCGACGGTCGACGCGACATCGAAGTCGTCCATCAAGCGCCGAGCGCCCGGGAGGCCCAGGCCCAGGCCGCCGGAGGTCGAATAGCCGTCCTCGAGCGCCCTCGCGACGTCGCGGATGCCCGGGCCCTGGTCGCGCGCCACGACGACGACGCCCTGGCGATCCCCGTTGGTCACGACGCTCAGCGCCACTTCCCCGCGTTTGGCGTAATTCAGGATGTTGCGGGCGATCTCGGAGATGGCGGCAGCGATCACCGTCTGGTCCCCGCTCGAGAACCCCGCCTCGGCCGCGACATCCCGCCCGCGTTGCCGTGCGGTGACGACGTCGACGTCCGTGGCGATGGGGATCAGCAGCTCGTCAGCCACGGTCGATGCGTCCCGTGCCGCGGTCGATGCGGAGCTGCGCCTGCTGGTCGAGGAACAGGAGGCCTTCCTCGAGGTCCAACGCGGTGGACACGCCCTTGAGCGTGAGCCCGAGCTGAACCATGGCGAACGCCACCTCGGGCTGAATCCCGACGATCACGGTCTCCGCACCGCGCAGCCGCGCCATATGCGCGATGTCCCGCAGGGTGCGCACGGCGAACGAGTCCATCACGTCGAGCGCCGTGACGTCGACGATCACTCCCCGGGCCCGGAAGCGCCCCACACGCTCGATCAGCGCCTCCCGCAGCTGCGAGAGGTCGGCGTCCGTGAGCGCCGACTGAATGGACGCGATCAGATAGTGGCCCTGCTTCAGGATCGGGACTTCCACGCGTCCTCCGTCGACGGAGTAAGCAGCCGGCTCACGCCTTCGGGCTGATCTCTTCCAACGGCAGTACCTTGTAGCCGAGCAACCGCTCGGCCTCTTCGATGCCGCCCTGGAGATCGCCCACCGTGGCCATCTCGCTCAGGTCCACGCCGATCGTCACGAGGGTCTGCGCGATCTCGGGCGAGAGGCCCGTCACGATGACCGTCGCACCCAGCAAGCGTGACGCCTCGACGGTCTGCACGAGGTGGTTCGCGACGTTCGAGTCCATGGCCGCCACGCCCGTGATGTCGATGACGACCACCTTCGCACGGTTGGTGCGGATCGCGCGCAGCAGCTGCTCCGTGAGCTGCCGCGCGCGCTGTGGGTCGATGACGCCGATGATCGGCAGAATGAGCAATCGCTCGCGCACTTGCAGCACCGGGGTGGACAGCTCCCGGATCGCCTCCTGCTGCTGCCGGATGATGCGCTCGCGCTCCTGCACGAAGCCGACGGCCACCGTGTTCGCGATACGGTTGGCCGCCGGCTCGTAGGCGTCGAGGATGCGATTGAGCTTGTCGAAGTCTTCGTGGTATTTGGCGAACAGCGATCGGGCGAGCACATCCCGCAGCAACAGCACGATGCCGACGACTTCGTGCGTCTCGACGCCTCGCGGGATGATGCGCTCGGAGAGGTTGCGGGCGTATGCCTGCAGGGCCTCGAAGGTTCCCGTCTCCAGCGCTTCGACGTAGTTGTCGTACACCGACGTCGCTTCGGCGAAGATCTCCTCCTCGGTCATCGCCGTGAGCAGCTGGGCCCGCGTGATGCGCCGCGCCCACTCCTCGCGCAGCTGCGTGCGGTTCTGTCGCAGGTGAGCCACCAGCTCGCGCAGCAGTGCCGCGGTGGACTCGGATAACGCCTGGGGATCGGGCGGCGGCGGCAGCGCGTCTTTACCTTTCGTGGCCATGGCTGGCGGTCCTCGCCGGTGGAATGTTGCTGCGGCGCAACAGCAAGGCTAGTGCCAACGTGTCGCGCTTGGCGACGCGTCATAACTATCTATGTCACAACAAGTTGATATTTGGAACGAAGAGGTGGTATTGCGTCCATGCAACGAGTTGATGCGTCAGCGTGTTGCGCCGAGCACCAAAAGAGTGCGCGGAGGTGGCCCGATCCACACTGCAGGATCGGGCGCACCGCTCCGGCATGAATCACATCGTGGCGCTGCTCGTGGCCGACCCGACGATGACCTCGCCCGTTTGAAGCCCCGTGAGGGCGTCCCGCAGCACGACGTGAATCAGGTTCACAGTCAGGCCGCTCGCGCGCACGCCGTCCCCGGTCGGCAGCTGCTCGTTGAGGATCACGTACCCGACCCCGGGAAGCGTGATTCGCGTGTTGGGCGCGACGGCGGCGTCGCCAGATGTCAGCTGCACGCCGTTCACCACCAGGTCAGCCAACGTGGACCCCAGCGCGTTGCTCGTCGCCTGCGCACCATTGCTCGTGCTGCTCACCGTGGCGGTAAGGCTGCTCGCGGTGATCAGCCCGTTCAACAGGTTCACGTTGAACACGGTCGCCACGCTCTGCGCGGCGGCCGCGTCTCCAATCGCTCCCGACGTCGTCCCCGTGAGGGCTTCCGTCGTGAGCGTGCCAGGGACGCTCATGCCGTCCGCTGCGTCGTCGGCCATCGCGCCGTCGGACGCGGTGCCCTCCGGCAGGATGGCTACTGCTGACTGCTGCGTGCCGAGTGGGCTCTGCACCCTGGCTCCGTAGGCCTTGCCACTGACCGACTGCGCCGGCGCGACCGGGGCGAGCAGGGTGGCACCGCCGATGAAGAGCGCTAGTGTCGCGGGTCTCATTGTTCAACCCATCCTTTCAAGACTGTCCTAGTGGGCCTGGATGTTGCCGCCGGTCAGCGGTTGGTCGCCGGTCGTGCTGCCAACGCCGCTGACACTCACACCAAACGTGTCCGGGCCTCTGCCGGGGCTGCTGCCCGGCTCGCCGTTGTCGCACGTCTTCACAGAAAACGTGTGGTTGTCATCCCACGAACCGTTTCGACTCTTGACCCGGGCCGTGCCCGAGAACTCGGCGCATTGCCCGCCCGGGAAATCGGGGTTCGGAAACGACGAGAAGCTCGTGATGGACGTGCTATGGATCAAGGTCTGCGATGGGTGACTCACCACCTGTAACTGTCCCTTGATTTGACCGTCGGTCGTGCAGAAGTCCTTCGCGTGCACGTTGAACCCGAAGGTCGTCTTTCCAACCTGTGGATTCGGATCGTCGATCCGGCCGCCACCGGTGAATTTCTGAGCGGCGGAGCACCCGAACCAAAACGATGGGCGCGGCGCGTTCTCGCTCACCGGGACAGGAGCCCGGTCGCACCCCCACGCCAACAGCGCGGCGGCCACGATGCCAGGCACGAAGCCAAGCCTAGTTTGTCTACACATGCGACGCCTCCTCGCAGGGTCAAGCAGCACAGCTGCTGCGGGACGTGCGAGGGCAAGACGGATGCCAGTCGCTGTGTGTAGCGAGTGTCTTGTGATGTCGAGAGATACGTGCGCTGTGGCCCTGCTGCAGCGCGGCGTGCACATCACGCGTGATGCGTACTTCGTTGCACGCGCACTAGATCGTGCGCGCTACACCCACCCGGGCCGGAGTCGCGGCCCGGCAACATACGGCGGAGCGCCGCGGGGAGCGGCGTGCGGTCCGCTCCCCGCTGGTCGCTGCATCGTCCATTCGCATACCTCCTCTGTTACACACGCTTCAGATGTCGTTCGCGCGAGGCTTCAGGTCGCGCCCAGTGGTTGCGGGATGGCGACCGCTCGGCGCGCCGCCGGACCCGCCGCCGCGCCATCCACCTCGAACCGCTCACCGTCACACACCACACGCGCGATCCGCTCGGCCGCCTTGCCGTCCCACCGCTCGATGACTGGTCGGGCCGGTGAGCGCCGTGCGAGGGCTCGCTCGGCCGCTGCGAGGATCGCGTCACGCTGCGCCTGCACGAGGCGGTTGGTGCCGTGCGTGCAGGTGATCGGGCGCTCGGTATTCGGTCGCACCGTGAGGCAGGGCACGCCGAGGAACGAGGTCTCCTCCTGGAGGCCGCCCGAGTCGGTGACGACGAGGCCCGCCTTCGCGACCAGGCTGAGCATGTCCAGATAACCGAGCGGCTCGAGCAGCCGCAGTCCCCGGTCCGTCGGCGGCCGCAGCCGCAGATCCTCGATGCGCGCCCGCGTGCGCGGGTGCACCGGAAAGAGCACCGGGATGTGGTCGGCGAGCCGGGTGAGGGCTTCGAGCAGCTCTCGCAGCACGACAGGGTCGTCCACGTTGGCCGGCCGATGCAGGGTCACCACCGCGTAGGAGCGCCCCTGCACATCGAACCGCGCGGGCGCATCGACCGCCAGCGCTTGCGGCAGGGCCCAACACAGCGTGTCGATCATGACGTTCCCGACGAAATGCATCCGGTCGGCGGCGATGCCCTCGGCCTCGAGGTTCTCGGCTGCGTCGCGCGACGGCACGAACAGCAGATCCGACAGCCGGTCCGTGACCACCCGGTTGATTTCCTCGGGCATGGTCCAGTCGCGGCTGCGTAAGCCGGCCTCGACGTGACCGACGCGCACCTGGAGTTTGGCGGCCACGAGCGCGGCGGCGACCGTGGAGTTCACGTCGCCGTACGTCAGGACCAGGTCGGGACGGAGCTCGACGAGCACCGGCTCCAGCCGTTGCATCACGGCAGCCGTCTGCTGCGCGTGCGACCCCGATCCCACGCCGAGGTCGTGATCGGGCGCCGGGATCCACAGCTGTTCGAAGAAGGCGTCCGACATCCCCGGATCGTAGTGTTGGCCGGTATGGACGATCACATGCCCCACCCCGCGCTTCACGAGCTCACGGTCGACGGGAGCGAGCTTCATGAAGTTCGGGCGGGCGCCGACGACGGAAAGGACGCGCATGGCCTTACCGGGTGAGTTGCCGGATGCCCAGGATCGCGATCGGGATCGACACCAGGATCCCCACCATCCGGACGGTGCGTTCGGTGTCGTTGCGACGTGGTACCACGATGCGGTCGCCGGTGCGCAGGCCCATCCCCTCGATCGTCAGGCCGCGCGTAAACGCGTCCTGAAAATCGTTGCCCACGAAGAGGCCCTTGCCGTCCCGCTCGATGCGGGCACGGGTAAAGTTTGCATCCTTCGTGGGCCCGCCGGCCGCCATCAGCGCGTCGGAGACCACGGCGCCGGAGAAGACCGTGTAGAACCCGGGATGCTCCACTTCGCCGAGCACGCCCAAGCGCACCATCACTTTCGCGTGCACGACGGGTTTCTTGACGTAGCGCCCGAGCTGCTGGCTGAGATACGTCTCCACGTCGGCGCGCCGGACCCCCTTGAGCGGGATCACCCCGATCACGGGCAGCGTGAGTGCGGGGCCCGGCCCGACGCTGAACGAGCGCGTGAACTGCGTGTCTCCCTCCACTTCGAGGAGGATCTGATCACCCTGCTCGAAGTCGCCTTGGGCCGCCTGCGATGCGGTCTGACCCGCGAGCGGGCTCGTGATCAACAGCAGCGCCAGAAGGCGCACGACCATTTTCTCGATCATCGTATCATTCGACCGTCACGCTTTTCGCCAGGTTGCGCGGGCGATCCACGTCGCAGCCGCGCAAAACAGCGATGTGGTACGCCAAGAGCTGCAGCGGAATGACCGTCAGCACTGGCGCGATCAAGGGTGGACTCGCCGGCACAGCGACCTGGTGATCCGCGAGCTTGCTCAGATCGCCGTTGCCCTCGCTCGTGATCGCGATGATGCGACCCCCCCGAGCCTTCACTTCTTGCATGTTGGAAACGACCTTCGAGTAGACGGAATCTTTGGGCGCCACGCAGACGACCGGCATGTTTTCGTCGATCAGGGCGATGGGCCCGTGCTTCATCTCGGCCGCGGGGTAGCCCTCGGCATGGATGTAGGAGATCTCCTTCAACTTGAGCGCGCCTTCGAGCGCCACGGGGAAATTGACCCCGCGGCCCAGATAGAGCGCGTTGTGAGCGTCCGCGTAGCGCTCGGCGAGCGCCCGCACCTGTGGCTCGACGGCGAGCGCACGCTCCACTAGCTCCGGCAGGCGGACTAACTGCGAGACCAGCCGACGCCCGTCCTCCGCCGGCAGGCCCCGCTGCCGGCCGAGGTACAAGCCGAGCAACAAGAACGCGACGACCTGTGACGTGAACGCCTTGGTCGATGCGACCCCGATCTCGGGACCCGCGTGCAGGTAAATACCACCGTCCGCCTCGCGGGCGATCGTCGAGCCCACGACGTTGACGACACCCAGCACCGTGGAGCCGATGGCTCGCGCGGCGCGCAGTGCTTCCAGCGTGTCCGCCGTTTCCCCCGACTGCGAGATGGCGATGGTCACCGTCCCGGGGAGGCGAAGCTGGCGACGATAGCGATACTCCGACGCGTACTCGACCGCGACCGGGATCCCGACCAGGTCCTCGAGGATGTGCCGGCCCACTAGCCCGGCGTGCCACGAGGTGCCGCACGCGACGATCACGATGCGCTGGATCGCGCGGCAGTCTTCGGACGTGAGGTTCAGCCCGTTGAGACGCGCCGTTCCCTCGGCCACCAGCAAGCGTCCCCGCAGCGTGCTCCGCACCGTCTCGGCCTGCTCGCAGATCTCCTTCAGCATGAAGTGGGGGTAGCCCCCCAAGGCGATGGCGTCGAGATCCCACTCGATGTCGTCCACGGCCCGGTCCTGCTCGCGGGCGTCCCGATCGAGCACGCGATACCCCTCCGGCGTCACCACGGCCACGTCGCCGTCGTTCAGATAGACCACCGACCGCGTATGCTCCAGCACCGCACTCGCGTCCGAGGCGACGAGGAATTCCCCGTCCCCCACCCCGAGCAGCACCGGGGAGCCGCGTCGGGCCACCACGATCTTCCCGGGGTCCGTTTCGGCCACCACGGCAATCCCGTAGGTCCCCTCGACATGATCGAGCGCCGCGATGACCCGCTCTTCGAGCGTCGCGCCGCGCGACTCTTCGATCAGGTGCACGAGCGTCTCGGTATCGGTTTCGGTCACGAAGCGATGGCCGTCCTGCTCCAGCCGCTTGCGGAGCACGTCGGCGTTCTCAACGATGCCGTTGTGCACGAGCGCGAGCGTCCCGTTGCAGTCGGTATGAGGGTGGGCGTTGCGCTCGGTCGGCGCGCCGTGGGTGGCCCAGCGCGTATGTCCGATGCCGCAGCGTCCGTGCAGCGGCGTGCGAGCGAGCAGCTCGCGCAAGCCGGCGATGCGCCCGGCGAGCTTACGCGTTTCCACGCCGCCGCCGTTCAGAACGGCGACGCCGGCGGAGTCGTATCCGCGGTACTCCAGTCGGGCCAGCCCCTCAACCAGGACCGACGCCGCGTCTCTGGGGCCGACGTATCCTACGATTCCGCACATCGCTCAGGTGCCCTCTCGCTTGAGTTCAAGCAACGGATCGCCGGTGATCGCCAGACCGAAACGCGTGAGCTGGGCCAGCGTCCCGTCGCCTGCGCCGAGCGTTAGATCCAGCAGCGGGAGGATCGGCGCACCGCACCGCTCACACGTCGCCACCGGGCGTCGGCGGGCGCGTGGCGGGCGCGTGGCCCTCTCATTGCTGCGTTTCTCACAGTCCTTGCAGCGCATACTCGGCGGTCTCAGGTCACACCGCTGCACTTCAAGTTTGAGGCCCGGGCGACGCTCCACACCCGCGCGTTCCCCGCTACTGACCAGCGCGACAATGAGTTAGCCGGCAGGCCCCGCGAGCTGACACCTGGCGCTCCGCCGCACGCTGCGTTGCGCCCGCGCGGCAGCCCCCTGACGTCGGGCGGCACTCGTCGAGCGCGTTCCAAGCCGACGCGGGCCCGAGGAGCGTCGCCACACCACGGCCCCGGGTTTGCAGGCACGTCGCCAGTACTATGTAAGGAAGCACTGACACCTACGCGGTGGGTCGACAAGGGCACATGACGGAGCGAATGCCACAAGGAGGATTGCCGCTGGTGCTGCTGGCGGGCGACGGCCAGGAAGCGACGCGCTGGCTTAAGGGCCTGCTCGAGAGCGGTGGATACGCCGTCCTCCAGGAGCGCTCGGCGCAGCACGCGCTCGACCGCGCGCGGACCACCGAGCCAGACGTGATTCTCGTGGACGCCGAGCTGCCCGACATGGCGGGCGTCGAGCTGTGTCGGACGCTCCGCGCCGATCCACGCGTTTCCTCGAGCACGCCGATTCTCTTGACGATCCGCGATGCCGCCACGCGCGCACAGCGGTTGGCCGCGTTGCGCGCCGGTGCGTGGGAGTGCATCACGCCACCGCACGATGCGGATGAGATCCTGCTCAAGATCGGGGCGTACGTCCACGCCAAGCTCGACGCCGACCGGGCGCGAACCACTGGGCTGCTCGATGTCGCGACCGGTCTCTACAACCGGCAGGGGCTCGCTCGCCGCGCGCGCGAGCTCGGCTCGCAGGCGTTCCGGGAACATGGTCCGCTCGCCTGCGTCGTGCTCGCGCTCGACATCGAGCAGGGGGGGACGAGCCTGGGGCGATATGTACAGGCCATCAAATCGGCGGCTCGGCTGTCGGACGTGATCGGGCGCCTCAGCGCGACCGAGTTCGCGGTGCTCGCGCCCGGCACGGATGCGGGCGGGGCGCGCCGGCTCGCCGAGCGTCTCGCCAGCTCGGTCTCCGCGCTCACCGTCGCGTCGGCCGCCGACGCCCCGTCCGCCGCACCCGTGCGAGTCCGTTGCGGGTACGAGGCCGTGGCCAACGTCGGCTACGCGCCGATCGAGCCCGTCGACCTGCTCGTGCGGGCCGCGGCCGCGGTCCGGACCGGCAAGGCCGACTCCGGTGGGTGGCTGCGGCGATTCGACGAAGGGGCCAGCCCGGCCTCCCCCACGCCTTAAACGGGTACCCGCCGGCTCCCGCTTTCCTCGTCCGCCGCTTCATAGCCCGGCAGATAATAGGAGTAGTAGCGGTAGGCCCCGCCCGCTGGCACGTCGTTCAAGATCGCCCCCAGCAACCGTACTGGCAGGCGCTGTAGCACTTCGAGCTTGGCCGCCGCGACGTCACGGTGGCTGTACCCGGTGCGCAGCACGAGCACGAGCGTCCCCGTGAGGGTGCCGAGGATCAACGGATCCACGCCAGCCCCGAGCGGCGGGCTGTCGATCAAGATCACGTCGTACCCCGACCGCATCCCGTTCACCAGCTCCGACATGGGAGGCGATCCCAAGAGCTCGGGCGCGTTGTAGGCGCGCGTGCCGCACCCGATCAGCGAGAGTGAGGGGTACGGCGTCGCCTGCACGATGGCGTCGAGCGGAGTCTCTCCACGCAGGAAGTCGCTCAGCCCGGGCCGGCGGCGCGCGTTCAGGCGACGGTGCAGCACGCCGCGCCGAATGTCGCCGTCGATCAGCAGGGTGCGATGCCCGCCATCCGCGAAGGTGTGCGCCAGATTTGCCGCGAGGAACGACTTGCCGTCCCCAGCCCCCGGGCTCGTCACCGTGACGAGCAGCGGCGCCCGCCCTCCGTGGGCATACACGAGGTTGAGACACACCCCCCGGAGGGCCTCGACCACCTGGTTCACATCCTCGGGCACGCGACCCCGGCCGTGGCGCCCCGCGTGCGGCAAGGTGCGCAAGTGCGGCACAGCGCCCAAAATCGCGAGCCCCATCTCGCGCGACACCTGATCGGGGTAGCGAACCCGCGGATCAATGCGGTCCAGGACCACGGCCCCGAACAGCCCCAGGCCGAGGCTCGCGACGAACCCGAGCATGATGACGCGCGGCGCCGTGTTGCGCACGGGCTTCTGCGGCACGACGGCGTGGTCGAGGATGCGCACGTCGGGCACGGTGCTCGCCTCGGCCAGGCGTGCCTCTTCGAAGCGTGACTGCAACGTCGTGTAGAGGTTCTCGGCGAGGGTCACGCCGCGACGCAACCGCGCCTCTTCGATGGCGCGCGGCGGGATGGCCCGCAGGTTCCGCGAATCCACGTCCAGGCGCCGCGACAGCTCGGCATCGCGCGCCGCCAGCTCACCCGACAGCGCCCGCGCCAGCGCCGGAATGGTTTGCCGCTTGAGCGTCGCGATCTGTCCCAGGAGCTGCTGCACCGGTGGGTACTCGTCCGAATAACGGTACCGCAGCGTGCGGAGGTCCGCCTGCTTCGAGTTCAACTCCTTCAGCGCTTCCACCAGATCCGCATTGCGTTGCACCGACCCCACCACCGCCAGCGCTTCGGCCGACAACCCCGAGTCTCCCATCTGGCGCAGCACGCGCTCCAGCGTCTCCCGGTCACGGTGCGCCTGGTCCCGATCGAACTGGCTGCTGAAGAAGTTCCCGAACACGGGATCCCCGGCGTTGTCCCCGGCGCCTCCCACTCCGGCGTTACCCCCGGAGGGGGCCGCAATCGGGCGATCGGACGGAAGCGTGATGGTCGCCACCCGATAACCCTGGAGCGACCGTTCGGCATCCTGGAGCGACTTCTGCGCGGCGGCGAGCTGATCGTCCAAGATCTTGGTGAGCTCCGTCAGCCGCTGACGCTTCAGGTCGGCCGCCACCGCCACGTAGCGCTCGGCAATCGCGTTGACGACGGCGGTGATCGCTTCCGGGCGGTCCCCCTGCAGCTCCATGCGCAGCAGGTTCCCGTTCTCGGTCATCCGCACTTCAAGGAGGTCAGCCAGGCGCCGCGCCGAATCACGCAGCGTCGCGAGGGAGAACTCGATGGTCTGCCCCGGAGCGATAGACCCGGCGGACGGCGCCCAGAGGAACCCCACGCGAACGCCGATCGAATCGCCCAGCGCGCCGTGTTCCAGTTCGATCCCGTCTTCCGTCGCCAGAGTGTAGCTCTTCCCCGCCCCGTCCACCGTCAGCCGGTAGTCGCCTGGCCGGTACTGCTCCGCCACCCGGAAGCGTTCCAGCACCGACGCGTCGGCCAGCGATTTGGGCGTGACGAACATACGCTGCTCGCGCACGACTTGATCGAGCACGACGTACGACTTGAGCAGGTCGACCCAGGCCTCGGGCTGGAGCAGCTGCCCTGCGCGGATCGGGCCGCGATCCGGGCCGTTCCGCTGATCCGGTTGGTCGATCCAGATCGTCGCCTGCGCGACGTATGCGGCGCTGAGAAACCGTGTTGCCGCCACGCCGGCGGCCGTGCCGACCACCGTTACCGCGACGATCAGCCACTTGAAGCGCAGCACCGCGCTCAGGACGCGATGCCAGTCGAGCCCCCCCTCCTGCTCGGCGGAGCCCAATTCCGTGCTGAGCGCCGTCGGCGAAGGGGGAACCATCACCGGCGGGGCCGCGGGCGGTGGAAGCGGTAAGTGGCTCGTGCTCATTGAAAGCGTACCTCCGAGGTTGCGTGCGGCGTCGCGCCGCGAGGCTGCATGTCGTCCTCGCGACGTGTGGCAAGTCCGATACCGTGCGCCACGCGCAGACCACCCACCCTCATGCAGCAAATCGGTGCACGAGACCACGAAAAGCGGATGCACCTTGGTGCGCTCGAGGCGAGGGCCGGTGATCACCCAGCCAGGGGTTGATGCCCATTCTGTGCGGGAAAACGGGTCACGCTGCGGGCTCGCGACAGTGTGGCCCGAACCCTGCGTAGGCAGGGGGTCGACCGTTATCCAGGACGAGCGCGATGTCAATCCCGATGACACAAGACGGCGTCCAACCCAACGACGGGCGCGAGCCGGCTGCCCTGCTAGCGATCGGGCCGGAGGCGAAGGCCCGCGTGCGGATTCTCGTGGTGGACGACGAGCACACCCTGCGCGAAAGCTGCGCCGCGGTGCTGCGACACGAAGGGTACGACGTCACGGTCTGCAGCCGCGGTCAGGACGGGCTGGACCTGCTGAAGCGTCGTGCCTTCGACGTGGTGCTGGTGGACCTGTACATGTCGCAGGTCGACGGACTCGCCCTGCTACGGGCGGCACTCGGGACCAATCACGACACGATCGTGATCGTGATGACGGGGAACCCGAGCGTCGAGTCGAGCGTGGACGCGCTGCGGCAGGGCGCGTTCGACTACCTCCCGAAGCCCTTCTCCGCTTCGCATCTCCAGGTCCTGATCGGCCGCGCGGTGCACACGCTGTTGGTCGCACGCGAGACCCGCGAGCAACAGGACACGCTCGACCGGGCACAGGTTCAATCGGACAAGCTCACGCTGCTCGGCACGGCGCCGGCGTTTCGCCGGGCCATCGAGTTGGCCCGGAAGGTCGCGCCGACCGATGCCTCCGTCTTCATCACGGGGGAAAGCGGGAGCGGCAAGGAGATGATCGCGCAGTTCATTCACCACCACAGCCGCCGCTCGAGCCGTCCGTTCATCGCCATCAACTGCGCGGCGCTGCCGGAGGGGCTGCTCGAATCCGAGATGTTCGGCCACCGCAAGGGTGCGTTCACCGGCGCGGTACGGGACAAACCCGGCCTGCTGGAAGCGGCGCACGGCGGCACGCTGTTTCTCGACGAGCTGGTCGAGATGCCCAAGTCGATCCAGGCGAAGCTGCTGCGGGTCATCCAGGACGGCGTGGTGCGTCGGGTAGGCAGCGAGACGACCGACGCCGTGGTCAACGTGCGTTTCATCGCCGCGACCAACGGCGACCCCGAAGCGGCCGTCAAAGCCGGTGACATGCGGGAAGACCTGTACTACCGCTTGCGTGTGGTGCCGATCAACGTACCGGCGCTGCGGGAGCGACCCGAGGACATCCCGCTGCTCGCGGACTACTTCCTGTCCACGTATTGGGTACGCCATCGCCGGAAGGGTGCGCCGTTCCCCCGCTTGACCGACGCGGCGCTGCGCGCGCTGTGCGGCTACAACTGGCGCGGCAACGTGCGCGAGCTGCAAAACGTGATCGAGCACGTCGCGGTGGTCGTGGAGCCGGGCGCCGAGATCCGGCCCGAGGATCTGCACCTCACGGGCGAGTCCGCGGCCCCAGAGACGGGAGCGAATCCCGCATCGCTGATCTCGACCCTGCTCGAGGAGAGCTATCACGCCGCCCGAGACCGGGTGATCGCCCAGTTCGAGCGGCAGTACCTGACCTGGCTCGTCAATCGGGCCACCGGAAACATGTCGAAGGCCGCCCGCATCGCGGGCGTCGATCGGACCACGTTGTACCGGCTGATGGAGCGCCACGGACTGCAGCGCAGCCCCACCGCGGGATGGGTGGTCGAGCGTGAGCCCGGGCCGGCGGCGGGCGCGATGGATGACACCCAGATCGAGGTCCCGGCGGGTGAGCCGGGCGGGCAGGCCGCGTGATACGCGGGGGAGTGATGGAAATGCGGACCAACACGGCTGAACGGCTCGACTGGCCGGTCGTCGCAACGGTGCCGAGGGCCACGCCCGAGCCGGAGCCCCAGGATCTCACGGCCTGCCTGGCGGGCCCCAACGGGCTCGATCTCGTCGTGGAGCTCGCGCACGACCTGCGGTCGCCACTCACGTCCATCCTGTTCCTCGCGGAAGCGCTGCAGCAGGGCCAGGGCGGCACGGTGACCCCGGAGCAGAGCCGGCAACTCGGCCTGGTCTACAGCGCCGCACTCAGCCTGTGCGCGACCGCGAGCGACGTGTTGGAGCTTGCCCGCGGCGGCAACCGGCTGGTGGACCGCTCGCCCGCGCCGTTTTCGGTGGTCGAGACCTTCGCGTCAGTGCGCAGCATGATCCTGCCGATCGCCGAGGAAAAGGGCCTCGCCGTACGCCTGGTCCACCCTGTACCCGAGCGGCGCGTGGGGCAAGCGCGCGCCTTGTCGCGCGTGCTCCTGAACCTCGCGACCAATGCCGTGAAGTTCACCGACACCGGCTTCGTGGAGCTGGCGGCGCGACCGATTGATGGCAAGCGTCTCGAGTTCTCGGTTCGGGACACGGGCGCCGGCATCGACCCCGCCCTGCTGCGCTCGCTGTACCAGCCGGTGCGGCCGATGCCGGCAAACGGTCGCCACCATTTCTCCAGCTCCGGCCTGGGGCTCGCGATCTGCCGCAAGCTCGTGAAAGCCATGGGCACCGAGCTGCAGGTGGAAACGCGGGCGAACGGAGGAACCCGGTTCTTCTTCGAACTCGAGTGTCCCTGCTCGGAGGCTGCCGCCTCATGACGTTGCCCCGTGTGACGTTGCCCCGTGTCGTGGCGCGCAGCCTACACACGACGCCGCGTCGCCATATCGCGCCTGCTCGGCAGGCCGAAACGTCGCCGGATCATGTGGGTTCCGTCACACCGGCGTTCGGGCGCGCCCGCGCACGGACTTTGCCAAGGGCTCCGGGCATGACGACACTCACTGACTTCCAACCCGTGCGAGCGGCCCGCCCGACGCTCTCGTTGGTGCACGCTGCACCGCTCCGCCCGCGAGACCGAGAGCGGACGGGCCGCCGCCTTCTCAATTTCATCGTGGCGGTCCTGGGGCTGGTGCTCGCGTTTCCGCTGATGCTGTTCATCGCGGCGCTCATCAAGCTGACGTCCCGCGGACCCGTGTTGTTCACACAAACGCGCGTGGGATTGGACCGCCGGGCGCTGTCGAATGCCGGCGGCAACACCCGCCGCCACACCGATCAGGGCGGCCAGCCGTTCACGATGTACAAGTTCCGCACGATGCGCCCCGCCGACGGCAAGGGGAAGCAGGTGTGGGCGCAGGCGGACGACGCGCGCGTCACGCCCATCGGCCGGGTGCTACGCAAGCTCCGGCTCGACGAGCTCCCGCAGCTGTTCAACGTGCTGCAGGGGGACATGAACATCGTTGGCCCCCGGCCGGAGCAGCCCACGATCTTTGTGTACCTGCGCGAGCAGATCGAGGGCTACCAGCGACGTCAGCGGGTGCGGCCCGGCATCACCGGATGGGCGCAGATCAACCAGGGATATGACACTTCGGTGGACGACGTACGTCGCAAGGTGCGCTACGACCTCGAATACATCCGCCGTCAGTCGGCGCTCGAGGACCTGAAGATCATGTGCCGTACCATCCCCGTCATGGTCCTGCGGCGGGGGGCGATGTAGCGTTGCTAGCCGGCGCTCTCCGCTCCGCGGCGCGTCGGCTCCCACACCGCAGTCCGCGCACCTCGCAGGGCGACGACCCAGGCGTGCAGCGCCGCGAGATTCCCCGATACGAGATAAGCTGGTAACGCAAGCAGCCGCGGCACCGGCGTGCGGGCGGGCCAATGCCAGCCCATGAGCGCTAGCGCGACCACACCCGCGGCCACCGCGAGTGCCACCCGCGCCCAGCTCGCGCCCTGGCCCGTGGCGAGCAGCGTCACGGCGCCCAAGCCGCCGACGAGCGCCCAGGGGACGAGCCAGCGAAACAGTTTGTGACTGAGGAGCATCCAGGCAAACGCACCATAGCGCGCCGGGTTCAGGAGCGCGCGCATGTGCCACAGCGTGCGCAGGCCGCGCGCCATCGTGCGAACCTTGCGCCGGTATTCCTGTTGCAGCGTTCCGCCCCTCGGCACGTAGCAGATCGCTTCGGGTACCGACACGGCGCGCAGGCCGTGACGCCGCGCCAGCAGGGCCGCCGCGAAATCCCGGCTCAGGTCGTCGGGCACGAATTGGCGGTGCAGCGCGGCCCGGATCGCGTACAGACAGCCCGACGCGCCCACGATGCCGGAGACTCGCGTCTCCAGATCCCGTACCCACATCTCGTAGCCCACGTACGTCCCCTCGCCCCGGTTGGCAGCGGCGTCGAGCCGCGCGATGCTGACATCGCGTCCCGACGCCACGCCAACGGTGGGGTCGCCGACGGCCGCCACCAGCGCCTTGATCGCCTGCGGATGAATCCGCACCGACGCATCAGTATTGACGATGATGTCGCCCTTGAGGATCGAGCGCGCGGCGTTTTCGGCGGCCGTCTTGCCGGCGCGGCGCGGCACCCGCAGCAGCTCCACACCGCGAGCGGCATAGCGCGCGACGATCTCATCCGTAGCGTCCGTCGACGCGTCCGACACCACGACGATCTGGCGCCGCTCGGCCGGATAGTCGAGTGACAGAATCCGCTCGATCGTCTCTGAGATCGTGGCCGCCTCGTTGTAGGCGGGAATCGTGATGCTGATGAGCGGCCAGTCCCTGGGGGCTCGCGGCTCCGGCGGTACGCGGCGGCCCAGGCTCAACAGCTTGAGAAGCGCGGGATAGCCGAGGTAGGGGTAGAGAGAGCAGGCCAGCGCTACGGCGAGCGCGACGTCCGCCCCGACCGTCACGGCACCACCGGCAGCGGGGACCCGGAGCTGACCTGCTGGTAGATGCCGTCGTAGCGCTCACACCAGGGCTCCGTCCCGAAATCACGACACAACCGCGCGCGGGCGCGGCCGGCCCGAGCGCGGGCCGCTGCCGGCGCCCGGTACGCGGCTCGCAGCGCGGCCGCGAGCGCGGCGGGGTGGTCGGGTGGCACGAGTACGGCCTCGTCGGGCGACAACATCTCCGGGACGCCTCCCACCTCGCTGGCGATCACCGGAACGCCCGCGGCCATCGCCTCGAACACGACCATCGGGCTGCCCTCGGTGCGGGAGCTGAGCACGAAGAGATCGAACGCGGCAAACAGCGGGGCGGCGTCCGGGACGACGCCGTGCCAGCGCACCCGCCCGTCCAGACCGAGGCGCTGTGCCTGAGCGGCGAGCGAGCGAGCGTCCGCGCCGTCGCCGATCACCGACGCGACGAGCGGCAGATCGGCGACGTGGCTGAGCGCTTCGAGCAACACGTCCGGACCTTTCTCATGACTGAGTCGACCGACCCACCCGACGACAAACGCCTCCGGCGCGAGACCCAGCGCGCGCCGCGCGGCGTGGCGATCGAACACTGGCCCCGCTCGCCACGCGTTGGGGACCACGTGGATCCGCTCCGGGTGAACGCCCGCGCCCACCAGCCGCGTCTTGAGCGGGTGCGACACCGCCACGACCGCGTCGAAGCGCCGGAAGGCACGACACTGCAGCCACTCGTACACGCGGTTCTTCCAGTCCCCGCCGGTGAAGCCGTGCACGGTCGTGACCACGGGAATGCCGGCGCGCCGAGCCACGCCCGCGTCCAGCACGTCCGGCCGGTACCCGTGCGTATGCACGACGGTCGGGCGCAATCGCCGGCACAGCTCCGCCACCGCGCCACGCTCGCGTCGGTACCCCCGCGGGCCAGGGAGCAGCGGGTGCGTCTCCACTCCAGCGTCGACCAGCGGGGGGAAGAAGGGGTGATCCGCCCCCGAACGTGTCAGGATCGCGGCGACGTGGACTTCATGACCCGCCCGGCGTTGCTCCCGGGCGAGCCCCTGCACCACCCGCTCGAGGCCACCCACGTGTGACGGCGCCGCGATGTGGAGGATCAGCACGAGATCATGCGGTCGGCCTCAGGCCAGGACGTCGGTCGCCCCTGCCGGCTCAACCTCGGCCTGGCGGCGCTCGTCGCGTATCAGGGCATCCATGAAGAACTTCGTGGCCCAGTTGAGAATCTGGTATGAGCCATATTCCGCACTCAGCGGGGACGACCCTTTGATGCCCCCGCGCACCCCGGGGTCGCGGCAGGCGCGGTTCTGCGTGGACTTGAGGAAGCGCAGCACCGGCTCCACCGGCTCGAGCCACTTGCGCTCGCGGGTGATCGCGAACAACCGCAGCCATATGTTGGTCATCTGCGCCTGGCCGGTCAGGCAGCTCCACGATACCGCGGGTTGCCAGCCGGCGGCAAACCGGCCCGGCAGCCTCCCGTCCGGCTCCACCGCGAGCGCGACGCGTTCGGCCGCGCACGCCGCGGCGGCCATCAGCCGCTCGTCTTCCAGCACGCGGCCGCCTTCGAGCAGGCCCCGGATGGTGTAGGCGATCGTATGCAGCAGGGGCTGGCGCGGGTCGTTGAGACAGCAATCGGGAAACCAGCCGTCGTCGTGTTGCCGCCGTGCCACGGCGCGCAGGTTCCGCGCGGCTGCCGCCCGGAACTCGGGAGCGCCGAGGCGTCGACCCGCTTCCGCGAGGGCCCACGCGACGCGGGCGTTGTACAACGTCGCGTCGGGGTCTGCGAAGCGGGAATTGCCACGACGCCACAGACCATCCTCGTCGAGCGTGGCAATCAGATAGCACGCGGCACGCCGCGCGGCGCCGGCGAAGATGCCCGATCCCGTTTCTGCAAACGCCGCGAGCCAGCCGAGCAGTACCTGCCCCGTGTTGAACACCGCGGGCGAGGGAGGCTCCCCGATCACGCCACCCCGCACGGCGCCCGACGGCAGCTGAATCTCGAGCTCCCAACGCGCGGCGCGCTCGGCCCGCAGCGCCAGGTCCGGGCGGTTCAGGTGTTTGGCGGCCTCGAACAGTGTGGGAATGATGTATCCGGTGGTCTCCGGATATGCCGGCTGCCACCCCTGCGATTCGAAGTACGGGTTCCACGCCAGGCTGTACCCCCGGGCAATTCCCCCGTCCCCGGTGACATCCTGCGCCCGCACGAGCCAGTCCAGTGCCGAGACGAGATGTGGGCGGTGATCCGGATCCACCGGGTACCCGGCGCGCTCCTGCCACGACTCCTCGAACGCCACCGGGTTGAAGACCGGGTGCGCGCGGACTTGACGGAGGCGCGCCTGGACGGCGCGTGTCACACGGGGGAATGGCACGGGAAGCGAGAGCGTGTCGTGAAGTGGACTCATGCCGAGGGATGGATGTGCGCCGCCACCCAGCGGACGACGCGGTGGACCTGCGTGTGCACGGGCGAGAGCGTCCAGCCCAGGCTGCGACAGGACACGACTTCCGCTCCGAATCCCGTCTTGAAGCGGTGGAGACCATGCGAGGGATCCCCTGGGTCTGCCGCTGACGCGGGCGTGCCGCCCAGGTTGTAGTGTGTGAACCCCGTGTCGGCGAGGGTGCACACGATACGCCAATGCAGCCACTGCGCGGCGTCGCGCTCGTACCCCGCCTGCGTGGATCCACCGATGAGATAGAACGCGCGGCGGTTGGCCCAACCCACCAGCGCTGCCGCGAGCGGCGTCTGATCGTGCCAGGCGGACCACGTGGTGATCCCCCACGGGGCCGGGCCCTCGGGCGACGTCAGCACCACGTCGGGCAGTGCGGCAGCGAACGGGTCCCCCCGCTCCGAGGCGCGCACCGACGCCTCGCGCTGCACGTCGGACAACAGGTCGCGCGCGCGCGCGCCGTCGAGGATGCGCAACCCCCAGCCGTCGCGCTCACCGCGCTGCACGTGGCGACGATGGTGTTTCGAGCAACGGGACGCCAACTCGTCGCGCGAGCCCTGCAATCGCACCACGTACTCCAGTCGGTCGCGCGTGGTCGCGCTCCCCCGGGCCTCGGGTTCCCACGACGCGTCGTAGGAATCGACCTGAATGTCGGCGGCGCCCCGGGCGCGCAGCCGGTCCACGAGCGCGGTCAGCGCCGCTTCGCGCTGCGATCGCTCGACCACGGCCGGGATCGTTGGGAAGTAGAAGTGGCGCGGCTTGAGGCCGAATTGACAACGAGCAGCGACCCCAGCGGCCAATCCCGCCGCTTCGTTGCCGTGATACAGCTCGGCGTACACGGGCGTCCCCGGGGGCGCGGCCGCGGCGAGACCAGCCGGAGAATGAAACACGCTCCCGCCACATCGCTCCACCAGCGCCCGCCAGCCAGGGGGGCACTGCGATGCAACCACCCAGCGCAGCTCGCGCCGCAAAGTGGTGCGAGGAATCGTTTCCATGAGTGGCATCGAGCGTGTCCCCCAGGTCGCACGTTTCCTAGGGAAGTTCTGTGCCGCCAGCGAGCCTCCGACCGCCGGAGCCTGGGGGTGTCGCGCCGACGCGACAGGCGCGGTGACGTCGCCGCGCCGTAGCCACGCGGTGAGATCGCCAGTTCACGCTCAAGGCGTGCGAGACGTGCCCCGCGCGGGGCGAGGGTGGTGGCCTTCCTCTTGCCTATCCCCTCCTCAGCTATGGCCCACACCGACAATGATCTCGACCGCGCCCTCGTCACCGGGATCGCGTGGACGGGAGGGATCAAGTGGCTCGCCCAACTGGTTAGCTGGGCCGCGACCCTGGTGGTCGCGCGCCTCATCACGCCCACCGACTACGGCCTCTTCGCAATGGCCATGGTGTACGCGGGCTTCGTACAGCTCGTCAACGAGCTGGGGTTGAGCCTGGCGATCGTTCAGTACCGAGACTTGACCAGCAAGCAGATCGCGCAGCTCGGCGGGCTGGCGCTGCTCGCCGGAGTCGCCCTGTTTGCGCTGTCGGCGGCGCTGGCGGGCGCGATCGCGACGTTTTTTGGTGAGCCGATCGTCCGCTGGATCATCATCGCGCTGAGCCTCACGTTCATCATGCGCGCGGCCCAGGTGGTACCGCGCGCGCTGCTCAACCGGGACTTGCAGTTCCGACGACTCGCTTGGATCGACGCCGGCGAGGCCCTGGTGTGGAGCTCGACGACTCTGGTGGGTGCCCTCCTCGGCCTAGGGTACTGGGCACTCGTCTGGGGCGCCGTGGTGAGCGGCGCCGTCGTCATGCTCGCGCTGTGCGTCCAGCGCCCGCACCAGGTGACGTGGCCGCGTGACATCCGCTCCCTCGCGGGCGCGATGCGCTTCGGCTGGTATGTCGTCGTTTCGCAGCTGTGCTGGTACATCTACAGTCACGCAGACCTGACGATCGTCGGCCGAGTCCTGGGGAAGGCGCCGCTCGGGGCGTACACGAAGGCCTCGGATATCTCGAGCATCCCGACGGACCGCATCAGCACGCTGGTGGGTCAGGTGACGCCGGCCGTCTTCTCCGCCGCCCAGAAGGACCGCGCGACGTTGCGCCGCTACCTGCTCGCCCTGACCGAGGGCCTGGCGCTGCTCACGTTCCCGGCCTCGGTCGGCCTGGCCCTGGTGGCCGATCTGTTCGTCGTTACGGTGCTGGGCGAGCAGTGGCGGTCCGCAGTGGCGCCGCTGCAGCTGCTCGGCGTGTTCGGCGGGTTCCGCGCGATTTTCAACACGCTGCCGCAGATGCTGGTGGCGACAGGCCACGCGAAGCAGAACATGCGGTTCAATCTGATCGCGGCCGTCGCCGTCCCCGCCGCGTTGTACATCGGCAGCCGATGGGGAACGACCGGCGTGGCGCTCGCCTGGATCGTCGGCTACCCGCTCATCACCATCCCGACGTTCTTCCGGCGCACGCTGCGCATCCTCGATCTGCCCGCCGGCGCCTATCTGCGCGCGCTGTGGCCGGCCGCGAGCGCCGCAGCCGGCACCGCAGTGGCGGTGCTGGGAATGCGCGCCGTGATACCGCTGGCCTGGCCGGCGTGGCTGCGGCTGGGCTTGGAAGTGCTCGGCGGCGCGGTGGGGTACGCTGCTGTGCTGTTGATTGCGCACCGCAGCCGCATGCAGTTCGTGACGGCGCGCCTGCGTCACCTCGCTGGGCGGCCTGCCCCGCCGCCCACCTGCACGACCGAGGCGTCCGGCGCCCACGCCCGGCTCCTCCTCATCTCCTACCATTTCCCCCCGGACCCCGCCGTGGGGGCGCTGCGCTGGCAGAAGCTGGCGCGCTACGCCGCGGAGCGCGGGTGGGGCCTCGACGTCATCACGCTCCATCCGGCCCAGCTCAAGAGCTCCGACCCAGGCCGGCTCGCCGACCTGCCGGCGGGCGTGCGCGTCTACGGCATTCCAGAGCCTCGGGTGTGGGCCGAGCAAATTGGCCTGTTCGCATGGCATGTCTACACCGTGGGGCGGGGACTCATGCGGTGGCTGGCGCCGGAGGGCGCGACGCCACCGGAGCCGGGGCGCGAGTCGCTAGCGCGGTCCGAGATCCAATGGCGGCCGAGCGGCTGGCGCAGTATCGCCCGCGCGTATTTCGCGTGGCTCGACTACGCCGTCACCGGCCGCTGGGCCCGCGAGGCGGCCCGCTGCGCCATCAAGCTGATCGAGCCCGGCGTCCATCGTGCGGTCATCAGCTGTGGACCACCCCACATGGCGCACGAGGCCGGGCGGCGGGTGGGCCGGGCGACCGGCTTGCCCTTCATCATGGATTTGCGCGATCCCTGGAGTCTCATGCAACGGATTCCCGAAGCGGTGGCCAGCCCGGTATGGTGCCGCTTGGCAGCCCGGTACGAGCGCCGGGCCGTAGGGCACGCGGCGCTGGTGGTCGCCAACACCGAGCCCCTGCGCAATATCATGCGCGGCGTATATCGATCGGCCGCCAGCCGGATCATCGCGGTCCCGAACGGCTTCGACGAAGAGCCGGTGCCGCCCAGTCGCGCCGCGAGGCGTTTCGTCATCGCCTATGCCGGCACGATCTATCTCGATCGCGATCCGCGGACCCTGTTTCGGGCCGCGGCGCGTCTCATCGCCGAGCGTGGGCTGACGCCTCAGGACTTTGCGATCGAGCTGATGGGTAACGTGCAGAGCCTGGACGGTGTGGGGATCGAGCGGATCGCTCGGGAGGAGGGCATCGCCGAGTTCCTGCGCACCTACCCACCGCGCCCCCGACGCGAAGCGCTGGAATTCCTGTCGCGCGCGGCCATGCTCGCCCTCTTGCCACAGGATTCGGACATGGCGATTCCGGCCAAGGTCTTCGACTACATGCGCTTCGATGCGTGGCTGCTGGTCCTGGCCGAGCACGGCAGTGCCACCGAGCAGCTGCTGCGCGGCAGCGGCGCCGATCTCGTAGCACCGGACGCGCTAGACACGCTCACGGCGCTCTTGCATCTGCGCTACATCCAGCACCTCCGGGGGGAGCGCCCCGTGCGGCTCTCGGTGAACGAGCAGTACAGTCGGCGCGCGCAGGCGGATCGACTGTTCGCGGCGATCGAGAACCTCACCGGGGCACCGCCCCGCCTCAGAGAGGAGCCGGCGTTCGTATGTGCGGCATCGTAGGTATCGTTCACCGCGATCCGGAGCTGGCCGTCGCTCCGGCGGTGATCCGGACGATGTGCCGCGCTATCCGTCACCGCGGGCCCGACGACGAAGGACTCTTTGTCTCGGGCCAGATCGGCCTCGGCATGCGACGGCTGAGCATCATCGATCTGGCCGGAGGGCACCAGCCGATCGCCAACGAGGACGGCTCGAAGGTCATCGTCTTCAACGGTGAGATCTACAACTACCGCGAACTGCGCGCCGACTTGACGCGCCGCGGGCATGTGTTTCGGACGGCCTCCGACACGGAAGCCATCGTGCACCTGTACGAGGAGGCGGGCCCGGCCGCGGTGGAACGGCTGCGGGGCATGTTCGCGCTCGCCATCTGGGACGCGGCGAACCGGTCGCTGTTCCTGGCGCGGGACCGCTTCGGCATCAAGCCCCTGTACTACGTAGCGACGCCCTGGGGTCTGGCATTCGCCTCCGAGCTGAAGGCACTCGTCGCGGCCGGCCTCACGACGCGCGAGCTCGACTGGCCGGCGCTCGACACCTACTTCCAGCTGGGCTACATCCCGGCTCCCGCGAGTCCGTTCCGCGACATCCGCAAGCTCCCGCCGGGCCACTGGCTGATGTGGCACCCAACCGGGGAGCTCCAGGTCCACCAATACTGGGACCTGCCGCGCCACGCCGCCGCCGCGCCGCCCGAGCCCGAACGGCATGTGCTCGAATGGCTGGACGAGTCCGTCGCCGCCCATCTGATCAGCGACGTCCCGGTCGCCGCCTTTCTCTCGGGGGGGCTCGACTCCTCGGCGGTCGTGGCGAGCATGGCCATCGCCGCACAGAAGGCCGACGCGGTACCGCAAGCGTTCACCGCACGCTATTTGGGCTCCGACGCGGCCGCCGCCGACGAGACGCCGTTGGCACGACAGCTGGCTTCGCGCTACGGCGTCCGCCTCAACGTCGTGGACATCACGCCGGAGGTGCGGGACACGTTCGAGCCCATCGTGCGCGCGCTGGACGAGCCGCACGCCGACGACTCGGCCATCCCGACGTGGGCGCTCTCCCAGGCGGTGGGCAGCTCCCACAAGGTGGCCCTCACCGGCATCGGCGGCGACGAGCTGTTCGCCGGGTACCGCCGCCACCTCGGCCTCGTGGCGGCGGAGCGCTACGCCCGGCTGCCGAGCGTGCTCCGCCGGGCAGCCGCGCGTCTCGCCCAGATGCTCCCCGACTCCGCCGGGAGCGGCCTCACCATCGATCGCCTCAAGCGGTTCGTCCGCGTCGGCGACGGAGGCACGGCGGAGCGCTACCTCGACCTGATCAGCCGCGCCGACGACGCGGTGCGTCTCCCGCTGTACGCCTCCGATCTGCGCGGGCTGATCGGCGGCGACTCCGCGCAAGAACACTTCCGCCGCCTGCACCGCGACGGACCGGCGCGCGACCCGCTCGCCGCCGCGCTCTATTTCGACTATCGCACCTATCTCGCGGACGACATTCTCGCCCTCTCGGACCGGCTCTCGATGGCGCACTCGCTCGAGATTCGGGTGCCGTTCGTGGACCACGAGTTCGTCGAAAAGGTGTTCCCGCTGCCTGCCCACGTGAAGGTCGGCCGCTGGGAGCACAAGCAGCTGCTGCGCCGCGCGCTCGCCCCGCGCCTGCCGGGCGACCACTTCCGGGCACCCAAGCGGGGCTTCGTGGGCCCGACGGCCGCGTGGCTGCGGCGCGAGCTCCGCCCGCTGCTCGAGGACGAGCTGTCCGCGAGTCGGACGCACCGCCTCGGGTACTTCGATGGGCCCGCGCTCACCCGTCTCCTCACCGACCACTTCTCGCGCCGCCACAATCGCGAGGGCATCCTCCTGGCGCTGCTGTGCTTCTCCACCTGGCACCGTATCTACCTGGAGCAGCCCGCGGTGGCGCCGTACCAGCCGGCCCGCATGGCGCGCGCGATCGGGGCGCTCGTGGGCGAGCAGGTGAACACCGCGCCGTGAGCCGGTCCGCGCCCGCCGTGCTCGAACCGTCTCCGGACCTCGCGCCGCCACCGCAAGACGCCGCGACCCGCGAGCTCGACCGGTCGCTCATGCA
>WNGI01000672.1_pt1 | contig 26419 bp, 28 predicted proteins | sample 5400621 | NCBI WGS metagenome assembly WNGI01 (sample SAMN13153374, study PRJNA577476) | soil metagenome | isolation source: 20 cm soil or saprolite under Garry oak tree replicate 1 | place: USA:California | collected 2016-06-15 | reverse complement strand
GTTCTGCAGCCAGTTCTCCATGCGGCGGCCCGCCGCCGGCGGAAGCCACGTGACCTTGGTTGCCGCCTCGATAAGCCTCGGCCGAAGCTCGTCCATCGAAATGAACCATTCGTCGTCAACCCTGAAGACGATCTCCTCATGGCAGCGCCAACAGGTGGGATAGCTGTGGGTGAATTCCTCCGACCTGAAGAGGAGTCCGCGCCGCTGGAGGTCGGCGGCGATCTCGGAGGCTACGTCGCGTGCGTCCTTCCCTTCGAGCCACCCATACCCCTTGACATACCGAGCCATCTCGTCGATGGGAACGAGTACCGGGAGTTTCTCCGACTTGGACAGCGCGAAGTCTTCGGCGCCGCAGCCAGGCGCGATGTGCACCATCCCCGTCCCCTCGGCCTCTCCGACGTCCTTCCAGGCGATGACCCGGTGACCGGGCACGCCCTCGCGGGCTGCGGGAAGCTCCTCGTCGAACGGGCCCCGGTAGCGCAGGCCGACGAGGTCGCGGCCCCTGACGGTTTCGAGCACCGTCGCGTCGCTGCGGATAGCTGATCCTGATGTGCCGCGCGAGAGAATGAGGACTTCGTCGCCGACCTTCGCGCGTACGTATTCCAGGTCTGGGTGCACCGCGACCGCGACGTTCGCGGTCAGCGTCCAGGGGGTCGTGGTCCACACGAGAAACGACTCGTTCTTGCGGCCCTCTATCGGAAACCGAACGAAGACGGCCTGGTGCGTCATCTCCCGATACGAATTCGTCGCGGTCATCTCATGCTGCGACAACGCAGTGCCGCAGCGAGCGCACCACGGCATCGAGCGATGGCCCTTGTAGAGCCAGCCCTTCTCCTGGCACAGCTTCAACACGTGCCAGATGTGCGAGATGTTTAGGTCGCTGTACGTGTAGTAGGAGTTGGCCCAGTCCATCCATTGACCCATGCGGATGGAGCCCTTCGTGATCGCGGCCGCCGACCGATCGACGCGGGCGCGGCAGGCCTCCGAGAACCTCGCGATGCCGTAGGTCTCGATGTCGCGCTTGCTGTTGAGATTGAGCTCGCGCTCGACCTGCACCTCGACCCAGAGACCCTGGCAATCGAACCCGTTCTGGTAGCGCTGGTCGTATCCCTGCATCGCCTTGTAACGCTGGTAGACATCCTTGTAGGTGCGCGCCCAAGCGCTGTGCACCCCCATGCCCTCGACGTTCGCGGTGATCGGCCCGTCGAAGAACTTGAAGCGTGGTCGGCCGGCGTTCTTCTTCCGCAGGAGGTCGAAGCTCCGCTCGCGCTCCCAGAGATCGAGGACGCGGTGGTCGACCTCGGCCAGATCGAGCTTCGCTCCGACCGGCCGGAACCGCGTCTTCTCTGTCGCCTTTGCCACTTCGCCTCCAAAAAACAAGAACGCCGTCCCGAACATCTCGGGGCGGCGCATGCCGTGGTACCACCCGAGTTGACGCCGTCCGCGTCCACTCGATCCGCCACTAACGGAGCGGTCTCCGGCCGGTTCTACTCGCCGCGGTAGCGACTTTCTTCCGGCAGCTCGGGGTCGATGGCCCCTCAGGCGCCTGTTCCTACAAGTTTAGCCTGTGGACAAGCTCGGACAGGCCCACTGCGGGTGTCATCTCGCGGAACTCGGACCATCGGGCGACCCGCGTGCATCCGCGCCGCGTGGGCCGACCCGGGGCCGGTCAGGGACGCGATGCGGTGAAGCCGGTCACAGAGGGGGCCGGCTACCTCGTCGCTCTTGACATACATCGCCAACATATATATATGTTATGTCGATATATGACGAGGCCGAAAGCGCTCTCGGCGCCAGGATTCGCAAGCGTGGTCGAGAAAGCGGTCAAAGCTGAAGGGGGCGCGTCGCTCCTCCTGGTCGACCTGGACAACCTCATGGTCCTGAACGAGAAGGGCGGTCGAGAGCTCGGCGACAAAGCGATCGCGGTGGCCTCGCGTGTGCTCACCGCCAAAGCGAACGCGGAAGGCTGGAGCTTCGGCCGCATCGGCGGGGACGAGTTCGCCCTCGTGGCGCCCGGCGTTCCGCTCGAAGCCGCGTTCCTTCGCGCTGAGCGTCTTCGCGCCGATCTCGTGGCCACCTTGCGTAAATCGATCCCTCCACGATTCGAGGCCACCGCCACGATCGGCGTCGCCAACGCTCCACGCGACGCGAAGAGCGCCGAGCAGCTCATGCGCAAGGCGGATCTCGCGCTCTACGCCGCCAAGGAACAGGGCGGGAATGCCGTCGGCCTGCCCCCGGCCGAAGACATGGTCCTTAAGTCGTCCTACTACAGCTCGGCGCAGCTCGCGCGGCTCAAGGCCCTTGCCGAGCGCAAGAAGACGAAGGAAGCCGTACTTCTACGCGAGGCGCTCGAGGACGTCCTGCGCAAGTACGATCGGGAGTGAGTGACCGAGTTCGACCGGGAGGTCGCTGAGCTCGCGGCCCGATACGGCGAGCCGCGGCGGGTCGACGCGACGATCCACGACAGCTTCTTCGATCCGATCCACAACCCCGACCGCATCGGCGAGGTCTGCATGGTCGTGCGGCGCCCGAACCGGAAGGTCCTTCTATCGATCAAGACCTTCTATCCGCGCGGCGCCTACCGGCTCCCGACCGGCGGCATCCACCACGGCGAAGGCATCTTCGAGGCGCTCGTACGGGAGACGCTCGAAGAGACCGGGCTCGAGACCACGATCCGGCGCTTCCTCGCGGCGATCGCTTACAGCCAGCGGTCCTCGCCGGACGGACCGCCCATCTTCCACACATTCGCCTTCCTCCTCGACGAGGTCGGCGGGGTGCTGGAGGCGCGCGATCGCGAAGAGCGGATCGAGGAGTACAGAGAGGTCGACCCAGCGGAGCTCTCGGCCGTCGCAGACGGGCTCGAGCGCATCACCAGCTTGCATTCAGTGGACATCGGCGGGGATTGGGCGGACTGGGGCCGCTTCCGCGCGGTGGCGCACCGCGTGGTCCATGAGTCGCTGGCGAAAGAAGGCTAAAAGCGCTCGAAGCGAAAGAGCCGGACCGCTAGAAAGAACCCGAGGACGATCCACACCAGGAGACCCAGGATCTGCGTTCGCACATCCCAGAGCGTCGCGCCCTGCACGCTGATCTCGCGCAGCGCGTCGTTCAAGAAGGTGAGCGGCAGCAGGTTCGTGATCGGCCGGATCGCCTCGGGTGCGGCGTTCTTCGAGAAGAAGACGCCCGAGAAGAAGAACTGCGGCAACGTGATCAGCTGCGCGATGGCCGGCACTTGGTTCTCGCTCTGGGCCCAACCCGCGAGTGCGAAGCCGATCGTCAGGAAGAGGATCGTGCCGAGCAGCGCGACGACGACGAGCGATCCGAGCCCGCCGACGATCGTGACGTTGAACAGAACGAGCGCGACCAGCAGCAGCACGGCCACCTGCCCGGCGGCGATGAAGAGGCGGGTCACCACATGCGCCGCCAACAGATTCGGGATCCGGACGGGAGTTGCCATGATCCGGCGCAGTACCCCGCGCTGCTTGTCAGCGACGAGCGCGAAGGCGACGGAGAAGACGGCGAGCTGCATGATGTTCACCCCGAGGATCCCGGGTACCAGGAAGTCCACATAGCGGAGGCGCACGCCCTGGACGGTTTCGTCTTTCACAGCGATCACGGGAGTCGTCTGCGTGACGGCGAACGAAAACCTGTCGATGACCTGCGCGAGGATCTGCCGCCCGACGGCGACCTGTTGCGGGCGCGCGTCGTCGCCATAGACGACGAGCTGCGGCACCGTCTGACCGGGGCGCGCCGGCGCGATCGTGAACTCCCTCGGAATGACGACCAGCATGTCCAACTCGGTACGCCGCAGACGTTTCAGGGCCTCGTCCGTGCTCTCCTCTGTGACCTGCAGGGTCTCGATCCCTTTCAACACGCCCAGGAGCTGCTTGCTGGCGTCGTTCTTCGCCTGGTCGTCGACGGCGAGTGAGACTCGGCCGAAGTCACCGAGGTTCAGGTAGCCGAAGATCACCATGAGCATCAGGGGGACGACGAGACTAAAGAACAGCGCGATACGGTCGCGCACATACGCGCGCAGGAGCAACGCCGTGAGCCGCGCTGTCTGTCTCATGTGTCGCGAAGCTCGTGACCGGTGAGGTCGAGGAAGACATCCTCAAGGTTGGCTTGCTGCTGCAACACCGGCTTGGTGAAGCCTCGCGCTAACAGGTCGTCGATGAGCTTGCGCGGCGGGTCGAGCGCGACGATCCGTCCCTCGTCCATGATCGCCACCCGATCGCACAGGATCTCGGCCTCGTCGAGGTAGTGCGTCGTGAGGAACACGGTGGTGCCGCGACCCTTGATGCCGCGGATGAGATCCCAAAGGTTCCGGCGCGCCTGTGGGTCGAGCCCGGTCGTGGGCTCGTCGAGGAAGAGGATCTGCGGTGAGTTCACGAGCGCCGTCGCGATCGAGAGACGCTGCCTTTGTCCGCCAGACAGCTTTTCCTGCCGCTGCCCGGCGCGCTCCTGGAGCTCGACCAGGCGCAACAGCGCGAGGGCATCGACATCGAGGTCGTAACAGGTCGCGAAGAAGTCGACCGTCTCCTTGGCCGTGAGGTTCTCGGGGAAGGCGCTCGCCTGGAGCTGGACGCCGATGCGTCGCTTCACCTCGGACGGATCGGTGAACACATTGACGCCCGCCACGAGGGCGGACCCGCCGTCCGCTTTCCGAAGGCCTTCGAGGATCTCGACGGTCGTCGTCTTCCCCGCTCCGTTCGGGCCGAGGAGGCCGAACACCTCGCCGGACTCGACCTGGAAGCTGATGCCGCGCACCGCCTCGATCTCACCGTAGCGCTTACGCAGGTCATTCACTTGCACGACCGAAGGCATGACGCGAACGCTATCGCCCCGCGACGAATGCCGCGTACGCGAGGTCGTGCAGGTAGAACGCGAACGGCAGCAGCACGACAGCGGCGACGACGATGCGCACGACGATTGGGTTCGGTCGCCGGAGTCGGGTGTAGGTGATGACGAGCGTCACCGTGATCGCGGCGAGGATCGGGACCTGCGCGACCCAGTGGAGAGGATCGGCGCCGTCGACGATCAACGCGTAGACGACCGACGCTCCGAGCAGGCCCGTGGTCAGGCCGGCGATCGCGAAGACCCCGGCGTTGCGGACTGGGTCGCGCAGCGCCAGCAAGAGGCCGAGGCCGAGCGCGATGAGGACCGACGCGATCATCCGCTCGTAGCTCCGGTTGTACGGCATGAAGAGAAAGGCCGACGGAAACGCGAGAGCGAAGATCACCGGAAGGAAAAAGAGCGTGGCACAGACGATGCCGACGGCGCGGGCACCGCGGAGCGTGGCGGAATCGGCGGGAAGGGAGCGCTCCATCTTCGGGACGCCGAGTCTCGTACCCTAGGGGTTCGGTGTCGAATCGGGGGACGTCGTCGGCCGTCTCGCTGCGCGTTCGCGCGCTTCGAGCGCCCCGAATGAGCGGCTCACCCGGATTCGCCGCGGTGCTCTCGGGCCTGCTCCCGGGTCTTGGACAGGCCTATCAGGGCAGATGGGTGAAGGGGATCCTGATGGTCCTCCTACCGATCTTCACGGTCCTTCTCGCCGGGGCCTTTATCGCGATCGCCGATCCGCTGACGACGCTCGTGCTCCGCAACGCACCCGCGTTCACGTTCCTCGTCGCTGCCGCGTTCTTCATGTATCACCTCTATGTAGTCGCGGACGCGTTCGCGGGCAAGCTGCTGGGGATGGGATCGCTGAGCGGGCGCCGCCTGCTCGATTACGCGATCCTCGGGGTCGTCTGCGTTTCACTCGTCGCCTTCTACACGGCCGCGTACCGCGGATCGGCACCATGGGCCGGGTTCTTCGCCAAGATCTTCGCGCCGATCGCGAACGCGCCGCTCGTTGCGGCGGCCGGGCAGGATCCGTCTCTGCCGGCTTGGACCGGCACCGACCGCGTCAACGTGCTGCTCCTCGGGATCGACTCGCGGCCCGATTCGTCGACCACGCAGAACACCGACACGATGATCGTGCTCAGCCTCGATCCGGTGAACAAGACCGCGGCAATGCTCTCCATCCCGCGCGACGTGTACATCGACCGGCCTGGCGTGCTCGTCGACAAGATCAATGCGGCGTATGCGTTCGGCGGCCCCGACCTCTCGCGGAAGGTCGTGGAAGATCTCCTCGGGATCCGTCTCAATGCATACGCGCTCGTCAACTTCGACGCATTCACGAAGATCGTGGATTCCGTCGGCGGCGTCATCGTCGATGTCCGGCGTCCGGTCCGCGATGAGTCCTACCCCACACCGGACTATGGGGTCGAGCGCCTCGACATCACGACCGGGCCGCAGCTCATGGACGGCTCCACGGCCCTGCACTTCGCGCGGTCGCGCCATGACACCAACGACTACAGCCGCGCGCAGCGGCAACAGTTGGTCCTCTCGGCGCTGCGCACGCGAATGACCGAAGGCGATTTCCTGCGGAGCCTTCCCGCGATCGTCGACCGTGTCGGCAGCGCGGTGCAGACGAACTTCGATCCGGCGAACGTGCCTTCGCTCGTGCTCTTCGGAACAGCGATCGATGGCAGCGCGATCCGTAGCGAAGTGCTCTACCCATGTGGAAGCGATTACCCCCATTGCGAGCTTCAGTACTCCGGCAGCGACGGCGGATTCTTCCTCGTGCCCGACCGCGCGAAGGTGCGGGACTTCGCTGCGTCGATCTTCTACGACCCGCAGGTGAAGTCGGAGGCCGCCTCGATCGAGGTGCGCAACACCGGCGGCCGGACCGGACTCGCGCAGACCGTCGCGGACCGCCTCGTCGAGCGCGCCTTCTCCGTGTCCATAGTCACGAACGGCAGCGCGACGGGACGCTCCGCTGTACTCGTGCGCAACAACACCAAGCGCTACACCGCCAATGCCCTCGCACAGCAGCTCGGCGGGCTTCCGGTGGACACGCTGCCCACGAGCGAGTCGAGCAGCGCCGACATCGTCGTGCGCGTTGGATCGGACTTCAGAGGCCTCGCGACCGACCTAGCTCGCTAGCGGCGAACTGAGGCCCATGCGGTTGCGGGTCCTGTCCCGGGGTCGGGGTCGCGCGCTCGCCTACCGGTCCGCTCCGCAGCACTGCGATCAGCCTCAGAGCGACGCGGCCGGTCAACGGCTCGCGCGCAACCCGCTCCCCCGTGCCACCCGCAACCGCGCGTGCGTCGCCCGCTAGCTCCGCTGGCTCCGCTTCTTAGATTTCTGGATTCGCTCGCGATCGGCGAGCGAATCCTTGACCGTCTGGAACGAGGAGAGCGTCCGGCGACGATCCTCGCGCACGCCCCGGCGGAACTCGGGATCGCCTGCGCTTCGACGCGCGAGGTCCGCATCCCGGCCGGCGGCGTCGATCGCGCGAACGATCCGCCCGAGCGCGCTCCCTTTGCTTTTCTTCTTCTTCGCGGTCACCGCTTGTACACGGGAAGGACCCAGCTTCGGTACTCCGGAGCCCTGCCATGCACGGCGTCGAAATAGGTACGGGCGATCTTGGCGGTGATCGCACCGACCTGGCCCTTACCGATGGTCCGATGGTCGATGCTGGTGACCGGCGAGATCTGAGCGCCGGTGCCGCATAGGAAGACTTCGTCTGCGATGTAGAGCTCGGTGCGGTCGACGGAGCGGATGGCCGTCGGAATGCCGGAATCGCTCGCGATCTTGAGCACGCTCGAGCGGACGATCCCCTCGAGGATGTTGTCGCTCGCCGGCGGCGTGATGAGCACGCCGTCCCGCACCAGGAAGAGGTTCTCCGCGCTGCCTTCCGAGACGTGGCCGTCCGGGTTGAGGACGATAGCCTCGTCGAAGCCGGCCTCCTGGGCCTCGGTCTTGGCGAGCGCCGCGTTCACGTATGCACCGGTGATCTTGCTGCGCGCGGGGATGGCGTTGTCATCGGTGCGCCGCCAGCTCGACACGCCGCAGGCGATGCCGCGGTCGATGTCGATGTACGTGCCGAACGGAACGGCGAACACCGTGAACGCGTCGTCGAGGTCATGGAGCCGGACCCCGATGAGCGGGCTGGACTTATATGCGATCGGCCGGATGTACGCGTCCTCGCGGTAGCCGCATTTGCGGAGGAGCTCGAGGGTCAGGCCGACCAGATCGTCGACCGTGTACGGGAGACCGATGCGCATGATCCGGCAGGATCGGTGGAGCCGGGCGTAGTGCTCCTTTAGATGGAGCGCGTAGAGCTGCTCGTCCTCGGCGTTCCAGTAGGCGCGGATGCCCTCGAAGACGCCTGTGCCGTAGTTGAAGGCATGCGTCAGCACGCTCACTTTGGCCTCGCGGACCGGGACGAACTCGCCGTCGAGGAAGGCGAATGCCGTTTCGGGGGCCGCCCCGCGACGCAGCGAGGTCGGTTTGGTCAGCTCCTGCACCATGCGAACTCCTTATGCAGTTCGGGGGCCGGAGCACAGCGCCCCCCGACTGCCGTGCCGACCCGCTTGGCCCATTGTGACAGGATTGGTGGCGGTCAGACCGCCGGTGTGACCCCTTAGACACCTGCGGCCGTAGTGAGTCTTGGAGGTGCGAGCCAAATGAAGCGTTCCTCTGTGGCGATCCTGGCGGCCGCGCTCATCACCCTCAGCGCCTGCGCCAGCAACACCGGTAGCGCGCCGAGCCCGAGTGGCTCCGCGACGGCGGCAGCGTCCGTACAGCCAAGTCACCCGGTGGAGTTCGTGATCAGCACGGCGCCGGGTGGTGGGTCGGATATCTACGCGCGCGCAATGCAAGCGATCATCTCGAGCAAGAACTTCTCACCACAACCGGTGACCCCGGTCAACAAAGAGGGCGGCTCGGGCGCGGTCGCCTTCACATACGTCTTCGACCACAAGGGCGACATGCACTACGTGATGATCACGCTCAACAGCTTCTTCACCACCATCATCACGCAGAAGCTCCCTTACAAGGCGACGGACTTCACCCCGGTCGCGAACATGGCGCTCGATCCGTTCTTCCTCTGGGTCAACGACGACAGCCCCTGGAAGACGGCGCAGGACTTCGTCGCGGCCGCGCAGAAAGACTCCCTCGTCGTGGCCGGTACGGGCTCCAAGCAGGAGGATGAGGCGCTCTTCCGTCGCATCGAGGACACGATGAAGACGAAGCCATTCACGTACGTTCCGCAGACTTCCGGCGCGACGGTCGCGGCCGCGGTCGCTGGTCACCAGGGCGGTGTCGTCGCCTCGGTCAACAACCCCAGCGAAGGCCTCGCGCTCTACCAAGCGAGCCCGAAGAAGATGCGCCCGCTCTGCGCCTTCACTCCGGAATCGCCTAAGACCGGCGTGTATACGGGCCTCGCCACCTGCAAGACGCAAGGCATCGCGATCGACGACTACTACATCATGCGGGCGATCATGGCGCCGCCAGGACTTTCTCCGCAGCAGCAGGCCTTCTGGGTGGATGTCTTCAAGAAGGTCTACGACTCGGACGAGTGGAAGAAGTTCATGAGCGACAACGCGCTCAACCCCGACTTCCGCAGCGGGCTCGATTTCCGTCAGTTCATCCTTCAGTACCAGCAGCTGCATCAGGACATCGCCACGAAATTCAAGTGGGTGTAAGCACCGCTTCGTGCGGCCCTATCAGGTAGGGACGGCGGCGGCGATCATCGCGATCGCCGCCGTCGCCATGTTCGACTCGCGCGCGGCCTTCAGTCCCTCCATCGGCACCGCGCCCGGGGACGTCGGCTCACGTTGGTACCCGTTCTGGGCGGCGGCGATCATGGGAGTGGCCGCACTCGTCGTCGCCTATCGAGCGTTCCTCACGCCGCAGACCAGCGAAGGGGTCTTTCAGGGTCGCGAGAGCATCTTCGCCGTCCTCAAGCTCGTCCTGCCGATGCTCGCGTACGCCACGCTCATCGGCGGGATCCGCTGGCAGAGCGGGGAGATCACCTACACGGTCATCCCTCCGCTTGGCTTCTACGTCGCCACCGCGCTGTACATGGGTGGCTTCGGATGGTGGATCGGACGCTACAAGGTCTGGTGGGTCGCTCTCATCACCATCGCGTTCCCGCTGGTGATCTACGCGGCCTTCGAGCTCGGCTTCCGCGTGAGCCTTCCCAAGAGCTTCCTCTACGACAGCGGGATCCTGCCTTTCTAAATGGAGCTCCTGAACGACATCGGCGTCGTCTTCAGCAGCCTGGCCGGCGGCTTCGCGACGGCGCTCCATCCCATCAACATGGCGATGCTGTTCGTCGCCGTCGTACTCGGACTCATCATCGGCGTGCTGCCCGGTCTTGGCGGGACCAGCGGTGTCGCGATCTTGCTCCCCGTCACAGTGTTCATCGCGCACGGATCACTTCCCGGATCGGACGCGACGACCGCGATCATCTTTCTCGCCGGCATCTACTGGGGCGCGCTCTTCGGCGGCGTGATCACGTCGATCCTCTTCAACATCCCCGGCGAGCCATGGGCCGTGGTCCTGCTCTTCGATGGCTTCCCGCTGGCCAAACGCCTGGGCAGGCCCGGGCTCGCGCTCGCGAGCTCGTTCGTATCGAGCTTCGTGGGCGCATTCATCGCGACCGTGCTGTTCACGTTCTTCGCGCTCCCGATCGCGCTGCGGGCGCTCCAGTTCGGACCCGCCGAGCTGTTCGCGGTCTTCGTCTTGTCATTCGCGACGCTGATCGGTCTCGGCGCGGAGGCGCCAATCAAGAGCGTCGCGATGCTCGCCCTCGGCCTCCTCCTCGCGGCCGTCGGTTTCGACACCATCACCGGCGAGCAGCGCCTCAACTTCGGGCAGATCTCGCTTCTCTCGGGCATCGGCTTCGTGCCGGTGACGATCGGTCTCTTCGGCATCGGCGAGATCTTGGCCTCCGCCGAAGAACAGGGCATCGGCTACGTGGAGAACCTCTCCGCGCGCCTAGGCCTGCGCGACGTCGTCCAAGCGCTCGGCGAGCTGCGAAAACGACTGCGGCTCGTGCTCTCGAACTCGATCATCGGGTTCCTCTTCGGCGTCCTCCCGGGACACGGCGCGACCGCGGCGTCGTTCCTCGGCTACGGGCTCGCGCGCCAGTACTCAAAGAACAAGGAGAACTTCGGCAAGGGCGAGATCTCCGGGATCATGGGTCCGCAGGCGGCGGCCGACGCCGCGGGGGTCGCATCGATGGTCCCGATGATCACGCTGGGCATCCCGGGATCGCCGACATCCGCGGTGATCATGGCCGGGCTCTTCATCTGGGGTCTCCAGCCAGGGCCGGTCCTGTTCCTCGAGCACCAGGACTTCGTCTGGGGGCTCATCGCGAGCATCTACCTCGGCCATCTCCTCACCTTCATCCTCTGTCTGCTCGCGGTCCCGCTGCTCGCGATGATCATGCGCGTGCCGTACGCGATCATCACGCCCTTCATCGTGGTCATCTCGATCATCGGCTCGTACTCCTTGAACAACAGCATGCTCGATGTGTTCATCACGGTCCTCTTCGGAGTCATCGGCTACTGGCTCCGCAAGCTGAAATACCCGCTCGCGCCGCTCGTCGTCGCCCTCGTGCTCGGAGACTCGACCGAGCGCGAGCTCCGAAAGGCCCTCATCTCGGGCGGTGGAAGCCCACTTTTCTTCTTCTCGAGCTGGCTATCCACGGCGACGCTGCTCCTCGCGCTGGTCCTCGTGCTGATCCCGCTCGTACGCACACTGCTCGCCCGCCGGCACGGTGCCACGGTGGCCGCGGCGGCGGGCCACGCCGCCCGCTAACCTTCAGGCGCCGCCATGAGCCCGCTCGACATTGCCCTCATCGTCGGCGCGTTCGTCCTCATCCTGGTCGGTGCCGAGGTCTTCACCAACGGAGTCGAGTGGCTTGGCATCAAGCTCCGCATCAGCGAAGGCGCCACCGGCAGCATCCTCGCGGCGATCGGCACGGCCACTCCGGAAACGCTCATTCCGGTCGTCGCGATCCTCTTCACGAATACACCCGACTCCGCCGAGATCGGCGTCGGAGCGATCCTCGGCGCGCCCTTCATGCTCGGCACGCTCGTCATGCTGCTCATCGGCGTGACCGCGTTCGCGCTCCGCGCGCGTCGCAAGCGGGACACCCTGCACGTCGACGCGCCGCACGCGCTGCGGGATCTCTCCTTCTTCCTCGTCCTCTACTCAATCGCCCTCGCCCTCGCGCTCATTCCGCCCGAGATCCACTTCGTCAAGGGATATCTCGGCTGGATCTTCATCCCCGCGTACTTCCTCTACCTTTTCCTCGTCCTGCGCAAGGGACGGCGCAGCGCTGAAGACATCGAGGAGGAGCTCGAGGAGCGCGAGGCGTTCGACCAGCTCACTTTCGCGTCGCTGCTCGGTCGGGTCGGCGCTCGCTTCGTGCCCGCCGCGCCGCCTCTCTGGCTCGTCCTCGCCCAGACGGTCATCTCGTTCGGTGCGATCATCCTCGGCGCGCGCTTCTTCGCGGACTTCGTCGAGGACTTCTCGCATGCGATGGGCTTCAACACGCTGCTCGTCGCGCTCATCCTCGCGCCGCTCGCCACCGAGCTGCCCGAGGCCGCGAACAGCCTCATCTGGACGCGCGACGGCAAGGACGTCATCGCGCTCGGCAACGTCGCCGGGGCGATGGTCTTCCAGTCCACGATTCCGGTCACGATCGGCGTCCTGCTGACGCCCTGGCAGCTCGGCGAATTCGGCACGGTCGCCGCGGTGTTCGCGCTCCTCTCGGGGCTCCTCATTTACGTGCAGCTGCGCATGCGCGCGCGGGAGAACGCGCTGCCCCTGTCATCGCTGATGCTGGGGGGAAGCCTGTACGTCGTGTTCATCGGCTACGTGCTGTGGAAGGTGCTGGCCTGACCGGGGGCCAGGTCAGCGAGCGAGCGCACTAGAATCCGGACGTCGCACGATCCGCCCTTTCCGAAGGGCGCGCGACACGAAGAGGGGGTAGCTCATGAAACGCGTCTTCGCGTTCCTCGTACTTGCGGCGACGGTCGCCGCGGCGTGCGGTGGCACTAATACCGCGGGAACGACCGGCTCGCCGAGCGCGAGCGCGGCTCCGAGCGCGTCCGCGGCTCCGACCCCGAAGCCGATGCAGGTCGGGCTGGTGACCGACGTGGGCGGTCTCAACGACAAGAGCTTCAACCAGGCGGCCAACACCGGGCGTCTGAACGCCGAGAAGGACTTCGGTCTCAAGACCAGCGTCATCGAGTCGAAGAAGCAAGAGGATTACGTGCCGAACCTCACGACGTTCGCGCAGCAGAACTACGACCTCGTCATTGCCGTGGGCTTCCTGATGCAAAATGCGGCATGGAAGGTCGCCAAGCAGTTCCCGAACGTGAAGTTCGCGATCATCGACGGCGCGCCGGCGAACGACGCCGGCAACACCGAGAACCTGCCCAATGTAGCGAACCTGTTCTTCAAGGAGCAGGAGGCGGGGTACCTCGTCGGCGTCATCGCGGCGACGATGGCAAAGAACAAGGTCGGCAAGGCGACGCACAACACGGTGTGCTCGATGGGCGGCATCCCCATCCCGCCGGTTGACCGGTACATGGCCGGCTACCAGGACGCGATCAAGACGATCAGCCCGACCACCACGATCCTCATCGGCTACAGCAATGACTTCGTCGACCAGCAGAAAGGCAAAGAGGTCGGCCTCAACCACATCAGCAAGAACTGCGACATCCTCTTCCAGGTCGCCGGAGGTTCAGGCCTCGGCTATATCGCGGCGGCGAAGGAGAAGGGTGTGTACGCGATCGGCGTCGACGTCGACCAGATCGACGTCGCGCCCGGGACCGTGATCACGAGCGCGATCAAGCGCGTCGACAAGGCCGTCTACGACACGTCGAAGGCGATCAAGGACGGCACGTTCAAGGCAGGCGACAACTCGTTCAATGCAACGAACGACGGCGTCGGTTACGGCAAGCTCGACGCAGTGGTCCCGGCGGACGCGAAGGCCGCCGCGGACAAAGCGCTGGCGGACATCAAGAGCGGCGCCATCAAGCCTAAGACGGACCTGACCGTCAAGCCTTAACCCTTTGGCGAGCGAGACGCAGGCGACTCCGACGGGGCCGACAACGGCCCCGTCGGTGCGTCAGCCCACCGCCCAGTGGGCGACCGGACCTGCGGTGCCGGTCGCATCGGTGCTGTTCGCCCTCGCCGTCGGCGCGATCTTCATCTTCGCGTCGGGGCACGATCCGATCTCGGCGTACATCGACCTCTTCCGCGGCGCGTTCGGAACCCCATACGACATCACCGAAACGCTGATCCAGACCATCCCGCTGATCCTCGCGGGCCTCTCCGTGGCCGTCGCGTTCCGCACAGGCCTGTTCAACATCGGCGCCGAGAGCCAGCTGCTCGTTGGCGCCGTCGCCGCGGGGGCCGTCGGCGCGCGCTTCGGCTTTCTCCCGGGGCCGATCCTCTTCCCGATCGTGCTCGTCGCCGGGATCGGGGCGGGAGCCGCATGGGCGGCGATCGCCGGCTACCTCAAGGCCGCCCGCGGCGTGAATGAAGTGATCACGACCATCATGCAGAACTACATCGTCGTGTTCGTGATCCATTGGCTGCTGCAGAACGGACCGATGACCGCGCCGAACGCCCTCGGCACTCCGGCATCGGCTCCGATCGGCGACGGGGCGGTGCTGCCGATCATCATCCCCAACGAGCTCGTTCCGCTGACGCGCCTGCATGCGGGGATCTTCCTCGCGATCCTCGCGGTCGTCGTCTTCTGGTTCGTGCTCTGGCGGACGCCGCTCGGTTACGAGCTCCGCGCAGTCGGGCTCGGCGCGCGCGCCGCGGCGCAGGCGGGGATCGACCCGCGCGTCCATACGGTCATCGCGATGGCCATCGCCGGCGGTTTCGCCGGCCTCGCTGGGATGATCCAGGTCACCGGCGTCTTCCACCGTGTGTTCGACGGGTTCTCCGCCGGCTACGGCTTCGATGCCATCGCGGTGGCGCTCCTCGGAAAGAACTCACCGATCGGCGTCGTCCTGGCGGCGCTCCTCTTCGGCGCGTTCGCGCGCGGCGGCTCGATCATGCAGGCGAACGCCGGGGTCTCGGCGCAGCTCGTCTCGGTCATCGAAGCGATCGTCCTCTTCGTCATCGCGGCCGAGCTGATCGTCCGCATCCTCGCGCGCCGGCGAGGGCCCAAGCCGCTCGAGGCGATCGCATGACCTGGGAGCAGCTCATCGGCGCCGGGGTGCTTGCCGCGATGCTGCGCCTGGCCACGCCGATCGCGCTCGCGGCGCTCGGCGGTGTCATCGCCGAGCGCTCCGGCGTCGTCAACATCGCGCTCGAAGGATGCATGCTGGTCGGCGCGTTCTTCGGTGTAGTCGCCGCGGATCGCACGCACAGCGTCGTGCTCGCGCTTGCGGTCGCGATGGCGGCGGGCGCGGTGCTCGCCGGAGTACACGCCGTCGCCGCGATCCACCTACGCAGCGACCAGATCGTCTCAGGTATGGCGCTCAACATCCTCGCGCTCGGCCTGACGAGCTTTCTCGACTACCAGTTCTACGGCAACACCGGCACGCCCGCGGACCTCGCCGCGGTGCCCGATGTGGAGATCGCTCCGCTCGCAGCCGTCCCGTTCATCGGCGATGTGATCGGCCACCAGAACACGATCGTCTGGCTGACGGTCGTGCTCGTCGTCCTCATCCAAGTCTTCCTGTTCCGAACGGTGCCCGGCCTACGGCTCCGCGCGGTCGGCGAGCATCCGCGCGCGGCCGAGACCGTCGGCATCGGCGTCCGCCGGACCCGCTACTGGGCGGTCCTCGCGTCAGGTCTGCTCGCGGCGCTCGGTGGCGCGTACCTCTCGCTGTCGGTCGCACATTCCTTCACCGACGGGATGACGGGCGGTCGCGGGTTTATCGGGCTCGCGGCGATGATCTTCGGTCGCTGGACGCCGATCGGCGCGCTCGTGGCGTCGCTCGTCTTCGGCTACGGAACGGCTCTCTCTTTCTCGCTGCAGGGCGCCTCGATCGGCGACGTTCGCGTGCCGGTGCAGCTCCTGTCGACCCTCCCGTACGTCTTGACGATCCTCGCGGTGGCCGGATTCGTTGGTCGATCGCGTGCGCCGGCGGCGGACGGCATCCCCTACGAGACCGAAGGCCACTAGTGACGATCGAGCCGCGACCGGGGCGTGCGACGGGGCCCGCGGCGACGGCGGTCGCATCCGAGCGCGCGCCGCTCCTCGAGATGCGCGGGATCGAGAAGCGGTTCGGCGACCTGCAGGCGCTCCGCGGCGTCGACCTCACGGTTCGCGAGGGCGACATCCACGCGCTGGTCGGGGAGAACGGCGCCGGCAAATCCACCCTCATGAACGTCCTCTATGGCCTGTATCGCGCCGACGCGGGGTCCATCCGCTACCACGGTCGTGAAGTGCACATCACCGGTCCGCGCGACGCGATCGCGCTTGGCATCGGGATGATCCATCAGCACTTCATGCTCGTTCCGCCGCTCTCGGTCGCGGAGAACGTGGTCCTCGGCGACGAGCGTGGCGGTCCCGCGCTCGACCGGCGACGCATCGAGGACCGCGTGCGCGAGCTCGAGAAGCGCTTCGGCATCGAGGTCGATCCGTCCGCCCGGATCGAGGACATCCCCCTCGGTCTCCAGCAGCGCGTCGAGATCCTCAAGGTCCTCTACCGTGGCTCCGAGCTGCTCATCTTCGACGAGCCGACCGCCGTGCTGACGCCTCTCGAGGTGGATGAGCTCTTCGAGATCGTTCGCACGCTGCGCGACGAAGGCAAGACGCTGATCCTCATCACGCACAAGCTCCGGGAGGTCATGGCGGTCACCGACCGGATCACGGTGCTCCGCGGCGGCCAGAACGCCGGGGAGCTCGTGACCCGCAACACGAACCCGGGCGAGATCGCCCGCGCCATGGTCGGTCGCGACCTCAAGGAGTTGAAGGCGCGCGCCACTCCGCCGCGGGCGGAGGTGGTCCTGGAGGTTCGCGGCCTCGAGGCCAGGAGCGACCGCGGATCTCCCGCACTCCGCGGTGTGGACTTCGAGGTCCGCGCCGGCGAGATCCTGGGCGTCGCCGGCGTCGGCGGCAACGGCCAAAGCGAGCTGGCTCAGTGCATCCTCGGGCTGCGGAGACCGAGCGCTGGCGCGATCCGCATCGGCGATGTCGACATCTCGAAGGACGATCCCAAGCGCACCCGCGCGCGCGGCGTCGCCTATGTCCCCGAGGATCGCCACCTCGAAGGCCTCGTGCTCGCGTTCACCGTCGCCGACGACTTCATCCTCGGAAAGCAGGACCACGCGCCGTTCGCGCGGCACGGGGTGCTCGATCCGGTCACGATCCTCCGGAACGGCGGGCGGCTCGCCGCGGAGTACGACGTCCGACCGCCGAACCCGCGCGCGATCGTGGCGAACCTGTCCGGCGGGAATCAGCAGAAGGTGGTGCTCGGCCGCGAGCTCTCGGAGCGGCCGAAGCTCATCGTGGTCTCGCAACCCACGCGTGGCCTCGACATCGCCGCGACCGAATACGTGCACGAGCGGCTACTCGAGCAGCGCGGTCAGGGAGCGGCGATCCTCCTCGTCTCGAGCGAGCTCGATGAGATCCGCGCGCTCTCCGATCGCATCGCGGTCTTGTTCGAGGGCCGGATCGTGGCGACTCTGGACGCAGCGTCGGCGACGGAGGAACGGCTCGGCCTACTGATGGCCGGACACAGTGAGGCCGCGTAGCGCGGCCCGCTGTGCCGCAGTGAACGCGAGCTACCGAGTCGCGAGCGCCGGTTCGACCTGGGCGACGACCTCGTAGGTCTCGATGCCCGTGATCTGCGCTACCGATGAGGCCTGGGACCGAAGCTGCGCCGCCGAGTTCTCGCTCGCCTTCAGCGCGGCCTCGCTCTCGAAGAGCGTCACGCTGAACCCCTTGCCGGTCTTGCGATCCATGAGCCAGTAGCCGCCCTTGAAGCCCGGGATCTTCTTCGCTCCGGTGATGATGACCTCGTTGATCAGCTTGATCCCGGCTTCGATCTTGTCCGGTGTTCCCTCGAACTTGGTGACACGTGCGTGCATCTTGGCCTCCCCATACTCGGGCTCGATACCCGCGGGCAAGCCTACGCCTCGGGTGTACGCGACAAGCGCACGGCGCGAGTCAGGCGATCCCGAGCTCGTCCAATGAGCGATGAAGGTCAGCGGGATCGCGATACACGCGGAACGCGCCGGCCGACATGAGCTCGTCCCACCCGTAGCCACCCGAGAGCAGACCCACGCTCAACATTCCCGCTCGACGTGCCGCGAGGAGATCCCAGACCGCGTCCCCCACGACGTAGCAGTCGGCCGGAGTGACCGCGAGCTGCTCCTGACATTTGAGGAAGAGATCCGGCTCCGGTTTCGCTCGAAGGACATCGCCCCGATCGATGACCACGGTCTCGGGCGGCACGCCGAGCGCGGCGAGTGAGGCATCGATCTCGGGGTGGCGACCGGAGGTGGCGATGCCGTGCGGGATGCCGGCATCCCGTAACCAACGGAGGAGCTCGACCGCCCCAGGCAGCGGACGCCGCTCGGGCAGGAGATCGCGAAAGAGGGAGCCGTGGCGCGCCTGAATGCTTTTGGCCTCATCGTCGCTCAGAGGCCGTCCGGCCTCGCGAGCGACGGCCCGGGTAAAAAGTCCGCCGCTCATTCCGATGCGCCGGTGAACTTTCCAACCTTCAACGCGAAACCCGGCTTCGGTCAGCGCGCGCTGCCAGGCGAAGACGTGCGCGTAGACGGTATCCACCAGCGTTCCGTCGAGATCGAAGATGAGGGCACGCACGGCCGGCGCGAGCCTACGCCTGCCCGGCCGACCAGATCCCGGCGCGTGGCTGGCTCGCGGACGAGCCAGCCACCCCGCGATCAGAAGACGATCGAGAACTCTCGCTGCTTGCGCGGCCGCTCTGGTCGATCCAAATACGTCGCCAGGACGGCGACGACCAGCAGGCACTCGACGGCGAGCGCAAAGGCGCTGCCGACCGCTACGAGCGCCGGCAGTTCCAGGAGCATCGCGACCGACAGCATCGCGACGCCGAGGGGCCGAGAAGGCACCCACCAGGCGACCAGGATCGCGAGCGTTGGGGCGAGCGCGCCGGCGATGACCGAGACGGCCGCCGGGCCGGAGAGCTCGGTCGAAGCAAGCGCCTGGGAGAGGACGTTGGCTATGCCCGCGACGACAGCGAGCGCCGAGGCGATCCGCGGGACGCGACGAGTGGACCGAGGGTCCATTACCCACCTCCGTTCGTCCGTGTTGACGCCTCCCAGGCCGCCGCACTACTCTTGCCGCGTCTGGTCTGACCACCTGACCAGAGCACGAATGTCGGTCCGTTTCGCGACATGGAGCGCCTGGGGAGGCAAGCCTGACCGTCATCGAACCCATCCGGCGCAGCCGGCTCTATCAGGGGATCGTCGAGCAGATCGAGGGTCTCCTCGAGAAAGGCGACCTGCGCGCGGGCGACCAGCTGCCGCCTGAGCGTCAGCTCGCGGAGCAGTTTCAGGTCTCTCGTGCGTCTGTCCGCGAAGCCCTCCGCACCCTGGAGCTTCTCGGGGTTGTCGAGACCCGAGCGGGTGGCGGGACGTTCGTTCGCCAGACCTCGCCGGACGACCTGACCCGACCACTCACGAGCCTCATCGCCCGCGGCCATTCGCTGGCCGACGTGATCGAGTTCCGCGGACTGATCGAGCCCGCGATCGCGGCCCTCGCCGCCGAGCGCGTCACGCAGCCCCAGCTCACCGAGCTCGGGGAGATCTTTTCCGAGCAGGAACGAAAGGTCGAGGCCGGGGAGCCGTACGCGGAAGAGGACACACGGTTCCACGAGCTCATCGGCGAAGCGTCGCGCAATGAGCTTCTCACCACGATTCTCGGGGTGATCTGGGACGTCCTCCGCGAATCCCGCGAGCAGTGGCTGCAGACGAACCAGCGCGCGCACTCGTCACTCGACGCACACCGCCGCATTCTCGCGGCGCTCGCCGCGCACGATCCGGACGCGGCGCGGCGCGCAGCCGCGGAGCACATCAAGGCGGTCGGCGAGGGGATCCTTCGCCTGATCGGAGGGGGCAAGATCACATGACGCAGACCGAGAGCTCGATCACCGTCGAGGTCGTCTATCGCGGGATCTTCCAGAAGACGCTCGCGCAACGCATCTGCCGCTCGATCGTGCTCGCCGCCCGCAAGCGCGGCCACACCGGCACGGCGTTCGCGCGCTACGGCGACTCGCCCGAGCGGAACGGCGTGCCGGCGAAGCAGTTCGCGGTCGTCGCGATCAACGACCTCGAGCTCGAAGCGTCCATGGCGAAGTACGAGCCGGCCGTCGTCGATGTGTCGATCGCCGTCGACGACACGCTCGTCAAGGGTGTCGAGTCGTGGGCCTGGTACGGTCGTCAACCCATCTGGAAGCCGGTGCGCAAGGATGGCTTCCTGCTCGTCACGAGCGAGAACGGGCCGGAGGAGGTGCTCGCGCAGACCGACACGGCCGAGCGGCCATACACCCTGGTGATCGTTCCCGGCGGCGCATCGTTCGCCGGCCTGTGGGTCTTCAAGGACGACCACACCGACTACCGCGTCCTGGGCGCGCTCGCGAAGGTCGTGCCGGACTGGGTCCGCCTCGAGGATGTGAAGGCGCTCATCAAAGAACAGACGAAGGACGAAGGGGCCGTGCAGTCGGCGCAGTACGGCTTCGACGGCGCGAAGCTCCGCGCCGTGAAGCAGGGCGAGGGCACGAGCGGCCACGAGGTGCTCCAGTTCGAGAAACCGGGCTGGACCACGATGCGCCCGGGCATCGTCGTCGACGCGCGCAAGCCCGGCGAGCGCAACCCGCAGTACAAGAAGTACACAGCACGCACGCTGCGCCCGGTCGTGAACTTCGACACGTGCATCAAGTGCACGATGTGCTGGCTCGACTGTCCGGACGAGTGCTTCGAGGTCACGCCCGAAGGCCACTACGAGGTGGTCTACGAGGCCTGCATCGGTTGCGGGATCTGCGCTCAGGTCTGCCCGGTCAAGGACTGCATCGTCATGGTCGACGAGCTCAAGTTCGAAGACAACGACGACAAGTGGCAGTTCTGGAAGAAGGACCACGACGGGTACAACAAATGGTTCGAACAAAAGAGCGGGGTTTCGGCGAACCCCCAAGTAAGGACCCCCGCTGCCCGCCAGGCAGGCTCGTCCAACGCGAACCCGTCCGCGAACCCTACGACCGCCGCCGGAGGTGATGAGTAATGGCCGTCGAAGTCAAACCGCGCGAATCGAGTGACGTCGAGACCGAACAGCTCGCGACCGGCTGCGAGGCGATCGCCGAGGCCATCCGGCTCGCCGACGTCGACGTGATGGCCGCGTATCCGATCCGCCCGTACGACGGCGTGATGCAGGCCGCAGCGAAGCTCATCGCCAACGGCAAGATGGATGTCGAGTACATCGTCGCCGACGGCGAGCACAGCCAGTTCGAGATCGTGAAGCACGCGTGCGCCGTCGGTTCGCGCGTGTTCGTGGGCTCGTCCGGCGTGGGCTGGTTCTACGCCTTTGAGGCGATCGCCGTGACCGCCGGCCTCCGGCTCCCCGTCGTCGCGATCTGCGGCAACCGCGCGCTCGACGACCCCGGCGCATTCGGTACCGAGCACAACGACTCGCTCGCGGTGCGCGACCTCGGCTGGCTCCTCCCGTGGGCCGAGACCGCCCAGGAAGCGCTCGACCTTGCGCTCATGGCATGGCGCGTCGGCGAGGACAAGCGCGTGTCGCTCCCCGTCGCGATCGGGCTCGATGGCGCGTTCCTCACCCACTCGCAGCAGATCGTGAAGATCCCGACCCAGGCGGCCGTGGACAAGTTCCTTCCGCCCTTCGACCTGGGCGACCGGCTGCTCCACCCGGACAACCCCATCACGATCGCGCCGCAGGTCGACCAGGACTGGCTCATGGAGATCCGCATGCAGAACGACCAGGCGATGCGCAAGGCCGAGACCGTCATCCGCGAGGCGCATGCCGACTTCAAGAAGCTCTTCGGCCGCGGTGGGGCAAGCCCGTTCTTGGACGAGTACATGACCGAAGACGCTGAGTTCGTGTTCTTCGGCCAGGGCACGCTCGCCCTGCCCATGAAGGTGGCTATCCGGCGCCTCCGCAAGGAGGGCCACAAGGTCGGTCTCGTGCGCCTCAAGTGGTTCCGGCCCTTCGCGACCGACGAGATCGTGAAGAGCCTCTCGCGCTTCAAGGCCGTGGGTGTGATCGACCGCGACTACTCGTTCGGCTCGCCCTACTACGGCGGCGTGCTCTACAACGAGGTCCGCTCGGCACTCTATTCGCAGCCGAAGCGGCCGGTCGTCGTGGGCTTCATCGCGGGCCTCGGCGGGCGCGAGATCGAGCAGCCGATGGCGCAGGAGATCTTCGAGAAGACAAAGGCCGCCGCGGGCGGCGACCTCAAGTCCGGTGACACCTGTCACTGGATCGGCGTGCGTAGCTAAGGAGGCAGAGAGATGGCAGTCGAAGCGACCACGCTCCCCCAGATCAAAGGCGTTAAGGACGTCCCCTACGACGAGCTCTTCGTCTCCGGCCACCGCACCTGCCAGGGCTGCGAATCAGCTCTCGTGATGCGCCACATGGTGAAGGCGTCAGGGCCGCGCACGATCGTGCTCGGCTCGACCGGCTGCATGTACGTTGCGAACACGACCTACTACACGACGCCCTGGGTCGTGCCGTGGATGCACACGCAGCTCGGCGCATCCGGCTCGGCCGCGCTCGGGACCGCCGCGGGGCTCAAGGTCCTCATGCGCAAAGGCAAGCTCAAGGACGAGAAGATCAACGTCATCGCCTTCTGCGGTGACGGCGGCGGCGCGGACATGGGTCTCGGCGCCATCTCCGCGACCCTCACGCACAAGGAATACAACTGCCTCGTTCTCCTGTACGACAACGAGAGCTACGCGAACACCGATATCCAGCTCTCGAGCCAGACGCCGTACGGCGCGGTGACGACGTTCTCGCCGAGCGGCAGCAAGAAGCGCCTCATGCACACGCGCTGGAAGAAGAACGTGCCCGGCATGCTCGCCGCGGGCCATCCCGAGTCCCGATATATCGCAGCGGGATGCGCAGCGTACGCGGTCGACCTCATGAACAAGATCCGCAAGGCCCTCGAGCTCGGCGGACCGACGTTCGTCCACACCCTCGACCCGTGCCCGAAGGGGTGGGACTACCACCCGCAGTATTCGCAGGAGCTCGGACACCTCGCGGTCGAGTGCGGGATCTGGCCGCTCTACGAGGTCATCGACGGAGTCTGCAACCTCACCGGTCCCACGCGGCAGATCGCGGAAGGCCGCAAGAAGCGCAAGCCGGTGTACGAGTACTTGAAGCGCCAGGGTCGCTTCGCGCATTTCATCGACGAGGACGTGGAGCACTTCCAGCACGAGGTCGACAAGATGTGGACCGAATGGCTCATCCCGGGGGTGATCCCGTTCACGATCCCGGCGAAGGATCAGACCATCCTCAAGATCGACAAGAAAGCGCTCCACGAGCAGAAGACCGCGTAAAGACCGATTCGAACTGAGACACGACTGAGGCCGGTCCAAACAGGACCGGCCTCATAGACTCCGGCGATGCGGGTCCGCGCTCTCGTCATCGCCGTCGCCGCATGCTCACTCCTCGCGTGCGGCGCGGTTGCGTCACTCGTCGAGCCTTCGCCCGGAGATCTGTTGCAGAAAGCGAGCGCCAATCTCAAAACCGCCAAGACGACGCACATCGATGGCACCGGCAGCTTCGCGCTCAAGGACGGCATGAACGTCTCTTTCGACTTCAAGATGGCCGGCGAGGCGGAGGTCCCGGACAAGGCGCGGCTCAGCATGCAGATGACCCTTCTCGGCCAGCCGCTCTCGATCGACACGATCAGCATCGGCGGCCGCACCTACACGAAGGGCCTGCAAGGGGATACCTGGACCGAGGCGACGTCGACCGATCCGACGTCGAGCGGGATGCTCGACCCGCTTGGACAGACCGATCTTTCCGGTGCGGTGAGCGTTGCCGAGATCGACCGGCCCGAGGTCGACGGTAAGAAGACAAGACATCTCAAGTACACCGTCGACCCACAGAAGCTCCTCGGCAAGATGCAGGGCGCGTCGGGCGTGGCCTCGTTCGCGCCCTCGAACGTGAACGGCAGCGGCGAGGTCTGGGTCCGCACCGAGGACACACAGATCGTCCGGCAGCTGGTGAAGCTGTCATTCGACATCGAAGGGAACCTCGGCCTCGCGACGGGCGGTACGCCCTCCCCGTCGGGCAAAGGCACGTTCGAGATGTCGTTCGACCTGCACTTCTCGCAGATAGGTCAACCCATCACGCCGGCGATCACCGCGCCACCGACCCGCTAGCAGCGCGCAGCGCATCGCCTGATACAGAACGCCGGGTAAGAGGGCGACGCCGCGCGCGTTAAGCCGAGCCTCGTCCCGCCTCGGCGAGCCTCGTACGTTTACCCCTGACTACGAAGGAGGTTCAACGTGAGAAGGCTCGCTCTCGCCGTCACTTTAGGCTCGCTCGCGCTTCTGGCCACCTCGTCCGCTGTTCTGGCCGCCTACCGCGTGGACGACGGCATCATGCGCGGCGCGACCCGCGGCACAGCCATGGTCGTTTGGGCCGGCGGCACCAATGCTCGCCTTGTCTTCATCAATGAAGCGGTCGCCCCCGATACCTACTCCGTCGCGCCGATCGACGAGGAGTGGGCCACTCTCCGCTTTGCATTCAGCGCGACCGGTGACGCGTCGCCGGCGACCGGCGCCAGGCGTGCCGACCACGTCGAGCGCTTGCTGCTCTAGCCGAACACCACAAAACCACCCCCAACTCGACACCGGGGCAGGCAAGCAGGTGGGCTCGCGGGCCTCGCGCATTCCGTAGGATTCGCCGGCATGAGCTTTATCACCGGACTGATCACCGGCGTCGTCATCGCGGGAGCCTGGGTCGCACTCGAGCACTACGGCTCGGTCATCCCCCCGATCGGCCCGTTCGCGCTCAGCGGCAACGGGGCGTTCGCGGCGGCTGAGATCCTCGTGCCGATCGCGATCTTCTGGGGCTGGAGCTGGGCCACCAATCGCTGGTCCGGCCGTAGCCTTATCCCTGCGACGATCTACACGCTCGGGCTCGCCGTCGGCGTCGGCATCGCTGTTCCCATCGACGCGGTCTTCTACCCCGCCAATCCGGACTCCACGCTCGCGAACTCGATCCCGGGTCTTATCGCCACCGGCACGATCTTTGTCTTGCTGCCGGCGATCGTCGCCGCGGCGATCTACCTACCGCTCAAGTCAGGCCGGATACCCACGAACGGGATCGTCCTCCTTATCGGGTACCTGATCGGGCTGCCGCTCGCTCTTCTCTACCCGATGATCACGATGGGCACGGTCGCGGGTACAGCAGCGGGGCACGCCTGGAGGACCACCGGCTCGAAGATCTTCATCGCGATCCTCGTCATCCTCCTGATGGTGATCGCGATCTTTGGGATCCCCTACCTGCTGAGCAGGGGGGTCCTCACCGGAGCGCCGCTCTTCCCGCGCTAGCCCTCGGTCGTCGGAGGCTGGCCCGCTGGGACCGGCGCGGCCGGCTGCGGGCCGGCAGCGGCGGGCTGGGGTGCGGGCGCCGGACGCGGCGGTGCGCCTGCCGGACGAAACTCGCCCGCGGGCCGGAACGGCGGACGCTCGGGCTTGGGCGGCGGCGGGCCACCCGCCATCGCGCGCGCCTGCGGCGACATCAACCCGCGCACGTGATCGGCGGTGTACGGCAGCATCGCCATGAGGCGAGCACGCTTGAGCGCGGTGGTGAGCATGCGCTGGTGCTTGGCGCACGTGCCGCTCTTGCGCCGCGGGTCGATCTTGCCCCGATCGCTGATGTAGCGGCGGATGCGGCCCACGTCCTTGTAGTCGATGCGTTGCACCTTGTCGACGCAGAACGTGCAGACCTTGCGGCGCGGACGTCGCAGGCCGGGAGGGCCGCCGTACCGCCCACCGCCGCCGGCGCCGGACGGTCCGTCACGGCGCGGCCCGCTGCGGGGCGGTCCCGAGCGCGTCCCGCCCTCAGAGCTCGGTGAAGACTCTTGGGTCATCCCTGGCTCCTAGAACGGGATCTCGTCGGGATCGAAGGTCTTGTCGCTCTCGGTCCCGCGAGGTTGGGCCGGCGCATCGCCGGCGGCCATACCGCGGTCCGGGCGCGGATCGAGCATCTGGAAGTCGTTCGCGCTGATGTCGAGGCTCATCCGCTCCTTGCCCTCACGGTCGGTGTACGTGCGAGGCGTGAAGCGTCCCTCGATGTAGACGAGGCGGCCCTTGGTGATGAACTGCTGCGCCCGCTCGGCGAGCTGCGACCAGCAGCTGACGCGGTACCAGTCCGTCTGCTCCTGGCGGTCGCCGCCGTCGGAGCGGCCGGTGATGCGGTTGACCGCGACGCTGAACTCGCACACCGGACGCCCATTCGGCGTCATGCGGAGCTCCGGGTCACGCCCGACGTTGCCGATGATGATGATCCTGCTTACTGATGCCACGATGTCACTCGTCCCTTCTCACCACGATGTGGCGGAGGATGTCTTCCGTGAGGCGGATGGTGCGC
>WNGI01000668.1_pt1 | contig 26461 bp, 26 predicted proteins | sample 5400621 | NCBI WGS metagenome assembly WNGI01 (sample SAMN13153374, study PRJNA577476) | soil metagenome | isolation source: 20 cm soil or saprolite under Garry oak tree replicate 1 | place: USA:California | collected 2016-06-15 | reverse complement strand
CGCCGAGCTGCGTCTGACAAGAGGTTCTTTTCCAATTGCCGATGAGCTGGCGGAAGAGGTTCTAAGCTTGCCGATGGGCCCACACCTTGCGGAAGTTGATTGGATCCCTGTGCTTCGAGATACGATTTTGGAAACGCTTGGAACTCTTGCCCGCTCTGATCGCGAACAGAAACACAGTGTCGCCAGTAACAGCCCTTTCTGAACCATGACCTTGCAATCTCAAGCACTGAAGAACATGGCTCGAACCTTGCTTAGGCATTCGCCTAGCATCGAATCGGCTCTTCGCAGACTACATTTTACGTCTCAATTCCGGCTCGTGCCACCCGGTGAGCTTTCGCGCGTCACTGACGAGCTTTCGAGTTCTTGGATGGATGATGGAATACCGGCGAGACAAAGAACAGTGGTTGAGGGTGAGCTCGCTGACTATCGGACAGGCAAGCCCAACCGAGTGTTCGACGCCTTGGTAGACATCCTTCTACATAATATTCCCGCGCTCGAGAATAGAAGCCTCCTGGAGATCGGTTGTTCCAGCGGATATTACTCCGAGGCGTTGCGCGCCAGAGGAGTGGCAGTGGCATACCAAGGTTGTGACTTTTCCACAGCATTTGTCCACCTCGCTCGGCAGAAGTACCCGTCGATTCGATTCGATATTGAGGATGCAACTTCGCTCAGCTACGGAGCAAACTCTTTTGACATTGTTGTTTCTGGTTGCTGCCTTTTGCACATTTTCAAATACGAGAGAGCGATCGCCGAAGCCGCTAGGGTTTCCAGTGAGTTCGTGGTCTTTCACCGCACACCGGTCCTTCATCTGACAGGGCCTTTGTTCTACACGAAAAAAGCGTATGGGACCGAGATGCTGGAAATTCACTTCAATGAGCAGCAACTCGTGCGCATGTTTGTGGCGAATGGCCTTCGAGTGGTTGATGTGAACAGCCACGTGTCTTTGCCGAAAAGCGGAACATCAGACTCTGTGATTTACAAGACCTATCTGTGCGGGAAAGCGAAATGACAAGCGTTAAGCTCAATCAGGGAAGGCCGACTGACGGCGTCCACGCTCCCCTCTATCTACAACTCACCAACATGTACGCTCCCGCGTGGGGGTATGGTGGGCCCGTCCGGGTAATGTTCGACTACGCCCAGTGGATGAGCCGCGAATTTCAAGTGGCAGTCTTCACCAGCGATATCCATCACGATTTCTCGCGAATCCCAGTCAAGTCGGAAACCATCAATGGGGTCTCCATCAACAGGAGCAAGCTTGCTTTTCCGAGACTTGCGAAGTGGTGTTACCTTCATTCGTTGTTCATGTGCGTAAGGGCTGCACAACGAATCCGTTCTTCACCTGGCCCGGCCATCCTTCACTTCTCTGATTTGCGAGGTGTGGTTACCCTTTATGCGCTTTTGTTGAAGGTTCTCTTCCCAAGGCAAGTCACACTCGTACACTCCGCGTTCGGGTCGCTTCACTACAAACGGAGCATTCGCCGCAAACTCTACGATGTTCTGTTCATGAGGCCATTCGTCAAACTAGTGGACCTTCGCTTGGTTCAGAACGAGCACGAGCGCGATTCGTATCGCAAGATCTGTCACACGTTCGGAGGTAGCAGCCGATCGCTGATCTTTCTTTTGCCTCTTCATGTGGACGGTGTTCCGTGCGACCCGTCACGCTTCACCGAAACGGGAAAGAGCCTAACTGCGGTGCGGGAGTTGCGGAGAGCTTATGGCGTGCCGGAGGATGCGGTTGTCTGCATGTTCCTGGGTCGCCTGCACCCGGCAAAAGGTATCCTCCGGATGATTGACGCCTATCTAGAGTTCTCCCGGTCATGCTCGAGAGGAACCTTGCTCTTGATAGTGGGCCGCGATGATAGTTTCCAAGCAATCGCTGAAGAATACATTCTCCAAAAGCGGATCCAGGATAGGGTCCGCATTGTGAACAACGTCTATGAAACCCGGTTTGACTATTATTTCCTGACAGACATGTTCCTCGGATTCCCGACTATTTACGAGGAGACGATGCTTTCCTCCATCGAGGCCATGGCTTGCGGAACGCCCATCGTGGTTTCGCGGGAAGCAGACATCCCCTTCGTGCAAGAAGAGCAGGCAGGGCGGGTCATCGATTTCGATGTGCGAACTGCGGCCGAAGCTATGGAAATAATCACTCAGGACTTGGCTTCTTATCAGGTGAACGCTCGGCGCGTCGCCGCGAGCCACTTTGGTGGAGCTGCCGCCTCGAGGAAACTGAGCACTCTTTTCCGGATGGCGATTTCGGGAAACCTCGCTCCTGAGAACCTCATGCGAATGGAAGCTCTTGGACAAGCATGGCCCGCCGAGGAATCATCCTTGAAACGCGCATCCTCGGTGGCGTCCGGGGGGTGATCGCGAAATTTCATAAGATTCCGACCCAAAGTGAAAAGGATGAAAATCATTTCTGGAAAAGAGAACTGAAAAGGTTGCGTGGCACAGTAGTGGGTCCCATTTTGTTCGCCCCGCTCCGACTGCTGCGCGCGACTCGGTATTGCACGCCTAAACTCCGACAGATCATGGTCTGGTCGTACAAGTCGTGCGAGGACGCCAATACCTATCAATCAGATTATGCCGGACAGCTGTTAACGGATCCCTATCTAGCGTCGTGATGAATCAGAGTTTTGCTTATGAAGCGACTCTGCCATCAGCGAACGAATTACCCAGCAAGTTAATGTTTGTTCGAAGAAGCTGAATGCGTCCAGAAAGCGCCACAAAGCGCGCGGACCGCTGGTTCGCTGCATTTCAACGGGACCGCAGCGACGGCGAAGCTCCGAGCGCTATCCAGATGACAATTTCAAGAAGTCTATCTCGTCGAGAACTTGTGGAGCCACCTGAAGATGAATTGGCCCGGGCCGACTGGGAGTCGCCAATCGAGCGCACTTCCTCGGTAGCAGCCTGGATAGTGAGTCCTGGTGGCGGCCCCACGATAGGGAACGTTGAGAGAAACGAGTGCTAGCCCGCACACTCACCAGCTTGCGATCGTTCATAGGTTGGGATCGTTTTACCCATCGGTCAGAACGAATGTACACGTTCCGACGGAATATAATGTCTATTCTGCATCGAGTTGCCATGGCGATTGGCGGTGACAAGGTCGATGATTACGTGGCCTTCGACGAAGAAGTCTCGCGAGAGATCCGGCAGATAACATTGGGAGGTACAGTATTGGAAACAGGGTGCGGTCCCGGGACAGAGGCTATTCGCCTGCTGAGGGAGTTCGGTGCAAGGCAGGTTATTGCCACCGACATATCTTTTGGCATGCTGCAAGCTGCGCGCAAGAAATACCCGGAGCTCCTGCTTGTACAAGCAGATGCACGCCGTCTGCCATTTCGTGAAAACGCGTTCGCCGCCGTCTATAGCAACTGTATGTATCACCATATTGAAGTACCGGACCGCAAGTTGGTGCTCGAAGAGAGCCTGCGTGTCTCACGTCATTCAGTGCTTTTGAAGGAAATCGCAGGCTTTGAAAACAGGTTCCTTAACGCGAGCTATACGCTCTACTACTCTATCGTAGATGGGTCGGCGTACCGGCCGACCGTTGAACGATGGCTAGAGTTCCTGGGTCCCCGGGTACGAAGATGTATCCGTCGCCCAGAGCGGGCGCTGGTGTTCCGTTACGTTTTCTTTGTTTTGGATTCTTCCGGAAAGGAAACCATAGACCATGCGCCGCCGGGCACGGAAATTCCGAGTGCGGCTGGTTGATCGTGGCCATGAAGCGAGTCTGCATCATCCAACCCGTACTCACGAATTACTGTTTGCCAGTATTCACGGAAATGTCCGTGAATTGCCAGGTGGACCTCGTCTACTCCCCAGTGGATGCCAGATCTGGCTTTGGCGTTGCAACAAGGTCCGAGACGTCGGGCGTCCGCCAGCTCGTTGTTCCTACGTACAAGCCTTTAGGCAGAAGGATCGGGATGATTCAATGGGGAATCGGAAAATACATCTACCGTCAAAGACCCGACGCCATAATTATCTTTGCTGACCCACATTATTTGAGCTTTTGGACAACTCTCGTCTGGGGCAAACTGCTGGGCATCCCGACTTATGCTCATGGGCACGGACTCTTCAAGAAACACAAGATCAGCCTTCTCTACCGATTAATGGTGACGGTCCTCTTAAGACTGATCAGCTCCTACATCTGCTATGCCCCGATTGTGCGGCAGTCCTTCATCGACCATGGGTTTCCCGATCGGAAGCTATCGGTGGCGCACAATTCGCTGACGAACCACTTCTCCGTGCAGCCGCAAGAGAAAAGCGGAAACGAACGGGGAATCCTCTTTGTCGGCAGGCTTCGCAAAGGTAGTCAGGTCGAATTGTTAGCGCGCGTGATGGAGAGAATCCGCGGAAAGGACGGCCTGCCTCTGATGCTGCATGTAATTGGAACCGGTGAAGAAGCACACCTCCTGCAGAATGGGACGAAAGACCGCCCTTGGATTGTGTTGCACGGCGATATTTACGACCAGGAGCGAATTCGCGAGATCTCGATGGATTGCTTTTCGGGTTGTTACCCAGGGAATGCGGGCTTGAGCGTGGTTCATATGATGTCGCTCAGCCTTCCGGTTGTCACCCACGATGATTTGCCCTCGCATCAGGGACCTGAGCCCAGTTTCATTCGAAATGGCGTGGGCGGACTGCTATATGACCACAAGAATCCGGAAGAGTCGCTCTACCAGGCCATCAAGTCGCTCGCTACTGACCCCGTACTGTTGGCGAGAATGCGGCAATCGGCTTTCGAGGATTACAAACAACTCGTGAAACCGCCGCTCGCGACCAGATTCTGGTCAATCATAAGTGAAGGTTGGAACATACCCCAGCCGAGTTCCCCGGCCGTGCATGGATGTACATCGAAGTAGCTGTAAACCGAACCGAATCGGGCGATTGGCTTCTAGTATTGGTTTCTCTTGAGAATTTTCTACCTATTTCTTGTCGGCACTTTGTTGTGGAGTTACTGGAAAGCTTTGCTTCGGCTTCGAGTCGAGAGTTTTCCGCTCACGCCGATCCTTGGGTGGATGGCCGGACTAGGCTACTTTCTCCTGGTGCCTCTAACATTGTTAGTTCTGAATGGTGGCTACACGATTCCATCTTTTTACGATGCCAATGACCTGTACGCCTCAGTTGATCTTTCGAGTGGCCAGTACGTCATTCCGATGCTTGTGGTTTGGCTTGCACTCCTGTTCTCGTTTCAAGCAATCGTGTTACTCAAGCCAAAACCGAAGGCGTGTGCCACCAAGCAAGAGATTTGCATCAATGAGTTTAGGCTACGGAGGATTCTTCTTCTCACCTTCGGGCTTGCCCTGTTGGACTACGCGGTCAGCATTTGGATGCTGGGAGGCTTAGAAGCCTTCATAGTCTCGCACTGGTATAACCGTCAACTTGAGATGGTCGAGCGATTCGGAGATGCTTACGTTCTTTACACGCAGTTGTCTCTCGCGAACCAAATCGTCTTCACCGCCGCGGCTGCACTTTACACTGCTCGACAATTGCAGCTGCGAATACTGAATTGGCGATATTCCGCGCTGGTCATTTGTGCTTTTCTCTTGCAGATGGTCATATCCGGGAACCGTATTTTTACTGCACTATATGGATTATCCGTTCTCATATCTTGCTGGACCTACTCAAGGAAGAAGCTAATCGTTAGGCTGTTGGTTGTTTCGCCGGTGATACTGCTCATCTTCAGTGCATGGGGTTATTTTCGCCACAATTTAAGCACCGTTTCCGAAGACATCCCAACTTACCTGGAAGGAGATCTGGGCAACCGCACTATGACGACCTTGATGACCGTGACCGAAGGTGCGGGAGTCATGGTTCTATTACATATTGTCAAAGACTTTGGTGGCAAGTTTGATTACCTTTATGGCCTCAGCTATAGCAAGGCAATTCTGTTTGCCGTGCCTCGACGGTTCTACCCGCAAAAACCACACAACTTCACAGCGCTCATCGCCCACGTCTACGAACCGGGAGAGGACACGAGTCTCGGAACAACGCAACTCGGTGAACTCCACGCGAATTTTGGCATTCTCAGTGTGCTGCTGTTGCCCTTATTTACGATCCTAATTTTACTGATATCCGATAAATTGTTGCGAAATATAGGCAAATATGTGCTGCTGTCAGCATTGCTCTTTGTGCTCCTAATATGGACTGCGCGAACAACTTTTGAGGATAACTTCATCACGTTTCTGTTTACCGTGCTGTTGATCAAGGGTCTCCGCCTTGAGCAGGGGCTCTGTTATCAGCAAGCAGCTGAAAGTTAGGGTGCATCTGAGGTCGGGAATGATGACGGTGAAGTCGCGCAAGCTGGAAAAAGTTAATCTGGGCTGCGGCCCGAATGCTCCGGCCGACTGGCTGAACGTAGACGGTTCTTGGAACGCGTGGTTTTCGCACCACCGCCAGCTTCGAAAGGCCCTGGAAACAGTTGGTTTGATCAATCCGAATCTCGGTGCACAATGGGCGGTGCGACCTTGGTGCATGATCTTACAAAGCCCTTGCCATTCCAGAAATAGACATTTTCAGCCATTTACGCCTCCCACGTGCTGGAGCACCTTTACCGAGCCGATGCGCAAAGCCTTTTGTTAGAGTGCAGAAGAATTCTCAAACCGGGCGGCACAATTCGACTGGTGGTTCCTGACTTGCACTCTATGATTTAAGGATTATCAGCAGCGGAAGAATGGCAACAATTCTATGACCGAGAAGGCGTCGGCCGCCGATCGTCTAAATGAAAGACTGGGATTCCGGAGCCCGTCGTCGCCAAACGGGAATTTTGTCCTCAAGTTTTATGCAGTCTGGAAGGACTTTCATTCCCATAAGTGGATGTATGACGCAGAGTCGCTGATCCATACCTTGGAGCTATCCGGATTCAAATAGGTTTCAGAAAAGAAGTTCTTACAAAGTGACATTCCGAGCATTGAGGAAGTCGAAGATCCAGAGAGAGTTCTCGATGGTGCCGGTATCTGCGTAGAGGGCAAGAGACTTTGACGCGGACGAATGGAATTGCTGCAACGAGCAGAGAATATGACCGGTTCTTACGCCATCGGTGAATCTTTGGCAATCGAGCAGGGCTTCGCGTTCGAGAGGCAAGCACATGCACTCTTTGTGGAGGGCTTCTTAAGGATGCAAAAGCCAGCTTTTTGACACTGGCTTCGGTATTGATGGCGTCTATGAAGTGAGACGCTGCCTTCACTGTTGCTTAGACCCTTCAACGATGCCGCCCGATTCTTTTCTTGGCCACGCAGTGCGGGGAGGGCACAGAGAATGTTGCTGAGTGCTGGAGTCATGGGGATACGAATACCAGCTTCTTCGTGAAACCGACTTGGATGACCGCGCATCGCGCGGTACTGCGACTAAGTGAAACGATAAGAATTGGGGCGACCTTACGCATTACTGAACGGATCTCTCAATTCGGGAAGGAAGAAAATCATGCGGAGTTTCAGGCACTGGACACCACGATACATCTACCACCGCTTAGGCCTGATGGCTTACGAGCGTACGCATCCAGACACGCCGTGGCTCACTCAGGCAAGCGTTGACATCCTGGAGAACTGGCTGAAGCCCGATGATCGAGGCATCGAGTGGGGATCGGGACGCAGCACGATTTGGTTTGCGGAAAGAGTGGGAAGCCTTGTGAGCGTGGAGCACAATCCGGTCTGGCACAAGCGGGTCACCACAGAACTCAAACGGAAGGGGCTGCGAAACGTGGAATATCATCTCTGCGAGGATGAGCGGCAATATTGCACCGTCGCAGAAAAGTTTTCTCTAGAGAGTTTTGACTTCTGCCTCGTAGACGGCGAGGAGAGGGACCAGTGCGCCTTGGCAGCGATTTCTCTGGCCAAGCCAGGCGGCATCGTGATCGCGGACAACTGCAATTGGTACTTGCCCACCCACAGCCGCTCTCCTTTCTCCCGAAGGCCCGCGCAAGGCCCATATACGGAAAAATGGGCCGCCTACCTCGATTGTGTGAAGGGATGGCGTCAGATTTGGACGACCAATGGGGTAAGTGATACTGCCTTGTGGGTGAAACCCGCGGACACGCGTCAATCGAATCCTTGCGATAGCCTATCGGAGCAATTTTCCGTGCGCGTTCAAACGTAGAACCAATGGTACCCGAAGTGACAAGAAATATGATCAGCTACCACACGACCGCCGAATTTTCTAACGGCCAAACTGAATCACAGGCCTTGTCGGCGGCTGCATGCATTCTATGCGGAGGACCGCTCACAAAATGCGAAAGCCAGCTTTTCGACACGCGCTTCGGGGTGGAAGGCGACTATGAGGTGCGGCGCTGCCCTCGCTGCGAGTTGGAACAATTGTTTCCGGTTCTGACACCGACAGAACTCAAGAATCTCTACGAAACCTATTATAACTTCGGGGGAGAAAGAGACACTCTCTACACTAGATCTAGAGAGCGATTCCTTTTCTCGTTTCTCTACCGCCTTTGGACGAGGATCGATGACGATGCCGCCTTTTATCGGCGAACCGGCAGGGGACGACTTTTGGATGTCGGTTGCAATGAGGGTCGAGGGCTGCGGATCTATGCCCGCAACGGGTTTCAAGCGGAAGGGCTGGACCTGAATGAAACTGCCGCCGCGGTGGCGCGGGAAGCGGGCCTGACGGTTCATACAGAGTTGCTGGAAGACTTTAATCCGGGGGCTCCATACGATGTTGTGGTGCTGTCCAATGTGATGGAGCACTCGTTAGATCCCCGCAAGATGTTGCAGGATGTTCACCGGATTCTTACGAATGGCGGGCAAGTTTGGATCAGTTGCCCCAATAGCGAGAGTTGGCTGCGCAGGGTATTTGGCACGTCTTGGATCAACTGGCACGTTCCATTTCACACCTTTCACCTTTCTTCGAAAGCCCTGCGCCGATTACTCGCGGAAACCAGCTATACGGGAGTTGAGATTCGTAGTGTCACTCCGGCGCCGTGGGTCGCACAGTCCATGATCACGTACTTCTTTGCACGGAAGGGCAACAAAAACCGTCAACTGCGGAACCCGTTCTTGGTCGGAGTCTTAATGCTGTTTGCCAGATTCATTCTCTTTCCCGCGTTGTGGCTTGGAAACCAGCGTGGCCGGGGCGATTGCTTGCTGGCGACTGCGACGAAAGCCTAGGGGTAGAACCAATTTTCAAAGGAGAGGACGAAAAACATGTTCACGAGGAATCGCATTCTTGTGACCGGCGCGGGCGGTTTCATTGGCCACCATCTCGTTAAGCGGTTGAAGGAAGAAGGCCATTGGGTTCGGGGAGCCGACAATAAGCAACCAGAGTATGAAGTTACGAAGGCAGACGAATTCGAGATTCAAGATCTTCGACAATTCGAAAATTGTCTTTTGGCAGTACGAGGCGGGATTGACGAGGTGTATAACCTGGCCGCCGACATGGGCGGAATTGGCTTTATCACCGCAAATCATGCCGACCTAGCTCGCAACAATATTCTTATCAATGCGCACATGCTGGAGGCGAGCCGCCTGCAAGGGGTGAAGAAGTTCCTGTTTTCTTCTTCTGCTTGTGTCTACCCGCAAAGTAAGCAGACTGATCCTGACGTAACACCCTTAAAAGAAGAAGATGCCTTTCCGGCCGATCCCGAACCCGGGTACGGCTGGGAAAAACTATACGCCGAGCAACTCTGCGGCTACTACTTACAAGACTACAAGTTCGAAACGCGGATTGTACGGTTTCACAACGTTTATGGGCCTTTGGGCACGTATGAAGGCGGGCGCGAGAAAGCACCAGCGGCCATCAGCCGCAAAGTTGCCTTGGCTAACGATGGAGACACAATCGAAGTCTGGGGTGACGGCCTGCAGACAAGGTCCTTCATGTACATCGATGACTGTGTGGAGGGACTGCTGCGGTTGATGGCTTCTAGCCATCGCTCGCCGCTAAATTTGGGGACAGACCGATTGGTGACCATTAATGAGCTCGTACAACTGATCAGCGGGATCGCCGGAAAGAAGCTGAGCATGCGTCACGACTTGAGCAAGCCGCAAGGAGTTCGAGGCCGCAATAGCGATAATCGCCGGGTACTTGAGGTACTCGGCTGGGAGCCCTCGATATCACTCGAGGAAGGCCTAGCCACGACCTATGCCTGGATCGAAAGTGAACTACGAAAAGCCGGGAGAATATCCAAAGCGAAGACTGTGGGTGCCGGGGTCCATTAGAAGTCTGTCGAGTCAATCTCGCGTGTCGCGTTTCTCGGACCAGTTCAACCGCGGAGTATCCAAAGGCTATTCCAATCGCCAATCAGCGTTTTCCAAGGAGGGTGACGTGGAAATCTTTCTGGATTCCTCAAACCTGGATGAAATCAAGAAATGGATTGAAGAGGGCGTAATCGACGGCGTGACCACGAATCCCACCATCATGTTCAAGGATGGAGTTCGGGATCTCGAATCCTGCACTCGAGGAATCTGTGCGGTGCTGGGTGAGCGTCCAGTAAGCGTTGAGGTAACGACAAATGATCATGAGGAGATGCTTGAGCAAGCACGCGCCTTCGCCAACTGGGCTCCCCACATCGTCGTCAAGATTCCCATTGTGAATCAAGATGGGATTTCCTCGCTCGGTGTTATCAACAGACTTACGAATCAAAACATCGCCGTCAATGCGACGGCGATTCTTTCGTTCAACCAAGCCATGCTCGCAGCAAAAGCCGGGGCAACGTACATCAGCATTTTCGGCGGTCGGATTGCCGACGAAGGGAACGATCCCGCAGTCACGATCCGCAACGTCCGCAGCTGGCTTGATATGTGGGGCTACACAGCGAAAATCATCGTCGGGAGCATACGGGGTGTGATCGACGTTCAATCTGCAGCCCTAGCCGGGGCGCACATCATTACCATACCTCCGCAGTTTCTACCTAAGATGGTCGATCACAAATATACCCGTGAGACTGTACGGCAGTTCAACGAAGATGCGACAAAGGTTGCGGCGCAAATCATCAGGGCCAAGGCGGCTGCGGCCGATTAGCTCGAAATTTTGGAGGATATTCGTCACGTCCCATGACAAGTGCACGCAGCAATGGAACGCCGGGCACAGCTCATTAGTTTGAGGGAGAACGAGTGTCAGAACAAACCCGTGAGATTCGCTTGTCGCTAGATGCAAAGGCCGGTAGTGCACAGGCCGTTTCGCCCAACGATCTAATACTAGTTACAGGCGGAGCGGGCTTTATCGGTTCGCATACCGTAGATGCCCTGCTGGAACGCGGGTACCGTGTTCGCATTCTTGATAGCCTTCAGCCGCGCGTTCACCCCCAAGGCAGGCCAGAATGGGTCCCTTCCGAAGCCGAATTTATTCAGGGAGACGTAGCTAACCCAGCTGACTTTGCGAAGGCCCTGCAATCCGTGGACGCGGTGTTCCATTTAGCGGCATATCAGGATTACCTGCCGGAGTTCAGCAAGTTTATTCACACCAACACGGAGAGTTCCGCTCTGTTGTTCGAGCTCATCGTCTCAGATCCCAGGCGGTTTCCCGTAAAGAAAGTCGTGTTTGCTTCTTCGCAGGCGGTGTGCGGAGAGGGTAGGTATGTCTGCACGGGCGGACGGGATGTGGCGCACACCGAATACGAGCGTCAGAGCATTCGTCCAAAGCACCTTCGTCCAGTGTTCACTGTTCCCGCCGGACAGACTCACGGTGTGACTTTGCCAGCGGGTAGATCATTGGAGCAGCTTGAACAGGGCAAGTGGGAAATAAGGTGTCCGATCTGCAGTCTTGAAATGGAACCCCTGCTGATCGATGAATCGACGGCGAATCCTCACACTGCGTACGGCATTTCAAAATATGCCATCGAAAAATTGGCGTATCAACTTGGACATCGCTACGGTATCCCAACTGTGTGCATGCGCTACACATACGTTCAAGGACCGCGCAATTCCTTTCACAACGCCTACTCTGGCATCGCACGGCGTTTTGCGATGCGCATTATGCATGGCATGCCGCCACTGGTGTACGAGGACGGGAATCAGTTGCGAGACTATGTGAATGTGCGAGATATCGCCCGAGCGAACTTGCTGGTCATGGAAAAGGAAGAAGCTAACTACCGCGTGTTCAACGTGGGGGGCGCTAGGGCTGTAAGCGTCCTGGAGTTCGCACTTATGATGCTCGACGCGTTCGGCTCGAGAATGGAACCTCTTATACCAGGAGAGTTCCGCGTAGGCGACACCCGCCACACGGTATCGGACATCTCGCCGCTGCAAAAGCTTGGCTGGAGTCCATCTGTTCCGGTGGAGCAAAATGTCCAGCAATACATTGAGTGGCTAGGTACACAGACAGTTAGCGAGGAGTTCCTCCTGGAGGCCGAACGCGTTATGCGCCAGTCTGGAGTCGTGCGAACAGTTGGTTGCGCGACTTCATAGATTCCTGGCTCCAGAGATCACCTCCAGCCCTAATTCTTTTCGACCGCTGTTGAAGGGGGAGAACCTAACAATCGATCATGAGCACTCGAAACCCTAGAGAGAACGTTGTTCGGACTCCGCGGATTTGTATCGTGGGTCTTTGGCATCAAGCTACGGTTCTCTCGGCTTGTTTTGCCGAGATGGGCTACAAAGTTACGACAGTCGGTGACGATGTTTCTGGTGTGGCTTCGCTGAGTAATGGCAATCCCACAGTCCACGAGCCCAGATTGGGGAGTTTGATTCGGCGCAACCTGAAGGCGGGGCGCTTGCACTTTACCTGCGACTACGGTCAAGCGCTCTCTCAAGCTCAATTCGTATTCATCGCCATTGACACGCCGATCAACACTCTGGACGAGCCAGAACTGGAGCCCGTGCTTGAGGCCGCTCGAAAGGTCGGCCAGTTTCGTTCGCGGGAAATCGTGCTTTGCGTTGCTTCGCAAGTGCCTGTCGGCACCTCAGAGAAGCTGGTGGCGCTTGTCCAGGAACAGAAACCCGCCGTGAGATGCGACCTGGCCTACATTTGTGAATTCCTCCGTCTGGGCGAGGCGGTCGAGACATTCTTTCACGCCGACCGTTTTGTCATCGGTTCGGAAAAGCCTAAGGTTGCCGAGCGTGTGGCCCAATTGTATCGGCCCCTGAAGCGACCTATGCTGCTCATCGGATTGCGGTCTGCGGAAATGGCCAAGCATGCGTCAAACACCTATTTGGCCACCGCCATTAGTTTCATCAACGAAATCTCAGATCTCTGTGACCTCCTCGGTGCCGACGCGATGGATGTTGCAAAAGCCATGAAATTCGATCGCCGAATCGGACCATACGCTTACCTGAGTCCAGGCCTGGGATTTGCTGGCGGGACCCTCGGCCGAGATATCTGTGCCCTCCAGAAACTCGGGCGCGAAAATGGCTGTCAAATGCGTCTGATGGATGCGGTCATGGCCGTGAATCGCGAGCGAGCCCTCGTCGTGAAACAGCGTCTGCTCAGACGCTACAAGTCTTTAAGAGGTCGTTGCATTGGCGTACTCGGACTCACATATAAGCCCGGAACGAATACCCTGAGGCGCTCTATTGGGGAAGAAATCATTTCCGGCCTGGTGGACGAAGGAGCGGAAGTCCGAGCGTACGACCCTCTGGCTGATTTGGGGAATGGAAACTCTCGCTCAAATTTCACTGGTTCTCCCAATCCCTATGCGTTAGCGGCGGGCTGCGATGCACTTGTATTGGTGACGGGATGGGACGGTATTCTTGAGCTCGATTGGCGCCGCCTTCGATCCACGATGCGTCAGCCGGTCTTCATTGACACGCGAAACCTCTTTGATCCAGAAAAAATGTCTCGGTTGGGATTCAACTACTCTGGGATTGGTCGCCGAACTCTATTACCGAGCACTCCAGACAATCGCTCGCTGTGAACATCCTCGAATGGGAGGTCCATGCTCCATGACTCAACAGAATAAGCAGACAGGCAGTAAAACCAGCGGGCGCATACGGTTGCAGGATAAGGTTGCCCTCATTGTAGGTGCTGGGAGAGGCATTGGCGAGGCCATCGCTTTACGCTTCGCCGCCGAGGGTGCAAAGTTGATGTTGGCGGCCCGCACAGCCCAGGAGCTAGAAGCTGTCGCCGAAGCCGTTAACTCCGAAGGGGGAACCGCGCGCTTCGTTGTCACGGATGTGACAGTTCCGCCAGAAGTGGTGTCCTTGACGAAGAAATCCATCGAATTGTTCGGTCGCATAGATATCCTGGTTAACGCTGCCGGCACATACGGCCCAATTGGACGTGTCTGGGAGGTTGACGGAAGGGAGTGGGCGAATACCTTCTCCGCGAATCTGTTTGGTCCATTCCTCCTCTGCCAGTTAGTGCTGCCACACATGATCCGCGCCGGCCGGGGTAAAATCATTAATTTCTCGGGTGGTGGCGCCACTTCTGCTCTCTGCCGTTTTTCCGCATATGGTGTCTCAAAGGCGGCAGTGGTTCGCCTGACCGAAACGCTAGCCGAAGAGGTTAAAGAGTTCAACATCCAAGTTAACGCGATAGCGCCAGGAGCAGTGGACACGAAGCTACAGGATTCAGTCTTAGCTGCCGGTGAGAGAGCTGGCGACCTACTGCAACGGATTCGCCGCCTCCGCGAAACCGGCGAGGGCGGCACACCGCGTGAAGTTCCGGCAGACCTTGCACTGTTTCTCGCCTCAGACGATTCGCGCAACCTGACAGGTCGGTTAATCTCCGCTCCCAACGACAAGTGGGAATCATGGACAGATGAGCGCATAGAGCAGGTCATGTCGCAACCTTGGTTCACCCTACGTCGCATGGATCCCTTTACTCTGCGTCCGTTCTTGGAGGAGATGCGGGCCGAGGCCGCGACCGCACAAGCGAACAGAAGATGATGCAGCAAGCAATGCTGGTCGGAGGCTAAAGTTGCAAAAACTGAGGGTTGGAGTGGTGGGCGCTGGTCGTATGGGTCGAATCCGCAGCCTTTCTGCCATGGCACATCCACAATGTGAACTTGTTGAAGTTGTCGACACAATCGCAGAACACGCAGATTCGTTAGCGGCTGAAACAGGCTGCCGAGCCGGCAATGATTGGCAGAAGTTGATCGAGTGCGAAGAAGTCGATGCGATCGTGGTGGCTACACCACACAAATATCTTGCTCCCATCACGACGGCTGCCCTGGATGCTGGAAAGTATGTTTTCTGCGAGAAACCTGGGGCCCGCAACGCAGCCGAGGCTGAAATTGTGCTTCAAGCCGCATATCGTAACATGCCTGCTAGAGGGCGTGAGCCCGCGGGGCCGATGTCTCAGCAGAATAATACCCGACTGTTCGTGGGATTTACTCTGCGCCATTATCCCGCTGTTGCCCGCGCACGCGAGCTGGTAGCTGCAGGCGTCATCGGCGAACCCATGTACGCGCGTGGCAGATACGGTCACGGTGGTCGCCCAGACTATAACCTCGAATGGCGTGGCGATCCCGAGATGGCAGGTGGCGGTGAGTTGCTCGACCAAGGTGTTCATTTGATTGACCTGAGCCGCTGCTTTCTTGGGGAGTTTGAACAGGTGTTCGGTTCAGTCAGCACGTACTTTTGGGGTTTGAAGCAAAACCCGACAGACGGGAAACTTGAGGACAATGCATTCCTCTCTCTTCGCACAAACGCAGGCAGGCTTGCTTGGTTGCACGCAAGCTGGACGCAATGGAAGAACTTGTTTTCGTTCGAGATTTACGGAGAGGATGGCGCGCTTCACATCAATGGGCTGAGTGGCCATTATGGGCCGCAGCAACTGCAAATTGTCCGCCGCCGTTCCGGAGGGGGGCCGCCCGATGTGCAAGAGACCAACTTCGCTTCAGGCAAGAGCCAAAATGCACTGGACGATGTCTGGGTGAAAGAATGGGCCACCTTTATATCCAATGTGATAGGCGACAGGGAAAGACGAAACGGGAGCGAAAACATGCTATCGGCCTGTGGCGTGGACGCATGGGAAGCCTTGAAAATTGTGGGAGCAGCCTATGAAGCCTCGCGCAAAGGGACAAGTGTCATGCTGCCCCGGTCGGCAGGCGGCGTTCGTAGCGCAAGTCTTTCAGCGTGAGAGAGGCGTAGTCTTGGGGCGCTGGACCGTTGGGGCCTTTTATAAAACTCGCATGGAAGTTTCTTTCCGATAGTTCAATTTCGAAAAGCACACATGATTCTCGCTAGAGCACCGCTGCGGATCTCGTTGGGAGGGGGCGGGACTGACCTGCCCTCCTACTACAACAAACATGGCGGCTTCATTTTGAGCGGGGCAATCGACAAGTACGTATACATTCATGTAAACAGACCTGCAGCCGATGAGCTGATTCGACTGAAGTATTCGCGCTACGAACAGGTGTCCTCCCCGGAGGAGGTTCAGCACGACTTGGTTCGTCCTGCCCTGAAGTGCCTGAATGTCAATGGCAGCCTTGAAATTGTTTCGATGGCAGATGTTCCGGCCGGAACCGGCTTAGGCTCCTCGGGATCCTATGTTGTCGCGCTGCTGACTGCTTTGCACGCCCTAAAGCGAGAGACCATCCCCACACAGGCGCTCGCAGAGCAAGCGTGCGACATCGAAATGAATCTTGCGCGACATCCCGTCGGCAAGCACGATCATTATCTGGCTGCCTTCGGGGGTATTACCACTCTTGAGATCGAGAAGGATGGGCGTGTTCATGTCAGCCCCCTAAATCTTTCGATTTCCACTATGGAAGACTTCGCCATCAACGTGTTGCTCTTCTATACCGGCATAACTCGCTCCAGCACGGAAATCTTGGAAGAGCAGAAGATGCATTCCGAGAATGGTGACAGTTCGATGATCGAAGCGCTCCATCGTACCAAGGAGCTTGGCTACCGCATTAAAGAAGCGTTGGAGGAAGGCGACCTGGAGCGCTTTGGACAGTTACTTCACGAGCACTGGCTGAATAAGAAGAAGCGGTCGAAAAAGATCAGCGATGACCAGCTCGATGAGTGGTACAGTATCGCCCGTGAAAATGGCGCCAGAGGCGGAAAGATCATGGGGGCCGGGGGAGGAGGCTTCTTCATGTTCTACTGCCCAAACAGCCATAAGCCTGGGCTACGTAAGGCACTCTCGGAAGCTGGCTTACGAGAAATGCGTTACAACTTCGACTTTGAAGGTGCAAAGGTCTTGGTGAATCTCTAAATGCTAACGAGAGCAGTTTTTCTTGACCGCGATGGGGTTATCAACCCTTATGTTTCTCACCCTGAATTCGGTACTGTGGACTCTCCGGCGCGCGCCAGCGATTTTTCACTTTGTCCCGGCGTAGGTGAAGCTATCAACCGCCTCAACCAGCTCGGACTCCTGGTGGTAGTTGTATCAAACCAGCCCGGTATTGCCAAACGAAAGTTCACCTTGAGTCATTTAAACGCAATCACGACCAAGATGAGCGCTTCTGTTCGATCCACTGGTGGCAAGATCGACGCCGTGTACTACTGCCGGCACCATCCCGACTCCCTTCTTCCCTTCTACCGAAAGGTCTGTGAATGCCGTAAGCCCAAGCCAGGACTGCTACTCATGGCGGCAAGTGATTGTAATATAGAAATCACCGGGTCTTACATGGTGGGCGATGGTGTCACAGACATTCTGGCGGGCGCAGCGGTGGGCACTACTACCATTCTTGTGAGCGCCCGCAAATGCTATGTTTGTGATGAACTCGCACGGCACAGTGCAAAGCCCGATTTTATCGTCCGTGATCTAGGAGAAGCCTCGGAGGTCATCTACTCTCTCGAAACAGGCGATATTGCCGCTGCGGAGAAATACACATTCAATGATGGTTGTTTGGCGTCCAAGGTACAATGAACTATATTAATCAATACATCCAAGAGACGATTAAGATTCTCGAAAAAATTGACCAGCCTGGAATCCGCGGCGTGCTCGACTTGTTGGTGCAGCTCCGCGCACGAGGTGGAAGACTATTTTTCCTCGGTGTCGGTGGTGGAGCGGGTCACGCCTCTCACGCGGTGAACGATTTTCGGAAGATCGCCGGCATCGAGGCCTACACACCCTCCGATAACGTCTCCGAGCTGACGGCTCGAGTGAACGACGAGGGTTGGGAGACCGCCTACGCGCAGTGGCTTCGTGGTAGCCGCCTTGGCTCCAACGATATGGTCTTCGTTTTCTCTGTGGGCGGTGGAGACGCGGACCGTAATATCAGTGGCAATCTTGTTAAAGCCCTTCAGTATGCCAAGGAAGTCGGAGCTACTATCTGCGGCGTTGTCGGGCGAGACGGTGGGTACACTGCAAGAGTAGCGGACGCTTGCGTGCTCGTGCCCGTGGTAAACGGGGATTCAGTGACTCCTCACACTGAAGCGTTTCAAGCAATCGTATGGCACCTACTTGTGTCTCATCCCGCGATCAAAGTCGCTGAAATGAAATGGGAATCCGTTCGTGCCTTCACAGCTTCATCTTAGGTTTATTTCAAGCCCGATAAAGGAAAATGTTTGAGGTGCTTGCGGTTTTTGCTCAGCGTATCCTGTGTTCCGGCTGACTACGCCATCCCTGCGATAGCGTGGCGGCTGTCTTCCTGTCAGCGAGCTCGCCGATTTCCGAGAACTTCTGGTTAGACGTCTTGCCATAGTTCTCTGGACAACTACCCATAAACACGGTCATTGCACCGTTATAGGTCTTGTGAAAGGTCGCAATAAATGCGTATTTTGGTAATGGCGGGCAACTATGTTCCGGAGAAAACTGCATCAGCCCCGCTCACTGCCGATTTCTGCCGTTATCTGACGGCAGCAGGACACTCTGTCTCCGTAGTCACCACGTTTCCTCATTACCCTCAATGGAAGGTATGGCCAGAATATCGCGGTCACTTTTATGCGAAGGAGATGATTGACGGAGTCAGCGTCTACCGCATATTGAATTACATACCCAAACGTCCGACTCCTCTCAAACGCGTGCTTTATTACGGCAGCTTCGGCATTCAAGCCCTGCTGCCAGCACTCGCTTCAGGTCGGCCGGATGTGATCGTCTGTGTCACTCCCCCACTGGAGCTATCGATCTCCGCATCCATGCTCAAGCTTTTGTGGCGAGTGCCATACGTCCTGTGGATCAAAGATTTGGTGCCCGATATTGCGATCCAACTCGGTATGCTGAAAAACCCTCTACTCATCTCTTTGGCTCGTCGGCTAGAGGATTTTGCCTACGCTCATGCGACAAAGTTGTTCGTCTTATGTGGCAGCTTTTTGGAGAACATCTGCCGCAAGGGTGTGCCGGCCCAAAAGGTGGCCGTAGTATCCGACTGGGTGAATACCGAACTCGTCCGGCCCGACATTCTAGGGGCGGCGTTCAGGCAAAAACATGATGTGGATGCGGCCGCCTTTGTCGTCCTGCACGCAGGAAACATTGGAGACAAACAGCGACTCGAACTCTTAGTGAGGTCCGCCAAACTTCTTCAGGAGAGAAAGGATATTCAATTCCTTATCGTCGGTGATGGCGCCAGAAAGACCGCTGTCATCGCCGAAGCGATGAGTCTCGGTGTAAGCAATGTCAAGTTTTTGCCGTTACAGCCACAAGAGCAACTCGCCGAGATGCTGGCAGCCGCCGATGTCCTGATTCTTCACCAGCACGCAGGCGTAACAGACTCTGTAATCCCAAGCAAATTGCTGACCTACATGGCGGCGGGGCGTCCAATTATCGTCACAGCCGCTCCAGAAAGTGCGACAGGGCTCGTAGTGTCACGCTCCGGGTGTGGCATCGCCGTTGAGCCGGAGAACCCGTCAGCGTTGGCCCAAGCGACCCTGCAGCTCCTTACAGACCAAAAGCTTCGGACACAATGCGGCGCTTCAGGTCGCGCGTTCGTTTCAGCAAACTTCTCCAGAGTTACTGTGCTCTCGCACCTAGAATCCTTGCTACATGGGAGCGCCGGAATTATCCGGGAGGATCCGCAAGAAAGCTGTTCGCTCCGTGGCATGAATAAGGCTGCAGGGACGTCCGCTGAAGCTAGGAACGGCTCAGATCAGGCCGTTAACTTGGTTTGGGACAGTAATTTTTCAACGAAACTGAAGATTCAAATGGTTGTTAAGAGACTGGCAGATGTTCTGATCGCGACGATCGGCTTGGTCTTGACAGCGCCGCTTTTTCTGTTAATAGCAATCCTTGTGCGACTGGAATCGCCGGGTACCGTTATTTTCCGACAGTTGCGGTCTGGGCGAAATCGTCGTCCATTCTCCATGTATAAGTTTCGCACCATGTATGAAGGATCGACACACCTAAGAAATTCTGATGGCTCCGCCTATGTCGGACGCAACGATCCTCGTGTCACTCGTGTGGGGCGGTGGCTCCGCGAGTTCAGTCTGGATGAGATTCCGCAACTGTTCAATGTGCTGCGTGGAGATATGAGCATTATCGGCCCGCGTCCTGAGACGCCCCAATACACTGATGAGCTCCCAGCTTGGGCGCTGGAAAAGTTGCGGTTCCGTCCTGGATGTCTTAGCATGTCGCTCATTCACGGTCGGAACGAGTTGCCCTGGCAAGTTCGCAATCGGCTGGATCTAGATTATGTGCAAAATTACTCCCTCTTACTGGACGTGACGATTTTCTTTCGCGGGGTCTGGGCGATGCTCGTAACTAGAAGGGGAGTGTATTCACCTGGTGAAGTGGGTGCGAGTGTGTTCAAGGCGCGCGAGGAAGACGCAGTCGACGTGACCAGCTATCAAACTTTGCCTAAGGAGTGACAGTTGAAACCCATAATGCAATCAGTCGAGTCGACGGAATTGGCGGTGAAAGGGGGAACTCCAGCCCGCCAGGATTTTCTACCTCTCACCCGGCCTTGGATTGGCCCAGAGGAGAAGCAGGAAGTAATGGACACGCTCAATGGGGTTTGGCTGAGCCGCGGTCCCAAAGTGTCTCAATTCGAAGAGGAATTTCAGAACTACACCAGGGCAAATCATGCTATCGCCGTTTGTTCTTGCACAGCCGCCCTCCATGTGTCAATCGTCGCTGCTGGGGTGAAAGATGGCGATGAGGTTATTACTAGCCCGGTCACTTTCCCTGCTACTACCAACGCTATCCTTTACGAGCGCGCAACTCCAGTGCTAGTGGACGTGGATAGGAACACATTTAACATGGCTCCTGAACTCATCGAAGAACGGATCACGCCGCGAACCAAGGCAATCATTCCAGTCCATATGGCGGGCCAACCGTGCGATATGGACAGAATTCTCGAGATCGCGCGACGTCGCCATGTGGCCGTCATCGAGGACGCCGCCCATGCGATCGGTGCAAAGTATGGAGAAAAGCATGCAGGCACCATCGGGGATGCCGGCTGTTTCAGTTTTTATGCAAGTAAGAATTTGGTGACAGGCGACGGTGGCATGATCATCACGGATGACAAGAAATTCGCCGAGTTCGCGCGTGTCATAAGCCTCCACGGGATGAGCACCAGTGCGTGGAAGCGATACTCTAAAGAAGGTTCTGCGAATTGGGAGCTCGTTTATCCGGGTTTCAAGTACAACATGACAGATATAGAAGCGTCGCTGGGCATTCATCAACTTCGGAAAATCGAGCTTATCACGAGTCTTCGTCAGAAATGGTCAGCTCTCTATGACCGGTTGCTTGGGGACCTTCCTGAAATCACGCTACCCCACCGGGCACCGGGTCGTCGACATGCCTGTCATCTATACGTGATCACGCTAGACCTGGACCGCCTTAGTGTCACCCGTGATCGATTTATGGAGATGTTGAAGGCAGAGAACATTGGTTGCGGGATTCATTTCATTTCCGTTCATTTGCAGCCGTATTACCAGAAACGTTTCGGATACCGGACCGAGGATTATCCGAATGCTGCCTGGCTCTCTGATCGGATCCTGAGCTTACCTCTGTTTCCACAAATGACCGATACCGATGTCCAGGATGTCTCACGCGCTGTGCATAAGCTCATAGCCCTTACGCGCCGTTCTTAAATCCCTATTGGAGCGAAAAGACATGTTCTCATTAAAGGGAAGTAAGGCTCTAGTTACTGGAGGGGCGGGGCATATTGGGTCCCATGTCGTGGACGCTATTCTTGCCGAAGGAGCTTCGCGCGTAGTTGTGTACGACAACTTTGCCGAAGGAAACTTACGGAACCTCGAGTCCGCCCTCGAGACAGACCAAGTGGACGTGTTGACTCGTGACATCCGAGACTATGAAGACTTAGAAGCAGCCATGAAGGGTTGCGACTTCGTTTTTCACACTGCGTCCATCATGTTGCTCGAAGCTCGTGTTCTCCCTCGGAAGGCGATTGAGACCAATATAACTGGCACCTTCAATGTCCTGCAAGCCGCTGCGAGACGTGGAGTCCAGAAGGTTGTTTTCTCCTCCACGGGTTCGGTCTATGGAGAGCCGCTGTATCTCCCCATGGATGAAAACCATCCGTATAACAACGAGACCATTTACGGAGCGACGAAGATTGCGGGCGAACAGTTCTGCCGGAATTTCCAACGCGAACACAAACTGGCGTTTGCAGCCCTCCGTTACTTCAACGTGTACGGTACCCGCCAGCACATTAAGGGCGCTTATGCGCAGATCGTACCCCGTTGGTATGACCTCATGACCAATGGACAGCCCATCACGATTTTTGGGGATGGCTCCCAGACCATGGACATGACTTATGTGGAAGATGTGGCTCGAGCGAATGTGCTCGCGGCCAAGGCCGATGTGACATCTGATTTTTTTAACGTAGGGACGGGCACTGCTACAAGCGTGAAGCAGGTTTTCGATTATCTAAAAGAACTGGTTGCTTACGACTTCCAGCCTATCTATCAAGAGTGTGACGTGAACCTCGTGAAGCGTCGCCAGTGTTCCACCGAGAAGGCTGAACTAGTACTCGGTTTCAAGGCGCAGGTCAGTGTTCCTGAAGGCTTGGAGAAATACGTCGAATGGCGCGAACAGATCGTGAGAAGTAAGCGTTTTGAAGTGGCCGCCCGTGTGCGCTGACTTACTTGATGTCGAGTCCAGCTCCCGCCTCTTGATCCGTGATGCGAAGCGCGGAGACTGGGATCACCCTGGCTTGCTTCAGGACTACTTCCCTTCGGCAGGTCCGGGTGTCGGTGTCGACGTCGAAATTACCTCCATTCAAGCCCTTTTGAAGAGGGCCCTTGAGCCCCCCGTGCTTATCGGGTTGTTCGCTGAAACTGCAGATGGTGTCTGCGGCGGGTTGCTCCTTGAGGACAAAGCCTGGGACACCAGTATGCTGTCAGTCCAGGTTCGGAATCTGACGGTCCTCGTTAGCGCTCCAAGTCAGGAGGCGCGCTACGGTACCGCCCTCCAGCTCATCACTAATTGTCTCAGGAACCACCGAGAAATTCTGGGAGATTGCATCTTTGTGCGAATCCCTTCCGACGATCCAGCATTGCTTCGCGCTCTTGCAGAAAGCGGCTTTGACGCGCTGGTGCCCGCGGTTACTCTGGGCAAGAATTCGAGCGGGTATTCCAAAGTGGTTCTTCCTGCGGGGGTTGAATTGGGCGAGGTAAAGCGATGCGAAATTGACCAGGTGCAGAGAGTCTCCGCTGTAGCTTTCCGTTGGGGTCGCTTTACAGCTGATATGCGACTCCCACGTGAGGCTGTAGAAAGGCTCCACGGAACCTGGGCTCGGAACTGTTGTCTGGGAGCGCAGGCAGACCACGTGCTCGTTGCTCGAGACAATCGTCAGGTTCTGGGTTTCATCGCCCTAAAATTCCTAATGGCACACGATGTTCGAGTTGGTTCAATCGAACTGATCGCAATCGCGGAATCCTTGCGAGGCAGAGGTGTGGGAAGAGCACTAGTCGCAGAGGGTTGCAAGTGGCTCTCCAGATTCGCCAACTATGTCGTTGTCCGAACGGAGCTGCCCAATACACCTGCGCTGCGCATGTATGAGGCACAGGGATTTCGCGTCTTGAATGGTTCCCTGTACCTTAGCCGTCACAATCTTACGGCGGCATGAGGCATTGCAATCGCTTGCTAATGCCACGGTTGTTTTTAGTACACCGGAGTCCTCGTGCGTTTAGCCCGCCAGACGACACCTTTCTGGCCGGCCACCGTGGCCGTATCGATAAATTGTTCCCATCATCACATTCCTCTCACGGGAAATAGTGGAGCAGGCCATCGTTTCAGACACTTCGATCTGCGGAATAATCGGCCGCGACTGAGGCTGCACAGGCCAAGTAGCAGACGCCTGCATACTGATTCCCGTCATCAATTCCTCCACAACAACCGGCACAACAACAAGTCCTTTCGGGCGATGATCTGTCACTTCCTGGCTTCCCGCCCGAAACTGAAAATTGCTGAGACGAAGTGGGAATCCCTGCAATCTCCAGCAAGAGTATAAAGGCCCACGATCCAATCTCACGGCGCAATCCCTCCTTTCGAAAGTTCTCTTTGTGCTTGTCTTCAAAGGTAATGCTGCCGTGCGTGATGGCAAAAGAATTGTAAAGGCGGTAATTCCCGCCGCCGGTTTCGGCACGAGGATGCTTCCCGCGACCAAAGCCGTCCCGAAGGAAATGCTCCCGGTAGCCGGCAAGCCGCTAATTCAATATGCGGTAGAGGAAGCTGCGGCAAGCAGAATTGAAATTGTGATTCTCGTGGTCCGGAACCACAACAAATCCTTGATTCAATCGCACTTTGCTCGTGACCACGAGCTCGAATCTTTCCTGCGTGAGCGACGACTAAGCGCATCGATTGAACTTATGCGCAACTTGGCGGAACTAGTGGATCTGCGATACGTTGAGCAGAAGAATCCTCTTGGTCTCGCCCACGCGATTTCTTGCGCGCGGTCACTCGTAGGTGACGAGCCTTTTGCTGTCCTGCTTCCCGATGTCATTATGGTGAGTGAAAAGCCGGCCACCAGCCAGTTAATGTGGGCCCGCGAACAGTATGGAGGAAGCGTCGTTGCGGTTCGGGAAGTCGAACCTCAGGACGTGGGGCGTTTCGGCATCGTCCGAGCGAAACACCCGACAGTGCCTTCATCCAGCAGCGCCATCCCTCTGGCCGGGCTCGTAGAAAAGCCAGCAGCCGATAAAGCACCTTCCCGACTGGGCGTTTTCGGCCGCTACTTGCTGGAACCCGTCATCTGGTCTGCCATCGCCCAAACCCATGCTGACGCAAGCGGAGAAGTGCAACTCACGGACGCACTCAACTTGCTTTGCGAGACTGAGCCTCTCTTTGGTTTTTGCTTCGAAGGCCAGCACTACGATGCTGGCGACCGCATCGGTTACCTCAAGGCTAACATCGAACTTTCCCTCCAGAGTTCTGAACTACGCCAGCCTCTCTTACGGTACCTGTCGGGTATTCACGCCTAAATCGGTCATTGAGCCGGTTCGTCACCACCCTAGCACCCAACACCGTACCGCCTTGCTGCTCGTTGTAGATGGCGAGTGTAACGCAGCCAGCCTAGCTCCTCGACAGAGCAAATGCCAATTCCATAAGCCTTGCGAGGAGCGCGGTTGACATAGAATCCTGACCTGTTGATTCGGTCCAACTGCCACCTGCAACTGCGGACGGGATTGAGCATGGGTCGTCGACTGCTGGCGCGGCGCTGAGAAGCCCGCCGCTAGCCGGGAGCGTGCTTTGCTGACGCCTTACTGTCCAATCGGCTTCTGGATCGGCACATCGCCGTAAGTCCCCCACGGGACTTCGGTGAAGGTTGAGGGTGTCGCCGAGGGGATAATGTACCACACGCCATTCGAGGGCCCCCACACAGCGAAGTCCGTTTTCCCATCCCCATCGTAGTCCCCAGGCACCGGGATGTAACCACTCGCTCCCCACTGCTGAACAACGAAGTTGCTCGGGCTACTAGTGGGGATGACATACCACGTGCCGGTCGAGGGCCGAAACACAGCGAAGTCCGTTTTCCCATCCCCATCGTAGTCCCCAGGCACCGGGATGTCGCCACTCGCTCCCCACTGCTGAACTATGAAGTTGCTCGGGCTACTACTAGGGATAACATACCACGCGTCTGTCAAGGGCCGAAACACAGCGAAGTCCGTTTTCCCATCCCCATCGTAGTCCCCAGGCACCGGGATATCACCACTCGTTCCCCACTGCTGAACAACGAAGTTGCTCGGGTCACCATTAGGGGTGACATACCACGTGCCGGTCGAGGGCCGAAACACCGCTATGTCCGCCTTCCTGTCTCCATCAAAGTCGCCACCTGTGCTCGCCGACGTCGCTTGAAGTGCCTGGACCAGGTCCAACCGGCCATGGCCCATATCGGGGCCTATGGGCATCGCATGAGCCACAGCGGCGGCGGCCCTTGACTCGTTGATGTTGGATCGCCGATTCCGCAACAAAGCAGCGGCCCCAGAAACGAAGGGCGCACTAAAGGAGGTTCCCCATCCGGCGGCGTAACTGCTAAAGGGATAAGTGGAGACTATGCCTTCTCCGGGCGCGGCCACCCACACGATGGCGTCGCCGTAATTGGAAAAAGAAGACCGCGTGTCCGTGTCGCTCGTGGAGGCAACGCCCATCACGTCATTCTGATAGGCGGCGGGATAAACGATCTCCTGCGCTCCATCATTCCCCGCGGAAGCGGCGCAGATCACGCCGTTCTGGTTGGCGTAATCCATGGCCTTGGAAAACTCCAGCGAGTTCGAGGTCA
>WNGI01003484.1_pt1 | contig 26466 bp, 26 predicted proteins | sample 5400621 | NCBI WGS metagenome assembly WNGI01 (sample SAMN13153374, study PRJNA577476) | soil metagenome | isolation source: 20 cm soil or saprolite under Garry oak tree replicate 1 | place: USA:California | collected 2016-06-15 | reverse complement strand
CCAGAATAGGGCAGCTGTAGCGGCACGGCACTGGACGATACCGGACATTGTACTACAGCAAGTTATTGGATTACAAGCGGTTTGTGGATGTTGCTGGAACAGGCTGGAAGTGAAATTGGTGGAGGCGGGGGGAATCGAACCCCCGTCCGAAGGTCTTCCATCAGATATGCCTACATGCTTAGCCGCCGTTTTGATCTCGCTCTTTGAGCCCCCAACGGCTGGGTCTCGCAGAGCCATCCGGTTTGGATCTCAGCCTCATCCCCTCCGGCAGGAGAATCGGCCCATCCCACTGAATGACATCTTATCCAACCCCGTGGGAGAAAGCCGGTAAGACGCTATCCAACCCCGTGGGAGAAAGCCGGTAAGACGCTAACTGCGATTAGGCAGCTAGGGAGTATTCGAAATTGTCTGCGTTTAAATTGCAGATCTGTTTGTTTAACGGGTGAACAGAACCCGGCATGCCACTCTGACTTCCTACCTCCGTCGAACCCATTTCGCCCCCATAGCTGTTAGTCTAACGCTTCGACTCTCGGGTTTCCAGCCCGTGTCGTCGGATAAGATCGTTCAAAGGTTCAATGTTCAAGAGTTTAAGGTTGGGGAAAAGGGAACGTTGAACCACACCGAATCCGCCCCTTGAACCCTTGAACTTTTGAACCTTGAACGGCGCCGCTAGTGCCGACCCTTGATCGACCGCTCGACTTCGCGCTGGGCGACTTTGCGGCGCAACGTCTCGCGCTTGTCGTAAAGTTTTTTGCCGCGCGCCAGGCCTAATTCCACCTTGGCGCGGCCGTTTTTGAAATAAATCTTGAGCGGGATCAGCGTCAGGCCACGCTCTTTGGTCTTGCCCGTGAGGCGTTCGATCTCGCGCTCATGAAGTAAAAGCTTGCGCGTCCGCGTCGGCTCGTGATTGAACTGGTTGGCGCCCGCATAAGGACTGATGTGGGTGTTGACCAGGAAGGCTTCGCCTTTTTGAATGCGCGCGTAGCTGTCGACCAGATTTGCCTTGCCGTCGCGCAGCGACTTCACTTCGCTGCCGACCAGGACCAAGCCGGCTTCGTAGGTTTCGTCGATAGAGTAATTATGCCGCGCCTGGCGGTTGACGCAGACAATTTGCTCGCTGGGTGCGGCGGATTTCTTATCTGTCATGTTTGTTCTTGTCGTCCGGCGTGATCAAACCGCTCGAGGTGATCAGCTTCAGCGCCTCTTCCATCGTCATATTGAGCGGGGTTACCTCGTTGCTTGGAACGAGCAGATAAAAGCCGGAAGTCGGATTTGGGGTCGTCGGCACAAAAACGTTGACGAGCTGGGCATTCTTTTTTTCCTCAAGATGAGACCAGGCACGGCCCATGGCAAAGCCGACCGTGAAAATACCCGTGCGCGGGTACTCGATCATCACTACCTGACGCTGCGCATTCGATTGTCCGAGAAAGGTTTGAACCAACTTTTGCACGGCGCTATAAATGCCGCGAAACACTGGGATTTGGATAAAGATGCTTTCCCAGGCCGCGAGGAACCGCCGGGTCGCCACGCCGCGGGTAAGCATGCCAAGAAAAAGAATCAGCAGCAGTGTTACGACCGCGCCGAGTTTCGGAATCGCAAAGGGCAGATAAGAGTTGGGGTGAAGCGCGTCTGGCAAGACGGCCAACACGCTGTCCAGTAAATCGATCACCCAGCCGATAAACCAAAGCGTGATCGCCAGTGGAAGAAAAACCAGCAGTCCGGCGAGAAAATAGCGCCGCAGACTGTCGCTCCAGCGTGCCCTAGCCTTTAGAGATGCCTCGTCCGCCACCGCCACATCCCTCTTCAACGTCTAAGCACGCGGTTGTCGATCAAACGTGCCTTGCTGAATTGCACCGCCAAGGCGAGCAGTGCCGCATCGTCGACTTTTTCGATGTCCTCGAGGGTTTCGACATGACAGAGTTTCACATACTCGATTTTGGCGAGCGGCTCCTTTTCCAGCTCCGATCGAACCAGGCAAAGCAGCGCGCGCCCGGATGTTTCCCCGCGTCGGAACCAACGATCCGCCTTGCACAGTGAGCGGGACAGGCAAACCGCGGCTCCACGCTCTTGGGGAGTAAGATAGGCGTTGCGCGAGCTCAACGCCAGGCCGTCGGCCTCGCGAACGATCGGATGGCCAGCGATTTCCACCTCCATATTCAAATCGCGAACCATCCGCCTTATCACTTGCAGCTGCTGATAATCCTTCTCGCCGAACACCGCCATATGTGGCCGCACGATGTTGAAGAGCTTCGCGACGACCGTGGCGACCCCACGAAAATGTCCCGGACGGGCAGCGCCGCAAAGCGGCAGACTAAGATTTTCGACCTCGATATGGGTTTGCGCTCTCGCTGGGTAGATTGCTTCGACCGAAGGATGAAAAAGAATATCGACGCCTTCTTTCTCCAACAATCGAACGTCACGCGCCAAGTCGCGCGGATAAGTGGTGAAGTCTTCCTTCGGGCCGAACTGTCTCGGATTGACGAAGATCGATACCACCACGCGGTCGCAGCGCGCCTTGCCGTCGCGCACGAGGCAAAGGTGTCCCTCATGCAAAAACCCCATGGTGGGGATCAAAGCGATGCGACGGCTCTGCCGACGCTCGGCTTCGCTCCAATCGTGCATCTCGACAATCTGTTCAACAATCTGCATAGGCAAAAACAAAACCGGAGTATTGGAGTAATGGCGGAAACCCAACACTCCAGTACTCCATCACTCCATTGCCCCAATCTTACTTGAAGGAGTGCTCCTCCGTGGGAAATTTTCTCTCTTTCACCTCGCCGATAAATTCTTTCGCCGCCCCGCTTACAATCCTTTTTAGATCGGCATACCGTTTGACGAACTTCGGCGTGAAATCATCGAACAAACCGAGCATATCATGGATTACGAGCACTTGTCCGTCACAGTGAGCGCCCGCGCCGATACCGATGGTCGGGATCTTCAAGCGCTCGGTGATCTCCTGCGCCAGGTCGAGTGGCATGCCTTCCAGAACCACGGAAAACGCGCCGGCTTCCTCGACTGCCAAAGCATCGCGCAACACCGCCTCGCGCCGCTCCTTTTCCCGACCCTGAATCTTGTAGCCGCCGAACTGATGCACCGACTGCGGCGTGAGGCCGACATGACCCATCACTGGAATACCCGCCCGCACGATCGCTTCAATGGTAACGCACATGGTCATCCCGCCTTCAAGCTTGACCGCCTCGGCACCCCCTTCCTGGAGGAACCGGCCGGCGTTTTCGAGCGCCCGTTCCCTGCTCACGTGATAAGAAAGGAACGGCATGTCACCGATGACCAGAGCCCGGTTGCGGCCGCGCGCGACCAGGCGCGTGTGATAAATCATCTCGTCCATCGTCACAGCCAGGGTATTGTGATTGCCCTGCACCACGCAGCCAAGCGAATCGCCGACCAGCAACATTTCTACTCCCGCATCGTCGAGAATCCGCGCGAAAGAGTAGTCATAGGCAGTCAGGCAAGTAATCTTCTCGCCGCGCTGCTTCATTTTAAGGACATGAGGTACGGTGATCTTGTCGCCCATGATACCCCCAAAACAAAAAAAGCCTTCCGGACCAAACCGGAAGGCCAACGCGGCCAGGAAGAGCCGCTTTTCTCTCCCCGAAAATCGCCTTTTGGCATCCGTCTCGGTCCAGATTATCTAGATCCAAGCGGTATGTAGTGCTGCGTCCCCAAACCCATGCTGTTGATTTCCTTGATCAAGTCAGCCAGATCCTTGCTGCTCGACACGAAATCAATCTCGGACGTGTTCACCACCAGCAGCGGCGTCTCATCGTAGTGAAAAAAGAACTGATTGTACGCCTGAGCCACCTCGCCAAGGTATTCGAAGGTTACGCCTCGCTCGTATTTTTTATCCCTTTTTTTGATCCTTTTGTAAAGCACCTCGGGGCGGGCCTGGAGATAGACGACCAGGTCCGGTTTCGGCACCCGAGTGTTCAACAGCGCGTAGATCTGCTGGTAAAGACTGAGTTCCTCTGCGCTCAGGGTAAGGCTCGCGAAGATCTGGTCCTTGGCAAACAGATAATCCGCAACGGTATTCTGATTAAACAGATCCTGCTGTGCCAGGTCGGTCTGCTGCTGATAGCGGTTCAGTAGAAAGAAAGTCTGATTCTGAAAAGCATAGGTCTCGCGAGATTTGTAAAATTTCGGCAGAAACGGATTGTCTTCCACCCTTTCGAAAACCGTCCGCGCCTGAAATTCATCGGCCAACATTTTGGCCAGGCTGGTCTTGCCCACCCCGATCGGTCCTTCGACGACTATATACTTTGCGTGCGCCATCCGGATCAGTGGAATCTACACGCTGACCGGAAAATTGTCTAGGTTGTGCTATAGTCGTGAGTGATGGAAGCGCTGCGGCAAAAAGTTGCCCAGATGTTTATCGTCGGCTGTCAAGGAGAGTGTTTGAGCCGCGACGAGCAATTGATCTTCGAAGAACATGGATTCGGCGGTTTGATTCTATTCAGCGAGAACTGTTGCGCGCCGGAGCAAATAGCGTCCTTGTGCCGAACTGTATGGAACACGGCGCCGAACGAGCCGCCGTTTCTCGCCATCGATCAGGAGGGTGGGCGGGTTCATCGCCTGCCGCCACCGTTCACTCATTTCCCACCCGCGACGATGATCGGCGCTAAAAAAAATCCCGATCTGGCCTATCGCTGCGGCCGCGCAACCGCGGCGGAATTAGCGCTGGTCGGAATCAATCTAAATTTCGCACCGGTGCTCGATGTAAATTCGAATGCAGCGAATCCGATCATCGGCGACCGCGCCTTCGGAGCGGAGCCGGAGCAAGTGATCGACATAAGCTTGGCCTGGATGCGCGGCTTACGTGACGGCGGGATCATCCCGTGCGGCAAACACTTTCCCGGCCATGGCGACACAGAAGAGGATTCGCACCTCGCGCTCCCCATCGTTGACAAATCATTGGACGAGATCAAAGCCGTCGAGCTGCCGCCATTCGCTAATGCTTGCCGGAGCGGCATCGAAGCGCTCATGACCGCGCACGTGCGATTTACCGCCCTCGACTCTGATCTCCCCGCCACGCTCTCGCAGCGAGTCGTGACCGAAGTGCTGCGCCACCAGCTTGGCTACGACGGAGTCGTTTTTAGCGACGACATGGAAATGAAGGCGATCAGCAACAATTTCCTCTCAAACCAAGCCGCCGCGCTCGCCCTGCGCGCCGGCGTCGACGCGCTGTTGTTTTGCCATGAATTGCCGAAAGCGGTCGAGGTCTTTGAATTTGTTTGCGATGAAGCGGAGAAAGATCCGGCGCTGCGCGCGCAGGTTGAGAAGAGCTTTCGAAGAATTACTGAACTGAAGCGCCGTTATCTGAATGGCTTTATCGGCTTAACCGACGATGAGATTGTCGCTCGGCTGAAACGAATGAATCATCAGAGCCTGGTCGATGAAGTTCACGGCAGTTTGTAAGCACTGTAGGCGATCAGCCGTTTGATGTCGTGATGGAGCTCTCCTTCCCATTTTTCCAGCAAGATGTCGGCGGGACATTTCCCCTGAGACAAAAGATCCTTAAGCGGCTTTAAGTAAATCGTTTCGTTGTCGCCGAGATCATTGACTTGGTTTTGCCGGCGCAATCCTTCCCAGGCGATCTCCACTAGCTCTCTGGCGAGATCGAGTAGCGAATAGCGTCGTACCCGCGTGGCCAGCGCATCGCGATGGGAGTCAAGATAACTTTGCATGCGCTCGTCCCAGCTCCAACCTTTCACCAGATCCCATGCCGCCTGCAGGCAATCGGCGTCGTAAAACGCGCCCTTCACCAGCGCTGAGAGCGCCGGCATGAGATCCGGCGGCTGGCTATCCACTGACCGGATCTCGATGTAGCGTTTGATGCGGGTTTCCGGAAACAGCGTCGTCAGATGATCGTTCCAATCCTCGATCGTCGCGCGCTCGCCGTTATAGCCGGAAGTTAGAAACTGGCGGAAGGTGATGTCCGTCATGTCATAATAGTTTTTGTTGCGGATGATGAAATACATCGGCACATCGAGCGCATACTCGACGTAATGCGCGAAGGAAGCCTCCGGCGCGAAGGCGAACTTGAGCATGCCCGAGCGGCTTTTATCGGTGTCGGTCCAAATATGCTCGCGAAAGCTGCGATAGCCGTTTATCTGGCCATCGCAGATCGGCGAGTTGGCAAACATGGCGATGAGCACGGGCGCTAACCCCATGCCCGTGCGGAATTTCGCCATCGCGTCTTTTTCGTCGCTATAGTCGATATTGGCTTGCACCGTGGCGGTCTGCTTCATCATGCGCTGGCCCAACTTGCCGACTTTGAGCATGTACGGCGCCATGATGCGGTAGCGCTGCTTCGGCACCCATTCGATTTGTTCCAAGCGGCTCACCGGCTGCATGCCGAGGCCGAGAAAGACAATTCCGAGCGGCTCCGCCACTTCCAACAGCTCGCGAATATGTTGGCTGAACTCGGCATAGGTGCAATGGATGCTCTCGCACGGTTCGCCGCTAAGCTCGATCTGTCCGCCTGGCTCTAAAGTAATTTGCGCTTTGTCGCGCGTGAGCGCGATGATGTTGCCGTCTTGCTCCTCGGGCTCCCAGCCGAAGCGCTCGATCAGCTCGCGCAAAATAAAGTCGACGCCGCGCTTGCCAAAGTAGGGAATCGCTTGCCCCGTGTCGCGGTAAATACCGACCTTTTCATACTCGGTGCCGACGCGCCATTTTTCCCGCGGCTTGCCAGCATCGTGGAAATAAGCTTCCAACTCGTGGGTCTTCTCAATGACAGACATGGGTGCGAATGTTCTGCTGGTAGGGAGGATGGATCACTCCCTTTTCCGTAATGATCGCCGTGATCAAATCCTGCGACGTCACGTCGAACGCCGGATTAAGAATACGAGTGCCCTTCGGCGCCACTGCCTTGCCGAAAATATGCGACACTTCTTTGGCATCACGCTGCTCGATGGGAATATCTTTGCCCGAGGCACAATCCACATCGATGGACGACGTCGGCCCGGCGACGTAAAAGGGAATGCCGTGGCGCCGCGCCAGTACGGCAATCGTGTAGGTGCCGATTTTATTGGCAACGTCGCCATTAGCGGCAACCCGGTCGCAGCCGACCACGACGGCGTCGACCTCGCCTTTTTGCATCAGATAACCAGCCGTACTGTCGGTAATCAACGTCGCCGGTATCTTTTCTTTTTTGAGCTCCCACGCGGTCAGTCTAGCACCTTGCAAGTACGGCCGCGTCTCGTTCACAAAAACTTCAAATGCCTTGCCGGATTCTTTGAGAGCCCTGATCACGCCCAGCGCCGTGCCGTAGCCCGCAGTGGCCAAAGCGCCAGCGTTGCAGTGAGTCATAATGTGTTTGGCGTTACGCAAAAGCCCGGCTCCATATTTGCCCAGCTGCTTGTTAGCGGCAATATCTTCTCGGTAAATCTTTTGCGCTTCTTCCTTGAGCGCGCGTTTGACAACCTCGACGCTTTGGCTACGCTTCTCCGAGTAGACTTGGCGCATGCGCTGCAGCGCCCAAAACAAATTTACCGCCGTGGGCCGGGTTTTTCCCAGCACCACAAGAATCCGTTCGAATTCACGATCGAACGTTTTGGACGGCGCCTTGAGCGCGCCCAACGCCACTCCCATCGCTGCCGCGACGCCGATTGCTGGCGCACCGCGGATGACCATGTCACGGATCGCGCTGGCGACCTGGTTGTAATCGCGGCAGACTCGATACACCTCTCGATGCGGCAACAGCCGCTGGTCGAGCATGATTACGCGATCGTCATTCCACTCTATGGTTTTGACCGCCATAATAATATTTCTAATTGAGCGGAGACCGAGTATATTAGTTGATTAAAGGAAGCGTCAAGGCCCGCTCGTGGATTTCTACCAATTGCTCGGCTACTTCTCGGGGCTTTTTTTCATCAAATCTGAAATGGACCCCACCTCGTTATTGCGCACGGCTGCATTGGTGCATCTACTCGATGCGATTCTCTGCGGCGTGATCGCCAATTACAGCGGTCGCAGCAAGACCATTTGGACGATCGCCGGCGCCATCTGCGGCATTTGGGCGCTCGCCGCGATTTTTCTCCTACCGGCAAAAAGTTCTCCGAAAAATCTATCCGGCAGCGGCTGACAGCCCTGTCCCCGCACGAAGCACACCAAGGTCACGGAGAGGATATTTAGACTTTGAAACTGTTCTTCGTGTCTTCATTGTGAATCCTGTTCTTCGCCTTTCAGTCGCGGCTTTGTCGCGCTGTGCGCTTCGTGGTGAAACTTTACCCGTCCTCAGCGACGACGAATGCCAAACCATGTCCCTTGGTGTGTGTGATCGACAGCGCCCAGCGGCGGATTTTCAGTTGTTCGGCAAGCCGTGCGGTTTTGTCGTGCAAGACGATCTCCGGTTTGCCGCTGCGCGCGCGCGCAACTTCGATATCGAGCCACCGCACTTTTGCGCCCCAGCCCCGCCCGAGCGCTTTCATCACCGCCTCCTTGGCGGCAAAGCGGCCGGCATAACTTTCATACTTGCCGCGCTGTTTTTTTTCGCAATAGGCAATCTCTTTCTCGGTGAAGACGCGGGCCCGAAAGCGCCGCCCGATGCGCGGATCTTCCAGGGCCGCCTGAATACGGTCGACCTCAGCCAAATCGACGCCGGTGCTGATGATCATGGCTGCGCCTCCCGGCTCGCCGTTTGCGCGCCATGTAACTCGCCCCATTGGCACATCGCGTCGACCACCGGTTTCAAACTTCTTCCCAGCGACGTCAGAGCGTATTCGACCTTTGGCGGAACTTGCGCGTAAACTTTTCTCTCGACGAGACCGTTTCGTTCCATTTCCCTGAGCTGTTGCGTCAGCATTTTCTGCGACACTCCCGTTAACTCACGGGACAGCTCGGAAAAGCGTTTGGCTCCCGCCAGTAAATGAAAAATCAGCGGGATCTTCCACCGACCGCCGATCATTGCGAGCGTGAACTCAGCCGGACAATTCGTTTCTCTGGCTTTCATGTGACGCTCCTGGAGTTACTTGAATGATACTATAGCACCGCGAGGTGCGTACTTAACAGAAACCCCGGCGATGATTATCTTGCTCCGACGGGAGGAAATATGGCCGCACCAGCTTTAAAAAAACTCTTAGACAACGATTACGAACCTGGCCGCCAACCCAGCGTTCCGCCGATCGCCGATCCCGACTCGAGTTTGCTTGATGCCTATTCGCAGGCGGTGGTTCGGGCCGCAGAAAAAATCAGCCCGTCGGTCGCGTTCATAGAAGTGAGCAAAGGCCACCCGGAAACGCGCGGCGCGATGGCACGCGGCTCCCGTGAAGCCAGAGGAAGCGGCTCAGGTTTTGTCTTCACACCTGACGGTTTCATCCTAACGAATAGCCATGTGGTGCAGGGCGCAGATAAAGTCGCCGTGACCCTGAGCGACGGCAGGCGCTTCGATGCGACGATCGTCGGCCATGACGCCGGCACCGACGTCGCGGTCCTCAGAATTTCCGCGCCGGGGCTCGTCGCCGCCCCACTCGGCGATTCACAACGAATTCGCGTTGGCCAGCTTGCGATCGCCATCGGCAATCCCTTCGGTTTTCAGTACAGCGTCACCGCCGGCGTGGTCAGCGCGTTGGGCCGCTCACTGCGCTCGGAATCCGGCCGACTCATCGACAACGTGATTCAGACCGACGCGGCGCTCAATCCGGGAAATTCCGGCGGACCATTGGTCAACTCGAACGGCGAAGTCATCGGCATCAACACCGCCGTCATTTTGCCGGCGCAAGGCCTCTGCTTCGCTGTCGCCGTCAACACGGCGAAATTTATCGCTGGCCATCTGATCAAATACGGCCGCATTCGTCGCGCTTGCGGGCAAACCGTTACGATTCCCCGCTTCGTCGTTCGCTCGCAACAGCTCAAGACGGAAACCGGCGTGTTGGTTATTTCCGTCGAAAAACAGAGCCCGGCCGAACGCGGCGGACTCCAGGAAGGCGATGTCATCGTCGCGCTGGACGATTCGATACTGCGTAGCGTCGACGACCTGCACCGGCTTCTGACGGAAGCTCGGATAGGCTCGATTTGCGATCTCACGCTGCTGCGTCGGTCGCAAAAAATTTCTCTTTCGGTGGTAGCTCAGGAAGCGCTCATTTGATTCAATTGATTTAGAAGGACAGGAGGGACGCAATGCGTATCGGAGTGACGCTGCCAAGCATGGGCCACTTATCCCAACCGAACAATCTCGTCGAGGCGGCCAAAGAGGCCGAACGATTGGGCTATGACACGCTTTGGGTCGCCGACCGGCTTTTGTATCCGATCAAGCCGAGAACCAAATATCCGGTTACGCCCGATGGCTCCCTGCCGGACTTCTACAAGCGTGTGTTAGATCCCATCGAGGCGCTAACTTTCGTCGCCGCACACACGAGCCGCATCGGTCTCGGCACCAGCGTCCTGGATATTCCATTTTATAATCCCGTCACCCTCGCGCGGCGGCTGACGTCACTCGATATTTTATCAAATGGACGATTGCGCGCCGGCTTTGGCCTGGGCTGGTCATCCGACGAATTCGAAGCGGCCGGTGCGAACCAGAAGGAGCGCGGCGCCCGCGCCGATGAGTTTCTTTCTGCGCTCAAGACGATCTGGACCGAAGAACCAGTGGAATTTAACGGCAAGTATTTTTCCGTGCCGGCCTCGATCATCGGCGCCAAACCCGTCCAAAAACCGCACCCACCGATTTACCTGGCCGCCTATGCGCCGGCTGCGCTAAAGCGCGCCGCGACATTGGCCAATGGCTGGATGCCCGTCGGTATCCCGCTCGAGGGCATGACAGCGATGATCGCGCAATTACGCCAGCTGGCGAAAGACGCCGGGCGCGATCCGCTAGCGCTCGAAGTCATCGTCGGCGCCAATATATCAATCGCGCCACAAGCGCTCGGCGCCGATCGGCCGATCTTTGTCGGTTCGCTCGATCAGGTAAAAAAAGACATCGAGGACGTCAAAAAGCTCGGTGCCGACGAAATCTTCTTTATGATTTTTCCCGATGGTCCGATCGAGGATTTAATCGCGACGATGGAGCGGTACCGCATTTTTGCGTAAGCTAACTTCCAAACGCGCATGTCATCGTGGGAGCGGCGAGCGCTGATTCGCCGCGCCACTCGCCGCATCCACCCACCGAAAGACTGTTCGGATTCGCTTAGGCGCGGTCCTGTAGCGCCTTTTATTACGATTTGTTATCGTGGGCCATTCCAATCAAAGGAGTGGACCCGCCGTGCTGAAACAATTGTCATTAGCAGTCTCGTTCGCGCTTGTAACCGTATTACCAGTGACCGCATGGGCGCAAAAGGGCAAAATCAAGATCGCCGTGCAGGCGCCGCTATCCGGCGAACAGGCCGCTCTCGGCGAGCACATTAAACTCGGCGCCCAGCTAGCGGTAGAGGAAGCAACCAAAGCATTTAAAGAGTTGGGCTACGATTTGCAGTTGGTTCCCCAGGACGACCAGGCCAAGCCGGAAGTCGGCGTGGCCAACGCGCGCAACATGGTCGCTGATCCCGACGTGCTCGTCATCGTCGGTCACTTCAACTCCGGCGTCGCGCTGCCTGCCTCCGAAGTTTATAAAGACGCCATGTTGACGATGATTTCACCGGCGAACACGGCGACCGAGATCACCGACCGTGGCTATCCGAACGTCAATCGAGTATGCGGTCGGGACGACGTGCAAGGTCCTGTCGGCGCGCGCTTCGCCGCTCAAGAGCTAAAAGCAAAATCTGTCTATGTCATTCATGACAAGACTGCCTATGGCCAGGGTGTTGCCGACAGCTTCCGAAATGAAGCCAAGAAACTCGGAATGAATGTTTTGGCCTTCGAGGGGACAGAAGAGCGCGCTAATTTTTCGCCGATGATCATTCCGCTCAAAGCCAAAAACCCCGATCTCGTTTACTTCGGCGGTATCTACCACCAAGGCGGCCTGTTGTTGAAGCAGATGCGTGAAAAAGGCGTCAAGGCCAAGTTCATGGGACCCGATGGCTTGGATTCGGCGGAGATGGCGAAGATCGCCGGGAATTCAGTAATCAATAGCTATTATACCAGTGTAGCGCCGCCGCGAGACGCGACTCCCGATACCATTGCATTCGCGAAGAAATATAAGCAGCATTTCGGCAAAGAGATCGAAGCGTTCGGACTATACGGCTACGACGCGACGCTGGTCGGCATTAAAGCGATGGAGCAATGGATCAAAGCGAATGGCGGCAAGAAACCGAGCCGCGCCGATGTCGTCACCGCAGTGCGTAAGATCAAAAACTTCAAAGGCGTCACCGGCTCCATCGAGTTCGATAACAAAGGCGATCCGGTCAAAGCCAAGTACTTCGTGCTTCAATTCGAAAAACAAGCTTATCCCGGCAAAGTCGTCAAAGTCATCGAGCAGCAAGCGCCGGCGGCGATCGCCAAGAAGTCGTAAGCTGACGCAAAGCAATTGAGGATCGAAGATGGAGGATCGAAGATCGATTCACCATCCTCGATCACCTATCCTCCATTCTAGGCCTGCCTCGGAAAACGCCCAATGAAGAAAAAACTCCGCGTCGCGCTCCTATTCGGAGGCAAATCCGCCGAGCATGAGATCTCGGTGATATCGGCGAGAAACAAAGGCGCGCGACTATTGCTTGGTAAGGAACAATCGAAAGTTGAATTCAAAGACGCAAGAAATGTCGCGGCGGTGATGCCGGGGGATACCGCGACGCCGATGGTCCGGCGCACCGGTCCAGGGTTCGGTGCCGTGGATGTCGTGTTTCCAGTCCTCCACGGTCCCTTCGGGGAAGACGGCACGGTTCAAGGTTTACTCAAGCTCGCCAACATACCCTTTGTGGGCGCCGGGATTTTGGGGTCGGCGGTGGGCATGGACAAAGACGTTATGAAACGCTTGCTGCGTGACGCGCAAATCCCGATCGCGAATTTCGTTGTGTTCAAACAAGCAGACCGAAATAAGATCAGCTTCGCCAAAGTGAAGAACGCGCTGGGGCTGCCGCTATTTGTGAAGCCGGCGAATCTCGGTTCTTCCGTCGGCATCAGCAAGGTGAGTCAGAGCTCTCAATTCGCCGCAGCTCTGTTGGATGCTTTTCGCTATGACAACAAGATTATTATCGAGGAAGGCGTTCACGGCCGCGAGATCGAATGCTCGGTCCTCGGCAACGATCAACCGACGGCGTCGCTGCCCGGGGAAATTATCGTGCAGCACGACTTTTACTCCTACGACGCCAAGTACCTCGATAATAGAGGCGCGCGGTTGCAAATTCCCGCTCGCTTGCCGAATCGGATCGTGAAAACAATTCAGCAAACCGCTGTGCGCGCTTACCGGGCGCTTTGTTGCGAAGGCATGGCCCGGGTAGACTTTTTCCTGCGACCGAACGGCCAAGTGTTGGTCAATGAGATCAATACCATTCCGGGATTCACAAAGATCAGCATGTACCCCAAGATGTGGGAAGCCAGTGGTTTAAGCTATCCGAGACTGATCGACCGGCTGATCGGTCTAGCCCTGGAAAGATCGCGCAGAGAGCGGCGTTTAAGAACTTCCAAATAGTGCCGATCCTTCAATCGAAGGCGCAGCTACTCGCTCGCGTCTTACTGGCAACCGACGATTATGGCGCTCAAACCGCTCACCTACGACGATCCTCTCTATCAGCTGCTACGCGACGGCAATGTCAAAGAGTTCAACCGGCGCAAAGCTCAAGGAGAGAAAAGCGATCTAACTTCTTGCGACCTGCGCTATGTCGATTTACGGGGACTCGACGCTGCGAATATTGATTTTAGCAACAGTTACTTTCGCTCCGCCGATTTGCGCGGTGTCGATTTTTCCAAAGCTCGGCTCGAGGGCGCCAGCATCAACGGCGCCAGGATCTCCGGCGCCCTCTTCCCCGCCGAACTGAGTTCTGCCGAAATCACCCTATCGGTCGACCACGGCATGCGCATGCGCTATTAAAAATAGCAGCCCTATCATCCGCAAAAGCGCTACAGCCAAATCCAAAGAAGTCGATTTTTGCGATCTGGCCGTCGTCCCGATCGGCAATCGCCCTGATCCGACTCGGAAATTGGTCTTCCGATTCGGCTGCTCGTTAATTCGGCCGTTCAATCCATCTGGCGTCGCAGAAACGTCGGGATATCGTATTTGTCATCCTCTTCTTGGTTGCCGTTAAACTCGAAATTGCTTTTACTCAAGGTCACGGTTTCGACCTCGTCGCTACCGGCTTTCTTGCGCTGCCAGGTCGGCGTGTCGAGATCGTCGACGATGGTGCCCAGATGGACCACTTTCCGACTTTTCGGCATCGGGTTCGCAAGGCTTGCGACATTGGGCTGCGGCGCCGGTTTTTTTTCATCTTTGATTTCACCGAAACCGGTGGCGATGACCGTGATGCGGATTTCGTCGGTCAGGCTTTCATCGATCACCGCGCCGAAGATGATATTGGCATCGTCATGCGCTTCCTCCTGGATCATCGACGCCGCTTCATTCACCTCATGCAAGCAGAGATCGGGGCCGCCGGTGATGTTGATCAGGACGCCGCGTGCGCCCTGGATCGAGATGTCTTCGAGGAGCGGGCTCGAAATCGCTTTTTGCGCCGCCTCGATCGCGCGATTCTCGCCCGAGGCCACTGACGCTCCCATCAGCGCCAGCCCCATCTCAGCCATCACCGTGCGCACGTCGGCAAAATCGAGGTTGATCAATCCCGGCGTGATAATGAGATCGGAAATGCCGCGCACCGCTTGCAGCAAGACATCGTCCGCCTTATGAAATGCCTCGAGCATCGTCGTCGTCTTAGCGGCGATGCTCAGCAAACGCTGATTGGGAATGACGATCAGCGTATCGACGCTCGCTTTCAATTCCTCGATGCCTTCTTCAGCCTGGCGCATGCGCTTCTTGCCCTCGAAAATAAAAGGCTTGGTCACGACGCCGACGGTTAACGCGCCCACTTCGCGCGCCACACGGGCCAGCACCGGCGCGCCGCCCGTCCCCGTGCCGCCGCCCATCCCCGCCGTAATGAAGATCATGTCGGAGCCTTCGAGATACTCCCTGATCTTTTCTTGATCCTCGAGGGCGGCGCGGCGGCCGATCTCCGGGTTAGCGCCCGCGCCTAACCCTTTGGTCACGGTGCCGCCGAGTTGAATTCGCACCGGCGCCTGGCTCGCTTCCAACGATTGCGCATCGGTGTTCGCCACCATGAAGTCGACGCCGGAAAGTTTCGAGCCGATCATCGTATTGACCGCGTTGCCGCCGCCGCCACCGATGCCGATCACCTTGATGCGTGCGGTCAGACTATTGTGCTCCACAATCTCGAACATAAATTTTCCTCCTCTGGAAAAATCAGTAAATTTTGTTTGCAGTAATTAAAAGAACTCGTTCAGCCAATCCGACATGCGATGCTTGACCTTGGAAAGAATCTTGTCGTCACGGCCACGAAAAATCACGCGATCCTGTCGCTTCATGCCGTGCAGCGCCAAACCGACCGCCGTGGCGTACACCGGGTTGTTGATAATATCGACGAGACCGCCGACGCGCGCCGGAACACCCAGTCGCACCGGCAACCCAAACGATCGTTCGGCCATGGCGACGGCGCCGCCCAAAAGCATCGAGCCACCGGTGGCCACGATTCCCGACGCCAGCGCGCCGTCGTATCCCGATTTGGCGATCTCCTTTTGCACCAGCTCGAAAATCTCATCCAGTCGCGGCTCGATAATCTCGCAGAGAATCTGGCGGGAAATAGTACCCGCGCCTTTGCCGGCGACGCACGACACCTCGACCCTTTCGTCTTCCCGCACCATCGCCGCTTTGGCGAACCCATGGCGCTGCTTCAATCGTTCTGCATCATTGAACGGCGTACGCAGCCCGGCGGCGATGTCGTTCGTGACGTGGTTGCCGCCGATAGGAATCGCCGCTGTGTGTTTCACCGTGCCGTCATGATAAACCGCAAGGTCGGTCGTGCCGCCGCCCATATCGATCAACAGGACGCCCAATTCGCGCTCTTCGTCGGTGAGCACGGCTTCCGCGGCGGCAAGCGGCGCCAGGACGACCTCGGCAACGTTGAGTCCCGTGCGGTTGCAGCATTTGATGATATTTTGCGCCGACGCGACCGCGCCGGTAACGATATGAACTTTCGCTTCCAACCGCACGCCCGACATGCCCAACGGATCCCTAATGCCGTCCTGATCATCGATGATGTAGTCTTGCGGCAAAACATGAAGCACCTCGCGGTCCATCGGGATCGCCACCGCTTTCGCGGCGTCGATGACCCGCTCCAGATCTCGCACCATCACCTCTTTGTTCTTGACCGCGACGATACCGTGGCTATTGAATGCCTTGATGTGACCACCCGAAATACTCGTAAAGACGGTGTGAATCTCACAGCCCGCCATCAAACTTGCTTCCTCGACAGCCTTCTTGAGCGAGCTCACGGTGGCCTCGATATTGATCACCACGCCCTTGCGCAGTCCTTGAGAAAGATGCGAACCGACGCCGATGACCTCGACGCCGCGTTCGGTCATCTCACCGACCACCACGCAGACCTTAGAAGTTCCGATGTCCAAACCGACTACGATGTTGCTTTTCTTCCCCATAGCTTTTCGATTTGCCTTGTAAAAAATTACTGTTGGACCCGACGCAGACGGGCCACGACTTGATCGCGATAACTCATGTCCAAGGACCCCAACCGCTCTTCGTTGCCCTTCCACAAAGACATCAAGCGATCCATGCGAATCATTTTCTCTTCCCAATCCCCCCAACCCATACGTAGAGCGATCGGAAAATCGGTCGTGTACACGACCAACCGATCGGGCGCATCGAAATGAATTTCCGACAGAGAATGCGATCGCTGAGCCATCAGCTCGCCGAGGCGGATGGCATCCTGAATTCGCCTGCGCATGGAGGCATTCGGTGCCGTGAATTCTTCGGCGCGCAGCCCGGTCAGCAGCGGGTATTTGACGTTCTCGCCGGGACCCACTTCTTTGAAAATCACTCCGTCCGAGTCGACATAGTAAAGCTTACGAATCACGACAATCGCTCTGGGAACACGTTCCTCGACATCGATGATGATGCGCCCGGGAAACTCGCGGCGCACCAGGGCCCGGCGCACCCAAGGATGTTTGGCGACCTTTTCCTCGATGGCGGCCAAGTCGACTTTCCAGATGCTCATTCCCTGCTGCAATCCGGCGATGGCGACGATCTCGTTACCGCTCACCTTATCGCCGCCGCGCACCTGAATCTGACGCACCGAAAAGTATTCATTGTCCATGACGAAAGCTCGCAGCGAATCCGCGGCGAGCAACAGCGGTCCACTCAGGCGATAAACCATCAGCGTCAACAGGAGCGCGCCGAGCACCGCGCTAAAGCGGAAAATTTGTCGGCGCCGGCGCCGCTCATCTTTTTTCCGGTTATCTCTGCGATAAACTTTAAGCTGCATGACGCCCTATCGCCTAAATCGTGTCCCAATCCCCGAAAAACTTGACCTCAGGCACCAGCTCAACGCCAAATCGGTCGCGCACTTCGCTTTGCGCGAGCGCCATCAATCGTCGCACATCTTCCGCCTTGGCGCCGCCGTGGTTGACGAAAAAATTAGCGTGGCGCTCCGAAATCTGCGCTTGGCCGATGCGCTTGCCCTTCAAACCGGCGGCTTCGATTAATCGACCGGCAAAATCTCCCGACGGATTGCGAAACATCGACCCGGAGTTGGGAAAGCCGGAAGGCTGGCTGCCCTTTCGCTTGCGTGTGATCTCGCGAACCTTAGAGCTTACCTGCGCGGACTCTTCCTTGCGCAATTTCATGCGCACATGCGTAACCACGGTACCTGCGGGCAAATGCGAGTCACGGTAGCTCAACGTCATCTGCGCACGTGACAGATGAAGCGGATCGCCCCGGGAATTCATCGCATCGACATGATCGACGACCTTTTCGAACTCCGAACCGTAGGCGCCCGCGTTCATGTACAGCGCGCCACCGACAGTGCCGGGAATACCTTCGGCAAATTCCAGATCCGCGTACCCTCTGCGCGCGGCGTCGCGGACTAACTGCGTGACTTGAAAAGCCGCGCCGACATTGACTTGCACTGTTACGCCTGTTTCGTGCCATTGCGCTTTTTTAAATTCACCGGCGAGACGAATGACCGCGCCGCGCACCCCGCGGTCGCCGATCAAAACGTTGCTGCCGTTGCCCAATAGACAAAAGCGTTCCCCATGCCGATGGAGAACTTGCAACAGACGCGCCAGCGCCGTGTCATTCTCCGTTTCGATGAAGTAATCAGCCGGCCCGCCGATCTTCATCGAAGTGTAACGCGCCAAGGGCTCGTCCATTTTGACCCTCACGCCGGCAATCTGCTTAAGCTCCGAGGCCAATGCTGCTTTCCGAGTTTCCTGTGACATCGCAAACATCACGGACGGATTGGAGTGGTGGAGTGATGGAGTATTGCGACTTCTCTCCCCATCCATCACTCCATTACTCCAGTATTCCATCACTCCATCGCTTCATTTGAGCGTCTCGACCAACGCTTCACCGATCTTGTAAATATCTCCCGCGCCGAGCGTCAGCGCCATGTCGCCGGTCTTCAGGTCGTCCACAAGTTGCGCGACGATATCGCTCTTGTCCGGAACAAATTGCACGTCCAAGTGTCCTTTGCGCTTGATCGCCTGGTAAAGCGCTTCGCCCGTCGCGCCAGGGATTGGATCCTCGCCGGCGGGATAGATTTCGGTCAGCACCAAACGGTCCGCGCCTTCGAAAGCCGTCAAAAATTCGTCGAAAAGATCTCTCGTTCGAGTAAATCGATGAGGCTGAAAAACCACCGTCAATGGTCGCTTCCAACTATCGCGGATCGCCCCGATGGTGGCGCGAATTTCCGTCGGATGATGACCGTAGTCGTCGATCACCAGAATTCCGTTCGGTTCGCCTTTGATTTCGAATCGCCGGTGAATACCGGTAAACGCGCCAAGCGCGTCGGTCACCTGTTTAAAAGGAATTTCCAATTCAAACGCGACGGCGACGGCCGCCATGGCATTGGTGGCGCTATGGCGTCCAGGAAGATGCAAGCGCAGCCTACCCAGGGATTGACCTTGGTGCAGCGCCGTGAATTCGACGCCGCTCGATGACATTTTGAGTTCTTGCGCCGAAAAATCGGCCTCTGCCGACAGTCCGTAGGTCGCAAACCGTTTTCTTACCTTGGACATCAGTCCATGCACGTTGGCATCGTCAATACACAGCACGGCCAGCCCGTAAAATGGAATCTTATTGATGAAAGTAAGAAAGCTTTCATTAAGCCGCTCCATCGTTTGATGAAAATCCATATGTTCTTTGTCGATGTTGCTGACCACCGCGATCGTCGGCGAGAGCAGCAAGAAACTGCCGTCGCTTTCATCCGCTTCGGCGACGAGAAACTCGCCTTGGCCGGTTTTGGCGTTGGTGCCAAGCATATGGACTCGACCGCCGATCACCATCGTCGGATCCAGTCCCGCCGTGCTCAACACCGCGGCGATCATCGACGTCGTTGTGGTTTTCCCGTGGCTGCCGGCGACCGCGACGCCGTATTTCATCCGCATCAACTCGGCCAACATCTCCGCGCGTGGAACCACCGGGATGTGGCGCCGACGCGCCTCGAGCACTTCCGGATTGGAATATTTCACCGCCGTGGAGATCACGACGACGGACGGATTGCCGGCAAGATTTGCCTCTTGATGACCGACAAACACGCTGGCACCGAGCGCGCGCAAGCGGCGCGTTGCGTCGCTTTCCTGAAGGTCGGAGCCAGTCACGACGTAACCGGAATTCAACAACACCTCCGCGATGCCGCTCATGCCGATGCCGCCGATGCCGACGAAATGAATTTTATGTTTCTTGTGCAGCATGAAATTTCAGCCAGCGCCAAAATCCTAAGCATGGGCCAACGCGTAGCACTCGTCGACAATGCGCGCGGCAGCGTCGGGACGTCCGAGCGCGCGCGCCGCCGCCGCCATTTGCTCGATCCGATGCCGATCAGTCAGATAGCCGCGGATCTTTGCCGCTAACATTTGCCCATTTAAGTCATGATCCAAAATCATTTCGGCCGCGCCACGCTCCTGCAACGCCTGCGCATTGGCGCGTTGATGATCGTAAATCGCATAAGGGAACGGCACCAGGATCGCTGCTTTACCGAAGGCGGTAAGCTCGGCCACCGTGGTCGCGCCGGCGCGGCAGACCAGCAAATCCGCCTGCGCGTAGGCCTCGTCCATCTTGTCGATAAAGGGCATGATCCGGGCTTCGAACCGCAGAGCGTCGTAAGCTTTGCGGATCGCTCCGTAATCGAGCTCGCCGGTTTGATGCGTCACAAAAAGACCCGACTCCAGATCGCTCAAGTGTTTAAGCGCATCTATCACAGCAAAATTAATCCGCCGCGCGCCCAAGCTGCCGCCGAAGATAAAAAGCGAGAACTTGCTGCGCTTCTCAACCGCCGGCAATTTTTCCCAGCGCACGGGGTTGCCGGTCTCGACCACGTGAGCGCCCGGAAAATATTCGATGCTCTGGGGATAAGCGGTAAACACCCGGTCGACGAATCGCGCGAGAACTTGGTTGGTGAAACCGGGCCGTAGATTTTGCTCCATGATCGCGCAGCGAATCCGTTTAAGCTTGGCCGCCAATAAAAACGGCCCGGATGCATAGCCGCCGAGTCCGATCACACACTCCGGACGAAACTGGCGAATAATCTTGAGCGAGCGCAGCACGCTCGCCGGCACGCCGTACAATGCGTCGACCATGCCCCGCAGTCCGCGTCCTTTCATTCCTTTTACCTTTAAGAGTTCCAGTTTGAATCCTTCTTTGGGCAGCACGCGAAATTCGATTCCCTGTTCAGTGCCGACGAATAGAATTTCCGTCTGCTCATCGCGCCTTTGAAACTCACGCGCCACCGCCAGCCCGGGAAACAGGTGCCCGCCGGTTCCGCCGCCGGCGAAAATAATTCGCATCGCTACAGTCGGCGGCGCGATAAGCCCAACAATATTCCCGCCTCCATCAAATTGACCACCATCGCCGATCCGCCGTAACTGATAAACGGCAGCACCAGCCCCTTCGTCGGCATCAAACCCATGACCACACCCATGTGGATTAAAGCTTGCAAGCCGAGAAGCACCGTCAAGCCAAAGGCCAAATATTGATCGAAGGGTTCTTCGATCTTGGCCGTCAGCTGAAGCCCGCGTACGATGATGACGCCGAACAGCGCCAAGACCATCAATGCACCCCAAAGGCCGAGTTCTTCGCCGATCACTGAATAAACAAAATCCGTGTGCGCCTCGGGTAAGTAAAAAAGTTTTTGCCGGCTCTCGCCCAATCCGCGTCCCCACACCTGGCCAGAGCCGAACGCGATCAGCGACTGAATAACGTGGAACCCGCTGCCGGAGGCATCGCTCCATGGATCTAAGAAGGTCAGCAGACGGCGTAATCGATATTCAGCCTTCGTCATCACATAGATCAACACCGGCAAAGCCATCAGTCCGGTAGCGAGCAGGTGGTGTATCCGCGCCCCACCGATGAACAGCATGAAATAGAGCAGCATGGTCAAGATTAGTGCGGTGCCGAAATCCGGTTCGAGCAACAGCATGCCGGCGAAAATGCCGCCGACGATGAGGTGGGGCAAAATACCTACGGAAAAAGTGCGGATCATCTCCTCTTTCTTCGCCATGGAGCGAGCGAGATAAAATACCAGCGCGAGCTTGGCCAATTCGGACGGCTGAAACGCAAAGCCGGGAAACATGATCCAGCGCCGCGCGCCGCCGCGGCTCACACCTATGCCGGGGATCAGAACCAGGAGGAGAACAACGAAGCTGAGCGCCAAGATCGGGTAAGCAAAGCGCCGGTACAGCACCGAAGGCACCATCGAGCACGCGATCAAGGCAATCGCTCCCGCGCCCATGGCGATCAATTGCTTGCGAAAGAAATACGTTCCGTCGCCGTAACGCTCCTGCGAGTAAAGATAACTGGTGCTCAACACCATCGTCATTCCCAACGCCAGAAGCGCGACGACGGCGAGGAGCATCCACTTATCAACTGCCAAGCCCTCTCTCATAATTTTTGTACGAGGCTCTTGAAGACTTTTCCTCGCTCCGCGTAGTTGGAAAATTGGTCGAAGCTCGAGCAGGCCGGCGACAGCAACACCACGTCGCCCGCGTGCGCGTGCGCCGCCGCCTCGCGCACCGCCGCTTGAAGATCGTCGACGATCACGGTCTCGGTGAGCCCGCCCAGGGCGTGGGCGATGACCTCCTTGGCGGCGCCGAACAACACCAGCCGGCGAACTTTTTGTTTGATCTCTTCATTGAGCGGCGCGTAATCACCGCCCTTATCGACGCCTCCGGCAAGCAAAATCACCGGCTCGTTAAAGCTCGCCAGCGATTTCACGACTGCGCCGACGTTCGTCCCCTTGGAGTCGTTGTAGTAACGCACGCCGTCTTTATTGCGCACGAACTCCAGACGGTGTTCGAGACCGGGAAAGCGATTCAAAGTTGTTTGAATAAGCTCGCAGGGAACTCCGGCGCACTTCGCCGCCGCGACCGCGGCCATCATGTTTTCCACGTTGTGTACGCCCTGAATCTTCACTTCGTCGAGCGCGAATCGCTCCTCGCCGGCGCCGGCGCGCCAAATGATTTCACCGGCCGTGGCGAAAACGCCCTCGGTCACTTCGGTAAAGCCGAAAGAGACGATGCGGCCTTTGATTCGATTGCGCATGGCCCAAATCCACGGATCGTCGCGGTTGAGGATCGCCACGTCCTCGCCCCCTTGAACCTCGAAGATGCGCTCCTTGGTGGCGCGGTAATCGGCAAACGACACGTAGCGGTCCAAGTGATCTTCCGTAACATTGAGCAGCACGGCGATACGCGGGCGAAACTGTTCGATCCACTCCAATTGGAAACTGCTGATCTCCAGAACCGCCCAATCCCAGTCGTTTGAAACCGCGCTGATAAAGGGCACGCCGAGATTGCCTCCGACAAAAACTCTGTGGCCGCCCGCTTTCATCATCTCGCCGATGAGTGTCGTCGTCGTGCTCTTGCCGTTGGTGCCGGTCACCGCCACCAACGGCGCTCGGAACGAGCGGTACGCCAGCTCGATTTCGCCGAGCACCGGGATATGCCGCGCGACCGCTTGCTGCAGCAAAGCGTTGTCCCGCGGCACGCCGGGACTGGGAACGACGACATCGATACCAGCGAGCCAGCTCGCCGGCTCGCCGGCCGAACAGTACTCGATCGGCAGGCCGGCGAGGGCACCCATCTCAAGCGCAAGATCCGCCGCGGAACGGAGATCGTTAACCCGCACCTTTGCTCCCTGGTGCGCGAGAAAGCGCGCGCATTCTTGGCCGGTGCGCCCCAACCCGACCACCAGCACTGTTTTTCCGCTCAAATCCACTTTCCATCGTCGCCGCGCTCATCTGAGCTTTAATGTGCTTAAGCCCACGACGGCGCAAATAAATGAAAGGATCCAAAATCGCACAATGATTTGCGGTTCCTTCCAACCCTTGAGCTCATAATGATGGTGAATCGGCGCCATTAAAAAAACTCGCTTGCGCCGGACCTTGTAGGAGACCACCTGAAAAATCACCGACAGCGCTTCCATGACGAAGACGCCGCCGACGATGATCAGGAGAATTTCATTCTTGGTCATGACGGCGACCACGCCGATTGCCGCGCCCAGCGAAAGCGAGCCAACGTCTCCCATGAACATTTGCGCCGGATAGGCGTTGTACCAGAGAAAGCCCAGACCCGCGGCCACGACCGCGGCGCAGAAAACGCTCAACTCGCCGACGCCCGCGACGTAGGGAATCTGCAAGTATTCGGCGAGTTTCAAATGTCCGGTCACGTAAGCAATGACCGCATAAGTTCCCGCAGCGACCATCACCGGTCCGATCGCTAGGCCATCCAAGCCGTCGGTCAAATTGACGGCGTTTGAGGTGCACACAATCACCATCATCGCGAAAGGTATGTAAAACGGCCCCAGGTCGAAGTGAAAAGTCTTGATAAACGGCACAGCGATTTCCGTGCTGAACCGGGGCTGGTAATAAAGCGCTAGGGCGACGACGAGAGCGACCAGGAACTGGCCCAGCAATTTGCTGCGCGGCGACAGTCCTTTGCTATTTTTGCGGGTTAGCTTCAAATAGTCATCTGCGAATCCGACCACGCCGGTTCCCAAAGTAGCGATCAACGCCAGGAGCACGTAGCGGTTGGCGATGTCGGCCATCATCAAGGTCGAGAAAAAAAGCGCCAGGATGATCAAGGCACCGCCCATCGTGGGCGTGCCCGCTTTGACCGCATGGCTCGCCGGTCCGTCGTCACGGATCTGCTGGCCGATCTGCTTCTCGGTTAAAGTGCGAATCAGCCAAGGCCCGAGGAGAAACGAGATGAGCAGCGCGAGCAATGCCGCCATCGCTGCGCGAAAGGTGATGTAGCGAAAAACGTTGAAGCCCGAGTAGCTCATCGAAAGCGGAAACGATAGGTAATAAAGCAAGTTCAATCTCCTATGCCTTTCCGCTCCTAAGCTCCTGCAAAACTTTTTCCATTGTCATTCCACGGGACCCTTTGAAAAGCAGCAAATCGCCCTTTTTCACCTGGGTGCGCAATCGGCCGGCGAGTTCGGCGTGGTCCTTGCCGACGACGATTTGCTCAGGGCGCATGCCTGCGGCGAGCGCGCCACGACGTGTGGCCTCACTGTGGTCGCCGAGGATATATAAAAAATCGATCGCGGCTTCTGACGCTACGCCGCCCAATCGGCGATGTTCCCTCGCGCTACGGTTACCGAGTTCAAACATGTCGCCGAGCACGGCGATCCTCCGGCCGCGGCCGGGCAGATCCCTGAGCGTTTGCAGCGCCGCTGTCATCGAAGCCGGATTGGCATTGTAGGCGTCATTGACAATGCCGATCCCTTGCCAGTCTTCGATCTGCATGCGCATAGAAAACGGTCGAGCATTCGCCAATCCGCGACGGATGGCTGCCAGTTTCACGCCGGCGCCGAGAGTCAACGCCGCTGCGCCGAGGGCGTTCGCAATATTGTGTTGGCCTACATAGCAGAGTGTGACATTGCATCTACGGCGCCCGACTTGCAGTTTCAATTGCATGCCGCTCGTGCCGCGCATGCGCCACGATTTCGCTCGCACCGAACCACGCTTGCCATAGGTAATCTTGCGTCCTGGGAATTTCGCGGCGAGCTTGCAAACCCACGGATCGTCGACGTTCACGGCGATCGTCCCGGTCGCTCGCATGCGCCGGTAGAGCGCTCCTTTTTCTCGTGCTACTCCTGACAGGCTACGCAATCCTTCGAGATGAGCGGCTGCGACCGACGTGATTATTCCGACGTCGGGATCCGCGATCTCTGCAAGCCGCTGGATTTCACCGGGATGATTGGTGCCGAGTTCCACGACCGCGACCTTGTCTTGTTTACGCAGTCGCAACAGGGTGAGAGGTAACCCCACTAGGTTGTTGAAATTTCCTTCCGTCTTTAAGATCCTACCGCGCCAAGATTGGCGGCCGACTGAAGCTTCTTCGAGAATCGCCGCGACCATTTCCTTAGTCGTGGTTTTGCCGTTGGACCCGGTGATCGCCAGGACCTTGGGGGCAAATTGCTCGCGCCGATAGTGAGCGAGATCGCCCAACGCTCTCAACGTATCAGGCACTTTGATAGTTGTGGCGTCAGCAAGGCCGGATTTCGGCAACGAACGATTAATGATCACGCACCCGGCGCCACGGCGTACCGCATCGCCGACAAAACGATGGCCGTCATGGTGCTCGCCTTTCAAAGCAACGAAAACCGAGCCGGGTTTTACTTTAGTCGAATCGGTCACGACTTCACCGAATCGCGTCTTCTTTCCGCCGCGGAGGATCTTGCCGCCAGTCGCCGCGAGAATTTCTGTTTTGCTCCACCCCATTCCTCGTCACTTACGCGCCAACACGCCGCGCCGATTCTTCGCGCGCGACTTCTCGATCATCGAAGTGAATCTTGTGGGTGCCTAAAATCTGATAATCTTCGTGTCCCTTGCCGGCGATCAACACCAGATCGCCGGGACTTGCTACGCCGAGCGCGATGCGAATCGCCGCGCGTCGATCGGCTTCAACATAGTAACCCGGGCCGGTTTCAGGTTTCCGGTTTCCGGTTTGCAAAACTTCAGACTCAAGACGCGAGCCGCTAAACTTTTGGACTCCGGTCGTACGTATACCGCCTTCCACTTGATTTAAGATCTCGAGAGGATCCTCGGTGCGTGGATTATCGGAAGTGAGCACGACGATGTCACTCAACCGACCAGCAATCTCGCCCATCAATGGCCGCTTGCCGCGGTCGCGATCGCCACCACAACCAAAAACCGTAATCAGCTTGCCTTGACTAAGCGGTCGCACGGCGCCGAGAACCTTTTCCAGCGCGTCCGGCGAATGGGCGTAATCAATTAAAATGGTGATCGCGAGATTGTTAGCGACTTTTTCTAACCTGCCAGGTACCGACTTGAGTTGCCTGATGCCTTCTGCCACCGCTTCTGCGTCAAGTCCCAAAGCCATGCC
>WNGI01000773.1_pt1 | contig 26477 bp, 21 predicted proteins | sample 5400621 | NCBI WGS metagenome assembly WNGI01 (sample SAMN13153374, study PRJNA577476) | soil metagenome | isolation source: 20 cm soil or saprolite under Garry oak tree replicate 1 | place: USA:California | collected 2016-06-15 | reverse complement strand
AGACCTTGCCGCACCCGCCGCAGTTGTTCGCGTCGCTCCGCTTGTCGACGCACGCGCCCGCGCAGGAGTCCGTGCCCGGCGGGCACTTGCAGTTGCCGACCGAGCAGACGGCGCCCGGCTCGCAGACCTTGCCGCATCCGCCGCAGTTGCCCGGGTCGCTCCCCGGGTCGACGCACGCCCCGCCGCAGAGCCGGTTGCCGTCCGCACACACGCAGCGTCCCGCCGAGCAGAACTCGCCCGACAGGCAGACGCTGCCGCACTGGCCGCAGTTGTTGAAGTCCGACTGCGTGTCGACGCACCCCGTCCCGCAGAGCTTCGTCCCCTGCGGGCAGCCGCAGCTGCCGCGTGAGCAGACCGCGCCCGGGAGACACACCCGGCCACAGTTGCCGCAGTTCTGGGGATCAGACTGGCGGTCGACGCAGGCGCCGGCGCAGACGCGCTCGCCGATCGGGCAGGCGCAGTTCCCCGACACGCAGATCGCGCCCGGCAGGCACACGTTGCCGCACGACCCGCAGTTCGTGGGATCCGTCTGCCGGTCGACGCAGTGGCCCGCACAGATGCGCTGCCCCGCCGGGCAGGCACAGTGCCCGAGCATGCACTGCTGGTCCGCAAGACACGTCTTCCGACACGCGCCGCAGTTCGACGTATCGGTCTGCAGATCGACGCACGCACTGCCGCAGGAGACCTGGCCCGCCGAGCAGTCGCACTGGGTGCCGCAGCTGACCGAGTGACAGTTGACGTCACAGCCGGTGCTGAGCGGCGGCTCGCACTGCTCGCCGGCGTTCGGGTCGACGACGCCGTCACCGCACCCGATCGTGAGGCAGCTCGCGTCGCACGTCGCCGTGCCGGGCGGCTCGCACTGCTCGCCGCCCGCGGTATCGACGATGTTGTCGCCACAGCGCGACAGCGTGGCGGTGAACGGCTTCCGGATGTTCAGCCGGCGGGCGACGACGACGCCCTTCATGCGTTCGCACGTGCGGTCGAGGCGCGCGCGGAGCCGCACCCGGCCGGCGATCCCGGGGCAGCCGATCCAGCGCGCGCGGACGAGCGTGAGGGTCTTCTTCTGCGTGAACCGGACGGCTGTCGCGGGGCAGCCGTCGCCGAGGGACAGCAGCTGCGCGTCCCCGGGTCCGACGACGAGCGCGTCGTGGACCAGCTCGACGCCGCTGGCGGCAATGATCAGATAGCGGCCGCCCGTGCAGCGGACGCGCGCTTCGGATGCCAGCGGCACGCCGGCGACGATGAGCGCGAGCGCGCACGCGGCGCGGACAGGGCTCGCCATCCCCCGTCGGGTCCCCATGCCATCGTGACCAGCAACCGACGTGCCATGAGCCGCCGCAGCCGCCACGGCGGACGCAACGCCGCGTCGCCGCGCGGTTTCGCGCGACGATGCGAGACGCGCACGGATGCATGACGCGCTGCCCGTCCGGCCGGGCGTGCGTGTCGCACCGCCGCTGCTAGCTAGATTCTCATGGCGGTCCTTGCCGTCGGCGTCCGATCCGTGGCACAGACTGCGGCGCGGCTCGATGCCGACGACGCCCGCCCGGCTGCCGTTTCACTGGAGCACGATCGATCCCGCCATCCGGCGCGAGATCGTTCATCATCACGCCGCCGACGGCGTCCCGCTGTCGGGCGTCCTGTACCTGCCGCCGCGTACCGATCCCGCGGCGGCGGTGCTCGCGATGCATCCGCGCGGCGACTTCAGCCGCCACTATCTCGCCCCCGCGCTCGCTGCGGCGGGGTACGCGTTCCTCGGGACGACCACCCGCTACCTCAACAACGACGCCGACGCGCTCCACGAGCGCCTGCTGCTCGACGTCGCCGGGACGATCGCGTTCCTACGCGCCCGCGGATTCGCCACCGTCCTCCTGCTCGGGAACTCGGGGGGCGGGTCGCTCTTCGCGTTCTATCTCCAGGAGGCGGCGAAGCCGCCGGCGGAGCGCCTGGCGCGTGCGCCGTCCGGCGATCGCGTCCCGCTCGGTGAGGTCGAGATGCCCGTGGCGGACGGCCTCGTCCTCCTCGCCGCGCATCTCGGCGAAGGGCGCTACCTGCTCGATCACCTGGACCCGTCGGTCGTCGACGAGGACGATCCGACGGCCGTGAACCCCCGCCTCGACATGTACGACCCGGCCAACGGCTACCGGCCGATGGAGGAAGGTGCCTCGCGATACTCGGCCGATTTTCTCGCGGAGTACCGCGCGGCGCAGCGCGCCCGCTGCGAGCGGATCGACCGGCGCGCACTCGCCTGGTGCGAGGAGGCGGCGTGGTTCCGCGCCCGGCTGCGCGAGCCGGGACTCACGCCGGCGGAGCGACCGTTCGTCGCGCGGCGTGCGCTCCAGCGTCGCTACCTGCTCGTCTACCGCACGCTCGCCGATCCGCGACACCTGGACCTCTCGCTCGACCCATCCGAGCGCCGCCCCGGCTCCATCTTCTCCTTCGGCCGGGACCCGATCGCCGGCAACTACGGCGAGGGGCTCGCGCGGGTCATGAGCGCGCGGGGCTGGCTCTCCACCTGGTCCGGGCTTCGCTCGAACGCCGACCTCGAGCGCACGCTGCCCGCCGTCACCGTGCCGACGCAGGTCATCTGCGCGACGGCCGACACCGATATCCATCCGAGCGAGTGCCGCCGCGCCTTCGAGGCCGTCGCCGCGCGCGACAAGCGCTACGACGAGCTGCGCGGCGCGGACCACTACCTGAACCCCGCGGGCCCGGCCGGCGCGCGGCTCGCCGACCCGCGCCAGCGGGTCGCGGACGAGCTCATCGTACCGTGGCTCCGCGAGCGCTGGAGGACCTGACGAGCGACGATCTCCGCGGCGCCCTGCTGCGCCGGCTGCCGCGCGCGTCGGTCGGCGCCGAGATCGGCGTGTACGAGGGCGACTTCTCGGCGCAGATCCTGGCCCACGTGCGGCCGCGGCGGCTCCATCTCGTCGATCCGTGGCGGTACGAGCCCGACGCGCGCTACGCCCAGGCGTGGTACGGCGGGCAGGTCGGCGCGAGTCAGGCGCGGATGGATGCGATCCATGCCGCCGTGCTGTCGCGCTTCGCCAGCGAGATCGCCGCCGGCATCGTCGTCGTGCACCGGTCGCCGTCGGTCGCGGCGGCCGAAGGCTTCACGGATGCGTACTTCGACTGGGTCTACATCGACGGCAATCACCTCTACGATTTCGTGAAGGCGGATCTCGCGTCGTATCGGCCCAAGGTGAAGGTCGGCGGCTTCATCGCCGGCGACGACTACGGGGCCGAGGGCTGGTGGGAGGGCGGGGTGACGCGAGCGGTCGACGAGTTTCGCGCTGCCGGGACGTGCGACACCGTGCTCATCCAGGACCGGCAGTTCCTCCTCCGGAAACGATGAGCGGCGAGAGACCGAGGCGCTTCATCAACCGGTAGAGCGTCGTCCGGTCGACGCCGAGGGCTCGCGCCGCCTCCGCGCGATTGCCCTTCGCGACCTCGAGCGCCGACGAGATGCGAGCGGCCGCCGCGCGGTCGAGCGCGTCCTGGAGCGTTCCCTCCGGCGCGCCGTCGGCCGACGCCGCGCGATGCTCGAGGAGGAGGTCCTCGGGCGTGATCCGCTCGCCGTGGGCGAGCACGACTGCGCGCTCGAGCGCGTTCTCGAGCTCGCGCACGTTCCCCGGCCACGCGTGCGCCACGAGGGCGTCCTCGGCTTCGGGGGCGAGGGCGAGACGGCGGCCGGATTCGCCGGCGTGCCGCGCGAGGAAGTGTCGGGCGAGCGGCAGGATGTCGTCCCGGCGCTCGCGCAGCGGCGCGAGCTGGATCGGGATGACGTTCAGCCGGTAGTACAGGTCGTCGCGGAAGCGGCCGGCCGACGCCTCGTCGCGGAGCGAGCGGTTGCTCGCGGTGACGACGCGGACGTCGACGCGCCGCAGGCGCGCGCCACCGACCGGCAGCACCTCGCCGTCCTGCAGGACGCGCAGGAGCTTCGCCTGGAAGTCCGCACCGATCTCGCCGATCTCGTCGAGGAAGAGCGTCCCGCCCGATGCCCGCTCGAAGCAGCCAGGGCGCGCCGCGACGGCACCGGTGAACGCGCCCTTCTCGTGTCCGAAGAGCTCGCTCTCGAGCACGCCCTCGGCGAAGGCCTTGCAGTTCACCGCGACGAAGGGACGCCCCACACGGTCGCTCCAGTAGTGGAGGAGGCGGGCGACGAGCTCCTTGCCGGTGCCGCTCTCGCCCTGGATGAGGACCGTTGCGCGGCTCGGCGCCACGCGCCGCACGAGGTCGAGGAGCTTCCGGCTCGCCTCGCTCTCGGCCACCGTCGCCTCCGGTGCATAGCGGCTGGCGACCTCCTGTCTGAGGTAGCGGTTCTCGCGCTCGAGGCGCGTCAGGTCGAGCGCGCGCGCCACCAGCGCGCGCAGCTCGTCGTTGTCGAAGGGCTTGGTGACGAAGTCGAACGCGCCCTCGCGCATGGCGGCGACGGCGGACGGCACGCTGCCGTAGGCCGTGAGCAGCACGACCGGGGTGGCGGGCCAGCGCGCGCGCAGGGAGCGGAGCAGCGTGAGGCCGTCCATTCCAGGCATCTTCCAGTCCGTGACCACGACATCGGCCGGGCGCTCCTCGAGCGCCGCGAGGGCCGCGTCGCCGCTCGCGCACTGCTCGCACTCGTACCCGGCGCGGCCGAGCGCTGCGGCGACGACGCCCGCCATGCGCTCCTCGTCGTCGACGATGACGATGCGGGGCTTCATGCGGCGATCGCCGAATCCCGCGCGGGCGGCAGCCGGACCGTGAGCCGTGCCCCGCCGCCCGGTCGCTCGCCGGCCTCGATGCGCCCGCCGTGCGCCTCGACCACCTGGCGGGCGACGGCGAGGCCGAGACCGATGCCCCGCGGGCGCGTGGTGAAGAACGGCTCGAAGACGCGCGCGCGTAGCTCGGCGGGGATCCCGGGACCCGAATCGTCGACGACGAGCTCGACGGCGCCGTCGCGCACGCGGGCGGCGAGCATGACCTCACCGCCGGGAGGCACGGCCTCGGCGGCGTTGGCGAGGAGGCCGAGCAGGACCTGGGAAAGCAGATCCGGATCGGCGAGGACGGCGGGCAGGGCGGGCGACTCGTCGCGCGCGAGCCGGGCGCCCTTGGCCGCGAGCTCGCCCGCGGCGAGGAGCGCGGCGCGGTCGAAGAGATCGCGGACCGAGACGGCACGCGCCTCGAGATGCAGCGGCCGGGCGAAGTCGAGCAGCGACGCGACGACGCTCGCCAGGCGGTCGATCTCGGCGACGATGAAGTCGCACGCCCGTGCTGCCGCGGCGTCGTCCACCGGGACCGTCTCCCCGAGCCCCTGCGCGGCCGAGCGGATGACGGCGAGGGGATTGCGGACCTCGTGCGCGATCGCGGTCGCCAGCTGGCCGAGCGCGGCGAGCTTCTCGCTCTGCACGAGCCGGGCGCGCCCGGTGTTGAGCGCCTCCAGCTGCGCCTGGATGAGCGCCGCCGCTCGCCGGTCTCGCCGCCGCGCCTCGGCCGCGTAGCCGACGAGGTAGCCGAGGAGCGCGAGCGACGACCCGAAGGAGACGGCGACGAGCGCGCTCACGTTGCGCCCGTTCATCTGGAACGTCACGCCGAGCATGACCATCAAGATCGTGTCGACGACGGCGAGGGCGAGACCGCCCGCGGCCGCCCACCAGCGGGTGGCTCGGAACGCGCTCATGTGGCTCGGTGTCGGTGCAAGTCCTGGCCCACGCCCCGGATTGTCGCGCGGCCCGCGGGCGGCGCGCAACGGGAGGCGCGCTGTGGCGGTCGTGCCACAGCGTGCGGCGACGGCGCCACGCGGCGCCGGCCGTGGGCTCGTGGGTGCGTCGCGTCGATCGCGGCACGTTCTTTGGACCGACGGCGGACGAAAGGAGGCCAGCATGAACGCACGTAAGATCGGGATCGGTTTGGTGCTGCTCGCATTCGGTGACCTGACGGCCTACGCGCTCTACCAGCACGGGGTCGCCGGCGTCGTCCGGCTCGAGATGGCGAACTCGGTGACGGTCACCGCATTCGCCGACCTCGTGATCGCGCTCAGCCTGATCATCGGCTGGATGTGGCAGGACGCCCGGAAGCGGGGTGTGTCGGCGATACCCTACGTGCTGCTGACCCTGGGGTTCGGCAGCGTGGGCCCGTTGCTCTATCTGCTCCGCCGCGATGCGACGCGAGAGCCGCAGGCTCTCCGCGCCGGAGCCCCCGTGCGCGCCGCCGTGTGACTCGCCCCCGGCGACGCCGCGTCACTCGATCCGGTAGAGTCGCGCGGCGTTGCCGGAGACGATCTGCCGCCGGACTTCCTCCGGCACGTCCGCGAAGTGCTCGTCGACGACCTCGCGCGACCGCGGCCACGTCGAGTCGCTGTGCGGGTAGTCGCTCGACCACATGACGTTCGCCGTCCCCGCCTCGCGATGGAGCTTCACACCCGCGTGGTCCTCGATGAACGTCGCGTGCCCCTGGCGGTACCAGTAGAAGCTCGGCGGCTCGGGGATGACCGAGCGCGTCCAGAAGCGGTGCTTCTTGAACGTCGAGTCCATGCGCTCGAGGAAGTAGGGGATCCAGCCGATGCCCGTCTCGACGACGACGAAGCGCAAACGCGGGTGGCGGGCGCAGATACCGCAGAAGATCAGCTCGGCGACGAGCTCGCTCACGCCGAGCGGCGCGAGCGCGATGAACGACTCCCGCACGCCGGGTGTGGGGTCGAAGAGCCGCTGGAGGTGCATCCCGCGCGGCCCCTGGATGTGGAAGGAGAGCGGCACCTCCGCCGCCGCGACCTCGCTCCAGAGCGGCTCCCACACGGGATCGCTGTAGTGCGGCCGGCCCTGGTTGTCGGGGAACGCCTCCACCTGCACGCCGCGCGCGCCCTTGGCGAGCACGCGGCGGAGCTCGGCGAGCGTTTCCTCGAGCGTGTCGATCGGCAGCACGGGGATGCCGACCAGGCGACCGCTGCTCGCCGCCTCGAGCTCGAAGAGCCAGTCGTTGTAGCGCGCGATGCACCACCGGCGGAGGTCCGGGTCGTCGTACCGCATCGGGCCGCCGCCGTAGAGCACGTCGACCGCGATCCCGTCCTGGTCCATGTCGCCGAGGCGGGCCTGCGGATCCCACGAGCCGGGGCGCATCTCCTTGTAGGCGACCCGCGGCCGGTAGTCCTTGTAGTCGCGGCCTCCCATGAAGGAGAGCCCCTGGACGGGCTGGGTCTTCCGGTCGACGACCCACACGTCGCCCTCGGGCGTGGACTCGACGCGCGGTACGCGGTCCGCGAGCCGTTGCGGCGCATCCCGGAGCCAGAGGTCGGGCGGCGGGTTCACGTGCGAGTCGGCGGAGATCAGCCTCTCGGCCACGCCGCGCGGGTTAGCACGTGCGCGGACGAGGCGAAAGGCGCCGACGCATGACGCGCAGCGCCGAGCCTCGTCGGTGTTCTAAACTTCTCGCTCGGGACCGCCATCGTCGTGCTAGAACGGCGAGCGCCCCGACATGCAACGACGGTCGCAGCTCGTTCGGCTCGCGCTCGCGGCGGCGCTGCTCGTCGCGTCGCGGGCGTGGGCGGCGCCGACGTACAACCTCCTCGACCTCGGGACGCTCGGCGGCTCATCGAGCGCGGCCTGGGGGATCAACGAGGCAGGGCAGGTCGTCGGCGCCGCCGCAACCGCCACCGGCGCACAGCACGCCTTCCTCTACACGAACGGGATGATGATCGACCTCGGGACGCTCGGCGGCGCGAGCAGCTTCGCCTACGGCGTGAATCGAGCCGGGCAGGTCGTCGGCGCGGCGGCGGTCGGGGCGTCGTCGACCTCGCATGCCTTTCTCTACTCCGCGGGGCGGATGACGGACCTCGGGACGCTCGGCGGGACGAGCAGCGTCGCGCAGGCCATCAACGCCGCGGGCCAGATCACGGGGTCGGCGCAGCCGGGCGGCGGCGCGCCGCTGCACGCGTTCCTCTACAGCGCCGGCGCGATGACCGACCTCGGCACGCTCGGCGGCACGGCGAGCTTCGGCTACGGCATCAACGGGGCGGGGGACGTGGTGGGCGCCGCGTACGACGCGGCCGCCCGTGCGCATGCCTTCCTGTACCATGGCACGCTCGCGGATCTCGGGACGCTCGGCGGTCTCAGCAGCAGCGCGCGTGGCATCAACGACGGGGGCGACGTGGTGGGCGTGGCGGCCGACGCGAGCAACACCCAGCGGGCATTCCTTTATCGCGGCGGGGTGATGCAGGACCTCGGGGCGCTCGGCCGCACCGCGAGCTTCGCGTACGCGATCAACGGCCTCGGCGACGTCGTCGGATGGGTCGCCGACGAGGACGAGCCAGCGCGCGCCTTCCTCTACGCGGACGGCGTGATGACGGACCTGAACACGCTCATCCCGGTGGAGTCCGGCTGGACGCTGCACGAGGCACGCGCCATCAACGACGGGCGCCAGATCGCGGCGGTCGGCGCCCTGCTGTCGGGCGCCGACCACGCGCTCCTGCTGACGCCATTGGACGTCCCCACCACGACCACCACCACGGTGACGACCACCACCACATCGACGACCAGCACGACGCTCCAGTGTGACGGCGGCGTCCTCGGTGACTGCAACGTCGACGGCGCCCTGAACCTCTTCGACGTTCTCACCACGATCGACGTCGTCCTCGGCAAGATTACACCGACGGCCGTGCAGCAATGTCTCTGCGACGACAGCTGCGACAGCGCGATCGACATCTTCGACGTGCTGCGCGAGATCGACGCGCTGCTCGGGAGGATCCCGACGCCGCTCACCTGCACGGGTGCCGCGCCGCCGATCACCGCAAAGATCTCACGGACGCCGGCGGAGACCGTGAGCGCGGGCCACGTTCGCGTGATGCGTCAGGGGAATGCCGTCGTCCTCCGGAACCGTGACGCCGCCGTGCGCGGGCTCGAGCTCACGCTGGCGCCCCGGCACAGTCGCCTCGACATCCTCCGGGTGAGGCCGACGCGCCGGACGCGGCACTTCATGACGGCGTTCCAGCAGGCGTCCCCGACGATGCCGGCGAAGGTGCTGGTGCTCTCGCTCTCCGGCGACGCGATCCAGCCGGGGACGGGGCCCGTGGTGCTCGTCGACACGCGGGGTGGCGGTCGCGTCCGCTGGACCGTCACGCAGGCGCTCGCCGCGCGCTGACGATGTGCAATGTCGCGGCGCGTCTGCTACACGCGCTCCATGGCCGATGACATGACGGACAGCGAGCTCGCGCGCCTGAGAGCCGAGAACGAGCGACTCAAGCGCGCCGCGAGCCGCGGGATCACGATCAAGGTGAGCGAGAAGGGCGGTGTCTCGGTCTACGGCCTCGGGCGGTTCCCCGTGACGCTCTACAAGGAGCAGTGGACGCGGCTCCTCGACATGGCCGAGGAGATCCGCGCCTTCATCCGGGACAACGAGACGTCGCTGAAGACGAAGAGCTAGCGCCGCCGGTCGCACCCCGGCACGCGGGCTGGTAAACATTCCGGTGGGTGGCGGAAGCGGCGGAACAGGTCCCGGCGTCGTCGCGGCGTGCGGAGAGCGTGGCGGGTGGCCACCGCCCGGGCGCCTTGCGCAGCCTCAGCCATGCGATGACGTCGTGGCGCACCGCCGCGGTGTCGCTTCTCTCGTTCTCCTCGGGCCTGCCGTTCGGTCTCGTCATGATCGCCGTCCCCGACTGGATGGCGAGCAGCGGCGTCAGCATCTCGGTCGTGGGACTCATCACGCTCGCCCAGGCGCCGTGGGCGTTCAAGGTCCTCTGGTCGCCGCTGATGGACCGGTACGCGCCGCCGTGGCTCGGGCGCCGGCGCGGCTGGGCGGCGGTCGCGCAGGTGGCACTCTTCGCGCTGACGCTCATGCTCGCGGGCGTCGGCCACCGACCCGAGACGCCGTGGGTCGTGGCGGCGCTCGCGTTCGCGATCGCCTTCGCGTCGGCCTCCCAGGACATCGCCGTCGACGCGTACGCGGTCGACGTCCTGCGCCCGGAGGAGCAGGGCGCGGCCGTCGGCGCCCGCATCGCGCTCTACCGTGCGGCGCTGTTCACGTCGGGCGGGCTCGCCATCACGCTCGCGGCCGCGTGGTCGTGGCCGGCCGTCAACGCGTGCCTCGCGTTCCTCTATCTCCTCGCGCTGCTCGTCACCTGGCGCGCGCCGGAACCGGAGCGGACCGTGCCGGCGCCGGCGAGTCTCCGGAGCGCCGTGTGGGAGCCGTTCCTCGGCTTCCTCGCCCGCCACCGCGCCCTCGAGATCCTGGCCTTCGTCGTCTTCTACAAGTTCTCGGATCAGCTCGCGCAGGCGCTCATCCGGCCGTTCCTCGGCCAGATGGGCTACAGCGCATTCGACCGGGGATTCGCGCTCGCCACCGTTGGCCTCGCGGCGACGCTGCTCGGCACCTTTCTCGGCGGCTTCTTCACCACGCTCATCGGCCTCGGTCACTCGCTCTGGCTCTTCGGCTTCCTGCAGACGTTCTCGAACGCGGGCTACGTCATTCTCGCAGGTAGTCCCGTGAACGTACCGCTCATGTACGCGGCGACCGGCTTCGAGATGCTGACCTCCGGCATGGGCACAGGCGCGTTCTCGGTGCTGCTGCTGCGGATGACGCAGAAGCGCTTCTCGGCCACGCAGTACGCGCTCTTCTCGAGCCTCTTCGGCCTGCCGCGGCTCGTGGCGGGGCCGCTCAGCGGCTTCCTCGTCGAGGCGGTCGGCTGGCGGACGTTCTTCCTGCTGACACTCGTCTTCGGCGTCCCCGGCATGGTCCTGCTGGCGCGCTTCGTCCCGCTCGGCGTGCGCGAGCCCGTGTTCACGCTGGAGGCGCACCGCCGTCGCGAGCCGCTGGCCCCGGCGGGCCTCGCCCTCCGCGGTGTCGCGGGGGGAGTCGCGGCGGCCGCGATCGGCGCGCTGTGCGTCGTGACCATTGCGGCGCTGAAGGCCATGCGGGACGGCGGCGGCCGCTTCGATCTCGGGCGCGCCGTCGGATCGATGGTCCATCCCACGGGCGCCGAATGGCTGACGCTCGCCGGTGTGGGCGTGCTGGGTCTGCTGACCGGCCTCTTCACGGCGGCCGCCGTGGCCGCGCGCCGCGGGGGTGGGGAGGACCTGGCGGAAGACGAGCCCTAGGAGGCCGACCCGAGATACATCTCGGGTCGGGACCGGACGCGAGAGTGGAACGCTCGGTGACCCGCGCGCGCCGCATGTCGCGGCCGGCGAAAGCCGGCGCGACAGATGAGGTACGGCCCGCCCCGCCCCGCATGCCGCGCTGGCTTCGCCAGCCGCGGCACGGCAGTCGCGCGTGGTACTGTCCCTTCACGCTCGCGTCTGGCTCCGACCCGAGACATGAGTCTCGGGTCGCGCTCCTAGCGCTTGCCGTCGCGCTCGTCGTGCGCCAGCTCGAAGCTCTCGAGGTACCCTATGTACTCCGCCGACAGCGCGTGCTGGCGCGCGCCCTCGACCAGGAGGCCCCGGTAGCGCGGCGACGGCTTCCGTCCCTCCGACGTCATGGTCGATCGGTACGTGAACGCCGCGACCCGGTCCTCGCCGCCGTCGGCGACGGTCACTCCGAGCCGCTCGTACACGCCGAGATGCACCAGCTCGGTGCGGTCCAGGCGGTCGAATTCCTCGGCCGTCAGCAGGTAGAGCACGCCCCACGTCCGTGCCGCGACGTCGGGCACGAGGTTCGCGACGCCGCGCTCACCGGGACCGATCGGGATGTTGAAGCAGAGCCGGTAGCCCTCGAGGCAGCCCCGGCGCGTGGCGAGCGGATGCATGCCGCGGCGGTCGAGGAAGATCGCGCGGTTCATGTTGCTGCCGTACGCGAAGTACCAGAGCCCGTCGGTCACGGGCTCACCTCCGCCGAGACCCCGCGATGGCGCCGGTACATGTCCGCGACCCAGCGATACGCCGGGTGATCACCCAATGCACGCTGGTGCTCCACGAGCACCGACGGCAGCGGCTCCGGCAGGCGGTACTGGAGCTCGGGCGGGACCACGAGCGGGGCGAAGAGCGCCGCCGCGGTCAGGTCCGCGACGCTGAACGTGTCGCCGACGAGGTAGCCGCTCGGCTGCCGCTCGGCGTCGATCCGGTCGAGCGCCGCGCGCATCTTCCCGCGACCGGCCGCGACGGTCTCGGGCGTGATGTGGTGACGGTAGCGGTAGAACGCCCGGAACGCGGGGAAGATCGCACGCATCATCCGGCCGGCGCGCGGCGGCATGCCGAGGGTCAGTACGGCGATCGCCCCGTCCGGATCGTCGGCGAGCGCTGGGCCGACGATCGCGGCGCGCAACGCGTGGCCGAGCTCCTCGTCGAAGAAGTCCTCGAGCGCGAGCGCCCGGCGGCGCGCCGCCTCGTCGCGCGGGTAGAGCGGCGGCACGGGCGAGCGTCGCTCGAGCGCCTCGATGATACGCGTGGAGTCGCCGATCGCCTGGCCGTCGAGCCAGAGGATCGGCAGCGTTCCGCGTCCCGTCGCCCACCACGCCCGCGGCAGGTAATCCGGCCCGAGCACCTTGCGCACGTGCGGGATGCGCTTCCAGTCGAGCGCCCAGCGTGCCTTCTCGTTGTAGTGCGAGATCGGGAAGTGCCAGAGGACCGGCGTCGCCATGCTCACCCCGTGGCCAGTCCTGCGCCCTCGAGGCGCAGGAGCTTTCGCTTGATGCGGAGCCCGCCGCCGTAGCCACCGATGCGACCGCCGGCGGCGATCACGCGGTGGCACGGGATGACGATGGGGATCGGGTTCCGGCCGAGCGCCTGCCCGACGGCCCGGCTGCCGCGCGGCTGGCCGATGCGCCGCGCGATCTCGCCGTAGGACACGACCTGCCCGGCCGGCACGGCCGCTGCCGCCATGAGCACGCGCCGATGGAACGGTGTGATGCCGCTCAGGTCGAGCTGGACGTCGAACGCGCGGCGCTGGCCGGCGAAGTACGCGCGCAGCTGGCGGACGATGTCGGCCGTCCTCTTCGCCGAGCGGACGGGCTCGGCGCCGAGCCGCTCACGGAGCTCGGCGACGAACGAGGCTTCGCTCCGGCGGAAGCAGACGCGCACGAGGCCCGCATCGGTTACGCCTACGAGGAGCGGCCCGATCGGCGTCGGGAGGCTGCAGTAGTAGACGGTTCGCCGGGTGGGACTGGCTGCGACCTCGCCGTAGAGACGTCCGAGGCTCTCGAGGGCCCGGCGATACGCCTCGCGCTCGCGCCGGCCTTCGTCGGTGTCGAGCCAGCGCTCGAGCGCCGGCGACGGGCGCGCGTCGCCGAGGAGAACTGCAATCAGGTCGTCGTGCTTCTTCATGCGCGTCGATCTCCGAGCGCGGCCCGCAGCCGCTTCACGGCCTGATACACGTTGGCGCGGGCCGCGGCCTCGTTCCCGCCGAGGCTCGTCGCGATGGCGTCGTAGTCGAGTCCGTGGAAGCGCCGGAGCATCAGGGCGGCCCGCTGCTTCGGCGGCAGCGCCTGCACCGCCTGGGCCACGCGCCGGAGCTCCTCTCGGCTCTCCGGCGACGACCCGGCGCGCGCGGGCAAACCGTCGAGGTCGAGGTCGACGGTGCGCGCCGTGCGGCGGGCGCGCCAGCGGGCGGCGCTGCGGGCGCTGTTGGTCGCGATGCGGTAGAGCCAGGCGCGGACGTTCGAATCGGGCGCGAGCCGGCCGAGGGCGCCCTGGGCGCGGAGGAACGCATCCTGACATGCATCCTGTGCATCGTGCTCGTTGCCCGTGAGCCGGACGAGATACGCCAGGATCTCGGGCCGGTATCGCTCGGCGAGCTCGGTGATGGAGACCTCGCCCATGGCTCGCGTCTTCTAACACCTCGTCAAAGCCGATGTGAGATTTCACATTCGGGCCGCTGGAGCGTCTCACGGACGTATGCGACCGAACGACGATGTGGCCGTCATCGACTGGCTGGCGGGCCTCTTCCCGGTCGTTCCGCGGCGCGGGACGCGTCTGGCCTTCATGTTCACGGACCTGGAGGGCTTCACGGTGCACGCGGCCCTCGCGGGGAACGGCGCCGCGCTCCGGCTGCTTCGCCGGCACGATGCGCTGGTGCTCCCCGCCCTCCGGGCGCACGACGGCCGGATCGTCAAGCGGCTCGGTGACGGGCTGATGGCGGTCTTCGACTCGCCGGCGGCCGCGCTCCGCGCCGCGGTGGCGATTCAGGGGGCGGCCGCCCGCCGGCGTCCCGCGGTGATGCTCCGCATCGGCATCCACGCCGGCGAGGTTCGCTGGCGCGAGGGGGACCTCGTCGGCCACGACCTGAACGTCGCCGCGCGGGTCACCGACCGGGCCCGCGGTGGCCGCATCGTCGTGAGTGACGTCCTGCGTACGGAGGCCGACGGCGTCCCCGTGCGGTTCCGGCGGACGCGCCCGCTCGCGATCCCCGGCCGCGCGCCGGTCCCGTTGTTTCGCGTCGAATTCCAGGAGGGCATGGCATGACCATCATCGAAACCGCGGAGCTCGAATCACCCGTGGGCCGCCTGACGCTCGCGGTGCACGCCGGACGGCTCTGCGCGCTCGATTTCGCCGAGAACTGGCCGCGCCGGCGCGCCGCCCTGGAGCGGCGGTTTCCGCGCGTCGAGCTGCGCGCGGCTGCCGATCCCGCCGGTCTGGTGACCCGCCTCGAGCGGTACTTCGCCGGCGACGTCGCGGCGCTCGCCAGGATCCCGGTCGACCTCGAGGGGACGCCCTTCCAGCGTCGGGTGTGGAACGCGCTGCGCCGGATTCCTCCGGGCCGGACCGCGTCGTACGGCGAGCTCGCCCGCGCCGTCGGCGCTCCCGGCGCGGCCCGCGCGGTGGGTGCGGCGAACCGCTCCAATCCCGTCGCGATCGTGATCCCGTGCCATCGCGTCATCGGTGCCGATGGATGTCTGACCGGCTACGCGGGTGGGCTCGGGCGCAAGCAATGGCTCCTGGCGCACGAGTCCGCCCGGCGGAGCCCTTCCGATCGCCGCGCCTTCTCTGCTATGCCACCCGCGGAAGGAGCCGCGACGCATGGACCCGATGATCTCCAGCGATTCCCACATCGTCGAACCGCCCGACCTCTGGGAGAAGTGGCTCACCGCCGAGTTCCGGCCGCGCGCCCCGAAGCTCGTGAAGGACGAGGAGGGCGGTGACGCCTGGCTCTACAACGACGGCGGCGCGCCGGCGCCGCTCGGGCTCGTCACCGTCACGCGCGGCCGGCCGCGGGAGGAGCTCCGCTGGTCGGGCGCGCACTACGACACTATCAACCAGGGCAACTTCGAAGGCTCGGCACGCGTCAAGGAGATGCTGGAGGACGGGGTAGTCGCGGAGGTCATCTACTCGCCGCAGCGGACCATGCGACACTTCATGCTCGGCACCGACGACGAGTTCCACCTGGCCGGCATCCGCGCCTACAACGACTGGCTCGCCCGCGACTTCTGCGCGAAGGCCCCTGAGCGGTTGATCGGGATCGCGCAGATGCCGAGCGTCGGCGCCGACGCGGCCATCGCCGAGATGAAGCGCGCGAAGCCGCTGGGCCACCGCGGCGTGCTGCTGTCCGCCTGGCCGAGCGGCAACGCCAACCTGTCGGAAGCCGACGACCCGTTCTTCGCCGAGGCGGAGCGGCTTGGCATGCCGATCAGCATCCACTGCGCGCTGTCGGCGCGCGGCAAGGTGGCGCCCAAGCCGAAGACCGCGACGGAGGAGAAGATGTCGCGCGGCGAGGCGACGGGCGGCAAGCAGGTCTCGATGCTGTCCGGCGCCGGGCTCGACACCATGCCGCTCATCATGGGCGAGATCATCCTGACCGGCGTCCACGACCGCTTTCCGAAGCTCCAGTTCGTGTCCGTCGAGAGCGGCGCCGGCTGGGTGCCGTACTACGCCGAGCAGATGGACGACCGCTACGACCGGAACAAGTACTGGGCCAAGATCAAGCTCGAGCGGAAGCCGAGCGACTACGTGTGCTCGAACTGGTCCTTCACCTTCATCATCGACCACTACGGCGTGAAGAACCGCCACGCGGTCGGCGTCGAGCGCATGATGTGGTCGACCGACTACCCGCACCACGGCTGTGACTGGCCGCGCTCGCGCAGCGTGGTCGCGGAGATGTTCGAGGGCGTCCCCGCGGCCGAGCGCCGCGCGATCACGTACGACAACGCCGCGCGGCTCTACGGCATCCGCGTCGGCGAGTAGGGCTCACGTCCAGGGGTCGTAGGTCCCGAAGCTCCAGAGGTGCCGATCAGGAGGTCCGGAAGCGCGCGCGCAGCACGTCCTTCCGCACCTTGCCGGTGGCGTTCCGCGGCAGCTCCGGCACGATCTCCAGTTGCTCCGGTATCTTTTGGCGCATGACGTGGTGCGCCTCCATGAACGCCGCCACCTCGCCGAGCGACAGCGCGGTCGCGGCGGGCCGCAGCACGACGCACGCACACACCCGCTCGCCGCTCGCCGCGTCGGGCACGCCGATGACCGCGACGTCGGCCACCTTCGGGTGCTCGGCGAGCACGTCCTCGATGCCCTTCGCGGACAGGTTCTCGCCCTTCCGGATGATGATGTCCTTCCGCCGGCCGGTGATGCGGAGGAACCCGCCGTCGTCGAGGACCCCGAGGTCGCCGGTGCGGAAGAAGCCGTCGGCGGTGAACGCCGCGTTGAGCGCGGCGTCGAGGTAGCCGACGCAGAGCTGCGGGCCGTACGCCTCGATCTCCCCCTCGACACCGGGCGCGACGGGCCGTCCCGCGTCGTCGACGAGCCGGGCAGTGCAGCCGGGGGAGGGGCGGCCGTCGGAGCCGTGCAGCTTCTCCTCGGGGTCGCCGGGCGCGCCGCAGCTGAGGATCGGGCACTCCGTCATCCCGTACGAGCGATACGCGAGCGAGCCGAACCGCTCCTTCGCCGTGCGCATGAGCTCGGGGGAGACGTCGGCCGCGCCGGAGCCAGTGAGGCGAACGGTGCGGACCTTCTCGGCCGAGAAGCCCCGCGCGCCGAGCATCCCGTGAAGGACGGCCGGGGGCCCGCCGGCGGCCGTCACGCCGTGCTCGGCGATCAGCTCGACCGCCAGCTCCGGGTCGTAGGTGTCCATGAACACGGCGCTCGACCCGCAGCGGAGCTGGTGCATGACGAAGAGCACGATGCCGCCGATGTGGGTCAGCGGGAACTGGAGCAGCGTGCGGTCGTCGGCCGAGGGCGGGAAGAGCGTCGCGTGGAAGTGGTTCACGGCGCCGAGGGTCGACGGCGTGTGGAGCACGCCCTTCGGCTCGGCGGTCGTCCCGGACGTGTAGAAGAGCATCGAGACGTCGTCCGGCCCCCGCGGCGACGGTGGCGGAACCGCCGCGGCCTCCAGTGCCTCGAGCGCTTGCATGCCGCCCGCGGGTTCGGCACGCACGGTGAGCACGTGCTCGAGGTCGGGCGAGGCGGCGCGCACCGCCGCTGCGATCTCCCGGTGATCCGTCCCCCGGACGACGCCCGGAACGACCAGCACGCGCGAGCCCGCCTGCCGGCAGACGAAGGTGATCTCCTGCTCGCGATAGATCGTGATGATGGGATTCGAGATCGCGCCGAGCCGGTCGACGGCGACGGCCAGCGCGACACCCTCGAGCCAGTTCGGGAGCTGCCACGACACCACGTCGCCCAGGCCGACACCGAGGCGATGGAGCGCTGCGGCAATGCGCGTCGCACGCGCGTGCAGGTCGGCGAAGGTGTACTGCCGCCCGCCCGGGCGCCCTTCGATCAGGTAGACGCGCTCGGGCGTTCGCGCGGCACGGGTCTCGAGCATCGACCAGAGCGACGGCTGTGGCCACTCGTCCGCCGCCTCGTGGCGGGCGCGTCGATCGTCGGGCGCGCGCGTCGGGCGCATCGCCGCCTCGGTAACACACCACGCCGCGGAGGGTCGACAGCCGGCTCGGGGTCGCCCTATAGAGACGCCGGGAGGACGCCACCGTGGAGCACGCCCGCATGTTCCCTCCGAGCCGCAAGATGTTCGTCGACAACGAATGGGTCGCTGCGTCCAACGGCGCGACCTACGCCGTGCCGAACCCGGCCACCGAGGAGCCCGTCGGTGCCGCACCCGAGGCGACCGTCGAGGACATGCGCCGCGCGATCGCCGCAGCCCGCCGCGCGTTCGACGAGGGCCCCTGGCCGCGGTCGAGCCGCCAGGAGCGGGCGCGGGTCATCACCGCGATCGCCGACGGCATGGAGCGCCGGAAGGAAGAGCTCCGCCAGATGCTGATCGCCGAGGCGGGTGCGACCTACCTCACGCACGACATCCAGCTCGAGCAGCCGATCCGGCTCCTGCGGAACTATGCCGACCTGGCGCTCACCTTCGACTTCGAGGAGCCGCTGCCCGTGCGGGTGACCGACGGGCCGCTCGGCACGTTCGTCTGCTCGTCGATCGTCCACCGCCAGCCGGCAGGCGTCTGCGGCCTCATCCCCACGTGGAACTTCCCGCTGTTCGTCACCGTCCAGAAGCTCGGCCCGGCGCTCGCGACGGGCTGCACGATGGTGTTCAAGCCGTCGCCCTACGGCCCGCTCGTGAACCTCATGCTCGCGGAGATCGTCGCCGACGCGGACCTGCCGCCGGGTGTCGTCAACTTCGTCACCGGACAGTCGAACGCGATCGCCGAGACGCTGGTCACCGACCCGCGCATCGACAAGGTGAGCTTCACGGGCAGCGTCGCGACGGGGAAGAAGATCATGGCGGCGGCCGCCGCGACCCTGAAACGCGTGCACCTCGAGCTCGGCGGCAAGTCGGTCGCGATCTTCCTCGACACCGACGACCTCGACTCGATCGCGCCCCAGGCGGCGTCGCCCACGTTCTTCCACGCGGGTCAGGGGTGCGCGATGACCACCCGCATCCTCGTCCCGCGCGAGGCGCACGACCACCTGGTGCAGAAGATGGTGGACTTCGTCCGTGGAATGGTGAAGGTCGGCGACCCCGCCGACCCCTCCACGTTCCTCGGCCCGGTGATCCGCGACGAGCGCCGGCAGAAGATCGAGGAGTACATCGAGTCGGGGAAGCGCGACGGCGCGGTGCTCGCGCACGGCGGCGGCCGCCCGAAGGAGCTGCCGCGCGGCTACTTCCTCGAGCCGACGATCTTCTGCGGCGTGCAGAACCACATCCGCATCGCGCAGGAGGAGATCTTCGGTCCCGTGGTCGCGGTGCTGCCGTTCCGCGATCCGGACGAGGCCATTCGCATCGCCAACGACTCGACGTACGGCCTCGGCGGCATGATCTTCAGCCGCGACACGGCCCGCGCGATCGAGCTCGGGAAGCGCATCCGGACCGGAGCAGTGTGGATCAACAACGGCATCAACCTGCTCGACACGCCGTTCGGCGGCTTCAAGGAGAGCGGAGTCGGGCGCGAAGGCGGACGGTTCGGGATGGAGGAGTACACCGAGCTGCAGCAGATCTCGTGGCGGGCGTGAGCGCGGTCTAGCGGAACCGCCGCCGGACCGCCGACGGCCCCGGGGCGCTGAACCATTTCTGCCACTGGCCCGCATCGAGCGGGTCCTTCCCCGCGAGACACAGCTCGAGGTACGGAAAATCGTCGTACCCCCAGAAGAGCTCGTCGCCCACCTCCATCGACGGCACGCCGAACACGCCGCGGGCAATCGCGTCGTCCGTCTGCTTGCGGACGCGAGCCTTCGACTCGGGAAGCTGCGCCTGCGCGACGAGCGCGGCGCCGTCGAGGCCGAGCTCACCGGCGACACGCTCGACGACCGCGGGATCGCTCACGTGGAGGCCGCGCACCCACACCGCGTCGAAGAGCGCGCCGACGAGCGCGCGCCGCGCTGCGGCGTCGACCGGCGACGAGGACACGCGGAGCGCGAGCAGCGGGTTGAACGGATGGAACGCGGGCGGGTTCAGCGGCACGCCGAGCAGGACCGCTTTCCGCACGTTGTTCTTCGCCGTCCAGAGCGCCTTGGACGGGATCTCGGCGGGCCCGAGCTGGCCGTGGGCCTCGAGGAGACCCGCGAACAGGACGGGGACGGGCTCGATCGTGAACGCGTACCGGTCGCAGAGCTTCGGCAGCTGCGTCCACGCGAGATAAGCGTTCGACGAGATGTAGTCGAAGTAGAAGCGGACCGTTCCGTGGGCCACGACTCGATTTACCAGTAGTCGCGCATCAGCTCGCGCGACCACGCTGGCTGCCGCACGCGAGTACGGGGCAGGAACTCGGCCATCACCGGCTTGATGTCGAGCACCGGCGTGCCGTCGACGGCGTCGAGGCCGACGACCGTCAGCACGCGCCCTTCGCGCGCCGTGATCTCCACGATGGTCGTGCCGAGCCGGTTCGGACGGTTCTTCCCTCGCTGCGCGAAAATTCCCACCCGGGGCCACGCCGCGTTGCCGCGCGGATGGCGGGTGCCGCATTCGATCTGCGAATCCGGAACGCGATGGAACTGGAAGATCACCTCGGCGTGTGAGAACTCCTCGAGGCCGTCGAGCGACTCCGGAGGGAAATCGCGCGTCAGCTCGATCCGTGCCGTCACCCCGCCCCACTCGTCGTCGCGCACGTCGGTCCGCGGACTGCGGACGTACGCGATCGGCTCCACGGCGATCATGGCACGCCGAATAGCACGGGCCTCCGGCCCGGAGCCACACCGCGCCGACGGCCCCTACTTGCAGATCAGCGTGCGGCCGTGGGCCTTGAAGACGCAGGACGGAGCCGGCGCGACGCTGAACAGCGCCTCCCCGCACTGACCGGTCCTCGCCAGCGGCGAGTCGATCACCATCGTGCCCCTGGCCGGCATCCGCGTCGGCGACATCGGATAGGTGCCGTTCTGTCCGACGACCACGAACTTGAGCCAGCCGGGCCTCTTGCGCCGCGCGCGGATCCTGATCCTGACGATGCTGTCGAGCCCGCTTCGATTGCGGTAGCGCCACACGGTGTTGCGCTTGTTCCGCTTCCATCCGACGCCCGTCGTGGCGTTGAACCCGCCCGGGACGATGACGTCGAGCATCGAGGAGCCGTCGGCGTCGTCGATCAGGACGCGCGCGCCCTTCGTGGACGGGTCGATCGGCGGCGACACCGGCACCGTGATGATGCCCTTGAACCGCATCCTCTCGCGGCCCGGAGCGGTGAGCCGTGCGAACCGCATTCGCGGCTTCACGGCGAACACGGGCACGATGTTGGTGCACGGATCGCAGGCGTCGCCGATGCCGTCGCCGTCACCGTCGTCCTGCGACGGGTCCGCCGTCGTCGAGCAATCGTCCAGCGCGTCGCAGAGCCCGTCGCCGTCGCTGTCTGGCTGCCCCGTGTCGTCCGGGCAGCCCGCGGCGGCGCCACTGCACGTCTCGGCGACGTCGCACTCGGCCGCGGCGTCGCGGCACACGGTCCCGGCGGGCACGAAGGCATCGGCAGGGCAGTCGTTGGCGACGCCGTCGCACGTCTCGTCGAGATCGCAGTCGCCGGCGGCGGGCCGGCATGTCGCGGTGCTCTTCACGTCGGCGGGGCAGTTGACGCTCGTGCCATCGCAGTCTTCCTCGAGGTCGCAGATGCCGGCCGCGGGGCGGCACGGGGTGCCGGCAGCGGCGATGTCATCGACGGGACAATCGTCGGTGATGCCGTCGCAGACCTCGTCGACGTCGCAGCCGCCCGCGGCGGGCCGGCAGACGGCGGTGCTCTTGGCGTCCGCGGGGCAATCGTCGCTCGCGCCGTCGCAGACCTCGTCGAGGTCGCAGACGCCGGCCGCAGCGCGGCAGACCGCGGTGCTCTTGGCGTCCGCGGGGCAGTCGACGCTCGCGCCGTCGCAGTCCTCCTCGGGGTCGCAGACGCCGGCCGCCAGACGGCATGGCGTCCCGGCGGCGGCGACGTCGTCGGCCGGGCAGTCGTCGGCGATGCCGTCGCAGACCTCGTCGACGTCGCAGACACCGGCGGTGGGCCGGCAGACGTCGGTGCTCTTCGCATCGGCCGGGCAGTCGACGCTCGCGCCGTCGCAGTCCTCCTCGAGGTCGCACACGCCGGCCGCGAGGCGGCACGGAGTGCCGCCGGCGGCGACGTCATCGGCGGGGCAATCGTTGGCGACGCCGTCGCAGACGTCGTCGATGTCGCAGACACCGGCGGCGGGCCGGCAGACGTCGGTGCTCTTGTCGTCCGCGGGGCAGTCGACGGTCGAACCGTCGCAGTCCTCCTCGAGGTCGCACACGCCGGCCGCGAGCCGGCAGGGGGTGCCCGCCACGGCGACGTCGTCGGCGGGGCACTCGTCGGCGATGCCGTCGCAGACCTCGTCGACGTCGCAGACGCCCGCGGCGGGCCGGCAGACGTCGGTGCTCTTGTCGTCCGCGGGGCAGTCGACGGTCGCGCCGTCGCAGTCCTCCTCGAGGTCGCAGACGCCGGCCGAGAGCCGGCACGGGGTGCCGGCGACGGCAATGTCGTCGGCGGGGCAATCGTTGGCGACGCCATCGCAGACCTCGTCGACGTCGCAAACACCGGCGGCGGGCCGGCAGACGGTGGTGCTCTTGGCGTCGGCCGGGCAGTTGACCCCCGAGCCGTCGCAGTCCTCCTCGAGGTCGCAGACGCCGGCCGCGAGACGGCAGGGCGTGCCGGTGGTGGCCACGTCATCGGAAGGACAGTTGTTGGCGATGCCGTCGCAGCTTTCCGCCACGTCGCAGATACCGGCCGCGGCCCGGCAGACCGCGGTGCTCTTCGCGTCGGCCGGGCAGTTGACCCCCGAGCCGTCGCAGTCTTCCTCGAGGTCACAGACGCCGGCCGCGAGACGGCAGGGCGTGCCGGCGGCGACGACGTCGTCGGGAGGACAGCTGTTGCCGACACCGTCGCAGCTCTCCGCCACGTCGCAGATACCGGCCGTGGCCCGGCAGACCGCCGTGCTCTTCGCATCGTTCGGGCACGTGGCGCTCGACCCGGTGCATGTCTCGGCGACGTCGCAGACGCCGGCGGCCGCACGACACGTGGTACCGCCGGCGACGAAGCCGTCGGGAGGACAGCTGTTGCTGACGCCGTTGCAGCTCTCGGGGACGTCGCAGATGCCAGCGGAGGCCCGGCAGACCGCCGTGCTCTTGGCATCATTCGGGCACGCGGCGCTCGACCCGGTGCAGGACTCCGCGACGTCGCAGACGCCGGCCGCTGCCCGACATACGGTGCCGCCGGCCGTGAAACCGTCGGCGGGGCAGGTGTTGCTCACGCCGTTACAGGTTTCCGCCACGTCACAGAGGCCGGCCGATGCCCGGCAGATGGCCATGCTCTTGGCGTCGTTCGGGCATGTGGTGCTCGAGCCGCTGCAGGTCTCCTCGACGTCGCAGACGCCGGCGGCCGCCCGACACGTGGCGCCGGCGGCGGCGAACGCATCGGCGGGGCAGGTGTTGCTGACGCCGTCGCAGCTCTCGGCCACGTCGCACAGGCCGGCCGCGGCCCGGCAGACGGCGGTGCTCTTCGCGTCCGCGGGACAGGTCGCGCTCGACCCGGTGCACTTCTCCGCGACGTCGCAGATGCCGGCGGCCGCGCGACAGGTCGTACCGCCCGCGACGAAGTTGTCCGCCGGGCAGCTGTTGCTGACCCCGTCGCAGCTCTCGGCCAGGTCGCAGATACCAGCCGCGGCCCGGCAGACGGCCGTGCTCTTGGTGTCGTTCGGGCACGTGGAGCTCGACCCCGTGCACGTCTCTGCGACGTCGCAGATGCCGGCGGCCGCGCGACACGTGGTGCCGCCGGCGACGAAGCCGTCGGGAGGACAGCTGTTGCTGACGCCGTTGCAGCTCTCGGCCAGGTCGCAGATACCGGCCGACGCCCGGCAGACCGCCGTGCTCTTGGTGTCGTTCGGGCACGCGGCGCTCGACCCGGTGCAGGTCTCCGCGACGTCGCAGACGCCGGCGGCCGCGCGACACATGGTGCCGGCGGCGACGAAGCCGTCGGTGGGACAGTTGTTGCTTACCCCGTTGCAGCTCTCCGGCACGTCGCAGAGGCCGGCCCAGGGCCGGCACACGGCGGTGCTCTTGGCGTCGTTCGGGCACGTGGAGCTCGAACCCGTGCATGTCTCCTGGACGTCGCAGACGCCGGCCGCGGCACGGCAGACCGTGCCCGCGGCCTCGATCGCGCACGCGGAGGAGCAGCAGTCCCCGCTCGCGAGGTTGCCGTCGTCGCACGTCTCGGCGGCCTCGAGGACGCCGTTGCCGCAGACCGCAGCCTGGAACGTGACGATGGTCGCGGCCCAGTTGCGAGCCGGGTTGATCGATCCGTTGGCGAGGTAGCTGCCGGTGGCGGCGACGATGCGGTACTCGGGGTCGATGGCCACGTTCCAGTCGGGGTTGCCGGAGACGCCGGTTCCGATGTTGGGTAACGCGGTGTAACCGGCACCCGCGGCGAACGGATCGTCCTTCTTCGTCTCGACGCCGATCGAGCCGAGCAGCAGCTCGCTGGCCTGAGACGTGGTGGCCGTCGCAGCGGTGGTGGGTGAGACGCTGTTGCCGGCGCCAGTCTGGGTCTTGTCGACGTAGCCGAGGCCCGAGAACTCGTTGATGCTGAGCGCCCGAGAGCGGACGGAGGGGTGGGTGACCGTGATGGTGTTCCCGAACACGAGCGCGGTGACGACGCGAGCCGAGAAGACCACGGTGCGGACGCCCGTCGTGCCCGACCCGTTCGCGAAGTCCATCACCTTGCTGTACGAATTCCCCTTCGAATCGGCGCAGGAGACGGCACCCGCGGCGGGATCGATCGCGAAGCTGACGAGCAGCGTGTGGCCGAAGACCACGCCTCCCGCCGGAACGGTCACGGAGAGCGACGTTCCGGTGGTGCTGCTCTCGTTGATGCCGACGTTCTTGACGAAGGCGATCGCGGCGAGCGCCTGGGGAGCGTTCGCGATCTGGACGGCCGCGCCGAGGAGGATGGCGAGGAGCGGACCCCGGCGCCGGGTCGGCGCTCGGCTCGACCTGGCCGTGGTCTCGTCGGACCTCACCGTCGTTCTCCTTCCCATTCCGCTTGCGGGCGCGTGTCGGCCGCAGCATGCGGCCCGCCAACGGCGTCTTTCGGCCGAATGGGGCAGACACTTGAGCAACGTCCCGATCAGGCGGTCGGCCGCTTCCGGTGCGGACCACGCCGCGGCGGCGGTCGTTCCGGAATCCGGCTACTTGCAGACGAGGGTGCGGCCGTGGGCCTTGAAGGCGCAGGACGGAGCGGGCGCGACGCTGAACAGCGCCTCGCCGCACTGACCGGTCGTCGCGAACGGCGAATCGATCACCATCGTGCCCCGTCCCGGCATCCGCGTCGGCGACATCGGGTACGTGCCGTTCTGTCCGATCACGACGAACTTGAGCGAGCCGGGCGTCTTCCGCTTGCCGCGGATCCTGATCTTGACGATGCTCTCGAAGCCGGTCGGATTGCGGTAGCGCCACGCGGTGTTGCGCTTGTTCCGCTTCCAGCCGACCCCGGTCGTTGCGTCGAAGCCGCCCGGGACGATCGCGTCGAGCATCGAGGAGCCGTCGGCGTCGTCGATCAGGACGCGCACGCCCTTCGTGGACGGGTCGATCGCCGGCGACACCGGCACCGTGATGGTGCCCTTGAACCGCATCTTCTCGCGGCCCGGAACGTTGAGCCGCGAGAAGCGCATCCTCGGCTTCACGGCGAACACGGGGACGATGTTGGTGCAGGGATCGCAAGCGTCGCCGATGCCGTCGCCGTCACCGTCGGACTGCGTCGAGTCCGCGGTCGTCGGGCAATCGTCGAGCGCATCGCAGACGCCGTCGCCGTCGGTGTCCGGCTTGCCGGTGTCGGCAGGGCAGCTGGCGTCCGAGCCGGTGCAGACCTCCGGCAGATCACAGCTCGTGCTCGCGCCGCGGCAGACGATACCCGCGGCGACGAGTGCGTCGGGAGGACAGTCGTCGCCCACGCCGTCGCAGTTCTCGGCGACGTCGCATTCCCCGGCTACGGGCCGGCAAACGGCGGTACTCTTGACGTCGGACGGACAGCCGGCGCTGGCCGCGTCGCAGCTCTCGGCCAGGTCGCAGGCGCCTGCCACGGGACGGCACACCGTGCCGGCCGCGACGAACCCGTCGGCCGGGCACGCATCACTCACACCGTCGCAGCTCTCCGCCACGTCGCAGATGCCGGCGGCGGGCCGGCACACGGCGGTGCTCTTGGCGTCCGCGGGACAGGCGGCGCTCGCGCCGTCACAATCCTCTTCGAGGTCGCAGACACCCGCCGCGGCCCGACACGGCGTGCCGGCGGCGACGAACACGTCGGCCGCCGTCGCAGTCCTCCTCGAGGTCGCAGACGCCGGCCGCGAGGCGGCAGGGCGTGCCGGCGACCGCCACGTCATCGGCGGGACAGTCGTCGGCGCCGCCGTCACAGGTCTCGTCGACGTCGCAGACGCCCGCCGCGGCCCGGCAGACGGCCGTGCTCTTCGCGTCGGGAGGGCAGTCGTCGGCGATGCCGTCGCAAGTCTCGTCGAGATCGCAGACGCCGGCCGCCGCCCGGCACACCGCCGTGCTCTTGGCGTCGGCGGGGCAGTCGACGTTGGTCCCGTCGCAGTCCTCCTCGAGGTCGCAGACGCCGGCCGCGAGGCGGCAGGGCGTGCCGGCGACCGCCACGTCATCGGCGGGACAGTCGTCGGCGCCGCCGTCACAGGTCTCGTCGACGTCGCAGACGCCCGCCGCGGCCC
>WNGI01000667.1_pt1 | contig 26481 bp, 21 predicted proteins | sample 5400621 | NCBI WGS metagenome assembly WNGI01 (sample SAMN13153374, study PRJNA577476) | soil metagenome | isolation source: 20 cm soil or saprolite under Garry oak tree replicate 1 | place: USA:California | collected 2016-06-15 | reverse complement strand
CGGATGGCAGCACCGCTCGGGGAAGTGACAATGCCGATACGTTTCGGAAATTTCGGAAGCGGTTTTTTGCGTGCCGGATCAAATAATCCTTCCGCTTCCAATTTTCGTTTGAGCGCCTCGAATTTCGCTTGCAGCAAACCAAGCCCACGCGGCTGGACAATTTCGACACTGAGCTGGTACTGACCGCGTGCCTCGAAGACGCTGACGTTTCCGTAAACCTGCACTTGCGCGCCATCTGCCAGGGGCTGCCGAATTGAGAGGGGCGCGTTCCGAAAAATCACGCACGCGATCTGAGCGCGTGAATCTTTAAGCGTGAAATACTGATGTCCCGAAGGATGCTGCTTGTAGTTCGAGATTTCGCCCTGGACCCATACCGCGCCGAATCTCGTTTCCAGAGTTCCGCGAATTGCGCGGGTCAATTCGGCGACGGTAAGGACCTTTGCGGTTCGCTCGAACAAATCGGTAGTGAGTTGCATTTTAAGGCGACGTTCGGTGTTTCCGGGGAGCGCGGGCTGCCAGCCTGCAATCGTCGGCAGCTTGCCGACGAGATTGTGTTCGGCAAGCTGCCGAACACCGCAGGCAAGCTGCCTGCGCTCCCCAGAATGGGGGCGTGCGCATCATTCACCAAATAACTCATTCTGCGCCCCGCTCGGCGGCTTGAGCCCAAGCTTGCGATATGCTTTCGGCATTGCCACGCGGCCCTGCGGGGTGCGCTTGATATACCCTTCCATGATCAAATACGGCTCGTTCACTTCTTCGAGCGTGCCCGCTTCCTCACCGACTGCGACGGCGAGCGAATTCAGTCCGACGGGCCCACCATTAAATTTGTGAATCAATGTTTCGATGATGCGCTTGTCCCACTCATCGAACCCATCGCGATCGATCTCGAGCATGGCCAGCGCACGATCAGCCAATTCTCCATTTATTTTTCCGTCAGCTTTGACCTGAACATAATCGCGCACCCACCAGAGGAGGTTATTGGCGGTACGAGGCGTTCCCCGCGCGCGCGCCGCAATTTCCGCCGCCCCGGGATCGTCAATCTGGACATCAAGCAATCCCGCACTACGCCGAACGATCTTTTGCATTTCCTCGGCACCGTAATAATCCAGCCGCGCCGTCATTCCAAAACGGGAGCGCAACGGTGCGCTTACCATTCCTGCGCGTGTCGTTGCGCCGATCAAGGTGAATTTTGGCAATTGCAATCGCAGACTGCGCGCTTGTGGCCCTTGGTCGATGATAATGTCGAGCCGATAATCTTCCATCGCTGGATAAAGATACTCTTCAATCGTGGGTTGGAGCCGATGGATCTCGTCGATGAAAAGCACGTCGCCTTTTTCCAGACTCGTGAGCAGACCTGCTAACTCGCCCGCTCTTTCTATGACCGGCCCGCTGGTATTCTTGATGTTCACATCCATTTCGCGCGCAATGATGTTTGCCAGCGTGGTTTTGCCGAGCCCAGGCGGTCCGCTTAGCAGGATGTGCTGGAGGACGTCACTGCGCTTTTGTGCTGCCGCCACCAAAAGTTCCAACCTTTCGCAGACTTTCCTCTGCCCGGTGAACTCGCTGAACATTGGCGGCCGCAGCGAGACTTCGACGGCGGCATCGGGTTCCGGCGGTTTCATGGTTCAGTTAGCGGAAATCTGATAACATTGAACCAGAAGTTACGCACGACGCGATTTGTCTCTGGCAATCTTCTCTGGGGAGCGCAGGCTGCCAGCCTGCTGTCGTCGGAAGCCTGCCGACGAGATTCCATTTCCGGGTAGCGCACGCGTCTCGCGTGTTGGTTTCGGCGTCACGCCGAAACAGTCTTGCCTAGAAGTCCGCGATGACTAGACGTCATCGCCAACACGTGAGACGCGTGCGCTACCCGGAAAGAGCGAGCACCGCGCATCTGTTACTCGGTGTCGCTATAAGCGAGCGAATTTCGCCTCATAATCCGTCATCCCGAGCGAAATGCCAGTCCGGCTCGGACTCGAGGGATCCCGGTGCGTTACCGGACAGCTTTCGCCTCGGGATGGAAAGCCTGGCCTCGCCGACTTCGTCGGCTGCGTTGCAGCCTCGACTTGCGCTCGGAATGACTAGCGTAGCAGAATTTCACACTATCTTCTTCGTCAACACCAGTTCGGTCCCGCGGCGTCGCAAAATATAATCCACCTGATCGAACGCGTTGCGGATCATCATCAGACCGAGACCGCCTGGTCTGATAACCTCATCACGTCGCCTTCGGCGATGCAGCGCTTCTGCCGGCGGTTGCATTCCATAATCGCGAAGTCGCATCCGCACGCAATCTTGGCCGGCCTCAAGGGAGAGGGCAATGAGCTGATCGTAGCGTAGCTCGTATGCGTGTCGGATAATATTTGTGCACGCCTCATCCACACCCAACACCATCAAAGTGCGCTCGCGCTCCGAGATGGGCATATTGTCGAGAAAATGGCGCACGAAATTGCGCATCAGCGCGAGGTTGCCGGGATGGCTGGAAAACTCGAGCTTCCTTTTTTTCATTCCGACGGTGATCACGCTGGCGAGAGTTAACATTGCTTCAAGTGTTTGATCGCAGAAAGATGCGTGCCGCGGCGCGAGCTGCGCGCTTTAGCCGAGCGTGTCGCAACTGAGTTCCGGGTAGCGCACGCGTCTCGCGTGTTACGCCGGTCCGGCTCGGACTTTCGGCGTCACGCCGAAACAGTCTTTTCCGAGAAGTGCGCGATGACGAGATGTCATCGCCAACACGCGAAACGCGTGCGCTACCCGGATAATCTGCAGCGGTGGCTTCACAGTGTTCGCTTTTCCAAAGAAAAACGCGAAGCCCGCGGTGGACACAAAGGAAAAGCGAGATTCCATTCCGAACATGGTAAGAATTTTTGCCGCCGTAATGCTCCTCTCTGCTGCCTCCGTTTTCGCACAAACGAATCCCACCGCCTATGACGCTCTTCGCATCGTCGGCAATCAAGTGAACCGCGATTTCGTGAATCGCGTTGTCTCAGTCACAGGAGCCGATGGGAACCCGCAACCTTCCACTTGGCGAATTTTGATCGATGATCCAAATACCCGCGGTGGAATCCGCGAAGTCGAAGTCACGGATGGGCACATCAGTTCCAATCGTATTTCCAGTCGCCAGGTTACGGGCACGCCGCAAGGCGCCACCGTCAACCCGGCGCGCTTAAATCTCGATTCCAGCGGTGCCTACGAAGTGGCCAGCCGGACCGCGGACTCATCGCACGTCCCTTTCGCGCTCGTTAGTTATACTCTGCGCACCAATGAACGTGGGGATGCGACCTGGATTGTTACTTTGCAAAATCAAAATCGCCGGCCCGTGGGCACGATCTACATCGGTGCAAATAAGGGAACGGTCACGCGCACCGAAGGAATGTTTGCTGGCGCGCCGATGGATGCGGTGGTGGAAGATCGGCGCGAGGGAGATGTCGGTGACGAGGAGCACAGTGGTGATAACCGGATCATGCGCAGCGTTCGTCACATGTTTTATCGCGCACGTGAACAAGCTCAGGACACCTTCAAGCGAGTGCGCCATAATTTTGCCGATTACATTCGCGGCAACGACTAACCGTGCCTGAAGAATCACGCGAGCAAATTTGGCCGTCGCTCGATTACGCAGCGTGGCGCGAGACGTGCGCGACGTTACAGTTGTGGACGCAGATTGCCGGCAAAATTCGGCTGGCACTCGGCCCTTGGATCAACCACTCGTGGGGCGTAACTCTCTACGTTACTTCGCGCGGTTTAACCACGTCACTCATTCCGTACGGCACGCGCGCTTTCGAACTCGAGTTCGACTTTATCCGGCATCAGCTGCACATCACCACCGCAGAGGGCGACGAGCGCGCGATCAAATTACAGCCACAAAGCGTCGCCAGTTTTTATCGCGAGGTGATGAATAAACTGCGAGAGCTCGGCGTTGAAGTGCAAATCGGAATGAGGCCGAACGAAACTTTGGAAGCGATCCCGTTCGACCGCGATGAGAAACATGCGGCTTACGATGCGGAATACGCCAATCGGTTCTGGCGCGTGCTTTTGCAGGCTGATCGGGTTTTCAAGGAATTTCGTTCGCGTTTCTGCGGCAAGTGCAGCCCGGTCCATTTTTTCTGGGGCAGCTTCGACCTCGCGGTAACGCGTTTTTCCGGCCGGCCCGCGCCGCCACATCCCGGCGGCATCCCCCATTTGCCTGATGCGATCACGCGCGAAGCCTATTCGCAGGAAGTGAGCAGTCTCGGTTTCTGGCCGGGCAACGACCAAATTCCCACAGCGCTCTTTTATTCCTACGCCTATCCTTCACCCGATGGTTTCGCCGATGCGAAAGTAAAGCCGGCGGCCGCGTCGTTTCATCCTCAATTACGCGAGTTCATTCTCCCTTACGACGAAGTGCGTCGCGCGGGATCACCCGACGATGCGGTTCTCGAATTTGCCCAAACCGCTTATGATGCGGCTTCAACGCTGGCAAAGTGGGACCGAGCCCGCTTGGAGGAGAAGAAACCAACCTTGCAATCTTCGCGGCAACATTCGTAATTAAGCGGAATGATTTCCAGATGCGCGGCCGAGGTGGATGCCTGGCGTGAGGTGAAAGATGGATGGCGCCCGCTCTACGGCGATGTCGATCAATTCGGCGTCGCCGTGGAATGGCATGACTTTCGCACGGAGCGTTCGTTCGATTGGGGCCGCAGTTTTCATCCGCGTAGCCTCGAGTTTTGTTTGAACCTGCAAGGGCACGGCGCGGTTGGTCCACTTGGACGAAGGCAGAGCGACTATGTGCCGGGTGATTCTGGCTATTACGCAGTTGGGGACGAGCAATTGCCGGCCTCACGCCGCGCGCATGACCATCATCAATTCGTCACCCTGGAATTTTCGCGAAAACATTTGCAAAAGCAGCTCATCCAGAACGAATCCGATCTCGAGCCGGAGATCCGGCGTGTGATTTTTGGCGACAAAAATGAAAACGTCGTCGCGCCGGCGCGGCCCATGTCGGTCCAACAACGGAATGTGGTAGCGACACTGGCAGATCCGCCGGTGGCGAAAGCCGCCCAGATTCTCTGGTATCAAAGCAAAGCGCTCGAGTTGATGGCGCATTTTCTCTTCGAACCGAAGGACCCGGAATTCTTTTGCATGCGACAAAAAAGGGTGGCGCGCGACCGGGTGGAACGGACCAAGGAATTGCTGGCGCGCGATCTGGCCAAGCCGCCGACATTGGAAATGCTAGGACAGGAAGTCGGTTGCAGTCCGTTTTACTTGAGCCGGATTTTTTCGCGCGAAGTCGGCCTCACCATTCCGCAATATCTCCGCAACATTCGGATGGAACGCGCAGCCGAACTCTTACGCAGTGGCCGATTTAATGTGACCGAAGCGGCAATCGAAGTCGGCTACTCCAGTCTGAGTCACTTCAGTAAAGCGTTCTGCGAAACGATCGGTTGTTGCCCGGTGCTGTATCCGGCGGCGAAGAATGTGATTCTGGATCGCTGAAGCGTTGAGGTCATCCTGAGTGAAAACGCCAGTCCGGCTCGGACCGAAGGATCCGGTGGAGTCACCTTAAAGTTTTCGCAGCGGGATTCCTCGACTACGCTCGGAACGACGGACTTCTTCCCATGAAAATCACCCGCGCGCTCATCTCCGTCTCCGATAAAAAGGGGATCGCGGAATTCGCGCGTGCTCTCGAGAAACAGGGCGTCGATATCATCTCGACCGGCGGCACTGCGGAACTACTGCGCAAAAAAGGGGTTCCGGTGCGCGAAATATCCAGCTTCACTGGCTCTCCGGAAGTGCTGGAAGGGCGAGTGAAAACTTTGCATCCGCGAGTGCACGGCGGATTGCTCTACAAACGGAGTAATCCGAAGCATGAAAAGGAAGCGCGCGAACAAGGTTTCGAGCCGATTGATCTCGTTGTCGTCAATCTCTATCCATTCGAGCAGACAATCGCGAAACCTGATGTGACCCTGGCAGAGGCGATCGAAAATATCGATATCGGGGGCCCATCGATGATTCGAAGCGCGGCCAAAAATTATGAGAGCGTCACTGTTGTAGTCGATCCTGCGGATTACGGTGTCGTGCTCGAAACCATGCGCGATAACGACGGCGAGACGACGTTGAAGTTGCGTGAACGCCTCGCCATTAAAGCGTTCGTTAAAACTTCCTCTTACGATCGCGCCATCAGCACATTCCTGAACCAGGAGCAAACGACGGATGCCTCTTTTTCACTGACGATGCCACTGGTGACGCATCTGCGTTATGGCGAAAATCCGCATCAGAAAGCCGCGCTCTACGGTGATTTTGATCGGCACTTTGAAAAACTGCACGGCAAGGACCTCTCGTTTAACAACATTCTCGACATCAGCGCCGCCACCAGTTTGATTGGCGACTTCGAGGAAGCGACGGTTGCGATTTTGAAGCATACCAATCCGTGTGGAGTTGGGAGCGATCCCGATCTTCGCCAGGCTTGGGAAAAAGCGTTTGCGACGGACAAGCAGGCGCCCTTTGGCGGCATCATCATTTGTAATCGCGAGATCGACGAATCGCTGGCCAAAGTTATCAGCGAAATTTTCAGTGAGGTAATTATCGCACCGGAATTTTCTGGAGAAGCGCGCACGATTTTGCAGAAGAAAAAAAATCTGCGCCTCATTCGGTTGCTGGCCCCGTCCGCAGAACTTTTGCCGAAAAAGGATGTGCGCTCCGTTTGTGGAGGTTTGCTGGTGCAGGACGCGGACACGGGTGCGGAAGACAAGGAACGCGTGGTTTCAAAACGCCAGCCGACGCAAAGTGAACTGGAAGCGATGCGGTTCGGCTGGCGGGTGGTCAAGCATGTGAAATCAAATGCCATCGTGTATGCGGCGCCTGACCGCACCCTTGCTATCGGAGCAGGCCAAATGTCGCGGGTCGATTCATCGCGGATTGCGATCTGGAAGGCACAGGAAGCGGGTCTCTCTCTCAAAGGCAGCGCTATCGCGAGCGACGCGTTTTTCCCATTCGCGGATGGTCTCATCGCCGCCGCCGATGCCGGTGCCACCTGCGCCATTCAACCGGGCGGATCAATGCGCGATGAAGAGGTAATCGCAGCTGCCGATGAGCGCGAGATAGCAATGATTTTTACCGGGGTCCGTCATTTTCGACACTGACAACGCCGTCTGCGGAAGCTCCAAACCCCAAGGAAACGCCAAACTTTAATATATTCAAAGGGGACTGCTCTAGGCGCAGACATTTTGAAATTTACTAGGAGCTTAGGATTTGGGATTTCCCGCGGGGTTTTCCCGCCGGCGCTATTGCTTAAACGTGATCGGTACCACGAGACTCCATTCGCGCCCTGGTTCCGAACGCCACTCGTGAAGTGCGGAAACGGCCGCTTGATCGAGCGATGAATTGCCGGTCGAGCGTAGCGTTTGGACCGCAACTACATAACCGTTAGTGTCGAACAAAACGCGAAAGCTGCCTGACCCTTGCACTCCTCCTCCACGCAACTGTTTTGCCTCCGATGGATAACGTGGCGCCGGTGCATAAATAAGTTTTGATCCTTTAAGCGGAATTTTCGCCGGGGTTGGACTTCGGGTGGCCGTGGGTGATGCGCTCGCGGTCGTTAAAGGCGACGGCGCTAGGGTTTGCCAGCTCGCGGTCATGTTCGATGTAACTTGTGCCAATAAAGTGCCAGCGGTAGCAGCGGGCCTGATCGCGCACGAATTGTTTCCGGCGCGAAAAGTAACGACGCCGATGACCTGGCCTCGCTCATCGATGACGGGTGCACCAGCGCTCGTTTTCGGCAGAGCGGGCGTCACGTCAAGCCATTCACCCGCTTCGTCGGAAAAGCGTCCGCTGATTTTTTCCTCGAGCACCACCGACTTAGCCCGTTCAACCGGACTGAGAACAACTGCGACATTGCCGCCGATGTCCGGCAGCGCTCTCGCACTTGGCACCACAAATGGCAACTTCCGCGCCGCGTCAGCTTTCAAAAGTACCAGATTTTGCGCTGGCGTTTGGGCGAGGGCGCCCGACACGTTGTAAATCGCGCCGTCAGCCGCCTTCGCGACCGCATTCACCCCGCCGACCAGCACACTGCGATCGGCAATGAATTTTCCGTCGTCGGAAACAAAGAAGCCGTGCCCGTTTGCAATTAAGTGCCCGGTTTCATCGAAAACGGAGATGGTTATGACGCTTGGTCGAATCGATTGCGCGGCCTGGGCGAAATCGCTTGTCGGCGTTTGCGAAGACTGTGCTGGCGGTGTGGCGATTGATTGGGACGGGGCGGCGGATGCCGCCGGCGGAGAAGGCTCAGGTCCACGGAGCGTTGGACCTTTGCGCCCGCATGAAACGAGCGCGCACAGAGCAAAAATGAAATAGAGCGGAACGCATCTCATGCGCCTTAACGACATCCCGTGCACGTCGCTGACTCAAGGAAAATCAGCGATTCGCCTACCGTTATTCCGAGCGAAGTTGCCTGCCGCGCGGTAGCTTTATGCGAAGGCTGGGAAGGATGCCGTTGCGCAATCAAGAAGACTAAGCCGCTACCGTACCCTTCCTTCGCATCGACGCGGCCTGAATGAGAAAGCCGAGAAGGACGAGCGCCGTAAATAACAGCACTGCGCCTGTCGGTGGCAAAGAGATCGCGCTCGTGATCAAATGCGCGCCGATCAGTGACGAGACAAAAATCAGCGCCCAATCGAACAACATCAGAAGCAAGAGCGCACCGATCAATCCACCGATGATAAAAGTAAGCCAGTAATGCGACGCATATTGCACCAGAAATGTCGCCACCAAACCAACCGCAAGCCGGCCGCCGGCAACGAAACCGGCCAGCCCAATTGCCAGTTTTTGCAAAAACAGCGCTAGTAATGCACCGATGAAGCCAAGCAGGATGGCGAAAGTCAATTGGAGCAACGCTGTCGGCTCGCTCATGAGGTGCGAAGCGAGCGTCACGCCAGCGGCAAATCCGATCGCCGCCACGCAAAGCCAGAAAAGTTTGCGCCCAAACAATAGCACGACCGCTCCAATCACTGCGCTCAGGATGGGGATGGAAGCGTTCATGAATGTGTTGTTCCCTCGCCCCGCGGTGATCAACGACTATCTTGATTCTGCCTGCGTTTTGTCAGTCCGAGCGGAGTCGAGGCTGCAACGCAGACGACGGTAGTCGGCGAGGCCAGGCTTTCCATCTCTAACTATTGGTCTGCAAAAAAAAAGCAAGAGATGTCTCGCTCCGAGCCAGACTGGCGCCATTCACTCGCCATGGCAAAAAATTTCGGCGCCGGTCGATCACATTACTGCTTCAGCAAGTCCTTCACATGTGGCCAGAAGATAATCGCGCCGATCACTGATGATGCGATTGCCGTGATCAGCACTGCCCCGGCAGCTACATCCTTGGCGTCGCGCACGACGGGATGAAAATTCGGCGATGTCGCGTCGGCCAGGAATTCGAATGCTGTATTCAAAGCTTCCGCGGTCCAAACCGTCGAGGCTGCGAGCACGATCCAGCACCATTCCGAACCCGAGAGATGGAAGAAAAATCCGCCTGTGATCACCACCCCTGTGGCAATCGCGTGAATCCAGGCATTGTGCTGGCAGCGCACCATTCGGATCATGCCCGCAATCGCGTAATGAAAACTGCGGATGCGTCCGGTAAATTGAAACGGACGAGTCTCCATAAGGTTCAGCTGCTAACGTTATGGTTTCCTCATCATCGCATCGCGCTTCGGTTTAAACTCGTTGCCGGGTTTCCATTCCGGGAATTTGTCGCCGTTGGCAACTTCATCGCCGACTACGAAGAGCAGTTGCGTGTCCTGCACTGCGCCGGACAAATCCCAATCCGGTTTCACTTCATCGGAAACCTGATGGTAGTCGTGGAGATCGAATTCATCGGCCCGCAGTGCTGCTTCGGGCGCACGCGCGATTAGATGCTCCTTGTCCCCGATGTAGAGTGAGGGCACACCAGCTTTCGCGAATTCAAAATTATCCGCTCGATAAATGCTGCCTTTCTCCGGTCGCGGATTGGGAATGCTGGTGCGTCCCTGTACTCGTGCTACTCGCGCGAGGGCATCGTCCAGGGTGGACATTCCGAAACTGGTATCCTCGATGTCGCGCGCTTTTCCCCAGACATTCATGCTGTCGATGTTGATATCAGCCAGTGTTTTCTCGAGTGGGTAAAGCGGATGCGTGGCATAGTATTTCGCGCCGAGTAATCCCGCTTCTTCCGCCGTGGTCGCCAGAAAAAGCAAGGTGCGTTTCGGCGGCGGATTCAATTTGGTAAATGCGCGTCCGAGCGAGATCACCGCTGCGACCCCAGAAGCGTTATCTACCGCGCCGTTGAAAATCTGATCCCCCTGCAGCTCAGGATGTTTGCCCAGGTGATCCCAATGCGCGCTAAAAATGACGTATTCCTTTGTTAACTTCGGATCGCCGCCTTCCAGCTTGCCGATAACATTGTGCGATTGAAATGAGCGAACTTGCTGTTTGATATCGAAGTTCGCCTTCACTCCCAGCGGAACCGGCCGAAAGTCTTTGCCGATCGCAGATTTTTTCAATGCCTCGAAGTCGTGTCCGGAATCAGCGAGTAATTTCTTGGCGACATCGAGCGTAATCCAGGAACGCACCGAAACCGCGCTTGCGTTCTTGTCCGGCGCGTCGAGTTCGAAATTTTCCTTCGACCAACTCGTGCGCACCACCGAATACGGATACGCGGCCGGCCCGGTCTCATGAATAATGATGGCCGCAGCTGCGCCTTTCTGCGCCGCAATTTCGTACTTGTACGTCCACCGCCCGTAATAAGTCATGGCGCGGCCGCCAAACATTTTTTCGTCGAGCTTGGTTGGGTCCTTTGGATCAGGAATCGGCGGATCGTTAATCAACATCAGGAGCGTTTTCCCGCGGACATCGACATCTTTGTAATCGTTCCAGCCGTATTCGGGCGCGACGATGCCGTAGCCGACGAAAACGATATCGGAGTTCTCCACTTTGATTTCGTTCTGCAATCGCGCCGACGATGCGACGTAATCATCCGGATAATTCAAGGTCGTTGTCTTCTCGCCGACGGCGAAAGACGCGCTCGGCGTCGTTTTGATCCCGGCAAGTGGAACTTCCTGAAAGTAAGTGCCATCTGGGTTTCCCGGGCTCAATCCGATCTGCTTGAATTGGTCGCTGATATATTTGATCGAAAGTTCTTCGCCTTTTGATCCCGGGGCCCGGCCTTCAAATTCATCCGAGGACAGCATCTTGATATACGCAAGTAATCCGTCCGGTGTGATTGTATCGAGGGCTGGTTTGAGCCGTTCCGTTTCAGGATCAGCTGCGAACGCAGGGGCGAAAACGGTCAGGATAATGAGACAAACGAAGAGTTTCATGTGAGCTCCAGTTGATCTTCTGTAACGGCGGGGCGCACGTGTGCAACTCCAGGGCTCGTTAGCCGCCGACTAGCGACCGCGTCCCGCTAGGTCATCCCGAGCGAAAGTCGAGGGATCCCGGTGTGTTTACCTTAAAGGCCTCGCAGCGGCATCCCTCGACTGCAGCTCGGGATGACGAGCTATTTGCTCTCCGCTGATGGTGCCGCCGGCGCACTCGCCCCGCCGATCCCGATTTTCTTCAAGAATGCCTGCACCGATTGTTTGCGGCCGAGGAATTTCTCAATCGATTCGTTGACATCGCGGGAATCGCCCATCGCGTAAATTTCGCTGCGCAATCGCACTCCGGCTTGCTGATCAAAGTACCCTTGGGGTGCGCTTTCAAAAACAGTGGCCATGTCTGCGGCGATGGCATCGGCCCAGGCGTAACCGTAATACCCAGCATCGTAGCCGTTGAGATGACCGAAGTAGGAAACAAAGGTCGTGCTTGGATCAATCGGCAGAAAAACCTTTTCCAGAATCGGATTGGAAATAGCGACGCAATCATACGGCGCGTTCTCGGCGTGCGGTCCATGCAACGCGAGATCTAGCGAAGCAAAGGCGAATTGCCGCCGGTAAAACACGCCTGCGGTCGCAAGTTTGGCGTCTTTCATTTTTTGAATGGTCTCGGCGGGAATTTTCTTCGATGGATCACGGTAATCCGCGGCGAAAGAATCGAGTACATTCTTATCCCAGACCCAGTTTTGCAGCATTTGCGAGGGGGCCTCCACGAAATCGGTCGGGACATGCGTGCCGGCGAAGCGGGCAAACTTGGCATGCGTCGTAATAGTATGCAGGACGTGACCAAATTCGTGGAAAAGCGTCTCTACTTCGTTATGGCTTAACAATGATGGCATGTTCGTAGTCGCAGGCGGGAAATTGCAGAGCAGCGTCACCGTTGGTCGCTGATATTTTCCATCTGGCAAAAGCTTGCCGCCGATAATTTCGAATTCGGCAAAATGATTAAATTTTCCGTCGCGCGGAAACATATCGAGATAGAACAAGCCAAGTGGTTCACCACTGGCCGCATCGCTCACGGCCCAGAGCTGGAGGTCGTCAATCCATTTATAGGGGACCGCGACTTGTTCGAACTTCAGACCAAAAATCCGCTGGTAGATGGCAAACATTCCATCGAGCACTTTCTGGAACGGGAAAAAATTTCGCAGCGCCTCGGCATCGACCGCGAATTTCTGTTTCTTGAGTTGGTTTTGGTAATAGCGCCAATCCCAAATGTTGATCCGCGGAGCGGTGAAAACCCCGTTACCATGCGGTTGGACATCAAGCTGTTTCATTTTCTGAAGCTCGGTTAATTCCGCCGCGAACTTCGGCTCAATGCCCGCAACTAAATCATCGATGTATTTCTGTGCGGCGGCGCCGGTTTTCGCCATCCGCGGTTCGGTTTGGAAATCATCCCACGATTTGTAGCCGAGGCGGAGCGCGATTTTATTGCGCAAAGTCAGCATCTGATTCAGCAACGGCACATTCCTCTCTTTCGCCAGTGTCTCGCGCGCGATGTAAAGTTTCTTCCGAGTCGCTTCGCTCTTCGCGTTTTCTTCGACGGCGTTGTACTGCCAGGTGACGTTGGCCAGCACGCTGTAGGCATCGGCACCAGTTTTGATTCCGGGCTTCGTGAAAAAATCCTCCGGCATTCCCTCAAGCTCGGCTTTGGTGAAAACGACCGGGCGCTTGGCGTTGGCGATGTTGCTACTAAAATCGGTGCCGAGTCGGGCCAATTGCTTGCGCAATTGCTCGACCTCCTTACGCTTCGCTGCCGGCAAAGCGAGACCGGCTCGGCGATAATCGCGCATCGTTTCGTCGAGCAATTTTTTGTCCTCGCCGGTAAGTTGCGGGTTGCTGTCGGCGAAAGCCTTGATCGCTTTGTAAACGTCCTCGCGATAATCAATGCCGACAAACCAATCGTTCAATGCCTTGACCGCGTTTTCCGCCGCCGCGCGCATTTTGGGATCGGTATTCGCTTCCTTAATGATCGTAGCTTTGTTTGCGACGTTGTTGACTTCGTAAGCGAGGTTGTCCAGGGCGACGACGCTATTTTGAAATGTCACCTTTTTGGGATCGAGCTTGCCGATTGCATCCAATGCGGCATTGCCCTTTTTGATTGTCTCCCTGGCTGACGCTTCAACCGCTTCAGGTGTTTGCTGCCAATCGGGAATGGTCAGTTGTGAGTTTGCCTTGGCGCCCGCATCGCGATAGCTGTCGATCGATTTCAAATCCTCGGCCCGCGCGCCAATTGCGAGCCCAAGAAGTAATAAGAGGGAATAACGGAAATTCATAGACGTTGAATGGACTAAATGAATCGTGTAGAAGCGCGACGTTAAATCCAAATGCGCGATCTCGCCGAGAAATTTTTCCTCGCCTTCATTCCGATCTTTGTCGCGATTGACCCCATCGGCCTGGTTGCACTTTTTATCGGGCTCGGCACGAGCGCGTCACCGGAGAAACGCAAACAACAGGCTTTTCTGGGAATTTTCACCGGCCTGTGTGTCGCCATCGGTTTTATCTTCCTCGGCAAAATTATTTTTGCTGCCCTCGGAATCACGGTCGCCGATTTCCAAATCGCCGGCGGGCTCATTCTCCTCATCCTGGCCGCACGTGAACTGGTCACATTCGGACCGCCCGATCGCGGTGGTGGCGATGAATTTGGGATCGTCCCGTTGGGAATGCCGTTAATTGCAGGCCCCGCGCTGCTTACGGCACTCCTTATTCTGATCGACACCGTCGGGCTTGTTTTCACACTCGTGTCACTGATGGTGAACCTCGCCCTCGTGGCCATCGCACTGTGCAATGCCGATCGCTTCAGCCGCTGGATGGGCAAGCAAGGTTTGCGCGGGGTCTCAAAAATCATTGCGCTTTTGCTGGCAGCGATCGCGGTCAGTTTAATCCGCCGCGGCTGGCAGATGCATTGATTGATTCCAATGCCCTTGACCCATTGGTCCCGACGGAGGCCCTAACTAGGACCGGCGGCTTCCAAGCCGCTGTGCGTAGCGAAAGAGAGCGACTTGGAAGTCGCCTCCCCCAGTCATCAGCCTCAGCCGACCTTAGATGTGCCGGCGTTCTTCCGGCCAGGCGGGCTTCAGTTCCGCTGCCTTATCTCCAGCTTGATAACGGCGAGACAATTCAGCCTCGACCGCGCGTATTTCATCTTGCTGGGGCAGTGGGACCCCGCGGTAGGTGTACTCGGCGACGCCATGCCGTGACTGGCTCTGCGGTACCATGTTATACAGATCAATGCGGCGCTGTTGCAATTGGGCCGTCGTCCAATCGCGGTAGGCCGGATTTCGCGGCGTGGGAACGTCCCTCCCTCCAGCATACGTCGCATATGGATAGCCGGTGGTAACGACCGGCGGCTGCGGTCCGGCTTGGGTGCAACCAAAAAGCGCACTGGTAAGAATGCCGGCACCAAGAACTGCCATCATTTCTTTCATAATTTGTTAGTTAAGTTTTGATTTGTTCAACCCCTTCTATCTTTCAACCCCACTTAAATATAACCGATTCGGCAAAAAAGCACGCGGTCTATCGGTTGACACTGGTAACGCCGCCGTTACCGTCGGGTTTCTATGAGGTTTCCCTTGGCGCTCACCAGCAAGATCGCTGCGTACATCATCGGCCATAAGATTCGTGGCACGAAGAAGTTCGCCACCGTATTGCAACTGGAGCCATTGCACACGTGTAACCTGACCTGCACCGGTTGTGGCCGGATTCGCGAATATTCGACCTCGCTCAAAGACATGATGCCGCTGGAGGATTGCCTCGGCGCGGCCCAGGAGTGTAACGCGCCGATGGTCTCAATCTGTGGTGGCGAGCCGCTAATTTATCCCCACATCGAAGCGCTGATTAATAGTTTGTTGGAGCAGGGGCGAATCGTTTACGTCTGCACCAACGCCATGTTCATGCGCAAAAAAATGCGCGAATGGCTGACAAAGGAATTGCGGCGTGCGGATCGAGGATTGCGAAGTGAGCTCGAACGCGAGATCGACGATTTGCTAGGTAATGGATTGCTTTCAGAAAAAGACGCCGCAACAATCCGCAATCCGCAGTCTGCGATCCGCGATCAGGTGATTGCGCCGTCGAACTGGATGTATTGGAACGTGCACCTCGACGGGCTTGAGCGGACGCACGATCTCATTGTCGAACGCGAAGGTGTGTTCAAGGAATGTATTCTCGCGATAAAAATGGCGAAACGCCTTGGCTACCAGGTTGCGACCAATACCACTATCTATAAGGAAACCGACATGGACGAGGTCGAGCAAATGTTCGACTTCCTCGCCGATCTCGGCGTTGACGGCCATACTATTACGCCTGGCTACGATTACGACGCGGCCAAAAAAGATATGGTGAAGCGGCTCAATTTGCAGCCGGAGAATTTCTTCCTCACGCGCAAGGCAACGGTCGAGAAATTCGCCCGAATGGAAGATTGGATGAACCGCTACACTTTTTTTGGGACGCCCATTTATTTTGAGTTTCTCGCCGGTCATCGCGATTTGACTTGCTCGGCTTGGGCCATTCCGACTCGCAACCTGATGGGCTGGAAAGCGCCGTGCTATTTCATGACCGACACCATTGGGACCGAGGGCCATTACAAGACCTACGCTGAGTTGCTCGAAAAAGTGGATTGGGACAAGTACGGAGTGGTGGACGGGGTAGCGCGGGATCCGCGCTGCGAGAATTGTATGACTCACTGCGGCTACGAACCAACAGCCAGCCTAGGTCTCCACGCCAAACGAGGCGACACTTGGAAGACGTTAAAGTTTAATTTCGGACCCAGACCAAAAAGTGCTGGTCGCGGCAACGAGATCGCGACTTATAACGGCGTAAGCTCGGGTAACGGTCATCTGACCGGGAAGCGCCCGGCTGCGCTCGAAGCAAAAGTTTCCTGATCTCTTATGGCGACGAATTCGCCCAACCTGATTTCTCTGCCAAGCGCGCGTCCCGAGACCGGTGTATTTTACCCAGCGAACGATTCTCAGATCGCTTCGGCCATTTCGCGGGCGCAGGAAAATTTGTTGGGCCAGCAAAAGCCAGACGGCCACTGGTGCGGCGAGTTATTTGTCGATAGCACGCTTTGCTCTGATTACGTGCTTTATTTGCATTGGCTGGGTGAGGTCGATCGCGAACTTCAGGAGCGTTGTACGCAACATATCCTGCGGCGGCAATTGCCCGACGGGGGCTGGAACATTTATTTTGGCGGCCCTAGCGAAATTAACGCTTCAGTCAAAGCTTACTTCGCGCTGAAACTTGCCGGCTACTCGGCCGATCTGCCATTCATGCGCGAAGCGCGCGCTAACATATTGCGACTCGGCGGTGTCCCCCGCGTAAACACCTTCAGCAAGCTTTACCTCGCGCTGATGGGCCAGTTCCCGTGGAAATATCTGCCGACGATACCGGTGGAAATGATCCTGCTGCCAACCTGGGCGCCGTTTCACATATACAAAATGTCATCGTGGAGCCGCGCCATGCTGGTGCCACTCGCCATTATCAATCATTTCAAACCGACGCGCGAGTTGCCTGGCGAAAAACAGCTGCACGAGTTGTATCCGCTCGGGACCGAGCACAAAGATTTCCGGCTGCCGCGCGACGAGCGAACCTTTACCTGGCGCAATTTATTCCTCCGCGGAGACGACACGCTCAAGATGCTGCATCGAATTCCGTGGAAACCATTTCGCCGGCTCGCGCTCGAGGAAGCCGAGCGCTGGATGATGGAGCGCATCGGCGATGGCAGCGATGGGCTAGCCACGGTTTACCCCGCAATGCTCAATGCGCTCATTGCCCTGCACGCCCTCGGTTATCCGAACAGCCATCCAGCCCTGGCGAAAGCGCAAAGAGATTTCGAAGGATTGTTCGTCACTGATCCGGAAGATTTTCGGATTCAGCCTTGCCTTTCGCCGGTTTGGGACACCGCCATTAATATCATCGCATTGGCGGAAAGCAGTCTCCCGGCCGAGCATCCCTCCTTGCAGAAAGCGGCCGCATGGTTGTCGAACAAAGAAGTTCGTATCCGGGGCGATTGGGCGAAAAACAATCCTCATCCGGAGGCTAGTGGCTGGGCCTTTGAATATAATAACGTTTACTATCCGGACACGGACGACACCGCGATGGTGCTAATGGCGCTGCGCCTCGTTCATCCGAAAGATAAAAAGGACTACGAAGATTTGTTCCAACGTGCTCTCGCCTGGCAATTGAGCTTTCAGTGTCGTGATGGCGGCTGGGCCGCCTTCGACAAGGACGTGATTGACGGGTGGCTCGAAAATATGCCCTTCGCCGATCACAATGCCATTCTGGATCCAACTTGCAGCGATCTGACGGCGCGGACGCTCGAGCTTTTCGGTTACATCAATTTCGACCGGGACGATGCTAGCGTAGAGAACGCGATTCGGTATTTAATCGCCACCCAGGAAGACGATGGGTCTTGGTATGGACGCTGGGGCGTGAACTATATTTATGGCACCTGGCAGGTCCTGCGCGGGCTGCGCGCCATCGGGCAGGACATGACGCAGGACTGGATTCTGCGCGGGCGCGATTGGCTGGAAAGCTGTCAGAACGACGACGGCGGCTGGGGCGAAACGTGCGCCACCTACGAAGATCCTTCGGCCAAAGGAAAAGGCGAAAGTACCGCATCACAGACCGCCTGGGCAATCATGGGCATTTGCGCATGTGGCGATCTGAATCGGCCCAGCGTGCAGCGCGCGTTGCGTTATCTTCTTTCGACCCAAGAGGCGGATGGGTCGTGGAACGAACCTCAAATCACCGGCACTGGTTTCCCCGGCGTGTTCTACTTAAAATACGACATGTACCGGCAAAATTTCCCGCTGCTCGCGCTCGCCACCTACGTGAATTACCGTCGCGGATTCGGCCATCCGCCGAGTTTTTTCCGCTGCAACTGATCAGCCGTCATCCCGAGCTCAGGTCGAGGGATCCCGTTGCGAAAGCTTAGAGGTACCTTCCACGGGCTCGCTCGACTGCGCTCGGGATGACCGAGTTGGTGCGGGGCGATTGACCTCAATCGCCCGCCGATTAACGTCGCTATTATGGCTTACGAATTACCAAAACTTCCCTACGCATACGACGCGCTCGAACCCCACATTGACGCGCGCACGATGGAAATTCATTACACCAAACATCATCAGACTTACATCACCAACGTTAACAATGCGTTGAAGGATCAACCTGAGTTGGCGAAGAAATCCGTCGAAGATTTGATTCGCGATTTGAATGCGGTGCCTGAAACCATTCGCACCGCCGTTCGTAACAACGGTGGCGGCCACGCCAACCATTCCTTCTTTTGGAAGATTATGGGTCCCGGGAAAGGTGGTGAGCCGAAAGGCAAGCTAGCCGATGATATTAAATCAACCTTCGGCAGCTTCGATCAATTCAAGGAAAAAATTGCTGCCGCCGGCGTCGGCCGTTTCGGCAGTGGCTGGGCGTGGTTGATCAAAAATAAGAGCGGCAAACTGGAAGTAATTTCGACGCCAAATCAGGATAGCCCGCTGATGGACGGCAACACGCCGGTCTTGGGCGTCGACGTTTGGGAACACGCTTATTATTTAAACTATCAAAATCGTCGTCCCGATTACATCAAAGCCTGGTGGAACGCGGTGAACTGGGACGAAGTGGCGAAGAATTATTGATTGGCGTTCGCAGATTCTGCGATCGGGTAGCGCACGCGTCTCGCATGTTGGTTTTGGTGTCTCGCCAAAACGGATTTAACTTCCGCTCCCGAGCGCTCGAAGATTGTCTAGGTTCAGGAAGTCCGCGAAAGCGGGAAGTGTGCGCTACCTAATCAAAATTGAATGGCATATCTAAACGAGAATTATCTCAAGCTTCAGGCTGGTTATTTATTTCCCGAGATCGCGCGACGCGTCCGCGAGTTTTTGGAACAAAACCCCAAAGCAGCCAAGCGATTAATTCGTTGTGGCATCGGTGACGTGACCGAGCCGTTGCCGCGGGCCGCGATCGAGGCAATGAAAGCTGCGGCCGAAGAACTCGGACATCGTGAAACCTTCCGTGGCTACGGACCCGAACAAGGTTACGAATTCCTCCGCAGCAAAATCGCGCAATTTGATTACCGCGATCGCGGAATCGAAATTGCAGATGACGAAATTTTCCTGTCGGATGGGTCGAAATGCGACTGCGGTCACATTCTCGATATTCTGGGCGAGCAAAATAAGATCGCGATTACCGATCCGGTTTATCCAGTTTACGTCGATACCAATGTAATGGCCGGGCACACGGGACCCGTCCGGGCCGATGGGAGCTACGAAGGCATTCTCTACTTGCCCTGCACGATAGAGAATAATTTCGTTCCGGAGCCTCCCCGCGAACACGCAGACGTTATTTACCTTTGCTTTCCCAATAATCCGACCGGCGCGGCGGCATCGCGTGCGCAACTGGCGGGTTGGGTCCAGTACGCGCGGGAGCATGATTCGCTTTTGTTGTTCGATGCCGCCTACGAGGGATACATCGGTGACCCTGAGATTCCCCATTCGATTTTCGAAATTGATGGTGCGCGTGAATGCGCGATTGAGTTTCGCAGCTTCTCCAAGACTGGTGGCTTCACTGGCGTTCGTTGCGGTTTTACCGTTTTGCCAAAGTCTGTCCTGGCCAGAACTGAAAACGGTAAAAAATTAGTGCTCCATCCGCTCTGGCATCGACGCTGGAGTACAAAATCAAATGGCGTGAGTTATCCGGTGCAGCGTGCAGCGGAAGCGCTCTACTCCCCGGAAGGTCGCGAGCAAGTGCGTGCGCTCATCGATCATTACATGGGCAACGCGCGGATTCTTAGCGAGGGAGCCCGCGCCGCCGATTTCGCCCTGCATGGCGGGAGAAATGCGCCTTACATTTGGGTGGAAACGCGGCCCGGCCAAACGAGCTGGCAAACCTTTGACTGGATGCTGCGCGAACTAAACGTCGTTATCACACCCGGCAGCGGTTTTGGGTCAAGAGGCGAAGGCTTCTTCCGAGTTTCGGCATTTAACAGTCGTAGCAATGCTGGAGAAGTGGCCCGGCGATTAGGTGAGAGCAAGCCGAGTTAACAATTCGATGTTGCAGGTGCAACACTCTAATGTTCATTCGTGCAGTTGGCTTCGACCACATCTCCTGGCGGAGGTACTTGCACCGTCCAAATTCTCTGCTTCCCGTTGTTAGCGTGGCTGCGCAAAATTTACCGCAACTGTACCGCTTTTGTTTCTTGATGACCGGCGAGGCGTCGAAAGCGCAGGATATTTTTCAGGACACTTTACGGGAAGCTGCATTTCTTGCCGCCAACGGCGAGCCGCCGGCGGATCGCTGCTGGTTTTTTCGCGAAGCACGCTGGCGTTGCCTCGATGTGGTTGCCCACGGCGTGCAGCCAGAGCACGGAGCGAGCGAGTCGACCGAAGTTTCGCGGCAAGCGCCCGAACAAATCGAGCAACTCGAACCTGAACAATTGGCGATTTGGATTTCGGCTGCACCGGAACCACAACGCAGCGCCCTCGCACTCTATTATCTGGATGAATTTAACTATCGCGAAATGATGTCGACGCTTGGTCTGAAATTGAATGAGCTCTCGCGCGCAATCGCCTCGGGTCGTCGCGAATTTCAAGCCTGGCTCAATGCCACTGTGCCGGCGGCGGCCCCCGAATGAAGCGATTGTCGCGCGGCCTGCGCACACTGGCGGATTGTGCACCTATCGCAAATGCGAAGGCGCCTGATCGCCGGATGCGCACAGCAGTGTCGCGCGCGAAACGAATAGAAGGTTTTGCGGCGCAGCAATCGTTTGATCGTGCCGTCGCCAAATTGGTGCAAGCAACCCCGGTATCGCCTGAAATCCAGGAATGGTTTGCTAATGAAAAAATGGCTGAAGGGGCGAAGCGCAATTGGAGAAAAACCGCGCTTCATCCCGCGATTCTCGCCATTGGAATCGCGTTGGCGGTGATCGCGGTGGTCACATGGATCAAGTTCGACGAACAAATGCACGCTTTCCCCGGTACGGCGACGGCGAAGAAACTGCTAAATGTGGCGGCGATGACGCGGCCTTCAGAATTGGAGCCAATGCAGACAGAGGCCGGAACACTGAACGATTTGTTTTTCATGAAATACCGGCTCGAGCATTATGATGTGCCGCCGGAATTCTCTCAGCAGCGCACGATTGGTGTCCGAGTATTTGATGACGATGAAGCAGGTCAGGTTGCACAAATCAGTCTGGCGGAAAAGCGAATGCAGCTGTTTCTATTTCCGGCGCGGCGCGATTCGAAGACTGGAAAGCCGGAGGAATTCGAGGGCTGGCGTTACATCGAGCAGGAAGGATGGACCGGTGCGGTGCAGGCGCGCAAAGGCATTCTTTTCATGGCTGCAGTTCGCGGCCCGAAAAAAGATCTCGCTCCTTATTTAGCAGCGAAACCACAGTTGCGGTGAGGCTTTCAACCGGTGGTCCTGTCAAGGCTATGGTGTGGGGCCGCTGATTGACAGCCGACCTGCTCAGAGAAAATTAGGCGTTCGATTTTGCCAGGGTAGCTCAGTGGTAGAGCAGGGGACTCATAAGCCCTTGGTCGGGAGTTCAACTCTCCCCCCTGGCAGATTTTCACCATGGCATGGGCATATATTCTCAGAGGCTCTTCAGGCAGATATTACATCGGTTCTGCCGTTGATCTTCAGGCAAGATTCGCTCAACACCAGCGAGGGCATACGCACACGACGAAACGCCTAGGTGAGAATCTTGCAATTGCGGCCTGCAAGGAATTTTCCACCCTTAAAGAAGCACGACGGATGGAGAGAATATTGAAACGAAAGAAAAACCCGCGTGTTGCGATTTATCTTTTGCAACACTAGAGCAGCCCCGAAAGCTTTCGGGGTTGGTCGGGAGTTCAACTCTCCCCCCTGGCAACTTTTTATCATCCTGAGCGCAGTCGAAGGGTCTCTAACTATATTATTGCCCAATCGGTAGACTTTAATCATTTGGGCATCGGGTGTTCGATCCCCGTTGAGCGTTGCACGTTCTTCGGTTAACAAAACTGTTGGGACCTTATGACCGAACCGAAATCCGATCTTCGACTGGAGATTGCCCATGTCTTGTTCATAGACATCGTCGGGTATTCGAAACGACTGATCGATGAGCAACATGAGTTGCTCCAAGACCTTAATCAGATAGTCCGAAACACCGAGGCGTTTCGGAGTGCGGAAACCTCCGGTAAATTGATTCGAGTTCCAACCGGAGACGGCGTAGCTCTCGTATTTTCGACGACACCGGACGCACCCGTCCAATGCGCGTTGGAAATCGGCAGGGCATTGCGGAGCCATTCAGAACTGCAAGTGCGCATGGGCATTCATAGCGGACCGGTCAGCGGCATTATAGACGTAAACGATCGGTCGAATATCGCCGGCGGGGGCATCAACGTCGCACAGCGTGTGATGGATTGCGGCGATGCCGGCCACATCCTTCTCTCCAAGCGTGTCGCCGAAGATCTGGAGCAATATCGGCAATGGCGCCCTTACCTGCACGAACTTGGCGAGTGCGAAGTGAAGCATGGTGCAAGGGTCAGCTTAGTTAATCTTTACAGCGACGAGGTGGGTAACCCCGCGATTCCCGAGAAGCTCAAAAAGGAGAGAGAAAGAAGTGCTGCTGCGCCTTCTAGCAAGCCCGCAAAACTGCGAAAGCCGGCTCTCTTAACAGGCGCGATCTCGGTGACAATCGCCTTGGGGATTGGTTTTTGGGCATTCTCTCACCGCCACTCGCAAAAAGTGACAAACGCTTTAACGTCTCCTGAAAAGCGAATTGCGGTGCTTCCGTTCAAACCTTTGGTGCCCGAGAACCGAGATCAGGTACTCGAAATGGGCATGGCGGACAGTCTCATCGCCAAGCTGAGCAACATCCGGGAAATCGTCGTTCGCTCGCTAAACTCGGTCCGCAAATATAGCGGTCTCGACCAGGATCCTTTGGCTGCTGGACGCGAATTGGAGGTTAGTTCGGTCCTGGAAGGTAACGTGCAGAAATCGAGCGATCGCATCAGAGTGAGTGCTCGTTTGATCAACGTAGCAGATGGATCTTCGCTGTGGGCGAACACGTTCGACGAAAAATTCACGGATGTTTTTGCTGTTCAGGATGCGATTTCTCAAAAGGTAGCAAACGCACTCGCGTTGCGCTTGAGCGGCGAAGAGAACAAGCGTCTGACCCGACGTTACACCGAGAATGTCGAAGCGTATCAACTTTACCTTACCGGCCGCTATCACTGGAACAAGCTCACTCCGCCGGAGATTACCAAGAGCATTGAATTTTTTAAAAAGGCGATTGAGCTCGATCCGACTTACGCCCTGGCCTACTTCGGATTAGCCGATGCTTATCGAAGCCTCGCGCCAACCAGTGAAGTGCCGTCGAAGGACACTCTTCCGCAGTCTCAGGCTGCAGCAACCAAAGCATTGGAGCTCGATGAGACGCTGGCGGAACCTCACGCTACCCTGGCCTTCATTCACACTTGGTATGACTGGGACTGGTCCGCCGCGGAAAGGGAAGCAAAACGTGCCATCGAACTCAATCCAAATTGGAGTTTTGGCCACATCGCTTACGCGCAAATGCTCAGCGTCACCGGGCGTTCCCAGGAAGCAATCGCAGAAGGTGCCCGCGCCGTCGAGCTCGATCCGCTCTCCCTAATCATCAACGCACTCAATGGTTACCATCTTCACCTGGCAAGACGAGATGACGAGGCTATTGCCAGGTTAAAAAAGACGGTCGAACTGGATTCGAATTTCTGGATTGCGCATCAATTTTTGGGAATGGCTTATATCGAGAAGAAAATGTACCCCGAAGCCATTTCCGAATTCAGTCAGGCGGTAAAATTGTCCGGCGGAAATTCAGAACCGCTAGCACTGAATGGTTATGCCTCGGTATTGTCCGGCGACACGGCGAAAGGACGGGCGGTACTACAGGAATTAAAATCTCTCGAAAGCCAACGCTACCTTCCGCCTTCCAATCTCGCGCTTCTCTCTTATGTCCTGGGCGAGAAGGATGAGGCTTTCAGCTGGTTAGAAAAGGCGTATCAAGATCGCGATATTCGACTTTGTCGCCTGAAAGTCGACTCAAAATGGGATTCGATGCGTTCGGAACCCCGTTTCGTCGAAATCCTCAAGCGCATTGGCCTCCAGTAGTCTGTGTTGAGCGTGGGACGTTGAGCGTTGAGCGTTGAGCGTTGGACGTTTGGTCGCCTGGGCGACCGTGCTTCTTTGCAATGACGAACCAGGAATTCTTCCGGACCCTTTTCCATGGCGGCAATTCTTATTGGCTAACCCGATTCATCATTCTACGCCTGCTTGGTTTCGTTTATGCAGTCGCATTTCTGGTTGCTGCACAGCAACTCGTTCCCCTCGTCGGTGAGCATGGCTTAACCCCGGCCAATCATTTTTTTGAAAGAGTTCAGGCACATTTTGGCTCGCGTTCTGCCGCAGCGTTGCAACTACCATCCCTCTTTTGGTTCGGTATTTCCGATCAAGGTCTGTCGATCTTTGCCTGGGTTGGTTTTGGTCTGTCGCTCATTGTCCTTGGCGGTTACGCGAACGCGATTCTGCTCGCGATTCTCTGGGCGATGTACATGTCCATCATTCACGTCGGGCAAATGTGGTACGGCTATGGTTGGGAGACACAACTGCTCGAGACTGGCTTCCTGTCGATCTTTCTTTGCCCGTTGCTCGATGGTCGTCCCTTTCCGAAATGCCGGCCGCCCCTCCTGGTGATTTGGCTTTTTCGCTGGCTCGGTTTTCGCGTCATGATTGGTGCCGGCCTGATCAAGTTGCGCGGCGATCCATGTTGGCGCGATCTGACCTGTCTTTATTATCACTACGAAACCCAGCCCATCCCGAGTCCGATTAGCCGGTATCTGCATTTTGCGCCGCATTGGTTCCACAAATTCGGCACGGCCTGGAACCATTTCATCGAACTAATCGTCCCTTGGTTTTCTTTCGGGCCGCGGCAGGCCCGACACGTCGCCGGCATCTTGCTGGTGAGTTTTCAAATCATTCTCATCATCAGCGGTAACCTATCGTTTCTGAATTACGTAACCATCATTCCATTTCTCGCTTGTTTTGATGACACTTTCCTTGGGCGAGTTCTTCCGCGGCCGATCGTTAAGCGCGCCGAACGTGCGGCGCAGGAATCGGAGCCGTCGCGCATTAACAATACCATCGCCATCGCATTATCGCTTCTGGTCGCCTATTTGAGCATCGCGCCAGTCGCCAATCTCATTTCCGAACGGCAAATGATGAACACGTCCTTCGATCGGCTTAGCCTCGTTAACACCTACGGCGCATTCGGCGCCGTCGGCAAGGAACGTGACGAGATCATTTTCGAAGGAACCGACGACACCATTATTACCGGCGATACCAAATGGAAGGAATACGAGTTCAAAGCCAAACCGGGTAATCCGGATCTGCGGCCTCCGTTCATCGCCCCGTATCAACCGCGCATCGATTGGCAAATTTGGTTCGCCGCCATGGGTTCGCCCGCGGAATACCCATGGACGCTCCATTTCGTCTGGAAACTGTTGCACAACGATCCTGGAGCGCTTTCTCTCCTGGGCGGCAATCCATTTCCCCTTAGACCGCCGCATTACATTCGCGCGCAACTCTATCGCTATCATTTCGCACCGCCGGGCGACCCAGCCTGGTGGAAACGCGAACCGATCGGTGAATGGCTTCCTGCACTTTCTATCGACGATGAACAATTCCGCCGCATCCTTAGTGAGATGGATTGGCTGGATTGAGCCCGTTCTGAACTTGTAGGGCAAGCGCTCCCGCTTGCCGCATCGAGATTTTTGGGGAGCCAGAAATGCCTGCCCTACAAATTATGAGCCAGCTCCTGGCATCGTCTGACATCGAGTTTGCCGGAGGCGAGAACGGGAATGTTTTCTACCACGACGGAACGCTTCGGGATCCAAAGATTTGGGACGCCACTTTCAGTCAGTAGGGCGCGCAGTTTATCCATTTCGATGGGATCGGCTGTTAACAGAAGCAGCGCCTCGCCTTTCGCTTCGTCCGGCACTCCGCAAATGGCAATGCGTCGCTCGCTTCCTTCCAAACCGAGCGCGCCGATAATCTTCTGCTCTACTACTTCGTGTGGCACCATTTCACCGCCAATCTTGGAGAAACGGGAGAGCCG
>WNGI01001087.1_pt1 | contig 26487 bp, 21 predicted proteins | sample 5400621 | NCBI WGS metagenome assembly WNGI01 (sample SAMN13153374, study PRJNA577476) | soil metagenome | isolation source: 20 cm soil or saprolite under Garry oak tree replicate 1 | place: USA:California | collected 2016-06-15 | reverse complement strand
CACCACCACCGCCGCCACCACCACCCCCGTCGGCTCCGGGGACGGTGAACGACCTATCGGTTGCGAGCGTGACCGACAGTTCGGTAACCCTCGTGTTCACGGAAGTAGACGACGGCACGGGCCAACCGGCGGAGTACGATATTCGTTGGGCGATTGACCCAATCTCGTGGCCTTCCGCGACCAGTGTCACTCGCGGCAGTTGCAGGGTCCCAGTGGCGGGGACCTCGATCGGAGCCGGGCGAAGCTGCAGCGTCCGTGGTCTACAACCAGCCACGGCGTATCAGTTCCAGATGGTGGCGTTCCGCGGCACGCTGGACGTGGATGCGGTGTTCGGTGACCTGTCCAACATCGCGAGCGGAACGACGACGTCGGGGTCGCCGCCACCGCCGGCGACCTATCTCGAGTTCACCAGCGGTCCGCCCCAGCCACTTCAGGTGAATGCCTCATTCTCGGTGGAGGTCACTGCCCGTGACGCGCAGGGTGGAACCGCGACCAGCTTTTCCGGCCCGATAGACCTCACACTCGAAGGGCCTATCGTCGCTGGCAGCCTGACCGGCAACACTCACGTGAACGCCGTCAACGGCGTCGCCACGTTCAGCAACTTGCACATCACCGGCATATGCACGGGCTGTGTTCTGAAGGCGGCGGCATCGGGCCTGACTGGGGCAACGAGCGACTCATTCACCGTCGCTGGCCTATGACGGTCCCTCCTCCGATCCCGCCCCGCACTTCGCCGCCCCGTTATCGTATCCTGGACGACGCCTGGGAGGCGCCGCCATCGCACAAACCGAGGAGGCTTCGTGTCGTGGTAGTGGCCGCGTCGATCGGGACGGCGCTCATCATGGCTTGCGTCGCGATTCTGAAGAGCAGCGAGCGAACGGACCCGGTTGACCCCAGCGCGTGGGTCCAGCCCGCGCCGCCCCCGTATGCGATCTTGCCGGAAAACGCGCTCCGCGGCGAGCGTGTGACGCCGCCTTTGCTGAGTGGCGTTGAGCAGCCACCGCCCGCACCGACCGCACCGACCGCACCACCCGCACCGCCCGCACGCCCCGCACCGTCCCCACGGCGGCGGCCCACGCAGCGCGTCGTCGGTCTCGCCGGGTACCTGTCCATCAACTCGAGCCCGTGGGCTGAGCTGTCGGTGGATGGGCGTGTGGTGGGCAACACGCCGCAGATCCGGGTTCGCGTGTCGCCGGGGCGGCATCACTTACTCTTGGTCCGCGAGGGATTCAAGACACATGATGCGTGGGTCGACGTGATCGCCGGCGGCACCGTGAGGATCACGAACATCACGCTGGAGAAGGGCGCCCAGTGAGCGTGCGAGTCGTAGTGCTGGTATTGCTGCTTGCCACTCCGCTCCGTGCACAGAACACGGGGGGTGGCACGGCGAGCGACCTGATGACTGGGGCCATCCGCGCCTACCAGGATCTCGACTTCGACACTGCGGCGCGCCTGTTGCGCCGCGTTCTCACACCGCCGCTGGTGACCGGGCTCGGCGACGCCGAGCGCACGCGAGCCCTCACCTACCTCGGCGCCGCCGAGCACTACAGGCAGCGGCACGATTCCGCGATCGCCGTCTTCCGCCGGTTGGTCCTCCTCGCACCACGTCAGCGGCCCGACACGCTGATCTTCCCGCCCGAGATCACGCGACTGTACAACGACGTGCGAAGTCGCACGCCGGTTGTTGCCGTGCGCGTGCCGGCGGACACGGAGTTCAGTGTTGGCGAGGGGGGCCGGCTGGTTGCATGGCTGTATCCAAGCACGCCGCATAGAGTGACTGTGGCCATCAGTCGCGAAGATGGGCGCCCGCTCGCGACCGTGTTCACCGGGCCGATCGGCGATAGCCTGGACGTCCGCTGGAATGGGCGCGATTCGACCGGTGGACTCGCGACCGGCGACCGCCTCTGGCTTACCGTCGCCTCCGAAGGGGTCGGAGGGGCCAGGGACCCGGCGCGCATGGTGAGAATTCCACTGCGCGTCGAGCTCCAGGGGCTCGACACCCTACCCCACCCGCCGCCCCTAAGCGCGAGGCAGCTGCTCCCCGAACGCGCAGACCGTGGGAGCGGGCTGCGCTTGCTCGGCGGAGGCACACTCCTCGCCGCCGCCGCCGTTTCATTGCCGGCGATCCTCGCGCCCGGCGAGCGCGCCTCCGGGACGCGGTTTGTTGTGGCCGGCGCTTTAACCGTGGGCGGTCTCGTCGGCTACCTATCGCGCCGCACGGGGAGCCCGTTGCCGGAGAACGCCGCAATCAACCGAACCCGCCGGGACGCGTGGCGGCGCCAGGAGGACACCGTGACCCGCGAGAACGCCGCGCGCATTCGAGCGGCGCGGTTTCACATCCATGCCGGGAGCGAGGTCGCAGTGGAGGCAGACAACCAGTGAGCACGCGCTGCTTCTGGCTCACGACCCTCTGCGCACTGGTCGTGCTCACTGCTGGCTCTCTCGCCGCACAGAGCTCCCTCAGCGGCACGGCTGCCGGTCTGGTACAGAACTTCCGAGCTCGCAGTGAAGCGAGTGGCGTGACGCAGGTCAGCGGGACCGCCTTGGGATTTACCGGCAGTCTGCGGTTCCGCCGCTTCGAGCTCGGCGTGCAGTATGCTGAGGGCACGCTTCAGCCGGCGGACCAGGTATCGGAAAGTCGCGATCTGGTGGAGGGGGCATTGGCACTGCGTTTCCTTGGGACGCCGTGGCTCAGCGTGGAAATGGGGCCGCGCGTCCGCCACTATGCCACCCCGTCGGGCGCGGAGCGCTGGGTCACATGGCGCCTGGGAGGACGCGTGGAAACCGCGCTCGTCGGCACGAGCGTGCGCGGATACGCGATGCTGTGGCGCGGGCTGGGCCTCGACGTCAACGTGCCACCGGGCTCCGGCAGCACACGCGGTGGCGAGGTCGGCGTCACGGTGAACATGGGACCCGGCCCTCTATGGTTCACACTGGGGTATGGGATCGATCACGCGCAGGTGCGCGACGCCGCGCGGGGCGAAACTGTCGAGACCCTCACGCTAACGGCAGGACTCCGCAGGCGCTAAGTCTTCGTGGTGGGCATCACCCATTCGTCAACGACCAGCCGCGCGGATAGAATTGTTCCATGCAAAAGCGCAAACTCGGCAACCTGGAAGTCTCGGCGCTCGGGCTCGGTTGCATGGGAATGAGCTTTTCCTACCCTCCGTTTCCAGACAAGCGAGAGATGATTTCGCTGATTCGGGCAGCCGTCGACCGCGGCGTCACATTCTTCGACACCGCCGAAGTGTACGGCCCCTTCACGAACGAAGAGCTCGTCGGCGAAGCGCTTGCTCCAGTCCGCGAACAGGTCGTGATCGCCACGAAATTCGGTTTCAGATTCGGTCCTGACGGCAAACAGCTGGGCCAGGACAGCCGGCCGGAGCGCATCAAGCAGGTCGTCGAGGGGTCGCTCAAGCGATTGAAGACCGACGTTATCGATCTGTTCTATCAGCACCGCGTGGACATCAACGTGCCCATTGAAGACGTCGCGGGCGCGGTGAGGGATCTAATTCAGGAAGGCAAGGTGAAACACTTCGGCCTGTCTGAAGCGGGAGTGAAAACCATCCGCCGCGCGCACGCCGTGCAACCCGTCACGGCATTGCAGAGTGAATACTCCCTGTGGTTCAGACGCCCTGAAGCAGAAGTAGTACCGACACTCGAGGAGCTCGGCATTGGCTTCGTTCCATTCAGCCCGCTCGGCAAAGGCTTCCTGACCGGGAAGATCGACGACAAGACGACGTTCGACCGCGGCGATTTCCGCAATGTCGTCCCCCGCTTTACGTCGGAGAATCGCAAAGCCAATCAGGCTCTGGTCGAGCAACTCGACAGGCTTGCCCAGCGCAAGCAAGCGACGCCGGCGCAGATCGCGCTCGCGTGGCTCCTCGCGCAACAGCCGTGGATCGTCCCAATCCCCGGAACCAAGCAGCTGAGCCGCCTCGAGGAGAACATCGGAGCCGTTAACATCACCCTGACGCCGGACGATCTCCGTGAGATCGAGCGCGTCACTTCACGGATCACCGTGCACGGGGCGCGCTACCCCGATGAGCTCGAGCGCAGGACGGGGCTTTAGGGGATGCGTGTGGGCATTCTGGGTTCGGGACTGATGGGCGGTAAGCTCGGCACGATCTGGGCGCGGGCCGGACACGAGGTGGTCTTCAGCTATGCGCGGAACCAGGAGAAGCTCGCTAAGCTCGCGCGGGATGCGAAGGGGAACGCGCGCGCGGGCACACCACGCGAGGCCGCGCAAGGAGCGGACGCGCTCTTGCTTGCCGTGCACTGGTCCCGAGTCGACGACGTGTTGACGCAGGCCGGCGATCTGTCGGGCAAGGTCGTCGTGAGCTGCTCATTGCCGATGAATGCGGACGATACCGACCTCGTGATCGCCCACACCTCCTCGGGCGCCGAGGCGCTCGCCAAGCGGGTGCCCAAGGCTCGCGTCGTCTCCGCGTTCGGTACGGTACCGAGCGAGGTCCTGTTCGATGTCTTCGCGGCTCGGCGCAAGGCTACGAAACCCAGCCTCGTCTACTGCGGGGACGACGCGAGAAGCAAGAAGGTCGCCGCTCAGCTGATCCGCGACGTGGGGTTCGATCCGGTGGACGCTGGACCGTTACGGATCGCCCGGTATACGGAGCCATTCACCCTGCTGATCGCGCAGCTCGCGTACGAGGGGGACGAAGGTCCGGAGCTCGCGTACCGCTTCGAGCGGTTTGGCAGGAAGTGACGGACGGCGGTTAGAGTTTGTTCCCCAACCCGCAGGATGCCCTGCCCTTGCCCGCCCGTCCCAACCTCGAGCAATACCGCAAGCTCGCGCAGGATCTCGTAAACGCCTGTACAGCAGGCGACCGGCCTGCGATCGGCGCGTGGGCGGATCGCTGGATCGCGTCGTTGCTCGCAGCTTCCAATCGGCAGTCTCGAGATCGCGCGGCCAATCAGGTCGAGGAATTCGCGATCCGCGCGATGACCGCAGGCAAAGGCACGTGCGTGCTGGCCGACGCGCAGTTCGTGATCGCCCGCGCCCACGGGTTCGAGAGCTGGCCGAAGTTCAGCGCGCACCTCGATGTCCTCACGCGTGCGGGGGGGGACGCCCCCTTCGAGGCCGCCGCACAGGCGATCGTGGACGGAGATGAGGAGACGCTGCGGCGACTGCTACGTGAGCGGCCGGACCTGATCCGCGCGCGCTCCGAGCGCGAGCACCATGCCACGCTGCTGCACTACGTCTCGGCCAACGGGGTCGAGGGCTATCGCCAGAAGACGCCGCAGAACATCGTGCGCATCACCGAGATCCTGCTCGAGGCAGGCGCCGAGGTCGAAGCCGAGGCGAATGTGTACGGAGGCGGGTGCACGACGCTCGGCCTGGTCGCGACGAGCGCGCATCCGCGCCAGGCGGGAGTGCAAAACCCGCTGATCCAGCTGCTGCTCGATCATGGCGCCGAGATCGAGCATCCCAATCTCGCCGGCAATGACCACGGGGCGGTGTTCGCGTGCCTCGCGAACGGATGCCCAGAGGCGGCCCGGTATCTAGCCGACCGCGGCGCGCGCCTCGATCTCGTGTCCGCGGCCGGAGTCGGGAGGCTCGACGTCGTCCAGAGTCGCTTCGACCGGGCAAGCGTGCCCGAGTTGGAAATGGCAATGCGCTACGCGGCAGCGTACGGCCACGGGAATGTCGTCACATGTATGCTGGACCGCGGCGTGGAGGTCGACGCGCACACCGGCGATGGGGAGACGGCGCTGTTCTATGCGGTCTTAAGTGGCCATCTCGACGTGATCCAGCTGTTGCTCGCGCGCGGCGCCCGTCCTGGCGTGCGCACGCGGTGGGGTGGCGACATCGTCGGAGCTGCGCTGTGGCGCGCCGGGCATGGCGGCGACCCCGACCTCTACGTGAAGCTCATCGACGTGCTCGTGGCGGCGGGTGGCGCCCTCCCCGATCGGCATCCACCGGTGAACGGGATTGTGGATGACGCACTCGCCCGACGTGGCAGTCTGGCGGACGCTGGGCGGTATTGGTGGGGGGAGGAGCCGCGCCGCTGACTTTTGCGGAACGCCCTCCGCAAGACAATGGTAAAAAACAGGTTAGGCGCTCTTGCGGCTACGGGCCGAAAGTGAATGTTGCTGTGTCCTTTCAGGCGATTGCCAGTGATTAATTGGGAAAAAGCCGTCGTTCGGTCGTTGCATGCGTTACGCCTCGACACCATGAGGGCCAAGTTCGTGGCCTTCGGGGTGGCAGCGGCTTTCGTGTCGACCGTCGCGATGACCGTGATGCTGTACGGAGGGAGTCGGCGATCGCTCAGCGATCGCGCCGGCACCGAGCTGCGCGGCGTCACATCGGACGTGGCGCGCGAGGTGGGCGTGTGGCTCGATCAGCGTTTGTATGATTTGCGCCTGCGGGCCGGCCCCTATGTCGTTTCAGACAATCTGGCCAGAGCGGCGAGTCGGGGAGGGCAGCAGGCCATCGATCGTCTGCGCGATTACCTCGCCTCGGTTCGCCAGAACCTTCCGGCTCACGATGGCCTCGCCATCAGCGGACAAGACGGACAGCTGCTGACGAGCAGCGGCAGCCGGACGGGCTTGCGACTCACCCCAGACCGCATGAACAACCTGCGGACACGCGATGCGCTCGTGGGCGAGCCGTTCTGGGACGCCAGCCTTGGCAAAGCGGTCGTGCAGCTCGTGGTGCCGATCCGCAAGGATGACGGGTTATTCCTGGGCGCGCTGATCGCGAAGGTCAATTTGGACAGCGTCAGGAGCCTCCTGGGGGAGCTGGCCGCGGGAGACGGGGCCCGTTATGTCTACATCATCACCGAGCAAGGTCGCGTGGTGATCAGCTCGGCGGGCAACCCCGCCGACGTCATGAAAATCACGCTGCCCGAAGCGACCACCAGAGAATTGACCGAACGCGAAGGCCAGACCGTCGTCCAGTCGCGTGGCGGCGGACGTGAGGTGGTGGCGGTACTGCGGCGTATTCCCCAATTGCGCTGGGCAGCCGTGGCGGAGACGCCGCGAGCCGCAGCCACGCGCGCAGCCGGCGCGCTGCGGCTCCGGACCGTGTTCCTCCTCATCGGGCTGCTCGTTGCAGTCGGACTGTTGGCGTACGGCGTCGGTCTGGTCATCACCCTTCCGCTCACGCGCCTCACCGAGACCGCCGCACGCGTGTCGGCCGGCGATCTTTCGGTGGAGCTGCCGACGGGCGGCAGCGGCGAGGTCGGGTACTTGACGCGGGCGTTCAGTACCCTGGTGTCGCGGCTCCGCGAGCGCGACAGTCAGAGCGAGTTGGAGAAGCTCTCGCTGACCGATTCCCTGACCGGGCTCTACAATCGCCGCCATCTCATGGGCACGCTCGCCAGCGAAGTGCAGCGATCGCGACGACTGCGCCGCTCGTTCTCCGTGCTGCTGGCGGATGTCGACAAGTTCAAGCAGTACAACGACACGCACGGACACCTCGCGGGCGACGCCGCACTGGTGAAGATCGCTGAGGTCTTCCGCAGAACGACGCGCGCAGTGGACTGCGTCGCGCGCTACGGTGGCGAAGAGTTCGTGGTGATGTTGCTCGAGGCCAACATGGCAACGGCGGCGCTCGTCGGTGAGCGGATCCGCGCTCGCGTGGCGGAGCAGGATCTCGGCCTGGGATCGCTGACGGTGAGCATTGGGTTGGCCGAGTATCCTGACGGCGGCGAGACGCCCGAGGAGTTGATCGCGACTGCCGACGCGGCGATGTATGAGGCCAAAGGCGCTGGGCGAAACCGGGTGGTGATGGCCGGGACGAGCGAACCGCGCCCGCAAGAGCGCAGAACCGGGCGGCGCAAACGCGAAGCATGAAGTAGCCTGCAAAACGCTTTGAGCACCGAGGCACCGAGTTTACGCATGTCGCGGGCATTCATTAAGGAAGACGCTGGCGGTCCAGAACGGCGTTACAGCCTGCCGGCACGGAGCGATCCTGGCTACGACGCCGCGGCGGCGCTGGCGCTGCTCGAAGGCGCGAACGCCGGCGATTCCTACAGCGCCGAGCTCGCGACGGGATACCGTTGGGGCGAGCCGCAGCTCCGACCGTACGTCGAGCGGATCCTCGCGGACGCGCGGGCCGCGGCAAACGAGCGGTTGCAGCAGTTGGCGGAGAGGTTTCTGCGCCAATGATCGGCTCCCAACCGAAGGGAGTGGATCGAGCGATGGGGGAAAGGCGGCTCGCGGGGTCGCTGTAGAGGACGTGGCGAGGACGCAACACCGCGGCCCTAGTCAGCCGCCGTCCTGTGCCGTATGCTTTTTTTCGACCCGCATCATCCGGTCCACTTCCACCAGGCGATCACGCAATGCGCACCACGCTCTCACACCTTCGCACCCGTACCGTCGGCGTACTGGCGCTTGCGATCGTTGCGACCACCGCACCGATCCTGGCCCAGAGCCGCATTACCACGCCCAAGGAAGCCTTGGGCTTCGACCTCGGCGCCGATTACCAACTGCCGACCTACACCCAGCTGCTCGCATACTGGCAGCAGCTCGCGCGGCAGTCCCCCCGCATGGTGCTGGACACCATCGGGAACACGGCCGAGGGCCGTCCCCAGTTGATGGCGATCATCTCCTCCCCGGACAATTTGAAGAACCTCGCGCGCTACAAGGAAACGGCGCAGCGGCTCGCACACGCGGAAGGTCTGACCGACGATCAGGCCCACGCGCTCGCGGCCGAGGGCAAGGCGGTCGTGTGGATCGACGGCGGCTTGCACGCCACCGAGGTACTCGGCGCGACGCAGCTCATGCGCCTTGTCTACGACATGGTGAGCCGGGACGACCCGGAGACGATGCGGTTCCTGAACGACGTGATCCTGCTCGCCGTGCACGCGAACCCCGACGGCATGGAGCTCGTCTCCGGCTGGTACATGCGCGAGTCGGACTCGCTCAAGCGGTCCACCGGCGGCATCCCCCGGCTATATCAGAAGTACATCGGGCACGACAATAACCGTGACTTCTACATCGTGAACCAGCCGGAAACCGAGAACATGACGCGCATCCTATTCCACGAATGGTTTCCGGAGATCGTGTATAACCACCATCAGACGGGGCCCGCCGGGGCCGTGCTGTTCGCTCCGCCGTTCCGTGATCCCTTCAACTATTTCTTCGACCCGCTGGTACCGATGGGGATCGACGCGCTGGGGGCCGCAATGCACGGCCGCTTCGAAGCGGAAGGAAAGCCCGGCGCGACCATGCGGCGCGGTGCCAACTACTCGACGTGGTGGAACGGCGGGCTCCGCACGAGTACGTACTTCCACAACATGATCGGGCTCCTGACCGAGAGCATCGGCAACCCGACGCCGATCGAGATCCCGTTCGTCCCCGACCGCCAGCTGCCGAGCGCCGACTTCCCATATCCAGTCACGCCGCAGACCTGGCATTTCCGGCAGTCGGTCGAGTACTCGATGACCGCGAACCGTGCCGTCCTCGACTACGCTTCGCGATACCGCGAGACGCTGCTGTACAACATCTACCGGATGGGGAGGAACTCGATCGAGCGGGGCAACCGCGATAACTGGACGATTCACCCGCAGCGCATCGAGGCGGTCAAGGCCGCCCTTCGGCGCGACAGCATCACCCCCGCGCGCGGGCCCCGTGGCGGCGCGGTGCCCACGAAATACTTCGCCATCCTGCGCGACCCGGACGAACGCGATCCGCGCGGCTACGTGCTCCCGGCCGACCAGCCGGACTTCTTGACGGCGACGAAGTTCGTCAACACCCTCATCAAGAACGGCATCACAGTGATGCGCGCGAGCCAGCCGTTCGACGTGAAGGGAAAACGATATCCTTCGGGCTCGTTCGTGATCAAGACGGCGCAGGCCTTCCGCCCCCACGTCCTCGACATGTTCGAGCCACAGGATCACCCCAACGACTTCCAGTATCCCGGCGGCCCGCCCATTCCGCCCTACGACAACGCCGGCTACACGCTCGCCTTCCAGATGGGCGTGCAGTTCGATCGGATCCTCGACGCATTTGACGGGCCGTTCCAGCCGATCCAGGGCCGCGCCACGCCGCCGGCGGGAACCGTGAGCCGGGCGGACGGGGCCGCGGGATTCCTGCTGAGTCACCAGGTCAACGACGGCGTCATCGCAACCAACCGCCTGCTCGCGAGGAAACATGCTGTGTATTGGCTCACGGCTCCGCTCGACGCGAACGGCAAGACGTTCCCGGCCGGCACCATTTTCATCCCGCGGACGCCCGCGGTCGTGCCGCTGCTCCGCCAGATGGCGACCGAGCTGGGCCTGAGCTTCGAGGGCGTGGCGAAGGTGCCTAACGGCACCAGGCTCCGGTTGCAGCCCGTGCGGATTGCTTTGTGGGACCGCTACGGCGGCTCGATGCCCTCGGGCTGGACTCGCTGGCTGCTCGAGCGGTTCGAGTTCCCCTTTGAGGTCGTCTATCCCCCGACGCTCGACTCCGGCAAGCTCGCCGAGCGGTTCGACGTCGTGATTCTGCCGGACGGCGCCGTTCCCACGAGCGATAGCGCGGCCGAAGGGGGGGCCTTCGAAGGCCCCCTCGATACCGCCAGGATTCCGGCGGAGTACCGGGCCCGGCTGGGACGCGTGACCGTCGCGAAGACCGTGCCCCAGCTGCGGGAGTTCTTGAACGCGGGCGGCACAATCATCTCGATCGGCAGCTCCACCAACCTGGCGCGCCACCTTGGCCTGCCGGTCGTGAACCAGCTTGTCGCGGACGGGAAGCCGCTCCCGAACGAGAAGTTCTACGTTCCGGGCTCGGTGCTTCAGGTGAGAGTCGACAACACCCGGCCGGTCGCCTACGGCTTCGCGGACCACGCCGACGTGTTCTTCGACGAGAGCCCTGTGTTCCGGCCGGCGGCGAATGCACCGGCCGACGGGCTGCGGCCCGTGGCGTGGTACGAGACCGATCATCCGCTGCGCAGTGGGTGGGCGTGGGGCCAGCACTACCTCAAAGACGGGTTCGCGGCCGCCGAAGCCAATCTGGGGCGCGGGACGCTGTACTTATTCGGGCCCGAGATCCTGTTCCGCGGCCAGCCTCACGGCACGTTCAAGTTCCTGTTCAACGGTATCCTGTTGGCCAAGGCCGAGGGCGCCCGGCCGGCCGCCGCATCGATCGGGGGTCACTGAGGCGGGAGGGCCTTCGGTGGGGTGGTCAACCCGGCGGTAACGGTGCCGTGGGTCTCGGGCGCCACGGCCGGCGTCTCGTGTTTGTGACGGTGGACGGTCGGCAACAGGGATACAGCGTTGGCATGACTCCCTGCGTGGGATCGAGCGACTCGCTGTAATTTAGGGGGCCCGACCACGGCATCCATGACAACGCCACGCGCTACCGCCAGGGATCAGAACGCGACTGTCGCCGCCGGTTTTCTGGGGTGGATGCTCGACGCGTTCGATTTTTTCCTCGTCGTCATGACCCTGACGGCCATCGCGAAGGAATTCGGCAAGTCGGACGCCGCGATCGCCCTTTCGATCACGCTCACCCTCGCCTTCCGGCCCGTCGGCGCATTCATATTCGGCCTCCTCGCCGATCGCTACGGCCGCAAGATCCCGCTGATGGTCGACCTGGTGTTCTATTCGGTGATCGAGGTGCTGTCGGGCCTCGCGCCGAATTACACCACCTTTCTCGTGCTACGCGCGTTGTTCGGGATCGGCATGGGGGCGGAATGGGGCGTGGGCGCGTCGCTCGTCATGGAGAAGGTGCCACCGCGACTGCGCGGCGTCATGTCGGGGCTGCTGCAGCAGGGCTATGCAGCCGGTTATCTGCTGGCGGCGCTGTGTTACCTGCTCGTCTTCCCCCACTGGGGCTGGCGGCCGCTGTTCTTCATCGGCGGCCTGCCGGCGCTGCTCGCCCTGTTCGTGCGCGCCCGCGTGCAAGAGTCGGACGTGTGGCGCGAGACCCGGCACGAGAACTGGTCACACCTGGGACGGGCGATCGCGTCGAACTGGAAGCTCTTCCTCTATCTGACGGGCCTGATGGCGCTGATGAACATGGTCTCGCACGGCACGCAGGATATGTATCCCACCTTTCTCCAGCGGGACTGGGGTTGGGGACCCACGGCGCGCGCCGCGCTGACGGCGTTCTCCCAAGTGGGCGCGCTCGCGGGTGGCGTGCTGTGCGGTCTCTATTCCGACCGGCTGGGCCGCCGGCGCACCATTGGCCTGGCGCTGGTGGGAGCCCTGCTTGCGATCCCGATGTGGGCATTCGCACCCGCCACGCCGCTGCTCGTGCTCGGCGCCTTCGTCATGCAGTTCTTCGTCCAGGGTGCCTGGGGCGTCATCCCGGCGCACATCAACGAGCTCGCGCCGGACGGTGTGCGGGGCTTCCTACCCGGTTTCGCCTACCAGTGCGGCGTGGCGCTCGCGAGCCAAATCCCCCACGTACAGGCCTTGTTCGCCGCGCATACGAGCTACGCGCAGACCATGGCGCTCTCGGCGGCGCTGGTGTTCGTCGTGTGCGCGGTGGTGGCGCTGGCGGGACCGGAGCGGCGTGGGGTGATGTTCGGGCGCCGCGTCGCTTGACGATGAGACCGCCGCTCGCCATCGTTCTGGCGCGCTCGGGGCGCATGCGGGTCCGCGCGAAGGACTGAGTCCACCCTCTTCATCGAGTTCCCCGCACGGTTGTCTCCGTGCTGGCCGGCTTGCGGACCGCCGGCGTTCAGCATGGAGGCTCTATGGCAGCCAAGCAGCTCCCACCTCGTCCCAATCTTGATCAGCTCAAACACCAAGCGAAGGAGCTTCAGCGGTCGGCCCAGATCGCCCTGCACGAGGCCCAAACGCGGATTGCGCGCGAGTACGGGTTCGCGTCATGGAACAAGCTGCGCGATCAGGTCGAAGCGCTGACCCTCGAGTTCGACGCAGCCGTGGACGCGTTCGTCGAAGCGGCCACGGACGAACGCAGCGATCGCGCCGAACGCATCGTCACGCTGCATCCGGGGATCGTCAATGCGAATCTCCACACGGCGCTCGTGCTCGGGGACGCGAAAGCCGTGGACACACGGCTCGAGCGAGATCCGTCACTCGCCCGCAAGGCCGGCGGGCCGCGCGGCTGGGAACCGATCCATTACGTCTGCTACACAGTGATGGCGCACGATGCGCCCGCGCGCGCCGAAGGCTTGGCAGTGATCGCGCGGCGGCTCATTGCTCTCGGCGTCGATCCGAACACCCGGTTCCCCTGGCTGCATCACAACGTGCGCCGGCCGGTGCTGTGGGGAGCGTCGCGCGTCGTGCGGTCGCTGCCGCTCGTCGAAGCGTTGCTCGAGGGCGGGGCCGATCCCAACGACGGCGTCACGCTCCCGCTCGCCGCGAGTGCCGGCGACATCCCGGTGCTGGAGGCGCTGCGCGCGCGCGGCGCCAACGTCGATCAAGCCTGGGCTACCGACGGGGCGACGTCGCTGTATGCGATCCTCAATTGGAGTCGCACGCCTGAGGGAGTGAGGTGGCTGCTCGAGCACGGCGCCGATCCGAACGCCATGTTCGCCGAAAACGGCGAGACGCCGCTGCATGTGGTGGCGCGCGCGTGGGATGTGCCGCTGGCGGAGGCGATGGTCGCTCATGGGGCCGACATCGAGCGCAAGCGCGCCGACGGGCGGACGCCCTACGCCGTCGCCGAGCTGAACGGGAATCGCGCCGTGGCGGACTGGCTGCGCGAGCACGGCGCGTCAACGGAGCTGTCGGAAATAGATCGTCTCGTCGCGGCGTGCAGTCTAGGGCGTCGCGAGGCGGCGGAGGCGCTGCTCGCAAAGAATCCCGGTCTGCGCAACGAGATCACCGACGACCACTACATCGCATTCCACCAGGCGGCGGAGCGCAATGATGTCCGCGCGCTCGAAGCGATGCTGGCGTGCGGGTTCGATCCGAACAGGCCCGACGCGCGGATCGGCAAGACGGTGCTGCATTCGGCCGCGATGGAAGGATGGCCCGAGGCGGTGCGGGTGCTGCTCGCGCACGGCGCGTCGGTGCACGTGCGCGACCGCGAGTTCAAAGGCCCGCCATTGATCTGGGCGGCGGAAGGCTCGCGACAAGGGCGTGAGGGGCGCGATTTCGCGGCGGTGGGACGCTTGCTGCTGGACGCTGGGTCGCCGGTCGCGTGGGAGACCACGGCCGAGCCGGCGGAGGGACTGCTCGAGATCGTGGAGGCGTGGCGGCGAGCTGAGACTACTTGATCGTCGCGCCGGCGAGGCCCGCGAGCGCCGCGAGCGTCGTTTGCGCGGCGTTCAGGCCAAGCCGGAAGTCCTTGTCGCTATACGTGGAATAGAGATCGGTGGGCTGGTGCCAGTTCGGGTCCCACCCCGCTCCGATCTGTGTGCCGCGCTCGTTTTCGCGCAGGCTGATCGCCGGCACGTAGTCCTGAAACGGCGCCGAGTCGGTGTTCGTCATGTGCGAGCCGACGGAGGCCGGACAGTCGGTCGCATACTTCTCGTTCGCGCGCTGGAACACCCAGGCGAGCTGCTGTGCCTCATTCGCAAACTTCGCGCTCGCCTGGAACTCGATGTTCACATCCGCTTCCGGCCGCTGCTCGGGGGCGAGCGTGCTGTCGGCGCGCGGCATGCCGTGGTCGAAGAGCATCATGTCGTGCTGGATCATGCCGAGCCATTTGGGCTCCTCCGGCGAGCCCTGGAGTGCGCGACGTTGCTCGACGTAGGCGCGTGAGCCGTTGAGTCCGGTCTCCTCGTTGTTCCAGAGGATGAAACGGATCGAGCGATCGGTGCGCACGTCCGGCCCGGAGAAGACGCGGGCCAGCTCCATGACGAGCGCGGTCCCCGAGCCGTCGTCGTTCGCAGCCTCACCCCAGCCGATCCCGTCCATGTGGCCGCCGACGATGTACATCTCGCCTGGGTGCGTGTCGCCGATCTTGGTGCAGTAGACCTCTTCGCGCGCGCCCGGCGTGCTGGCCTGCGCGTCGATCGCGCGCACCCGGACGTCGGTTTGCTTGAGCGAATCGTTGTTGACGCCGGTGCGGGTGCGCACGCCGCGGTAGCGGCCGCCGCCCGCAGCGTGGATCGTGTCGCGCAACCGGATCCCTTCCGTCAGCGGTATTGGAGGGCGCGGCTGATACTGGTACTTCAGGCGCGCCACTTTGCTGCAGCCGTAGCTCCGTAGCTGCGCCTCGATCCAGTCCACGGCGGCACGGTTGCGGTCCGTGCCCTGCCGCCGGTCGCCGAAGCGCGTGAGCCCCTTGATTGTGGCCTTGTAGCGCTCCAGGTCGAGGCGCCCGACGAGCTGGACAATGATCGAATCCCGACTCGAGTCGGCCTGCGCCGGCAGCGCGGTCGGAATCGAAAGAGCAGCAAGCAGGATGACGAGCGGTCTCTGCATGAATCATTTCCCCACGATCGATTTGGGAATCATGACGTGCACCCCAACATTGCCGTCCACCAGCTCGGTGACGCGCACGTCGCACGCCACGCTCACGAGCCGATAGGCTTCCATCTTCGACCAGGTGCGCTTGGCGGCGATGAAATCAATGGCGTTCTGGATGGCGATCTGCGTGGCTTTGGTGAGATCCTTGTCCATCCCCATCGCGATGAAGTGCGTGGGCGTCTCCGCGCGAGGCCACGAGAGGTGCATGTCCTTGCGGACGATGAGCTGAAGGCGGCCCGTCAGCGAGGTCTCAATGGCGGTTTGGTCGACTTCCCCGTCGCCCTGCGCGGCGTGACCGTCTCCGGTTTCGAACAAGGCGCCGGCGGCGTGGACGGGAATGAAGAGCGTGGTGCCCGCGACCAGCTCCTTGTTATCCATGTTGCCGGCGTGAATCCCGGGCGGGTTCGAGCTCACGCGCCCCGAATCGCGCGGCGGCGCCACGCCCATGCTGCCAAAGAAGGGATGGAGCGGGATCACGATGTCCGGCGCGAACTGCGCGGTCATGCGCGCGCGATCGAGCGGGATGATCCGCGTGCGATGGGTGCTATCGCAATTGGTCGGCAGAAATCCACTGCAGCCGTTGTAGCCGTACGGAAGGAAGAGATCGATGCGGAGGATCCGCACCTCGAGCACGTCTCCCGAATCGGCTCCCTCGATAAAGATGGGCCCCGTGAGAATGTGTCCGCCGGGGCCCTTGTCGGTCACCTGGGTCACGATGTCACGCAGGGACTGTTGCACGTCGGCCGGCGCGACGCCCGCGGCTTCCAGGCGGTCGGGGCGGTTGGTGATGAGCGTCTCGACCTCGACGGTGTCGCCCGAAGCGATGCGGAGCACGGGCGTCGCCGCGGCGCTGTAGTAGCCGTAGGCGACGGTGCGCGGCGTGGCGGGAAGGCGATGGAAGTGCTGGGCGGAGAGTCGTCCGGGCAGAACGCCGAGCAGTAGGAGCGCGAGGGGGGTCTTCATGTTCCGAAAACGTAATCCAAGCAGGTCTTTCGCGCCTTCGGCGCTCAGGATGAGAGAAGGAGATAGCAGGAAGTAGAAACGCGAAGGCTACAGAATAGTCGCAAGCGGGCAGACGAAGCCCGGGAGGACGTCCTCGCCGGTCAGATCTTCTTTTTCCGTCACGCTCGTCTCACGCCCGTCGGCGCGGTAGACCCGCGCTGTGCGTCGGTCAGGATCGATCACCCACACGAGTCGGGCGCCCGCCTCGAGCCAGTCGCCGATTTTGGCGAGGGTTTCGCCGGGCCGATCATCCGGTGACAGGACTTCCACGACGAGGTCGGGCGCCAGCTCCACAAAGCCGCGGCTTGCGGGATCCGGCAGCCGGTCGCGGTGGAGAAACGCGATGTCGGGAGCTCGTACCGTGTCCGGGTCTCGAAACAGCGTGAACCCAGTCTCGGCGCCGAGCAGCTGTCCCGCGGCGGCCCGCTCGACGTGGGACCAGAGTCGGCCGGTGAGCTGCGCAATCACTCGGCCGTGGTTGTAGCCGGTGGGCTCGCGGACGACGAGTACGCCGCGGACCAGCTCGGTACGCTTGTCGGGGATGCTGGCGTGAAGCAGTTGGTCGGCGGTCATGACCGTGGGCGCCACGTGGTGGAAACTAGAATGGTGGCGCGGAGCGTCAACGGCTATTCAACTCGACGCGCGCGTTTTTTTGGTACGGACCACGAGGGTGAAGCAGATCCTACTGCGGCGAGACGCCGGCCCGGCGAAACGTCGCCCAGGCGAAGACGGCGAGGGCGAGTGTTCCGATCCCGCTGATCACCTGACAGAGCACGAGCCCGCGCGCGAACGCGTCGCGGGCGGCGTCGACGAGCGCTGCGGCCGTGTCGCCGGGGAGCTGCTGTGCGGCGACGACTGCGCCGCCGAGGGTCGACATCGCGGCCTGCGTGACGCTGGTGGGCAGTCCCGCGGGCAACGCGCCGCCGAGTACGCTGCGATAGATCGCGACGCCGATGCTGCCGAAGAACGCGATGCCCAGGGCGCCCCCCAGCTCAGCGCACGTCTCCGAGATGCCGGAGGCGGCGCCCGCGCGCTCGGGCGGCGCCGAGCCGATGATCACGTCGTTGGTCAGTGTGAACAGCGGCGAGCCGAAGAACGTCAGCACGAACGTCGCGACCGCGAACAGCGCGAGCCCGCCGTGGCCGGCGCCCACCGCGGCCAGCAAGAAGTAGCCGATGGCAGATACCGCGAGCCCCCACGACATCAGCATCGCCGGACGAATGCGGCGCGCGAGCGCCGGCGTCAGGAGTGAGCCCAGGACGAATCCCACCGCCCACGGCAGCGTCCAGAGCCCGCCGTGCAGTGGCGAGAGTCCGAGCACGAGCTGGAGGTATTGCGGCAGAAACAGGAAGGCGCCGAACAGCAGCAGGATCGCCCCGCCGTACAGCACGAGCGACGCGCGGAATCTGGGGATTGCAAAGAGCCGCAGATCGATGAGCGGATCGGCGAGCTGTTTCTGGCGGCGCACGAACACCATTCCGATCGCGAGACCGGCCAGGACACTGAGGGCGGCCGCGACACTCACGCCGTCCTGAGCGATGAGCTTCAGCCCGTAAATGATCGACAGGACCGCGGCGCTCGCGAGCGCGGCGCTGAGCAGGTCCGGCTTGCCGGCGTTAGGGTCGCGGTACTCCGGTAGGAGGAACGGCCCCACCGCGAGCAGCAGGATCATGACCGGCACGCTGATCAAAAACACGGCGCCCCACCAGAAGTACTCCAGGATCGCGCCACCCAGTAACGGTCCGATCGCACCGCCGAGGGAGAAGGCGATGATCCAGATGCTGATGGCGGTGGTGCGCTCGCGCGCGTCGAGGAACATGTTGCGGATGAGCGAGAGGGTGGACGGCGCGATGGTCGCCCCGGCAACGCCCAACACGGCGCGGGAGACGATCAACATCGCGGCGCTGCGCGAGAATGCCGCGAGAATCGACGCCGCTCCGAACAGGACCGCGCCGATCAAGAGCAGTCGGCGCCGGCCGATGCGGTCGCCCAGCGTGCCCATCGTGATGAGCGAGCCGGCGAGCAGAAATCCGTAGATGTCGATGATCCACAGCAGCTGCACGCTGCTCGGCGCGAGCGCCTCGGTGAGGCGCGGCACGGCCAGGTGCAGGACCGTCAGGTCCATCGAGTACAGCAGGCATGGCAGCGCGATGACCGCCAATCCGATCCATTCGCGCTCGCCGGCCTTAGGCGTCGGTGCGGTGATCGTTTCTTCCATAGGCTCCTAATAAAGCGTCGAACGAGCCTATCGAGAATCGACCTCCACCTTCCTAGCTGGAGCGGCGACGACTCATGTGATGCTCTTCATCCATGCGCCACGTCTTGCCGGCGTCGTGCGAGGTCTCCCCGCGCCAGGTGAATGAATTCGGTGTGATGTCATTGAACGACCAGCGCAGCGAGTCGCCGTGGTCGTCGCGACCGCGCAGCACGATGCGATCTCCCTCCGCGCCACCTTCCATCCGGACGCCGGCGTTGAAGGACGGCGCCGCAAACATCAACGTCCATTTGTCGGTCTTGGGGTCCACCCACCGCACCCCGGTGACCATACTGCGCTCCGCGTTCGCGCCGGGCTGCGGATAACCCAGGAAGATGTCCTGCAACGCATGTCCGTCGAGGATCCATCCGAAGAGCACCTCGCCGCGCGAGTGCCGCACGCTGCCGTCCTCGGCGATGAACGAGTAGTCCGCATCCCACGTGCCCACGAAGCGTCCGAAGAGATCGCCGTGGTGTCCGAGCGAGGGATGCGGCCCCAGGGCCGGCAGCACGGCGATCATGTCGCGCCGCGGGTCGGCTGCCCCACTCCCCGTCCACGCAACCGCGATTGCTCCAATCGTGACGGCAATCATCCACTTCATGGTGTGTCCTCCTTTCGAAGACCTGAGCGCTCAGTAGTATTTGGCGTGTGGATGCCGGCCGCCGCTTGAAGGTTCTTGCGGGTGACGAGCACACTCGACGGGTGCTATTCGAGTCGCTCGGCATGCGTGTCGTCGACTTCCGCTGTCACGCCCACCGCGCCGCCGCCGATGGGCCCGAGGAGCCAAACCCGACGCACAGTATCGTGCTCGTGCGCCGAGGCGTGTTTCAGCGCACCGAGCGGCGCGAGCGCGTGCTAGCCGATCCCAACCACGTCATGCTGTTCAACGCGGCGGAGGTGTACCGCTACGCGCATCCCCTCCCCGGCGGCGACGCGTGCACGATTCTCACGGTGGACACGAATCGCGCGCTGGAGCTCGTTGGCCGCCATGCTCCGGCAGCCGCCGAGGATCCGGAGAGACCGTTCTGCCGCGGCTATGGTCTGAGCTCGCCGCGCGCGGTGTGGCTGCACTGGGAATTCTTGAATTTGGTTGCCCGTCGCGCCGACAGGCTCGCCTTGGAGGACGCGCTCGCCGAGCTGTCGCACGCCGCGATCGCGTGCGTGTACGCCGCGCCGGCGCCGATCCGGGACGTGTCCCGGGTGCGCCGGCGGAGGCGCGACGTGGTCGAGGCCGTGAAGCTCATGATCAGCGAGCGCCTCGAACGGCCCCCCAGCCTCGCGGAGCTGGCAGCGGCGCTCGACTACTCACCGTACCACTTGTCTCACACCTTCCACGCCGTGGCCGGTCTCAGCTTGCGTCGCTACGTGGTCCGGTTGCGGGCGCGAGTCGCCGCCGAGCGCCTGGCCGCGGGCGCGAGGCGCCTGACACCGCTGGCGCTGGACCTCGGCTACGCCGATCACAGCCACTTCACGAATTCGTTTCGGCGGGAATGGGGGGTGTCCCCCTCGGCGTTCCGTTCGCGTCACGCTTGGTATTCGTGCGCTGACACGCCAGCTGGTTAATGTTCCGGTCCATGGCCATGCCTGACGTCCTCCTCATCTCCTGCTACTCGCTCGGCCATCAACCCCTGGGCATCGCCTGGCCCAAAGCCTTCCTCGAGCGCGCCGGCTTCGCGCCCGATTCTCTCGACCTCGCCGTCGAGCCGTGGGACGACGCCAAGGTCCGCCGCGCCAAACTGGTCGCCATCGCGGTCCCGATGCACACGGCGCTGCGCCTCGGCGTCCGCACGGCCGAGCGGATTCGCCGCACCAACCCGCAGTGCCGCATCGTCTTTCACGGCCTCTACGCGCTGCTCAACGCCGAATACCTGCTCGCGGGAATCGCCGATGATGTCTTCGGCGGCGAATTTGAAGAATCGTTCGTGGAGCTCGTGGAGCAGCTCGAACGACGCACGACGTACGACGCACGACGCACGAATTCGACGTACGACGCACGACGCACGAATTCGACGTACGACGCACCACGCACTCGTCTCAAGTTTCCACTCCCAAGCCGTAAGTCGCTTCCGCCACTCACTCGCTACGTCAAGCTCCGGCGCAACGGAGCGGACATCGCGACGGGGTATGTCGAAGCAAGCCGCGGCTGCCTGCACCACTGTCTACACTGCCCCATTCCGCCCGTCTACAACGGACGATTCTTCGTCGTGCCGCAGGACGTCGTGCTCGGCGACATCCGCCGCCTCGTCGCCGCCGGCGCGGGACACATCACGTTCGGCGACCCCGACTTCCTCAACGGCCCGGGACATGCGCTCCGGCTGGTCCGCGCGCTGCACACCGAGTTCCCCGGCGTGACGTACGACTTCACGGCCAAGATCGAACACCTGCTCCGCCACCGCGCGCTGCTGCCTGGATTCGCCCGCACCGGCTGCGCGTTCGTCGTCTCCGCCGTCGAGTCGCTCAGCGACGTCGTGCTCGCCAATCTCGAGAAAGGCCACACCCGCGCCGACGCGCTCGCCGCATTCGACATCATGCGCGAGGCTGGCATAGCGCTGCGGCCTTCGTTCATGCCGTTCACCCCGTGGGCGACGCTCGACGATTACTTCGAGCTGCTGGACTTCGTGGACTCGGAAGACCTCGTGGATCAGGTGGACCCGGTGCAGCTCACGATCCGGCTGCTCGTCCCACCCGGCTCATCGCTGCTCACCCGGCCCGCGATCCAGCCGTTCCTCGGCGCGCTCGACCGCCCGGCGTTCACCTACCGCTGGACGCACCCCGACCCGCGCATGGACGCGCTCCACGCCGACGTCACCGCGCTCGTTGCCGCGGCGGCCGGCGAAGATCCCGCGGCGACGATCGCGCGCCTGCACTCGCTCGCCGCGCAGCGCGCCGGCCGGGCGTACATCGGCGGCGTGCGGCTGCCGCCGCCCGAGCGGCCCATCCCCGCCCGCCTCACCGAACCCTGGTTCTGCTGAGCGGAGCCCACCGAGAGCCAGTTGGGCTCTGTTATGTAAGGAGAGCGAACGGCGACTATTTCCGGAGATAGGCGTCCGTCTTCTGGAGCCAGTCTTCGCGCGGCGGATAGAACACGTCTACGTCGAGCGTATCCTCGAGCGCGTGGGCCTCGTGCGGCACGTTGCCCGGCAGATGGAGCACCTCTCCCGCGCGCACTTCGGGACGACGCAGCCCTTCTTCAAGTACACGTGCGCGAGCATCAACTGGTCGCCGGTGATCAGGCGCCGCGACAGCTTCTCGTGCAGCTCCTCGCGGGGCATATCGTCCCAGCGATACCACGTGGCCGCTCGCTTGGCACTCACCACAATTCTCCAGGACGGAGTCTAGCGACAACGCTACCGTCTATCCGATTCGGCGTCAAAACGGGACAGCTTGACGCAATCTGCCGCGAGTCACAGCGTGGCGCTCAATCGATAGACTGGTCGCACGGAGCGAGCGTTGAGCTGGTAGCGAGTTGCCGAGCCGGAGGTAACTTGGGAAGCTCTTCTCCCTGCGCTCCAGGAGGATCCGATGCCGCACATCCACCTCGGCGGCCCTGCCCGCACGATCGCGTGCCTGCTTGTCGTGACGTCGTGTACCCGCGCCGTCATCGCGGCCCAGAACAGCGCGATGTCGGAACAGCTTACGGCCGACACGCCCAAGCAGACCACTGCGGGGGCCACCTTCATCGCCCCTGCCGGCTGGACCTTCTCCGTGCGCGGACCTGCCACGATCCTCGCGCCGCCGGAAGGCGACTCGCACATCGCGCTCGTGGATGTCCGCGCCCCGACCGCCGACTCCGCTGTCGCGCTCGCGTGGGCCGCATACATGCCCGCGCACACCTGGCCACTCAGGGTTGTCACTCCCCAGCCCGACCAGGACGGCTGGTCTGATCGGCGCAACTATTCGTACCAGACCTCGCCCAACGAGAAACGCGGTGTTGCCATCCTCGCGCAGCGCGCTGGGGACGTCTGGACGGTCGTCGTCTACGACATGAGCGACGCCACGGGCGAGAAGCGTCTCGCAGCGGTCCAGGTCATTTTCGATCGCTTGTTACCCAAGGGATTCACGCGCGAGTCATTCGCCGGGAGGAAGGCCGCGACGCTCGACGGCGCCCGTCTCGCGAGACTCTCCGCGTTCACCGAGCAGGCGATGCGGGAGCTCGGCATCCCTGGCGTGGCCGTGGGCATCGTTCAGGACGGCAAGGTGGTCTTCGCCGACGGGTTCGGCGTTCGCGAGCTCGGCAAGCCGGAGAAGCCCGACGGCAACACGTTGTTCATGATCGCGTCGAATACCAAAGCGCTCACCACGCTGATGCTGGCCAAGCTCGTCGACGCGCACCGATTCGGGTGGGAGACACGCGTGACCTCACTGCTCCCCTCGTTCAAGCTCGGCGACAGCGCGATCACCCGGCAGGTGCTGGTGAAGCACCTCATCTGCGCGTGCACCGGACTGCCGCGGCAAGACCTCGAGTGGCTGTTCGAGTTCAAGGATGCCACTCCGGAGTCCGCGCTGCGGACGCTGGGGACGATGCACCCGACCAGCAAGTTCGGGGAGATGTTCCAGTACTCGAATCCGATGGCCGCAGCGGCCGGTTACACCGGTGGCCACGTGGCTTTTCCGAACCTCGAGCTGGGCGCGGCCTACGACACGGCGATGCGCGCGCTCGTCTTCGGGCCGCTGGGCATGACGTCCACGACGTTCAACTACGCCGGAGCGCTCGCGGGCAACCACGCGTCGCCGCATGCGCCTGACATCGAGAGTAAGACCAGCGTCGCCGCGATGGACATCAACTATTCGGTCATCCCCGTGCGCCCGGCCGGCGCCGCGTGGAGCAGTGTGCGTGACATGCTCAAGTACATCTCAATGGAGCTCGCCGAGGGAAGGTTGCCTGATGGCACGCAGTACATTCACCGCGAGCCGCTGCTGCAACGCCGCGCGCCGAACGTGCCGCTCGGGAAGGAGGCCACGTACGGCATGGGCCTCATGGTGGACACCAAATACGGGACGCCCGTCGTGCATCACGGCGGCGACCTGATCGGGTTCCACAGCGACATGATGTGGCTGCCGGAACAGCACGTGGGTGCCGTGGTGCTCACCAACGGGAACCCGGGCTGGGTCCTGCGCGACGTGTTCCAGCGCAAGCTCCTCGAAGTGCTCTTCGACGGCCGCGACGAGGCCGACGCCGACGTGGCGGCGCAGGCGAAGAGCTGGTACGCGCAGCTGGCCGCCGACCGCAGGCTCCTCACAGTCCCCGCAGACACCGCGGAGGCGGTGAAGCTCGCCGGGCACTTCCACAACGACGCCATGGGCGACATCGACGTCCGCCGTGAGGGCGGGCGAACCGTGTTCGACTTCGGCGAGTTCCGGAGCGAGGTCGCGACGCGGAAGAATCCGGACGGCTCGATCTCATTTCTCACGATCGCTCCCGGGATCAGTGGCTTCGAGTTCGTGGTGAGCGATGCTGGGAAACGGCTGACGATTCGAGACGCGCAACACGAGTATGTGTTCACGGGGGTTCTCACGCCCTGACCCGCTCTCAGCGTGTAGCACTCGTCGCCGTCTTGCTCTGCAACATCCTCCCCTCGGCCGCGCTGCCGCAGGCACGGCGCGCGCTGACCGCGGACGACTACGCCCGCGCCGAGCGCGCGCTCGGCCCCGCCACCAATCGGCTGGTGACCGGGTTTCCCGTTCGGCCGACGTGGCTGCCCGACGGACGAGCCTGGTACAGCGTCTCCACCAGAAGCGGGGTTGAATACGTCGTTGTGGATCCGCGGCGCCGGACACGGACCGCGGCATTCGATCAGGCGCGGCTCGCCGCGGCCCTGTCGACGGCCCTGGGGCAGCGGGTAACGGGTGATAGCCTGCCCCTGCTCTCCCTCGACCTCTCGGCGGACAGCCGACAACTGTCCTCCCTGGTGAGCGCGGATGCAGGATACAATGCGATCGTGAAATGCGACCTCACTGCCTATCGCTGCACGGCGGCCAAAAGCACGCGGCGCGACGCGCCACCCAATTCGATCCTGTCACCTGACAGCACGCGGGCCGTGTTCATTCGCAATAACAATCTCTGGATGACAGACCTGACGAGCGGGACGGAGACGGCGCTGACCACGGACGGCGTCGAGGATTTCGGGTACGGAACCAACAACGCCGGCTGGGTCAAGAGCGCCGCGCCGGTCGTCACCTGGTCGCCCGACTCGCGCAAGATCGCCACGTTCCAGCACGACGGGCGCGGCGTGAGCCGCATGTACCTCGTGCGCACGCAGGTCGGCGCGCCGGAGCTGGAAGCGTGGCGATACCCGCTGCCGGGAGACAGCGTGATCTTCCGGATTCAACGCGTGGTCATCGACCTCACCGGTCCGACGCCGCAGCTGGTGCGGCTCCAGATGCCACCCGATGCCCATCGCTCGATGGTGAGCGACCACGTCGCCTGTGGCGGCAGAATCTGCGACCTCCTCTGGTATCCCGATGGCTCGGGCGTAGCGTTCGTCTCGAGCTCGCGCGACCACAAGCAGGCGTGGGTGCGCGTGGCGGACACGCGCACCGGCACTGTGCGCACGCTGCTCGAGGAGCGCGCGGCGACGCAGGTGGGCGAGGTCGGCATCGCGCAGAACTGGCGCGTGCTGCCCCACTCGAACGAGCTGATCTGGTGGTCGGAGCGCGACGGCTGGGTTCACCTCTACTTGTACGATCTCACCACCGGGCGACTCAAAACCCGAGTCACAAGCAGTGATGGCAACGTCGAGTCCGTCGTGTACGTCGACGAGCGGGCGCGGACGATCTATTTCAGCGGACAGGGAATGGAAAAGGGCCGCGACCCCTATTACCGCTTCCTCTATCGCATCGGCTTCGACGGGCGCGGGCAGACGCTGCTCACGCCCGAAGATGCCGATCACCAGGTGTCGATGGCGCCGGACGGCGCGTCGTTCATCGATTCATACTCGACGCCGGTCACGCCGCCCGTGACCGTGTTACGCGACCGGAACGGCCGCGTACTGGTCCCGCTCGAGCGCACCGACATCTCGCGTCTCGTCGCCGCCGGCTGGCATCCGCCGACTCAGGTCACGCTGAAGGCGCGGGACGGCACGACGGACCTCTACGGGCTGATGTTCACGCCGTCACGGCTCGACTCGACCGCCAAGTACCCGCTCGTGGATTACATCTATCCCATGCCGAGTGGGAGCGTGGGGTCGCGCAGCTTCGTGCCCGCACGCAGTGATCATCAGGCGCTCGCGGAGCTGGGATTCGTGGTCGTCGCGATCGACGGCATGGGAACGCGGGGGGGCCGGTCGAAGACGTTCCGCGACGCGGCGTACGGTAAGATGGAAGAGAACACGCTGCCCGATCAGGTCGCGGCGATCCAGCAGCTCGCCGCGCGGTATCCGTGGATCGATGGCGAACGCATCGGGATCTGGGGGCACTCGGGCGGCGGGTTCGCCACGGCGGCCGCGATGTTCAACTATCCGGACGTGTTCAAGGTCGGCATCTCGGAGTCCGGCAACCACGACAACCGGAACTACGAGGACGACTGGGGCGAACGATACCAGGGACTCCTGGTCAAGAACGGCGAGAGCGACAACTACGCCGCGGACGCCAATCAGATGCACGCCGCGAATCTCCGCGGCAAGCTGCTGCTCGCGCACGGCGGGATGGACGACAATGTCCCGCCCTACAACACCTATCTCGTGGTCGATGCGTTGATCAAGGCGAACAAGGATTTCGATCTGCTGATTCTGCCCAACGCGCGTCACGGCTACGGGCGCGATGGGACCTACATGATGCGGCGGCGCTGGGACTACTTCGTGCGCAACCTGCTCGGCGCGGAGCCACCGCGGGAGTACGAGATCGGCAAGCAGAACCCGCCGACGCCCTGAGTCAGCGATCCTCGACGAACGCCTTCAA
>WNGI01003869.1_pt1 | contig 26498 bp, 23 predicted proteins | sample 5400621 | NCBI WGS metagenome assembly WNGI01 (sample SAMN13153374, study PRJNA577476) | soil metagenome | isolation source: 20 cm soil or saprolite under Garry oak tree replicate 1 | place: USA:California | collected 2016-06-15 | reverse complement strand
AAGCTCCGGCACGAGGTCGAGGTGATGCTGAGCATTCGCCGGCGGCCGGACGGTCGGACGGTCCCACCGGCCGACGCGTGGCAGCCTCCCGTTCTCACGACCGTGGCCACGACGGGGCAGGGGATGGTCGAGCTCGCCTCCGCGTTGGAACGCCACGCGGAGTACCTGCGCGCGAGCGGGATGCTCGAGATGCGGCGCCGGGACCGCCTGGGGCCCCGGGTGCGGGCGGTGGTGGAGCGCGCGGTGCAGCACTGGGTCTGGGACGCCACCCGCGCGGACGAGGTCGTGGCCGAGCGCTTGGACGATGTGGCAGCCGGGCGGCAGAGCCCCTACGACGTGGCGGCCGAAATCTTGCGGTCGCTGCCGCCAGGGGACAAGGGGAAGCGCGGAGCGCACCGATGAGCGAGAAGCGGCCGATCTATACGCCCGACGACCTCGCGGGGTTCGACGTCGCGCGCCAGCTGGGACGCCCGGGCGAGTACCCGTTCACGCGGGGCATCCATCCGACGATGTACCGCGGGCGGGTGTGGACGATGCGCCAGTTCTCCGGCTTCGCCACCGCCGAAGACACGAACCGTCGCTACAAGTTCCTCCTCGCCCGGGGGCAGACGGGCCTCTCCGTGGCGTTCGACTTCCCCACGCTCATGGGTTACGACTCCGACCACCCGCGGGCGGAGGGCGAAGTCGGCAAGTGCGGCGTCGCGATTTCGTCGCTCGCCGACATGGAGGATCTGTTTCGCGGCATCCCGCTCGATCAGGTCTCGACCTCCATGACCATCAACGGTCCGGCGGCGATGCTGTTCTGCTTCTACGTCGCCGCGGCCGAGCGCCAGGGCGTGGCCAGCCCCAAGCTCCAGGGCACGGTGCAGAACGACATGCTCAAGGAGTACATGGCGCAGCACGCCTGGGTGTACCCGGTCGAGCCGGCGCTGAAGATCATCGTGGACATGTTCGCGTGGTGCGCCGAGCATGCGCCGCTCTGGAATACCATCTCGATCTCGGGCTACCACATTCGCGAAGCCGGAGCGACCGCGGCGCAGGAGCTTGCCTTCACGCTGGCGAACGGCTTCACGTACGTGGAGCGTGGCATGGCGCGCGGGCTCGACGTGGACGCGTTTGCGCCCCGGCTGTCCTTCTTCTGGGACATCCACAACGACCTCTTCGAGGAGGTTGCCAAGCTCCGCGCGGCGCGCCGGGTGTGGGCGCGGCACATGCGCGAGCGCTACGGCGCGCGCAACCCGCGCTCCTGGATGATGCGCTTCCACAGCCAGACGGCGGGCGTGACCCTGACGGCGCAGCAGCCCCAGAACAACATCGTGCGGGTGGCCTACCAGGCGCTCGCGGCCGTGTTGGGCGGCACGCAGTCGCTGCACACGAACTCGCTCGACGAGACGCTGGCGCTCCCCACGGAGCAGGCCGTGCAGTTGGCGCTGCGCACGCAGCAGATCATCGCGCACGAGACCGGCGTAGCCGACGTGACCGACCCGCTCGGCGGCTCGTATTACGTGGAGGCGCTCACCGACCACCTCGAGCGCGAGGCCGAAGCGCTGTTCGCGGAAATCCAGTCGATCGGCGGCGTGGTGCGCGGCATCGAGAGCGGCTGGTTCCAGCGGCAGATCGCGAGCTCGGCGGACCGGTTCCAGCGCGAGGTCGAGGCCGGCGAGCGGCTCATCGTGGGGGTCAACGCCTTTGAGAGCGAAGACGACCATCCCGTCGAAGTACTGAAGATCTCGAACGACGCGGAGGAGTCGCAGCGGCGGCGGCTGGCGCGCCTGCGCGCCGAGCGCGACCAGGCGCTCGTGACCGCGCGCCTGGGCGCGCTACGCCAGGCGGCCGAGGGCGATCACAACGTGATCGGTCCTATGCTCGACTGCGCCCGGGCCTACTGCACGCTCTACGAGATCCGGCACGCACTCGAAGCCGTGTATGGCGCCTATCGCGAGCCGGTTTTCTTTTGAGCGTGACTCTCGTCCCCGGTCTGCCGACGCGGGGCTCGGTGCACGAGACGATCGAGCGCCTCGCCCACGCGGCGCCCGGATCGCGTCTCGTCGTCTCCTGCTACCTGAAGCTCGAGCCGCGCGACAAGACCCGCGGCAAGTACCTCATCAAGATGAAGAACCGCGTGCGCGATGCGCTCGCGGCGCTCGACCGCCAGGGGCTCGCTCGCGCCCACCACGAGACCGCCGCGGCCGATCTCACGCGGGTACAGCGCTTCTTCGACGAGCCCGCCCGGCTGCCGCCTGCGCGTGGTATCGCGATCTTCGCCTGCACACCCCTCGACCTGTTCGAAACGATTCCTCTGCCGCACGTGCATCGCTCCCGCGTGGCCGTGCGCCCGATCCCGCTGGTCCGCGAGCTCGTGGCGCTCGAGGAAGAGTTCGGGACCATCTTGGCGGTCGCGTGCGACCGTACCGGCGCGCGCTTCTTCGAAGTGACGGCGTACGACGTGCAGGAGCTCACCAGTCTCGTGATTCCGGCCAGCCGCACGGCGAAGTTCCACGGGTCGAACCAGGTGATGGGCCGGCCGGGGCGTCAGGGTGGAAGCGCCGGAGAGCACAACTACCATCAGCGCATCCGCGAGGAAAAACACCGGCTGTACGCGGCCGTGGCCGACCGGGTGTTTCAGATTCACGTGCAGCGCCCGCTCGCGGGACTCGTGGTGGCCGGGATCGGAGTGGACGCGGCGGCGCTGCTGCCCCACCTCCACACCTACCTCCACGATCTGGTGCTCGGCGTCGCGAAACTCAATCCGAAGAGCGTCACGGCGGCCCAGGTCCGTGAAGCCGCGCTCAGCCTGCGCGACGAGCGGGAGCGCGTCTGGGAGCGCACCCACGCCGAAGCGGTGCGCGAGGGCGTGTCCACGGGCTGGGCGCTGAACGGCGTCGCCCCCACCCTCAAGGCCCTCGAGCGCGGGCAAGTGCGCACGCTCGTCGTCGACGGCCTCGCCGAGGACCACGCGATTGACGACGCGATCGAAGACGCGCTCACGCAACGCGCGCAGGTGGACGTGCTGTACGACGAGCGGGCGCGCCGCGCCGTGAACGGCCTGGCGGCGTTGTTGCGCTTCCGCCGTTGATGCCAAACACTCCCGCCCGCACTCGCTCCCGGGGGCTCAAGCGCCCGATTCGGGTGCTCGTGGCGAAGCCCGGGCTCGACGGCCACGACCGCGGCGCCAAGATCGTCGCCGCCGCGCTGCGCGACGCCGGAATGGAAGTGATCTACACCGGCCTGCACCAGACGCCCGAGCAAATCGCCCAGGCGGCGATCCAGGAAGACGCGGACGTCGTCGGCTTGTCGATTCTCTCCGGGGCGCACATGACGCTGTTCCCGCGGGTGAAGAAGCTGCTCGCTCAGGCCGGGCGGGACGAGATCCTGGTCACGGGCGGCGGCATCATCCCCCCCGACGACATGTCCGCACTCGAGCGTCAGGGCATCGGCAAGCTCTTCGGCCCCGGGACGCCGACCGCCGAGCTCGTGAAGTACCTCGAGGAGTGGGCGGCTGACCATGTCTCCGCGTAGCTCCCGGCACCCGGCCGCCGCTCCCCCCCCCGTCGCCGCCCCGACGTCGTCTCGCCTCGCGACCCTCACGGCCGAGTACCGGGCGCTGCAGACCCGGCTGGAGCAGGGGGGCGGGCCCGAGAAGCTCCGGCGACAGCACGAGCAGGGGAAGCTCACGGCGCGCGAGCGCGTGGCCGCGTTGCTCGATGCCGACGGCCCGTGGCTCGAAGTCGGCCTGCTCGTCGCGTACGACCAGTACGACGGCCAGGCGCCGGCCGCGGGCGTCGTGACCGGCGCCGGCGCCATCGGCGGCCGCCCGGTGGTGGTCGTGGCCAATGATGCGACCGTGAAAGCGGGCTCGTGGTGGCCCGAAACGATCAAGAAGATCCTGCGCGCGCAGGAGATCGCGATGCGCCAGCGGATCCCCATCATCTACCTCGTGGACTCGGCCGGTGTGAACCTCCCCTATCAGGGCGGGGTCTTCCCGGGGCAGTACGGCGCGGCGCGGATCTTCTTCTACAACTCGATCATGCGACGCTATCTCCGCGTGCCGCAGATCTCCGCCGTGATGGGCCCCTGCATCGCTGGTGGTGCGTACCTGCCGGCGCTGTCCGACGTCATCTTCATGGTCGAAGGCACGTCGTTCATGGGGCTCGGGGGCCCGAACCTGGTGAAGGGCGCCACGGGTCAGACGGTGGACGCGGAGACCCTGGGCGGGGCGCGCACGCACACGAGCGTGAGCAGCGTGGCCCATTACCGCGCCGCGAACGACGCGGAGTGCCTCGAGCGGATCCGCGAGTACGTCACGCGGTTGCCCTGGAGCGCGCGGGCCGCTCCTGCGGCCACGCCGCCGAAGCGAGATCCGGCGGACCTCTACCACCTCCTTCCCGCCGACCACCGTATGAGCTACGACATGCGTGCCGTACTCGACTGCGTGCTCGACGCGGGTCGGCTGGTCGAGTTCCAACCGGACATCGGGCCTGAGATGATCTGCGGTCATAGCGCCATCGCCGGCCGGCCGGTGGCGCTCATCGCCAACTACCGCGGGGTGATCAAAGGCCGGCACGGCGAGCCGCCCAAGATCGGCGGCATCATCTACACTGAGAGCGCCGAGAAGGCGGCGTACTTCATCGAGAATGCCGACCGTGAGCGGTTGCCGCTCCTGTTCGTCCAGGACGTGTCGGGATTCATGGTCGGGACCGACGCCGAGCACTCTGGGATAATCCGCGCCGGGGCTCGCTTCGTAGAAGCCATGGCCACCGCGACCGTGCCCAAGCTCGTCCTCACCCTCAACCACGCCTCCGGCGCCGGCTACTACGCGATGGCCGGCCAGGGGTTCGACCCCGATTTCATCCTGTCGTGGCCGACGGGACGGATGGGTGTGATGGAGGGGGAATCGGCCGTGCAGGCGGTGTACGGCGATTCGGCCGGCAGCCCGGAGGTGGCGGCGGCCGTCGGCGCGATGCGCGCCGATTACGAGCGCGAGCTGGACGCGAAGTTCGCGGCCGCGCGCGGGTTCGTGGACGCGCTCATCGTCCCCGAGGAGACTCGCGCCGTCCTCGCGTTCCTGGTGGACGTGACCACGCAATTCGCCGGACCTCACCTCGGAGCCTTCGTCCTGCCCGGCGGCGCATGACGCGCCTGTCGTTCGGAGTCCTGTTGGCGGCGGTAAGCGTGGGCTGCGCCGGCGCCGCTGCTCGAGCGACGGCGCCCCCCGCGGCACCGACGCCTCGGCAGCCGCTCTGGCCGAGCGAGGCGGCCCCGTCGGACACCACCCCACGGCACCCCGCCGAGCCGGTCGTGCCACCCCTCTACGCCTACGCCGCGGGCCTCATGCCGCTTTCCTCAGCCGGGGTGGACGCCTTCCGCGCCCGGCACCCGACCTACGACGGGCGCGGTGTGGTGATCGGCATCCTGGACTCAGGTGTCGACCCCGGCGTGGCCGGGCTCATGGTGACGAGCACCGGGGGCCCGAAGCTCCTCGACCTGCGGGACTTCTCCGGCGAGGGGCTGGTGGTCCTCACGCCCGTCACTCCATCGCCCGACGGCACCGTGAGCGTGGGGGGACGCGCGCTGGCCGGCGCCGGTCGCATCGCCCGCATCACGGGAGCGACTCCCTGGTACGCGGGGGAGCTGCGCGAACTGCCGCTCGGCCGCCGCCCCGCGGGAGATCTGAACGGTAACGGCTCCAACACCGACGTCTTTCCGGTTGTCGTCGTGAAAGCGACCGACGGCTGGGTCGCTTTTCTGGACACGAACCTGAACGGCACGTTCGACGACGAGACACCGCTGCACGACTATCGCCAGGGGCGCGAGACGATCGCCCTGGGCTCTGCCCCGCTGACCCTGGCGGCGAACCTGAGTGATAAGAATGGCGTGCCCTCGCTTGACTTCGTCTTCGATAATTCGAGCCACGGCACGCACGTGGCAGGGATCGCCGCCGGCCACAACCTCTTCAACATCGCGGGTTTCGATGGTGTGGCGCCGGGCGCGCAGCTGCTCGGTCTCAAGATCTCGAACAACGCGCGCGGCGGCATCGCCGTGAGCGGCAGCATCGAGCGCGCCATGGCGTACGCCGCCCGCTATGCGGAGGAGCGGGGCCTGCGGCTCGTGCTCAACCTCAGCTTCGGCGTCGGCAACGAAATCGAGGGACGCGCGCAGATCGACTCGATGGTGGACGCCTTCCTCATCGCGCACCCGGCGCTGGTGTTCGCCGTCAGCGCGGGGAACGACGGCCCGGGCCTCTCGACCCTGGGGTTCCCCGCGTCGGCCGATCTCGCGCTCGCCGCCGGCGCGGCGTTTCCGGGAGCGTTCGCCGAGTCCCCACGCCCCGACGCCCCGCGCCCGCGTGACGTCGTGGGCTGGTGGAGCGCCCGCGGCGGCGAGCTCGCCAAGCCGGATCTCCGACCGGGGGGGTGAGGTAAGGGGCGGCACCAGCATGGCGGCGCCTTATGCCGTCGGCCTTGCCGCCTGCCTCATCTCGGCCCTGGCGCAGGAGGGCCGCAGCGTCAGCGCGGCGGAGATCGGTCAGGCGCTTCGAGTTTCGGCGCTGCCGCTGGCAGGCGCCGGCGTCCTGGACGAAGGAGTGGGCGAGCCCCGCCTCGAGGCCGCCTACCGGTGGCTCCAGGCGGGCCATCAGGGGTCACAGTACGTCGTGCGGACGAGCGACGGTGCGCCCGCCGCGTTCCGGCGCGACGGATTCGGGGCGCCTGGAGACACGGAGCAGGTGTTTCTGGTGCGGCACGTGGCGGGTCTGCGGGCGGCGCAGTTCGTGCTCCGCAGCAACGCGCCGTGGGTTGCCGTTCCCGCGACTATGAGCGCGGCGCCGGTGGAGACCGCGATTCCGGTGCGCTATGCGCCGGGGGCCCTCACGACGCCGGGTGCGTACACCGCGGCCGTGACCGGCTGGAACCCGAGCGACATGCTCGCCGGCCCTCTCTTCACGCTGCTGTCGACGGTCGTCGTGCCTTTCGACCTTTCGATCCGACCGCTCGCCGATCCGAGTCGTGTGGTCGGCCCCGCACGCGTGCAGCGCTATTTCCTGCGAGTCACGCGCCCCGGAGGGACCCTCGAGGCGACGGTGCGGCTGGCGGACTCCGTAGATCAGGAAGCCAGGGTCCGTCTGTACGAGCCGAGCGGGCAGCCGTTCCGCGACTCGGACGAGCAGCTGCTCGGGCGCGGCGGTCGCGGCACTGCCCGGCTCGTGGTGCGGGGCGACGATCTCATACCGGGCGTGTACGAGCTCGATGTGGCCGCGCCACCGTTCTCCGAAACGAGCGTGGGCGTGCACGCGAGCCTGGCGGCGGTCGCGCTCGAACACAGCGGTGACGCGCTCGAGGCCACGAACCTCGGGACCGCCAGCGTCACGGCGCGGGTGACCACGACGCTGCTTGGCGCCGTGCGCGACTACGAGGTCGCAGGCCGAGGCGCGGTGGCGGAGTCGCTCGCCGTGCGCGTTCCCGAGTGGGCCTCGAGCGCACTCGTGGATGTCGCCTTGCCGCGGAGCGAATGGACCGAGTTCACCGGCTTCGGCGTGACCGAGTTCGACTCGACGGGCCAACAGGTGGGTCGCGGGCCGCTCAACTACGCCACGGGGCGTCAGCGGCTCGGCGTGACGGCATCGCGGGGGCGGCCGCTCGTGATCGAGCTGTACCCCGCCTTCGCGCGTTCCGGCGGGGTGCGGCCCTGGCATGCCACCGTGCGGCTGCGGTTTCTGCTCGAGCGCGAGCAAGCGCTGGGCGGCCCGGTGCGACTCGCGATCGTCGCAGGCGGCCGGGCCGTTTTGGCGCCGGCCCCCGCACCTACGGTCCCACTGCCGCCCGCGTTCCTGCCTCTCGTCGAGACGCGCCTGCATCCAGAGAACCAGTCCGGGCCGGACGCGGTGCGGCGCTGATGGCACGCGCTCCCCAAACCGTTCGCGTCGCGGCCGGTCAGGGCTTCTGGGGCGACTGGCTCGAAGCCCCGTATCGGCAGGTGACGGGCGGACCGATCGATTACCTGATGATGGACTACCTCGCCGAAGTCACGATGTCCATCCTCCAAAAGCAGAAGTCGCGCGACCCCAACCTCGGGTACGCGAAAGACTTCGTCCCGTCGCTGGAGCGGATCCTCCCGCTGCTCGTGGAGCGCGGCGTCAAGGTCACGGCGAACGCCGGGGGCGTGAACCCGCGCGGCTGCGCCGAGGCGGTGGCGGACGCGGCCAGGCGGCTCGGCCTCGCGGGCAAAGTGCGCCTCGGCGTGGTGACCGGTGACGACCTGCTCGGTCGGCTGGACGAGCTGATCGCCGCAGGGCAGGACCTCAGGAATCTCGACACCGGGCGCCCCCTGAGCGATGTTCGGCCCCGCGTGCTCTCCGCCAATGCCTATCTGGGCGCCGGGCCCGTGGTCGAGGCGCTGCGGCGTGGTGCGGACGTCGTGATCACCGGGCGGGTCACCGACACCGGCCTGACGCTCGCCCCCTTGATGCACGCCTTTCAGTGGCGGTCGGACGCCTGGGACCTGCTCGCCGCGGGCACCGTGGCGGGACACACGATCGAATGCGGCGCCCAGGCGAGCGGAGGAAACTGCCTCGTCGACTGGGACCGTATTCCCGACCTCGCGAACGTCGGCTACCCGATCGTCGAGGCGCACTCCGACGGCAGCTTCGATATCACCAAGCATCCGGGGTCGGGCGGACGGGTCACCGTCGCCGGCGTGACGGAGCAGCTGGTGTACGAGATGGGAGATCCGACGGCGTACATCACGCCCGACTGCGTGGCGGATTTCACGACCATTCAGCTCATGCAGGCGGGCAAGGACAGGGTCCGCGTGTCGGGGGTTCGGGGCAGGCCCGCCACCGATAAATTGAAGGTGTCCGTCGCCTACTTCTACGGGTACAAGGCCGTCGGCACGCTCGTATATGCGTGGCCCGACGCGTACCGGAAGGCACAGGCGGCCGACCGGATTCTGCGGCAGCGGCTCCGGCAGCTGGGGCTCGACTTTGAGGCGATCCAAACCGAGTTCGTCGGTGTGGATGCCACGCACGGCCCGCTGGCGCGCCGCGCGGCGGACGTCGGGGGCGTTCCCGAGGTGCAGCTGCGGATCGGGGTGCGTGCCGCCGAGCGCGCGCCGGTCGAGCGCTTCACGCGCGAGATCGCACCCCTGATTCTGAACGGGCCGCCGAGCGTCACCGGATTTGCCGGCGGACGTCCCAAGCCCGAGGAGATCGTGGCCTATTGGCCGGCGCTCATCGACAAGCGGGCGGTGCAGCCGTGCGTGGAGATGCTGGAGGTATGAGAAAGCGGAAGGCGGCGGTCAAGAAACTCGTGCCGCTGCTGCACCTGGCGCACGCGCGGTCAGGGGACAAGGGCGATACCGCGAACGTGGGCCTCATTGCACTCAAGCCAGAGTACTATCCTATTCTCGTGAAACAGGTGACGGTGGCGAAGGTGGCGCGGCACTTCAAGGGCATGATCACCGGGAACGTCGAGCGCTACGAGCTCCCCAATCTCCACGCGCTCAACTTCCTGTTGCATGGCGCGCTCGACGGCGGCGGCACTATCTCGCTCAAGACGGACGCACAGGGCAAGGTGCTCTCCACGGCGCTGCTGCGGATGGAGATCGAGGTGCCGGGGTGACCGGCGCTGCACGGGTGCTGGTGGAGGTCGGTGACGGCATTCTCACGGCCACGCTGAACCGGCCTGAGAAGCGGAACGCGATCGACGCAGCCATGATCGAGGCTCTGCTCGAGGCGCTGGAGCGCGCCGACCTCGACGCCGGCGTGCGGGTCGTGGCGCTCCGGGGAGCGGGGGTCGATTTCTGTGCGGGCATGGATTTGGGCGAGCTGCTCGCTTCGGCGGACCGACCGGTGGAGGAGAACCGGACGGCCGCGTTGCGCTTCGGCGACATCTTCCTGCGCATGCGCGGCATTCCCAAGCCCGTCGTCGCTCTGGTGCGGGGCCGCGCGCTCGCCGGCGGGTGCGGCCTCGCCACCGGATGCGACCTCGTAATCGCCGCGCAGTCGGCGCGCTTCGGCTACCCGGAAGTGCAGCGCGGTTTCGTGCCCGCTCTGGTGATGACCCTGTTGCGGCGGGCCGTCGGCGCGAAGCTGGCGTTCGATCTCGCCGCGACCGGCCGCGTCCTCACGGCCAGCGAGGCCGCCGCGGTGGGGCTGGTGTCGCGGGTCTACGAGGACGCGGACTTCGAGGAGCAGGCCGCCGACGTGCTGCGCGCGCTGGCCGCAACCAGCGCCACCGCCCTCGCGCTCACCAAGCAGCAATTCTACCAGCTCGACGGACTGCCGTTCGAGGAGGGCCTGCGGCTGGGAGCGGACGTGAACGCGGTGAGTCGCACCACGCCCGACTTCCGGGCGACGCTCGAGGCGTTCCTCGCGAAGTGACGCGCTTCTTCGCGCACAAGGCCTGGCTGGGCGCCGTCGCGCTCGCGGTCGGGATCGCTGGCATGGCGCTCGCGCGACGCTGGGTCGTCTGGATCGCCGTTGCTCTTCTGGCCGTCGCGTTCCTGCTTCGCTTCGGTGAGCGGACGCCTCGCGCCCCCTAGCGCGCCATACCGAACTCCCCCGACGCACACTAGCATTCCTGGCGATGACGGCAACGACGGTCGGGTCTCCCCTGCGCGAACGCGGCGCCGTGCTGCTCGTGTCGTGTTACGAGCTGGGCCATCAGCCGCTCGGCCTGGCGTGGCCCCGGGCGTTCCTGGAGCGGGCGGGGTTCGCGCCCACCACCGTCGACCTCGCAGTCGAGCCGCTGGACGACGCCACGGTGCGACGCGCGCGCTTCGCCGGCGTGGCCGTACCGATGCACACGGCCTTGCGCCTCGGGGTGCGCGCGGCGGAGCGCATCCGGCGGATCAACCCCGGATGCGTCGTCTGCTTCTACGGCCTCTACGCGCTGCTCAACGCCGACTACCTCCTGGCCGGCGTGGCGGACGCGGTGATCGGCGGCGAGCTCGAGGGCCCGCTCGTGGCGCTGGTCGAGCAGCTGGAACGGGGGGGAAAGGCCGCCACCGCGCTCACCCCGAGCCTCGGCAAGCTCATGTACCCCGTCCCCGAGCGGGCCGGACTGCTCGACCTGCATCGCTACGTCCACTTCACACGAGACGGCGCGGTGACGCCGGCGGGATACGTCGAGGCGAGTCGCGGCTGCCTCCATCACTGCCTCCATTGTCCCATCCCGCCCGTGTACGGAGGGCGCTTCTTCGCCGTGCCGCGGGACGTCGTGCTCCGGGACATCCGGCAGCTCGTCGCGCGCGGCGCCGGGCACATCACGTTCGGCGACCCGGACTTCCTGAACGGCCCCGGACACGCGCTCAAGCTCGCGCGGGCGCTGCATGCCGAGTTCCCCTGGGTCAGCTTCGACTTCACCGCCAAGATCGAGCACATCCTGCGACACCGCGCGTTGTTCCCCGAATTGGCCGCGCTCGGGTGCGCGTTCGTCGTTTCCGCGGTGGAGTCGTTGAGCGACCTCGTGCTCGCGAACCTGGAGAAGGGTCACACGCGGGCCGACGTCCCGCGGGCCCTCGACGTGGTGCGGCAGGCAGGCATCTCGCTGCGGCCGTCGTTCGTCGCCTTCACGCCCTGGACCACGCAGCAGGACTATCTCGACCTGCTCGACTTCGTGGAGGCGCACGCCCTCATCGACGCCGTCGATCCGGTGCAGTACGCCATCCGCCTGCTCGTCCCGCCCGGCTCGGCTCTCCTCACGCGTCCCGCGATCCGACCACACCTCGGGGCCCTGGACGCGGCGGCATTCACGTACCGGTGGACCCACCCCGATCCGCGCATGGACCGGCTCCAGGCCGCGGTCGCGGGCCTGGTCGAAGCCGCGGCGCGCGCCGCAGAGGACCCCCGTCACACGTTCGCGCGCGTGCGCGAGGCGGCGCTCGCCGCCGGTGGAGCGGCGGGGCCGGCGGGGCGAGTCGTCCCTGCGCCCGCGCACCCGCCGTCCCGCTCGCCGCGATTGACCGAGCCATGGTTCTGCTGAGCGGAGCCTACCGAGAGCCAGTTGGACTCTGTGGATTCGGACGCAGGACGGTGGGTCTAGCCCCGTCGCCGCGACGCGCGTGCGCGTCCTGATCGTCGAAGACGATCCCGAGCTGGCCGGCCTGCTGCGGGACACGCTGCGCACGCACCGCATCGACCCGACCGTCGCGGCGACGTTCGCGGACGGGCGGGACCGGGCCGCCGCCGCGGCATTCGATGTCGTGATTCTCGACGTTCGCCTCCCGGGAGGCACGGGGTTCGAGCTGTGCGCCGAGCTGCGCCGCGGTGGTGTGACGACGCCGGTGCTCATGCTCACGGCGCTCGATGCGGTGGACGATCGCGTGCGCGGCCTCGAAGCGGGGGCGGACGACTACCTCACCAAGCCGTTCGCCGCGCGTGAGCTGCTGGCACGGCTCAAAGCGCTGGCCCGGCGCCGCCCGTCGCTTGCGCCCGCCCGCCACCGCATCGCCGATCTCGAGGTGGACCTCGCCAGTCGCGAGGTGCGGCGCGGCGGCCGGCCCCTGGCCCTCACCGCGAAGGAGTTCGCCCTGCTGGAGCTCTTCGTACTGCACCAGGGACAGGTGCTCGATCGCGCCACGATCACCGCCCATGTCTGGGACGACAATCACGATCCCTTCGCCAATCTGCTCGAGGTGCTGATCCGCCGGCTCCGGGCCAAGGTGGACGACGGCTTCGAGCCCAAACTGATCACCACGCACCGCGGGGCCGGCTACCGCTTCGGAGCGGGGTGAGGCGACTTCCCCCCCTCGCGCGGCTGCGGCTGCGGCTCACGGCCTGGTACGCCGCCACCTTCCTGTCCATTCTCGGGCTGCTCGGCGCCGGGGTGTTTCTCACCGCCCGTCGGCAGATGTCGCGCGAGCTCGACGCGTCAGTGCGCGCGACGACGCAGGAGCTGATCAAGGCCGCCCACATTCGCGAGCTGGAGCAGGCGCACCCACGCCGCGTGGTCGCCGACGCGCTGGACGAGCTGCGCGTCCCCGACCGCGCGCTGTTTCTCTTCGATACCACGGGAGTCCCCATCAAACCGGCAGCCGCCGCTCCCTGGATCGTGGACGCGGCCCGCGAGGCCGGGCGCACGGGGCGGGCCGACCGCGACCTCGAGACGACCCCCGACGACCGGATCGTGCGGCTGCATGCCGAGCGGTTCACCGGCTCGAGCGGCAGGGCATACGTGGCGGCCGTCGTGGCCAGCCGCCTGGATGGAGCAGATGCGGCGCTTCATGGCCGACGCGGCGCACGAGCTCCGCACCCCGGTGACGCTGCTACGCACGCGGGCGGAGCTCGCCGCGGGACAGGACCGTGAGCCCGGCCGTGACTCGGCCACCTTGCGGGCCATCGAGCGCGAAGCGGCCCGTTTGGGGGAGATCGTGGGGGAGTTGTTGACGCTCGCGCGCGCCGACGCCGGCGAGCGGCCCGTCGCCCGGGACCCGATCTATCTCGACGACGCAGCGGCCAACGCCCTCGACGCCGCACGCTCCCTCGCGGAGCAGAAGCAGGTGCGCATTGACGTAGGCCGCTTCGAGGAGGCCCGGATCGCAGGCGATGTCACACTGGTCCATCAGCTGCTGCTCATCGTGCTCGACAATGCGATCAAGTTCACGCCGGCGGGCGGTCGCGTCAGCCTCGACGTGTCGGTCGAGGACGGCCGCGGGGCGGTCGCCGTCCAGGATTCAGGCATCGGCATTCCAGCGCCCGAGCTCCCGCACGTGTTCGAGCGGTTCTACCGGGGCGACGCGGCCGCCCGGCGCGCCGACGGAGCGGGCCTCGGCCTCGCCATCGCGCGCTGGATCACCGACGTCCACGGCGCCGGGATCGAGATCGCTTCCGCGCCGGACGCCGGTACGCGCGTCACGATCACGTTTCCACTGGTGCCCTGACGCGGTAGCCTTCGCCCCGAATCGCGACGAGCAGCGTGGGCACCGCAAACAGCGTGATCGGCGTGGAGAGCGCCAGCCCGCCGATCACCGCGAGCGCGAGGGGTCGTTGCAGCTCGCTCCCCGCGCCCAATCCCAGGGCCAGCGGCAGCAGCCCGAACAGCGTGCACAGCGTCGTCATGAGGATCGGGCGCAGCCGCACCCTCGCCGCCTCTCGGATCGCGGCCTCGAGCGGCACGCCGCCCTCCCGCATGCGCAGCCGCGTGAAATCGAGCAGGATGATCCCGTTTTTCACGATGAGACCGACGAGCAGGATCAGGCCCATGAGCGACGAGACGTTGAGCGCCGTACCGGTCGCGACGAGGAGCCCGAGCGCGCCGACGAAAGACAGCGGCGCCACGACCAGCACCACCAGCGGCTCCACGAACGACTCGAACTGCACCACCATCACGGCACAGACGCTCACGGCCGCGAGCCCGAGCACGAGCAGCAGCGCCCGGAACGCCTCCTGCTGGCTGGCGTACTGACCGCCCAGGGCCAGCCGCACGCCCGCGGGCGGCGCGTGCGTAGCCAGGACGCGCTGTACGTCCGCCATCACCGGGCCGAGCGAGCGCCCGCTCAGGTCCGCCGTCATGGCGACCATCTGCTGCTGGTTCTCCCGCTCCAGGTTCAAGCGGGATGCCACGGGGGTGAACGTCGCGAGACTGCCGAGCGGCGTCGCTCCGCCAGCGTGGCTGCCGACCACGGGCAGCGAGCGCAATCGCAGCGGATCGAAGCGGATCGAGTCCGGCGCCCGAACCCGCACGCCCACGGGCCGGTCCTCGGCGCGCACCTCCCCGGCGCTCGCGCCGAGCAGGGCACCGCTCACCGCGGCGCCGAGGGCCGCCGGCGTCATGCGGAGCCGCTCGGTCTCCGCCTGGTTCACCCGCATCAACAGCTCCGCTGACGGCTCGCTCACGCCGTCGTACAGGTCCTCGATCCCGTCGATGTGCGCCAGGTCCGGGGCGAGGCGGCGCGCGTACGCCTCGAGCGTGTCGAGCGGCTCGCCGAAGAGCTTGATCTCGACGGGCCTCGGGTTACCGGCGAGGTCGTTGATCACGTCCGAGAGGATCTGCACGAATTCGATGCGCAGGCGTGGGTCGGTCGTCGTGACTCTGTCGCGCACCTCGTCCATGACGGCGAAGATGTCGCGGCCCCGCCGGCTCCGCGGCACCAACCGGGCGACGATGTCGCCGCGATTCTGCTCGGTCGCGAACAGCCCGAGCTCCGCACCGGTGCGGCGGGATGTCCCGGCGATCTCCGGTGTCCGGGCGAGCACCTGCTCGGCGATCCCGACCTCACGGTTCGTTTCGTCCAGCGCCGTGCCGCCGGGCGTCCAGTAGTCGAGCACGAACGCGCCCTCGTCCATCTCGGGGAGAAAGCCCGTTCCGGTAAGCCGCCACAACCCGAGCCCCACGACGAGGAGCACGAACGCCGCCGCGGCCACCCGCCGCGGATGGCGCAGCACCAGCGCCAGCGCGGCCTCGTAGCGCGGCCCCAACGTGTCCAGCGTCCGCGCGACTCCGGGGAGCAGCCGGGCCGGGGCCGGCTCGACCTCGTGCCCCGTGACGAACTGCTCGGCCAGGAGCGGGATGATCGTCAATGCGAGCCCGAGCGAGACCACGATCGCCACCGTGAGGGTCGTCGCGAGTGCCGCGAAGAACTGCCCCACGACACCCTGCAGCAGGCCCAGGGGCAGGAACACCACGACGGTCGTGATGGTCGATGTCGTCACGGGCCAGACGAGCTCTTCCACTGCTGCGCGGATCGCCGCCAGGCGCCCACCGGCCAGCCCGAGATGGCGAGCGATATTTTCGGTGATCACGACGGCATCGTCGATCACGAGGCCGATCGCAATGGCCATGGCGCCGAGCGTCATCAGGTTGAACGATTGCCCGAGCAGCCTCATGACGAACACGGTGATGGCGAGCGTCAAGGGAATCGACGCGGCGCTGATGGCGGTGATGCGCCCATGTCGGAGAAACAGCAGCAGGATCGCCACCGCCAGCCCGGCGCCCACGAGCATCGCGTCGCGCACCGAGCGCACCGCGTCGCGGACCAGCTCGGCCTGGTCGTAGATCGGCTTGAGGCGCACACCGGGGGGCAGGGCCGGGGCGATCGCGGCAACGATCCGGGCCACGCTGTCAGCCAGGGCAAGCGTGTTGCCGCCCACCTGCCGGGTGATGTTGAGCAGCGCCGCCGGCCGGCCGTCTCCAGCGATGATGCGGACGTGGTCCTCCGTCCCCAGCCGAACGGTCGCGACGTCCCGCACCCGCAGCCCGTGGCCCAGCACCACACGCCCGATGTCGTCGGGCCCGTGCGCTTCCTGGTCGGTCACGATCAGGTATTGCCGGTAGTCCTGCGCGACCCGGCCCACCGCCTGCACCGTCACTGCCTGGCGGATCGCGTCGGCCAGGTCCTGGTACGTCATGCCCTGCGCCGCAAGGCGGGCCGGGTCCGCGACCACCTCGATCTCGCGCACATCCGAGCCTTGCACCTCGACGCGGCCGACCCCCGGAACGCGCGAGATCAAGGGCTTGATCTCGTAGCGGGCGAGGTCGTACAGCGCCGCCGGGTCCCCGCCCTCGAGGTTGTACGACAGAATCGGGAACAGGGACGGGGCGAGCTGCTCCACCTGGAGATCGAGGCCCGCGGGTAGGTCGGCGGCCACCTGATTCACGCGCGCCCGCACCAGCTGGACCGCGTACGCCATGTCCGTACCCGGCGCGAAGGTGATGGCGATCTCGCTCGCGCCCCGGATCGAGTGCGACCGGACCCGCGTCACGCCCGGCACCACGCTCACCGCTTCCTCGAGCGGACGGGTGATGCTGAACACCACCTGCCGCGCTCCGAGCGTGGAGCCTTGGGCGACGACGGTGACGCGTGCGAACACCAGCTCCGGATAGATGGCAGACGGCAGGGCGAACGCGGCCCAGGCACCGGCGGCGCTGAGCAGGCCGACCAGCAGATAGATGAGCCGGCGTTGTCGGCTCAGCACGTTGAACAGATTCACCGGGGCGCCCGAGAGATTTGCGCGCCGTCCGCGACGCCGTAGGCGCCCGTCGTCACGACCGTCGCGCCTGCCTCGAGCCCCGTAAGGATCTCGGCTACGGCTTCGGTCCGCCCCCCCACAGTGACCGGCCGGGCGTGCGCGACCCCCGCGGAGTCCACGACGAACACCTGAAACCCGTCACCGCTGGGGACCAGGGCCGCGACGGGTACCGTCACGGCGTGCGGGTGCACGGCGGTCGCGATCCGGCCGGCCACCGACTCCCCGATCCGGAGCGGCCTGGTGGTGCGGGGCACCCGGGCGCGCACGGCGACGGCACGCGAGACTGAGTCCACGGCCGCACCGATGGCGGTGATCACCCCCGCTGCCAGTTCCTCGCCGCCCGTCCCCTCGCCCGCGCTGACGCGCACGCTGTCCCCTATGCGGATCCCGGCCGCTTCGCTGGGCGACACGTTGAACACGATATCCAGGGATCGGGGATCGGCGACCTCCACGAGCGGCTGGCTCGGATCGACCGACGCGCCGAGCACGGCGTTCATCCTGGTGACGACGCCGGCGAGCGGCGCCCGCAGCGTCGCGAGCTGCTGGGAGCGCTCCGCCGTGAGTGCCGCCACTTGGGTCTGCGCCAGCTCCGCCGCGGCCTGATCGGAATCCTTCTGCGGGAGAATCCCCGCCTCCACGAGGCGCACCGCCCGCGCGTAGGCGTGCCGTGCGCTCGTGAGCGCCGCGTCCGCGCTCTTCGCCGCCGCGTCGAACGGGGCCCGCTCGAACTCGACGAGCGTGTCCCCCTGAGCCACGTGGTCCCCCGGGGCGACGAGCACGCGCGCGACCCTCGTCGGGGCGGGGGCCGCGAGCTCGGCGTATCCTCCCGGCCGCGGCGTCACCGTGCCGATCGCCCGGACACTCAGCGGGAATGCCTGGCTCGCGGCCACGGCCGTGCCGGCCGCAACCACAGTGGCCGCTCCCGATGCCGCCTCTCCTTCTCCGGCCCGGCGGCACCCCAGGAGGAGCAGGGTCGCCGCCGCCAGGCATGCGGACGTGAGTCTCACGGCTCGGGCGGGGGTGGCGCGGTGAGAAGCCGCAGGGCCGCGGCTGCATTATTCGCGGCCGCGACGTCGTCGATGTAGCGACCGAGGGCCTCGCGCGCGTTGCGTTGGGCCTCGAGCACGTTGGCGAGGGGGATCGCCCCCTCCGCGTACGCCTGCAACGCCATTCCCGCGACACGTTCGGCGCCCCGCAGCAGACCCCGGTCGCGTGCGACCCGCGCGACCGCGTTTGCCGAGCGACGCTGGGCGCCAGCCACGTCCGCCGCGGTCTCGCGCCGCACCAGGTCGAGCGTGGCCAGCGCGCGGTCGCGCGCCGCTCGTGCCCGGGCCACGTCGCCGCCGTTCCAGTTGAACAGCGGGAGCGGCAGAGAGAACCCGATGACCGGCAACAGCCCTCCCGGCGTCGTGGGATCTCCCTGATCGAATCCCAGCTCGAGGCTGGGCGTCGCGAACACGCTCCGCCGGGCGAAAGCGAGAGCGCGCTCCTCGGAGCGCAACGTCGCGGCAGCCGCGGCCACCGGAAGTGGCTCGCTCACGGGGTCCGGCGCGGAGTCCGGCGGCGGCTGCAGCGGATCAGCGAGCGCGATTGCGGGCTGGTCCCCCGAGAGCCCCATCGCGAGCTGCACGGCGAGGAGCGCCGCGAGGGCGGAGAGGGAGTCGTCCGCGGCGATGTTCTCGAGCTGGCCGGCGTTGACCTCGGCCAGGCGGACGTCCAGCTCGCTCACGTCTCCCACCTCGCGCCGCAGCCGGGCCATGGCAAGCAGGCTGTCGGCGTCGAGCGCGTTGCGTCGCGACAGGCGCGACCGCGCCAGCGCCGCAAGCGCCTGCGTGTAGGCCGTATCGGTCTCGAATCGGATGGAGGCCCGCTCGAAGCCGAAGCCGTACACGGCGGCATCGCGCGCGGCCGCGGCGGCGCCGACGCGCGCGGAGCGCACCCAGGGAAGGTCGAGCGGCAGCGACGCACCCAGGTGGTTGTGCGGGAGATCCTTGCTGTAGCTCGCCGTAAGCGATGGATTCGGGTACGCCCGGGCACCGTGCAGCAGCGCGGCAGCCGCCGCGCTGTCGGCGCGGCCCACCGCAACGCGCGCGCCTCGGGTGAGCGCCGCCGCCACGGCTGCGGCGCGCGTCACCGATTGCTGCGCAGCCGGCGTCCGCGCGACCAGGACACCCCACACCGCAACGATCGAAAGCGCACGCCGCATGGGGAAAACCTACCAGGCGTACCTGTCAGCCACCTTACTGCGTTATTATTCTGTCATGGCAAACTTGAACGTTTCAATGTACGATCCTCGCCTCGTCCAGCCGATGCGGGAAGAGCTCACGCGCATCGGATTCGGTGAGCTCCGGACCCCCGATGAAGTGGACGTGGCGCTCGCCGGCGCAAAGTCGACGACCCTGGTCGTCGTGAACTCCGTGTGCGGCTGCGCTGCGCGCAACGCGCGCCCCGCCGCCGCCCTCGCCCTTCAGCATGCCAAGCGCCCCGCACGCCTGCTCACCGTTTTCGCCGGGCAGGACGCCGACGCCACGGCGCGGGCGCGCAGCTACTTCACGGGCTACCCGCCCTCGTCCCCGCAGATGGGGTTATTCAAGGACGGGAAGCTGGTGTTCATGCTGGAGCGGAAGAACATCGAAGGGCGCGACGCGCGGGATATTGCGACGGACCTGACGGCGGCGTTCGAGCGGTTCTGCTGAAACAGTGGCCGGACGCTAGGACGGTAGGTCACAGGGACCTTCCGGCAACCTAGCGTCCTGGCGTCCTGTAACCGTTAGAGGATCTTCCCGCGCCGCACCCGGACGTCCACAATCTTGTCCACCCAGGACCAGAGCGAGTCCTGCCGCTGGAGCGGCACGCCTTCGAGCATGTGCCGGCGCCAGCCGCGCATCACCTGGGAATCCTGCGTCCAGATGCGGACCCGCTTCCGCGGGACCCGGCGCTCCCACAGCTGAGCGACCGGCGGGTCGGCGTAGAGGAGTCGCACGGTCACGTTGCGGGACAGGAACTCGAGCGGGCTCAGGTCCACGCGCTCGTAACGCGCGTCCGTGGACAGCCGTCCCGCGCCCGGGTAATCGGGCTCGCCGTCTGAAAACAGCACCACGTTGAGTGGCGCCAGCACCAGGTTGTTGCGCTTCACGTGGACGGCGGCGCGCTGAAAGAACGCGTTGAAATCGGTGATCGGATCGGTTTGGGGGAACCATGCCCGGATGTTGGCCGCGATCTGCGCAGGCGTCAGCCCCGTGAGGTCCTGGATCGGGTGAAACACCTTCGGCTGCCCCGGACGTTCCCCGCCCAATTCGCCCACGAAGATCGCCGTGTAGGGGCGCAGCCCGCCGATGCCGGTGAGGTGGCCGTAGATGTACAGCGCGGCGAAGTCAATCGACTCGTCGAACTGCGGCGTATGCCGGAACGAGCCACTGACGTCGATTCCGACCACGAGCGTCGACGCGGGTGGGGGCGCGTTCTTGGGGGGGCTGCATGCCGCGAGAGCGAGCGCAAGCCCGAGAGCCGGAGCGGGTGGCCAACGCATCAGTGGCCTCCTTCCGTGACCTTGCCCGCGAACGGCGTGCTCGCGAGCACATCGTCGATCGAGCGGAACGGCAACGCGAAGTGCGGGCGACCGACGAAGATCACGAACCCGAAGTTGAAGCCCGCGGCGATCAACTGGAGGATCGGCAGCAGCAGCAGCTCCCAGCCATCGCGCACCTGCTTGTTGAACCACTCGCGTTCCGCCTTGAGCGCCTTGATCGGCCCCTGCCAGAAGTCGAGGTCGGGCGCCGCGCCCGCACCCGCACCGGCCCCGTGTGTCACCGCAAACGCTTGGCGCCCCAGGAGTCCGATCAGCGCCGGCGCACCGAAGCGGCCGAACAGGAACCACGTCATCCCGCGGACACCCACCCAGCCGAAGAACGCGAGACCGATGGTGCCGAATACGCCGAGCTGCACCCCTTGTTGCGCGAGCCACGGCGTCATGGCATCGACCAGGTCTCGGTACAGGAACAATACCTCGAACAGGGCGACCGCGATCTCCACGAGGACCATGAAGATGATCTGGCCGATCTGGCGGGTCTTGATCGCGTCGTTGAGCACCTGGATGCACGCGAAGCTCCCCGCGATCAGCACCCACAGGAAGACCCACAGGAGGAGGACGAGGAATATCGGGTTCGCCTCGTAGCCGGTGAGGTCCGCCAGCAGCTCACTCATCGTCGGACGCAAGGTGAAGGTGAAGATCGTCGCCTCGATGGCGGACCAGAAGATCAGCAGGAAGAACGCCGCCCACGGCACCCCGGGCCGCCGCGCCGTCGCATCGAGCATCGCGAGCGGCGACGTGACCGCCCCCTTCAGGGTGCCCCATACGAGCTGGATGGACAGCTTCAGCAGGCCCCAGACCCACCCCACGAACACGACGAGAAACCGCACGACGCCGGACCAGTAGAACCAGGTCATGCGGACCGCGTCCCACCACGACATCAACAGCGACGTCAGCAGCAACCCCGCGCGCCCCAACCGGAAGGGCAGCGTGTAGAGGGACACCATCGTGCCCCACACGCCGGCCACGAGTGTAGCAGCAGGTAGAAACAACAGCACGACTGTCCCCACCGTGCCCCAGAAGGAGCCGACGCTCAGGATCATCGTGAACACTCTCGCCTGCCAATCGACGATCCACGCGAGCCCGGCCCAGATCCAGCTCCACAGAGTCGAGAGGATCCAGCTCCACTGCTGGGTCTGGACGGCGGCTACGGGGTCTTGCATGTGCCGGCTCCCTCCTGCGGAGGTGGGACGACGGGGTGCAGTCGAGCCCGCATGATAGGGACCCGTGCGCCCGGAGACGTGATCCACGTCACCAGGAGATTACGACTTGCGCGGGCGCCACGCGAGACGTACACATGCGTGTCATGGCTGACGAGACTCCCAAACGCCTGATCGTGGTCGGCGACCGCGTCCTGATCTCCCCGGAGCAGGGGGAGGAGCGCACCAACGTCGGCCTGTACCTGCCGGCCACCGCGCTCGAGAGCCGTCAGGTGCAGGGTGGGCGGATTGTGGCCACCGGCCCCGGGAACCCGGTCTCTGAGCCGGCCAGCATGGACGAGGAGCCGTGGAAGATTCACGCGTCCGAAGTCCGCTATCTGCCGATGCAGGCGGAGGTCGGCGACTACGCCTTGTTCTTCCGTAAGGCGGCCGTGGAGATCACGTTCGAAAGCAAGGGCTATCTCGTCGTCCCACAAGCGGCGATCCTCGTGCTCGTGCGCGAAGGCGCGCTCCCGGAGTAGCCCCGGGGCTGGCGCAGCCTCCCTGGGCAGTGCATCCTTAGCACTCATGGCCGACACCGGTTGGGCCCGCAGCCGCGGAAACCGCGGGGAGAAGGCGGGATTGCGGCGCGGGGCGTGGTACCGCGTCGTTGAGGACGACGGGCACGCGTGGCTGGTGATTGACATCCACCACGTCGAGGTCCGCATCCCGAAGGACGACCTCGACGTGAAGCGCGAGCGTCCCAAGGTCTGGAGCGTAGTTCACGAGCCTCACCTCGTGTGCCCTGGCTGCGCTCAGCGCCGCCACGTGGCCGGCCAGCCCAAGGACGTGAAGTGCGCGGAGTGCGGCAACAGCTTCCCTGTAGACTGGGCAGATCAAGCCTAAGCCCGCTTTGCCCTAAGACGCACCGCGCCGCGTAAAACGGGCTCCGGAATCGCTCCGGAGCCCGCTTTCTTTACTTCCCATGGCGGCTTTTCCAGGGGGCCTCGCGCGCGCCCGCGAGCTGATGCAACAGCACTTCGGGCACGCCCGGCTGCGCGTGCATCAGATCAAGGTCCTCGCCCCGTTGCTCGCTGGGCGCAGCGTGCTCGGTGTCCTTCCGACGGGAGCCGGGAAGTCCCTCTGCTACCAGCTCCCGGCGTTGATGGCGGAGGGCATGACGCTCGTGATCTCGCCCTTGATCGCGCTCATGCAGGACCAAGTCGCGGCCTTGCGGGGGCACCGCATACGGTCGGCCTACCTGAGCAGCCTGCTCTCGCCGCAAGACCGGGGCACCGTGCTCGCGGCGGTCGCGCGCGGCCGAGTCCGGGTTCTCTATTGCGCCCCGGAGCGGCTCGCCACGCTCGTTCCGGCACTGCGAGCCGCCGCCGCGCGCGTAGCGCTCCTGGCGGTGGACGAGGCCCATTGCATCGTGGAGTGGGGCAACGAGTTTCGCCCCTTGTACCGACGCCTGGGCGAGTACCGCTATCGCCTCGGCAATCCCGTGACCCTGGCCGTCACGGGGAGCGCCACACCGAGCGCTCGCGCCGAGATCGTGCGCGTGCTGCGTATGCCGAACGCGGAGGTCGTCGTAACCTCGTTCGACCGCCCCAATCTCAGTTTCGCGGTGGCCCGCGTACGTGACGATCGCGAGCGCTTCGCCCTGATTCGCGAGCGGGTGCGAGGCGAGCCCGGCCACGTGGTCGTCTATACCCCCACGCGGCGACTCACCGAGCTCGTCACACGGGCCCTGTTGCGGGTGGGAGTGGCCGCAGCTCCCTACCATGCTGGACTGACCCCCGACACGAGGCGCCACGTGCTGCTCGCGTTCCTACGCGACCAGGTTCCGGTCGTGGTCGCCACCAGCGCCTTCGGGATGGGGATCGATAAGGCGGATGTACGACGGGTCATCCACTGGGGGCCGGCCCGCACTCTGGAGGCCTACTATCAGGAGGCGGGCCGGGCCGGACGCGACGGGAGGCCCGCCGAGTGCTTGATCCTGTGGCGGCCATCCGATCTCGACTGGACCGATTGCGATGTCGCCATGCGACGGTACCTGACGGGCCGAGGGTGCCGCCGGCGCATGCTGCTCGCCCATTTCGGTGAGGTGGCAGTCCCCTGCGCGGGCTGCGACCGCTGCGGCCTGGATTTAACGGGTGGGCTGGCGCGAGGGGCCAGGGGAGAGGCAATATACCGGGGCAGGTCGCATCCTTTTCAAGGACAAGACTATGGCTGGCCGTAACTTCCTCTTCGTTCCCGGGCCCACGAACGTCCCGGACCGAATCCTGCGCGCCATGCATCGCGCTATGGAGGATCACCGGTCCTCGGTGTTCCCCGAGCTGCCGATCGGGCTGTTCCGGGACCTGAAGAGGCTGTTCAAGACCACGTCCGGTCAGCCGTTCATCTTCCCCGGCAGCGGCACGGGCGCCTGGGAGGCGGCCCTGGTCAACACCCTGTCGCCTGGCGACCGCGTGCTCGCGCCGCGCTACGGGCAGTTCGGCCACCTGTGGATCGAGATGGCCAAGCGGCACGGGCTGCGGGTGGACGTCCTGGACGTCGAATGGGGTGAGGGAGCGCCCGCGGGCCGGATCGAGGAGATCCTCGCCGCTGACAAGCAGCACGAGATCAAGGGTCTCCTGATCGTCCACAACGAGACTGCGACGGGGGTCACGAGCGACGTCGGCGCCGTGCGCCGGGCCATGGACGGCGCCCGCCACCCCGCGCTGCTCTACGTAGACAGCGTGAGCGGCCTCGCGAGCATCGATTTCCGCATGGACGAGTGGCAGGTCGATCTCGCCGTCGCGGGTTCGCAAAAAGGGTTGATGCTGCCCGCGGGGCTCGGGATCCTGTGCGCGAGCCCCCGCGCCCTGGCCGCGCGCGAGCAGGCGAAGAGTACCCGCGCCTTCTTCGACCTCGGGGAGATGATCAAGGCGAACGCCACGGGCTATTTCCCCTACACGCCGGCTGTGCTCATGCTGTACGGGTTGCGCGAGTCCCTCGACATGTTGTTCGAGGAGGGGTTAGACCAGGTGTTCGCTCGGCACCAGCGTCTGGGCGAGGGGGTGCGCGCCGCCGTCCGCGCCTGGGGGCTGAAACTCTGCGCCAAGGCCCCGCCGTGGTACTCGAATACCGTGAGCGCCATCATGGTGCCGGATGGAGTGAATGCCGCGGACGTCATTGACGTGGCGTTCCGCCGCTACGACCTGGCGCTCGGCGGGGGGCTCGGGCGCGTGGCGGGGAAGCTGTTCCGCATCGGTCACATGGGCGACTTGAACGAGCTCATGCTCCTGGGGGCGCTGGCAGGCGCGGAGATGGCGATGCGCGACTGCGGGATGAAGGTCGCGGCCGGCTCGGGCGTCGCTGCCGCGGCGGAGTACTACCGCAGCACGGCCCAGCCGCTCACGCCGCGACCCGCGGCGCAGTCGCCCGACGCCCAGACCCAGCCTGCCGCGGTGAAGTCGTCCCGCGCCAAAGTCGCGACGTGAGGCTCCAGCGCAGCGAGCTCGCCGTCCCGGGCTCACAAACGCCGCTCTTCCGCAAGGCGTTCGAGAGCGACGCGGACTACGTGTTTCTGGACCTCGAGGACGCCGTCGCCCCCGCCGACAAGGAGCAGGCGCGCAAGAACGTGATCGCCGGGTTGCGCGAGCACGATTGGCGCGAGCGCGGCAAGACCATCTCCGTACGGGTGAACGGCATCGACACGCACTACTTCTACCGGGACCTGGTGGATGTCGTGGAGCAGGCGGGGGACCGTCTCGACACCGTGCTCGTGCCGAAGGTCGGGACTCCGGGGGACGTGTACCTCACCGACGCGCTGCTCACCCAGATCGAGGCGGCGCGGGGCATCGGTCACCGCATCGGCATCGAGGTGCTGATCGAGACGGCGCTCGGGATGGCGAACGTCGAGGCCATCGCTCAGGCGAGTGGACGCCTCGAGGCGATGCACTTCGGCGTGGCGGACCTGGCGGCGAGTCTGCGGGCTCGGACGGTGAGCATCGGGGGCCTCAACCCGGACTATCCTGGAGACCAGTGGCACGCCGCGCTGTCCCGCCTGATTACGGCCAGCCGCGCCTACGGGCTGCGGCCGATTGACGGCCCGTACGGCGACTTCAAGGACCGCGAAGGCTTTGTCGCCGCGGCGCGCCGCGCCGCCGCGCTCGGGTACGAAGGAAAGTGGGCAATCCATCCCTCGCAGATCGCCCTGGCGAATGACGTGTTTACACCGCCCACCGGGGAGGTCGAGCGTGCCCGCCGTATCCTGGCGGCGCTGGACGACGCGGCGCGCGACGGGCGTGGCGCCGCGCAGCTCGACGGCCGCATGATCGACGCCGCCTCGGCGCGGATGGCGCAGAACGTCGTGCAGATCGCCGCCGCGATCGACGCGAAACGTCCCGCCACCCTCGCCGGCGCGAGGGCCTGACCTCATGGACATCCACGAGTATCAGGCGAAGGAGCTGCTAGCCGGCTTCGGGCTTCCCATCCCGCGCGGCGGTGTCGCGTACAGCGCGGAGCAGGCGGTATATCGCGCGGCGGAGATCGGCGGGGACCGCTGGGTGGTGAAGGCACAGGTTCACGCCGGCGCCCGCGGCAAGGCGGGCGGCATCAAGCTGTGCAGCAGCGACGTGGAGGTGCGCCAGGCCGCGAAGGACCTGCTCGGCCGCACGCTCGTCACGCCCCAAACCGGCCCCGAAGGCCTGCCCGTTCACCGCGTGCTGATCGAGCAGGCCTTGCCCGTCGAGCGTGAGCTGTACGTCGGCCTCGTGCTCGACCGCAAGCGCGAGCGCATCGTCGTGGTCGCACATCCGCG
>WNGI01000666.1_pt1 | contig 26506 bp, 23 predicted proteins | sample 5400621 | NCBI WGS metagenome assembly WNGI01 (sample SAMN13153374, study PRJNA577476) | soil metagenome | isolation source: 20 cm soil or saprolite under Garry oak tree replicate 1 | place: USA:California | collected 2016-06-15 | reverse complement strand
ACGCGATCGCGGCCGCGGCGCGCGACGCCGGCGCGGAGGTGACCCTCATCACCGGCCCGACGGCGCTCGTCCCACCGACAGGCGTGCGGACCTTCCCCGTCGAGAGCGCGGATGACATGAAGGACGCGATCCTCGCTCAACTACCGCGCGCGGATGTCGTGATCATGGCGGCGGCTGTCGCCGACTATCGCCCGATCGAGCGCGCGACCAAGAAGATGAAGAAGAAGGACCTCGGCAACGAGATGAGGCTCCGCCTGGTCGAGAATCCAGACCTGTTGAGCGCAATCATCGCGACACGACGGCCGGGGACGATCGTCATCGGCTTCAAAGCCGAGACCGGCGATGCGACTACGGAGGCCGGCCGGATGTTGCGCGACAAGAAGCTCGATCTCGTCGTCGCGAATGACGTGGCCGACCCGCGCTCGGCGTTCGGCTCGGACGATGATGAGGTCGCGTTCGTGAGTGCGGACGGCGTCGAAAGGCTGCCCCTCTTGAAGAAGACCGAGGTCGCGCGCCGGCTCATCGAGAAGCTCTCAGAACGACTCGCGCGATGAAGGACGAGCCATCGCTCCGGTCGCTCGAGGAGCGGCTCGAACGGCTCGATAGCCCGATCCGGATCTGGCGCGAAGCCCGCGACCGCGCGTTCGCTGCCGCGTTCGGGCCGAAGGAGGGAAAGCTCTCGAATCTGATGGGGCGGCTGCCCCAGGCGTCGGGTGCCGCGGCGTCGGTCGGTCTCGGTCCGCGCGACGAGGTGTTCTCCGCCTTCGATGAGATCTGCGACCTCTACGCGCGTTCCGATGCCCCGCACTGCGCCTTCATCCGGGGCATCGTCCAGAACCGCGAGGCGCGCGCTCTGCTCGATGACTACATCGCTTACGCCTCACGGATCCTGAAGCAGGGCGGCCGGCCGGAGTGGCTGGAGCGCGGAATCGTGGCGGCCTCGATCGACGATCAGCGGGTCGACTACCGCGACTGGCTCATGTCCTTGGGGGATCTCTACCTGAGCGCGCGCGCGGCGCGCCTCGATCCAACGCCGGTGTTGAAGCGCATCGCCGAGCGATCCAATCCTGAACGGCACGCCGCCTCGCCGACACCGACCCGCGATGCCCTCGCGAACTTCGAGGACAGCGCGTATTTCATGACGTCGATCCTGCCGCAGCTTCGGTAACGCTGTGCCAAGAGAGACCATCGCCATCGTGCTCTTCGTGGGCCTCTCATTCGGACTCTTCTGGGGATGTCTTTCGCTCGTCCTGTGGAGCGCCAACGACCGTATCCCATCGCTGATCATCGCCCCGCTCTGGCTGACGGCCGAGATCGCTTCGCGGCTAGTCATCCACCCGTATCTCGCCGGCGCCATGGCATGCGCGCTCATCGGAGTTCTACCCGCCGCGATCCTCCTTGCCCTTGCGCGCGCACGCGGGGCTTGACCCTACTTGCGCGACAGCCGACGACGTAACCCGTAGGCTCCCGCGCGATGCCGGTCGACTGGGTGACGTTCGACTGCTACGGGACGCTCATCGACTGGGAGCGCGGGATCACCGACGCCTTGCTGCCGCTATTGCCGCCGCGAACCGATCGGCGGGCGCTCGCCGAGTGGTACATCGCGATGGAGGCGCAGTTCGAGAAGGAGGGCTATCACCTCTACCGGGATGTGCTCGATCGCGTTGGCCGGCGCGTTTTGCGGTCCCTCGATGCTCCGATACCGGACGAGATGACCTCGCCGCTGCCGTCGTCGCTCGCCGACTGGCAACCCTTCCCCGAAGTCCCTGTCGCGCTCCGTGCGCTCGTGGACCAGGGGCGATACCTCGCCATCCTGTCGAACGTCGACAGAGATCTGCTCGAGCTCTCGATCGGCCGTCTTGGGATCCGCCCCGATCTCACAATCACAGCCGAGGATTCCCGGAGCTACAAGCCGGCCCCCGGGCATTGGCGACGGTTCCTCGAGCGAAGCGGCGCGTCGCCCGAGCGGACGGTGCACGTCGGGGCGAGCCAGTACCACGACATGCAACCGGCGGCCGCGCTCGGATTCCGGACGATCTTCATCGACCGTCACGGCGAGACGCTCGAAACGTCGCCGACCCGAGTCCTGCCTGATCTGCGCGCGCTGCCGGATGTGATCGTCGAGCTCGCGGAGGGCTGACCGTGGACGACGCGCGCCGGCGTGACCTGCTCCTCATCGCCCTCACCTTCGCGGCGGGCGCCGTCGATGCCGTCGTGTTCTTACGTCTCGATGTCTTCACCGCCGTGATGACCGGGAACATCGTGCTGCTCGGCCTCGCGATCGGACAGGGGGCATTCCGTAACGCGCTGCGTTCCCTCGTCGCGCTCGCCGCTTACGCCGGCGGTGTGCTCGCCGCCGCGCGGCTCGTCGGGGCGACCCCGCGCGATTCGGTCTGGCCGGCGCACGCCACGCGAGCGCTCGCCGTTGAATGGGCCCTCCACGCGGCGTTTTTCGCCGGGTGGATCCTGACCGACGCACGGCCCGACGGCCTCGCCGCGGCGTCACTCATCGCGGTCTCGGGCGTGGCGATGGGCATCCAGGCCGCGACGGCGCGGACGCTCGCACCGAGCATGTCGACGACGTACGTGACCGGCACGCTCACCGCGCTCCTGAGCGAGCTGAGCGCGCTCGGTGCGCTCGGTCCCGACGCGCGCCGGCGTGCGGCGATCGTCGTCGCGCTCGGTCTCGGTGCTGTCTGCGGCGCGCTCGTCCTCGTATCGGCGGCGGTGCTCGCGCCTGCGCTGCCCGTCATCGTGGTCGGTGCGGTCGTGCTCATCGCGGCAACGCGATTTCGTTAATGCGTCTTCCGCGGATCGCCGAGCCGCTTCGCCATCGCGACTTTCGCCTGCTCTGGCTCGGGCAGACCGTCTCAGTCTTCGGCAACTTCGTCCATGGCGTCGCGCTGCCGTTCCAGATCCTCGCAATTGGCGGCGGCCCCCTCGAGATCGGGCTGTGGGGCGCGATCTTCAGCATCGCCTCGATCGTGTTTCTCCTCCTCGGCGGGGCCGTCGCGGACCGGGTCCCGCGCCGGCGCCTCATCCTGGCAAACGATCTCGCGTGTGGCATCGCAGTCGCGGCGATCGCGGCGCTCTCGGCCACGGGAAATCTGCGAGTCGAGCATCTCTACGTGGAAGCGTTTGTCTTCGGTGCGACCCACTCATTCTTCGAGCCCGCGCTGAACGCGATCATCCCCGAGCTCGTGCCGCCCGAGATCTTGCAGACCGGAAACGCCGTGCGCGGGAGCTCACGCCAAATCGCGTTGATCGGAGGACCGATCGTCGGCGGACTGGTGATCGCGGGCGCGGGATTGCCTGCCGCGTTCGGTCTCGACGCGGCGACGTTCTTCGCGAGCTTTGGGGCCGTATGGCTCGCGCGGCCGCCGCGTCGCGAGCCTGCGGCCGCCGTGCCCATCTTGCGGCAGGTGCGCGAAGGTCTCGCTTACACCTTCTCGGTCCAGTGGCTTTGGGTCTTTATCTTTGCGTGGGCGATCGTCGTCTTGGGCCTCTTCGGTCCGCTCGCGGTGGCACTGCCGATCTTCGTGCGCGATGTGCTCCGTGGCGATGCACAGATGTACGCCGCGATCACAGCTGCCGTCGGGGTTGGCGACATCGTCGCTGGCGTCGTGCTCGCGCAGGTCCACATCCGGCGCCTCGGGATAGCGATCTGTCTCTTCGCAATCCTGGGTGGCGTCTCGGTCGTGGGAATGGGCCTCGTACCCGTCTTGCCGGCGACGGTCCTGTTCGCGGTGGGATTCGGCGTTCAGTTCGTCGGGGTCGGGGTGCTCTGGACGACGGCGGTACAGAAGCACGTACCGAGGGAACTGCTTGGGCGTGTGACGAGCATCGACTTCTTCGGCGGATCCCTCCTGCTCCCCCTGGCTCCAGTCATTTTCGCGGCGATCGTCGCAGCGCTCGGCCCGGCTCAGGCCCTCGTCATCGGGGGCGGCATGGGAATCGTGATCGCGACGGGCCTGCTCTTCATACGCTCGATCCGCGATCTGGAATGAATCCTGCGAGATACACGTAAGCAGTACGATTGCGTTGACGCCGGGACCGGCTCGTAGCCGGCCTGGACGGAGGTTCGACATGAGCGACCAGTACGGCGGCACATCGACGCCGGCCCCAAAGAAAGTCACCGTCCCCGACCTCGTCGCGATGAAGCGCGATGGCAAGCGCATCACCATGATGACCGCCTACGACGCGGCGTTCGCGCGCCTCGTCGCAGAGGCCGGCATCGACGTCATCCTGGTCGGAGACTCGCTCGGCATGGTCGTCCTCGGCTATCCGACGACCGTGCCGGTGACGATGGACGACATGGTCCGCCACGCCGCCGCAGTCTCACGCGGCGCCACCCGACCGTTGCTCGTGGGCGATATGCCCTTCGGCTCGTACCAGGCGAGTCCCTCGGACGCCCTCCGCAACGCGGCGCGGTTCCTGAAAGAAGCCGGGATGGACGCGATCAAGGTGGAGGGCGGGGCGGAGGTCGTCGAGACGGTCCGCACGCTCTCGGCGAACGGGATCGCGGTCATGGCGCATGTCGGCCTCACTCCGCAACGCGTCGCTCAGCTGGGCGGGTTCAAGGTGCAGGCAAAGACCGCACGCGCGGCGCGCCGTCTCATCGACGATGCGCTCGCGCTCGAAGATGCGGGTGCCTTCTCGATCGTGCTCGAGAGCGTTCCGGCGCCCGTCGCCGCGCTCGCGACCGAACGGCTCTCCATCCCAACGATCGGCATCGGCGCGGGCGTGGACTGCGACGGCCAGGTGCTCGTGCTGCACGACGTGCTCGGTCTCTATGGCGAGTTCAAGCCGAAGTTCGCGAAGCGCTACGCCGACATCGGCGCGGCGGTCACGAGCGCGCTGCGTGACTTCGACCGCGAAGTGCGTGACGGCTCGTTCCCGACCGACGAGCACAGCTTCACGATGAAGGAGAGCGAGCTGCTCTCGCTGCAACGGAGCCTGGCACAGCAAAAAGCGAGTTAACTAACCGCATGCGCGTGGCGATCTTAGGGATGGGTGCGATCGGCCACGTCGTTGCGCGGGCGCTCGACGGCCGCGCCGAGCTCGTCGAGGTCGACCGCACCCGCGCCCCGCTCCGCGACGGCGAGGCGGCGGTCGATGCCGCGATCGTGACGACGAAGACACCCGGTACGGCGTGGGCGGCGGGGATCGCCGCGAAGATCCTCGCGCGCGACGGCGTTGGAATCACCATCCAGAACGGCCTCGGCAATTACGAAACGCTTGTCGAACACCTCGGCGCCGAGCGCGCGGCCGTGGGTGTCATCTACGTCGGGGCACAACTTGTGAAGGGCGAGCTCCGTGCGACCGGGCCGGGAAAGGTGGAGCTCGGCCGGCCCGCCGCCGGCGGGTCACGCGCACGCTTGGACGAGCTCGCCGGGTTGCTCGGCGCCGGCGGCATGGATGTGACCGTCGTCGACGACCCGTGGCCGGCCGTGTGGCGGAAAGTCGTGACGAATGCGGCGGTCAATCCGCTGACCGCGCTTATCGGTCGGACGAACGCGGACCTTCTCGCCGATGCGCCCGCGTCGCGGGTCGCGGACTCTCTCGCGCGCGAGGTCGCGCGAGTCGCGACCGCGTCCGGGGTGCGCATCGATGAGGACGAGGCCGTGAAACAGTGGCGCACGATGGCCGCGCTGACCGGCGCGAATCGCTCGTCGATGCTCCAGGACGTCGAGGCCGGCCGGCCGACGGAGATCGACGCGATCTCCGGTGCTGTCGCGCGGGAGGGCGAGCGGCGCGGAGTCGCCGCTCCTCTCAATCAGGCGATGGCGCTGCTCGTCGCCTCGCTCGCGCGCGCCTAGGTCGCGACGGCGGTCTTCACCTCCGCGTCCCGATCGGGCTGTTCGCGTTCACCGAGGAGCCACCACGTGCGCATCGGGCCTTTTCCTTTGACGTCAATCGTCCCTCGCGGCTCGCACACGAAGTGATCCTTCAGGAGCTCGTAAGTCGCCTCCGTCATCTGGATCTTCCCCGGTTCGCCGTGCGACTCCATTCGCGCCGCCGTATTCACGGGATCGCCCCAGATGTCGAATACGAACTTGCGCCGTCCGATGACTCCGCCTATTACCGCGCCCGAGTTGATGCCGATCCTGAAGGTGAGGCAACGCTGCTTGGAGCGTTTGCGTTCAGCCACGTATTCGAGCATCCCGAGCGCGAGCCGCGCGACCGCGTCGGCGTGGTCTGGGCGCGGCTGCGGCACGCCGGCGACGCCCATCCAGTTGTCCCCGATAGTGCGAATCTTCTCCACTCCGTGACGATCGGCCAGGCCGTCGAAGATGCTGACGTACTCGTCGAGCAACGCGACCATATCTCGTGGCGTCAGTTCGGCGGTGAGCGGGGTCGAGTTGACGACGTCGGCGAAGATCATGGTCGCCTCGCCGTATGCGTCGGCGATCACCTCCTCGCGCTCCCGGAGCCGGGTCGCGATCGGCAACGGAAGCACGTTCAGAAGCAACCGCTCCGAGCGCGCGCGCTCCATCGCGAGCTGCCGCGCGTAACCGGCGAGCAGAGCGAACGCGACTGCCGAGATCGTGGCGATATTCGCGGCGAAGAAAGCGGTCACGATCCAGGCCGGCAGGCCGTTTGCCTCGCGCGGCTGAACGAGTGCGGCGAGTAGTACGACGGCGGCGAAGGCCACAAGCCAGCGAACACCGGCGCGGATGCCGCCAAATACGAGAGCGCAGAACGGCGCGAGGACGGACCAGAGCACCACGCCGCTCGATAGTTGGAAGCCGCCCAGAGCGACATGCACGCCGAACGGAAGCGCGAGGATGATCAGGGACTGGATCTGGCGGGCACGTTCGAAGTTGTGAGTGCCTGCGAAGGCGGCAAGGTTCGCGAGCGTGAGCGGAACGTAGACGAGTGGAATGATCGCGGCGACCGATTCTCCGAACGTGTAATAAACACCGGCCCAGGGCGGGACAGACGCGAGGACCGCGAGCGCGAACACGACCAACAACCGGTTGCGCCTCCGGTCTTCGGGCGAATCGGTCATCGTGCTTCCCATCCCGAGCACGTGGTCGAGTACTCGCACCCGGTGCATTCTCCTGCCAGACCGACCGGCTGACCGACCGAGATCGACGCGACGTCTGGGCTCCTGTGTGCTCGCGCCCACCCGTTGAAGCGCGAGGATCACTGTGCAACCTGAGACGGCCCGGCCACCCGGGAACCTATGAACCGGTGGAGCGTTACATGGAAATGAGGCTCCTGCTGGCGCTCGCCCTCGTGCTCGCCGCTTGCGGTGGCGCCGTCGGTTCGCCCGGGCCATCTTCGACGCTGCCACCCGAAGCGCGCGGCGCACTCGAGCAGGTCTTCGTCGATGGCCACTCGTACACGCTCCAGGCCGATCTGTACCGGGATCTCATGCCCGGACCCGCGCCGACGCCGAAGCGCGGGGTCGGCGGCACGATCTTCCTGCGCCCCGATGTCCAGAGCGACTCGCCGCAAGGAATGCGCGCTGACAAGATCTGGCTTCTGAGCGGTGCCGAGAGCTGGGAGACCGTCCCGCAGCCGCTCCAAACGTTCGCCGCGGACCGCCGCAACCACCTATCGCTGAGCATTCGTGATGGCCCGACCTGGGACGCCGGCTCGAAGGTTGACCTGATCCTGGAGTTCAGCACATCCAGTGGCACGTACTTCATCCAGCAGCGCGCCGTTCAGATCATCGGAGCGCTCTAGCTACAGGCGCCGCCCGACGACGAGCGCGACGGCGGACATCGCGACGAAGGCAATCCCGATCCAGCTGAACGCGTTCGCGAGGCCGACCGCTTCAGCGAGAAAACCGAAGAGCGGCGCGCCGATCCCGCCGACGTGCGCATTCAACAGGTAGTACCCGCCGAGCACCGTAGCGCGGCGGCCCGGCGATGCGCTGTCCATGACGAGCGTTTCGGTCACCGTCGAGCGCATCGACCACAGGAGTCCGAAGACGACGAGCGCCGGGAGGAGAGCGTCGTTCGGCACCGCAGTGATCGCGTAGACGGCAGGACCCATCAGCGCGAGCCCGCCGACCATCACGCGCCGGCGGCCGAAGCGGTCCGACAGCCATCCTCCGAGCGGCGCTCCGACCACCCCCACAAGCTGCGGCACTCCGAAGAAGACCGCCGCGAGCGCTGGCGAAAGACCGCGCGCGTCGACGAGGTAGAGGGCGAGGAACGCGAGCAGGGCGGCGATGCCGAACTGAAATGCGATCGAGAGCGAGACGACCGGCCCGACGTCGCGGAGCACTCGGCCGATCTCGCGGAACGCCGCGAATCGGTCTCCGGGCGCGGCGCGCTCGAGTACGTGCGGCGCGACGAACCAGAGCAGCGCGCCGAAGACGACCGGCGCCACAGCGAACCAGATGTACGGCGTGCGCCACGTGCCCGTCGCCGTCGCAAGGATCCCGGCGACCGCGGGCGCCGCAAAGAACGAGAGGTGGCCGCCGGTGATGTGGATGCCCATCGCCGTCCCACGCACGCGTGGGGAAAACGTGCGAGCGATGAGCGCAGCAGCGGGGCCGTGGTACGAGCCGGACACGATCCCGAGCACGATGAGAAGGGCGAGCAGCTGCCAGTACGAGCCGGCTGTCGCGAGCGCGACGCTCGCCGCGCCCATCAGGAAGAGCCCGCCGACGATCACCACGCGGGAGCCGACGCGGTCCGCGAGCACGCCCCACGGGGCATTCGCGAGCCCGGCCGCGATGGAGAACGCCGAGACCGCGAAGCCGCTCTCGGCGTAGCTGAGCGCGAAAGCGTCGCGGATGAGGGGCAGCAGCGGATTGAGGAGCGAGTTTGCGACGTGGTGGGAGAAGTGCGCCGCGGTGACTGTTCCGAGGAGGACCTGGCCGCGCCGTTCTTTGAGTGACAGCTCTTCGACTGCGGGTTCGGTGGAAGGGGCGAGGGTCGTCTCGTCGGCGATCGTCGTCACGCGATCTCCTCAAGTCGGATGCCAAGGAGCACGTTGTCGATGAGCCGCGTCTTCCCAACCCGCACCGCGAGTGAGATCACGGCGCGCTCGGCAGGCTGCGCGAGCTCGTCCAGCGTCAGCGGGTCGGCCACCGACACGTATTCCAGCGCAATCCCGGGAACACCGGCGATCCGCTTGACGCGGTCGCGCAGCTTCTTGGGATCGCGTTCGCCGCGCGACCAGTCGTCCTTGGCCGCGAACAAGGCGCGCGAGAGCGCGAGCACGGCCTGCCGGTCATCCGTCGAGAGGTACCGGTTGCGAGAGCTCATCGCGAGGCCGTCAGGGTCACGCACGATCGGACAGCCGACGACGCGCACGCCGAGGCGCAGGTCGCGGCTCATGGTCTGGACGACGCGAAGCTGCTGGAAGTCCTTCTGGCCGAAGTAGGCGGCGTCGGGCCGAACGATGGAGAAGAGCTTCGTCAACACGGTAGCGACGCCGGTGAAATGGCCTGGACGCGCGGCGCCCTCCAACCGCTCGGCGATCGCGCCCGGCTGCACGCGCGTCGCGTCGCCAGGCGGGTACATTTCCTCGACGGCCGGCGCGAAGACCATCGCCGCCCCAAGGCGCTCGCACGCGGCGATATCGGCCGACTCATCGCGCGGATACGCCGCCAAATCCTCATGCGGTCCGAACTGCGTCGGATTCACGAAGATCGACACCACGACCAGGTCGTGGTCGCGCACCGCACGTTCGATGAGCGACGCGTGACCCTCGTGGAGCGCGCCCATGGTCGGGACAAAGCCGATCGAGGTCGCCGCCGACGCGGCGCGGAACGCTCGCGCGTCGGCGACGAGACGAAGGACCTTCAACCAGCGGCAGTATCGAACGGCGCGTTCCGCCGTGCCTGGTACGCGGGGATCGTCGCCATGGGCGGCCGCTCGATGTCGATGATGTCGTGCATCTCGAGGTGGAGCTTCCCGCCGCCCGCCGCGATGAGCTTCATCGTGAAGTTCGCCTCCTCGAGAAGGTTGGTGCCGTGCGCCTCGCCCACCCGTTTGATCGCGACCTGGAGGACCTCGAAGCTCATCTTCGAGAGGTCGTACAGCGACTGATTGCGGTGGATCCGCTGTTTCATGTCCACCTGACCGATCGCGCTCAGCCCCGCGCGCTGCAGGGTGTCCACAAGGAGGCCGGTCTCGACGCCGTACCCCGAGAAAAACGGCAGCTGCTCGAGCAGCGTTCGGCGTCCGGCCTGCTCGCCGGACAGCGGTTGCACGATCCCCGAGAGCTCCGGAAAGAAGAGGTTCAGGATCGGCCGCGCCGCGAGCTCCGTGACGCGCCCGCCGCCGGTCGCCTGAAGCTCGTCGCCGATACGCAGCGGGCGCTGGTAGAAGGCCTTCACGAACTGCAGATCCGGCCGCATCAGAAGGGGACCGACGGTGCCGTAGACGAACTTTGGATGTGCGCTCGTCACGTCGGTGTCGATCCACGCGATGATGTCGCCGCCAAGGATGTGCAGACTTTTCCAGAGCGCCTCGCCCTTCCCGCGGTAGCTGCCGGTCTCGGGCAGGACCTCATCGTGGATGAAGACCGGAACGCCCTCCTCTTCGGCGATCTCGCGCGTGCGGTCCTCCGAGCGCGAGTCGATGACGACGAGCTCGTCGACCAGCGGAACCCGCTCAACGAGGCGGGAACGGATCGCGCGGATGACCTTGCGGATCGTGGCCTCTTCGTTGAGCGTCGGAAGCCCTACCGAGATCCGGAGGTTCTGACGCTCCTTCGCGTCGACAAGCCGCCGGAGGTCGGCGAACTCACTCGAGCTGAACGTGTTCTCGGCGAACCACTTGTCGACTAGCTCGCCGAGCACGCGACTGCGTTCGGCGCGCTCGATTGGCAGTCGAGTCCGCTCCACGAACATCGGCGAAACGAGCGGTGCGCTCGTGCGGACGACCAGGGCATTTCGGGCCTCCGCGATGATCGCCTGGCCGACGGGCCCGAGCGGGTCGCGCGCGCCTTCCCGGCCGGTCGCGCCAAAAACGATCGTGTCGTGCTCGGCGAGCTCGTCCGCGATCACCTTGGCCGGATCGCCGGATCGCGTGACGAGCCGCTCGACGCGCTCGTCATACGCGCGCTCGCCGAGGAGCTGGTAGAGCGTCACGGGCCTGCGCCCCCCGTTGCGCTCGGCAACGTGGAGCAGCGTGACGGCGCCCGCCCCCGATCGTGCGAGCTCGATCCCCAGTCGCGCTGCGAGCTGCGCGTACCGCCCACCGCGGACCGGTACGAGGATGCGCTTGGCCCGCGCCGGCCGGCCCTTCACGACGGCGAGATCGCAGGGCGGCTGCCGCAGGATCGCTTCGATCGTGGTCCCGAGCACGTCCCATCCGGGACGGCGCCACGCCACGAGGAGGAGATCAGGCCGCTCCGTCGCGCAGGCTTCACGAATCGCGTCCCAGGCGACGCGAGCGACCGTCACCAGGCTGCGTGCGTGCCGTCCCGGGACCTCACCCGCCAGAGCGTCGAGCGCGCGGCGCCGGGCACGGGCTTCCGGCTGCGCCGACGCGAGTGTTGCGTCACCGGTGACCTCGATCGCCGACGCGAGCACGACCTCGCCGTCTCCGGCAAGGGCAGCCGCCGTCTCGAGGAGCCCGCTGTCGCGCTCGGGATCGCTGATCGCGACGAGGACCTTCATGCGGTCCCTTCAAGCACGAGCGGGACCACGCGTTCGGCGAGGACGCGGGACCACGCCATGGCACGCACCCGCGAGCGGAAGCGGGCCAGAGGCTCCTGAAGCGATCGTTCGATCGCGTCGGCGATGACCTCGCCGGACGCGTCAGCTGGGACATAGGTCGCCGCGTCGCCGGCGAGCGCACGGAGGGTGGGCAGGTCGCTGCACACGATCGGCAGTCGGTGGAGGGCGGCTTCGAGCAGCGGGATGCCGAAGCCCTCGCTCTGGCTCGGCAGCACGAGCGCATCGGCGAGCGCGTAGAGGTCGGCGATGACGCGGTACGGCGCTTTCATCCCGAGCGCGTACAGGAGATGGACGCCCTCGATTCCCTCCGCGAGGCGTGTGAGCTCCGAGAGGTAGAGCACGTTCGCCGCGTTGTGCGGCCCCGGCGGGCCGGTCACGACGAGCATCGCCGCCCGGCCTCGTCCCCTCAATGCCGCCGTCGCCGCCATAGCGGCCTCGATGCGCTTGCGACGCGTCAGCCGAGCCGGCAGCACGAGCAGGGGATCGGCGCGATAAAGGTCGAGGCGCTCGGCCATCAGAACCCCGGCGGACGACATCCCGAGCGCGGCGGCGATGTCGACCCCGTTTGGCACCACGGCGACGGCTTCGCGTTTGAGGCCCGCCAGGGCGGCGAGCTGGTCCGCGCGCTCGTCGGAGACCGCGACGTAGCGAACGCCAGGATGCGCGCGGGCGATCAATCCCCACGGGTCGCCGGGATGGCGTTCGCTTGCGTACTGCGGATCCGACCACGCGAGGTCGTGTGTCCACGCGATCACGACACCCGGGCGGTCGCGCGCGAGCCGCACGAGCGCTTCCGTCAAGGCTAGGTCCTTGTGCATGGTCATCACGTTGTGGACGACGACTCGATCGGCCTTGGCGATGACCGGTCGGAGCTTCCGCACAAGGCGCTCGACGAGCGCATCGTGCGCTTTCGTCCGCTCGCCCTGCGCGAGCGACCGAAAATCACGGAGCACGCTCTCGTTCCGCGAATCGACCTCGGGGATGCGGACGAGGCGCACGCCCTTCGGCGCGCGGCCGCGTCCGGCGACGATGGTGACGTCGGCCCCGGCGTCGTGGAGCGCGGCCGCATGCGCGCCCATGACCTGCTCGACACCACCGAGGATCGAAGGAGCGGTGTAGTGGACGAGGACGACGCGCGGCCGCCGGCGCGTCACGCGGTGGCAGCCGCCCTCGTGACCCGGCCGTGACCGCCGGCGATGCGATCCCCGCGCTGGCTTCGCCGGACGCGGAAGGTGACGCGCGTGTCGAAGACGCGCATGTCGCGAACGTCGATCCGCTCGAGCCACGGCGGGAGCGCCGGATCGAGCAGGAGCCGCTGGGTGTTCAGGTCCGGCTGCATGCCGAGGAGCGCCCGCAGGCACAGGAACACCATTCCTGCGGACCAGGCCTGCGGGATGCACGAGACGAGGTAGTCGGCGGGCCGCGCCGAAAATCGCAGGTCGCGCTGAAAGCCACACCACAGCTCCGGAAGCTGGGAGTTCGGGAAGCGGCGACCGGCCTCGATCAGGGCGCTCACCACCTCGGCTGCCTCCTCGCGGTGGCCGTAACGAGCGAAACCCTGAACGATGAGCGAGTTGTCGTGTGGCCAGACCGAGCCGTTGTGGTAGCTCATCGGGTTGTACGTCGGGTATTTGCTCGAGAGCGTACGGATGCCCCAGCCCGTGTACATGTCGAGCTCCATGAGACGCCGCGTGAGCGCGGCGCCCCGCTCGGGACTCGCGATCCCGCACCAGAGCGCGTGACCGGCGTTACTCGTCACTGCCGGGACCTGCTTCTTGTCGCCATCGAGAGCCTGCGCGTAGCACTGCTCGGCTTCCATCCAGAAGTCGCGCTCGAAACGCTCCCGAAGCTCCTTCGCTTCGCTCCGCAGGCGATCGGCGCGCGTGCGATCACCGTCGACGTCGTACAGATCCGCGATCCCCATCTTCGCTGCGTACACGTACGCCTGCACCTCGACGAGCGCCGCGGGAAGCTTCGACCACTTGCCGTCCGGATCCGAAAGGGATTGTGCGGAGTCCTTCCAGCCCTGGCTGCGCATCTCGGCAGGGCGGTGGCCGTACTCGACGTACCCGTCTTTGTCGGGATCGCCGTACGTATCGCACCACGTGAGCGCGCGCTCGGCGTGCGGGAGGAGGTCGCGCCAGAGAGCGCGGTCGGCGGTCCATTTCACAGTCTCCGCGAACACCATCGCGAAGAGCGGCGTCGAGTCGACCGAGCCGTAATACGGGTGATGCGGGACCTCGCCTAATCGCGCGAGCTCGCCGCGACGAAGCTCGTGGAAGATCTTTCCGGGCTCCTCCTCGGTGAACTCGTCGACCTTGTGTCCCTGATAGCTCGCGAGGAGACGCAGCGTCCCCCGCGCGATGTCGGGATGCCAGCCGAGCGTCTGGTACGCCGAGATCAGGCCATCGCGGCCAAAGGGGACGGCGTACCAGGGGATGCCCGCCGTCGGGTACGGGCCGCTTGGGTGGAACTCGAGGAGGGCCCGCAGGTCGAGCGCGCTCCGCGTGATGAGGCCCTCGTCGAGCGTTTCCGAGCTCGTCGTGTACCGCGCGCACGAGCGCAGGAATCGCCGATACCGCGCGTTGAGCGCGTCGATCGCGTCGTCGAACCGATCCGGCGACGCCGCCGGAGCGGCGCCATCCTCGCGCGGAATCGCAGCGAGCTCCAGCTGGAGGAACTGCTGCGGGCCGAGTGTGCGCGCAAAGCGGAAGACGTTGCCCTCGATGGTGTCGGGAGCGGGCCGCATCGTGATCTCGGTCGTTCGGCGGACGCCATCCCGGCCGACGCGCTCGAAGACCAGGCCGCCTTCGCGCGGCCCCCGCGTCGAGGCGAGGGGCGCGAGGCTCAGGTCCCGATACGCGCGCACGGCGAACATGTCGCGGAAGGCCGCTTCGAATTCAACTTCGACGCGGATATCGACCGGGTGGGCGTTCGCGTTGAGGACGCCGATGCGCTCGCGCAGTCCGTCGGCGAGGAACCGCGTTCGCCGGATCGAGAGCGCGTCAGCGGCGTGCCGCGCGGTGCCAAGCACGGCCCCCTCCGAATGCATCAGCTGAAATGTCGCGACGTAGTTCTGCTCGGTGTTCGCCGAGAGCAGCAGCGGCCGCGAGCCGTTCACGCGGAGCGCGTAGCCGGAGAGGTACTGCGTGTCGTGGTAGTAGAGACCGAGCGGGCTCATGGCGCCGAGCGGCAGGCTCCCGTCATCCTCGGTGACGAGGACGAGCTGGTCCTCCTTTAGGGAGGCCGTCAGGCCCAGCGCTCCAGGAGGTACGGCTTCGTCTGCTCGAACGCGAGCGCCTGCTGCTCGACGACGCGCTCGGCGCCCGCCTGGTCGAGGCCCTGCATCTCGCCGATGAGCGCGGCGACACGTCCGAAGTACAGAGGGAGGAGCGCCCGTGCGAGCGTCTCGGTGTCCTCCCGCGTTCTTGCCGCGGCGACGATCTCGTAGACGGCTTTTGCCCAGAACCGTCCGCCGATTGCGCTCGCGTTGCCGGTCTCCGCGGCCTTGCGCGCGACGTCGCGCGTGTCGGCGGACAGGATCTCGGTCCACGCCTGGTCCTGTTCGCCGGCCCCAGCGCGGAATTTCTCGACGAGCACCCGCACACTCGCGTTCACCGCCTCGGGCTCGACCGGCGCGATCTCGCCGATGACCGGAACGTCGCGCGAGCCGGTCACGGGGCGCCAGACATCGACGTTCTTCTTCACGAGCGTCAGGAGCGTACCCACCACCTGCGTGAACATCGGTCCAAGGTCCGCACCCGGGTCCTTCGGATCGTGGATCTTCGCACCGAGGAAGGCCTGGGCGACGCGGACGCCCCGCGCGAGCGCGGTGGTCGTCATGAAGATGTCGATCCCGAACTTCGCGACATCGCTTTCCCAGACCGGCTCGGCGAGATAAACACGGGCGAGGTCCGCGCCGAAACCGAACTCGCCGCCGATCGGCTGCCGTACGCGCGCGCCGTAAAGAGCCCGGGTGAGCGGATACGCGATCGTGTTGGTGATGGTCCCGTCGTGCTTGTGCCGCGCGTAGAGCGGCGTCACGTAGTCCGCCTCGCCGCGCACGATCGGGCCGACGAGGCGCGCGATCCACTCGGGGGTGATGCTGCGGAGGTCGCTGTCGACGACCGCGCAGGCGCGAGCCCCGAGAAGCGTGACGGCCTCGAAGATCGCTCGGAACGCGGAGCCTTTCCCCGACTGGCCCTGGTACCGGCCGGTCACGATCGGCACACCGTCGGCGGACGCGCGCACGCGATCGCGCGTGCCGTCCTCGGATCCCCCGTCGGCGTTCACGATCACGGCGCGCATGTTGGGGAAATTGCGGCGCAGCCCCTCGGCTGCCGCCTCGGTCACGTGTCCGATCGTCGCCGCGTTTCGAAAGCTCGGTATGCCCACGACGATGTCGGCGCGCTCCTGCATACGCAGGGCGTCGCGCATATCCGCCGGAAGCGCGGAGGTCAGAGGCACTTGGGTTAACTACGATACGGAGACTTGATCGAGGCCGTCGACCAATTCGTCCTGCCTTTCATCGACACGTTGTACGGTCGTTTCGGTTACGTCGGCGTCGTGATCGCGATGGCCATCGAAAGTGCCGCGATCCCGATCCCGTCGGAGCTCATCCTCCCGTTCGCGGGGTGGAGCGTATCGAGAGGGGTCATCGAGCCTCTGACCGGTGGGCAGTGGACGTATTGGGGCGCGGTGCTCGCCGGCGTGGTCGGAAATACCGCTGGCTCCCTCGTCAGCTACGCGGTCGGGGCGTTCGGCGGTCGTCCGCTCCTCGAGCGCTATGGCCGGTATGTCCTGATCAGCACGCACGACCTCGAAACGGCGGACCGATGGTTCCGCCGCTGGGGTGACCTGACCGTGCTCTTCTCGCGGATGCTCCCGATCGTGCGCACGTTCATCTCCGTCCCGGCTGGCATCGCGCGCATGCCCCTCTGGCGGTTCCTCCTCTTCTCGATCGTCGGCGCCGTGCCGTGGGTGATGCTCCTCGTGTGGGCCGGGATGGTCCTCGGCGATAACTGGCAGGACCTGAAGCACCAGCTTCGCGGTCTCGACTACATCGTCGTCGGCCTCATCGTCCTGGGCGTCGGCGTCTTCATCTGGCGCCACCTGCGCTCTCGTTGAACGACCTTCTCGCCGCGCTCGGCAACTTCGACACGCAGCTCTACCTCGCGATCGCCGCGCAGCGGAATTTCGTGACTTCGGTCATCGCCGTTGCCCTCACCTACTTGAACTGGGACGGCTTCTTCTGGTGGATCCTCGCGTTCCTTCTCCTCCGCTCGCGCGGGCTGAACCGTCGAGGGATCGCCGCGACCGGCACGGTCGTGCTCGCGATGCTCACCTCGTGGGGGTTCACCGAGATCGCGAAGCTCGTCGTCCGCCGGCCGCGTCCGTTCGATGCTCTCGCGAACGCTCCCGGCCCGCTGCCCGCGCCCGAAACCGTCATCGCGCATCCCTCGTCGTATTCGTTCCCGTCCGGCGACGCGGCCCTGGCGATGGGCGCCGCGGTCGCGTTCGCCTACGTCTCACCGCGCTATCGCGTGCCCGTTCTGCTGCTCGGGGTCTCCTGCGCGCTCGCCCGCGTGGTCGTCGGTGTTCACTACCCGTTCGACGTGCTCGGCGGCATCACCGTCGGCATCGTCTTCGGTCTCGTCGCCCCGCGCGCGGTCGCGCTCGTCCGGCGGCGCCTCCGCTGGCGCGCCTTCGTGATCCCGCACACGCACTGGGACCGCGAGTGGTACGAGCGGTTCGAGGGATACCGCGCCCGCCTCGTTCCGATGGTGTCGCGCCTCCTCGACGTCCTGGAGCGCGACCCCGACTTTCGCTCGTTCACCTTCGATGGACAGACCATCGCGATCCAGGACTATCTCGAGAAACGCCCCGCCGACCTCGGGCGAGTCGAAGCGCTCGTCCGGTCCGACCGGCTCCTCATCGGGCCGTGGCATGTCCTCGCGGACCTTCTCCTCGTCTCAGGCGAATCGATCGTCCGCAATCTTCAGGAGGGGCTCCGGAGCGCGGGCGAGCTCGGGCGCGCCGCGCGCGTCGCGTACGTCGCCGACCCGTTCGGCCATCCGGCTCAGCTACCGCAGATCCTCCGCGCGTTCGGATATGACACCTACGTCTTCGCGCGCGGGATGGGGGACGAGGGCGAATCGGTCGGGAGCGAGTTCTGGTGGGAGGCGCCTTCCGGTGATCGCGTTCGCGCGGCGCACCTCGTCGATCACTACTCCAACGCGCTGCCCTTGGTCGGCCCCGCAACCGAAGGTCCCGACGCGCTGCGCCGCCGGGTGAAGGAGAAGACCGCCAAGATCCTTGATCGGCTCACGCCCTACGCGAACGGCGACGCGGTCCTCCTGATGGTCGGCGATGACCACGTCGAGGCGTACGCGCGCTTGCCGGAGGCGGTGCGCGAGATGCGGCAGGCGTTCCCCAACGTCGACGTCCGTATCGCGAGCCTCGAAGACTTCGCCTCGGCGATGCCCGCGCTCCAACATCGGGTAAGCGGCGAGATCGCGAGCGGCCGATACCGCCCGATCCTCCGCGGCGTGAACTCGACGCGTGTGTGGATCAAACAGGAGAACGTCGCCTGCGAGCGGCTCCTCCTTGAGCGGTGCGAGCCGCTCGACGCGCTCACCGGTGGGACCGCTCGCGACGAGCTCCGCGATCTCTGGCGAATGCTCCTGCAAAACCACCCGCACGACTCGATCTGCGGCTGCTCGATCGATGCGGTCCACGACGTCGATATGGCGCCACGCTTCGAATACGTGCGCGACCGCGGCACGGCGCTCGCGACCCGGCTGCTCGAGCGGCTCGCCGGGCCGGGGACCGCGGCGATGCTCTGGGACTCGCTGCCGTGGCCCCGCGACGCGGTTGTGCCGATCGACGGACGACCGACGCGCGTTCGTTCGAACGGGCTTGGCCTCGCGCCGGTGGTCGCGGCCCCGGCGCCGGCGGTCCGCGCGGACGGCGACGCCGCGATCGAAAACGGCCTTCTGCGCGTGGAGGTCGATGCCGACGGGAGCTTCGTCATCGTCGACAAGGCCACCGGCGATCGCGGCGGGCGGCAGAACCGGCTGATCTCGGAAGGCGATCGTGGCGACGAGTACACCTATTCCTACGCCGGTCCGACGGTCGGCTCCGAAGGTCTCGTTGGGACGCGAGCGACGTCCGTTACCGGCGATCGGGCTACCGCGACGGTCGAGCTCGTCCTACGACTCCCGGCACGACTCCGCGACGATCGGCTCGCGCGTTCGCCCGAGCTCGTCGACTGCCCGGTCAGGATCGGTATCTCGCTCGATGCGGGGGAGCGGCGGGTCGACGTCACGCTCGAGGTCGATAACCGTGCGAGCGATCATCGCCTGCGCACGCTGTGCGAGACCGGCACCCGCGCGCTTACACACCAATGCGGCGCCGCATTCGCGCTGCTCGAGCGCTCCAACCGGTTTGAGGTTCGGCGCCGATGGATCGAACCACCAACCTCGGAGGCGTGCGTGCACGACTTCGTGGCGGTGAAGGGCGCGACCAAGGGACTGGCCGTCGGGGTCGACGGTCTGCGCGAGTATTCGGTCCTTCACGATGGCGGCACGGTCGCGATCACGCTGCTGCGCGCCGTCGGCTTCCTCTCGCGAGGCGACCTTCCCGAGCGCCACGGCCACGCCGGGCCGGAACTCGCGACGCCTTCGGCGCAGTGCATCGGGATCCGGTCCTACCGGTATACGGTCGTGCCGATCGACGCGCAGATCGATGTCACACGGGCCGCACGAATCGTTCGCGAATGGCTGTCGGCCCCGATGGCCGTTCTGGGAGATGGTCGCCCGCGGTCCCTCATGTCTTTCGTCGATCCGGCCACGCCGCTCGTGCTCACCTCGCTTCGCGCGGGACCTGACGGAACCCTCGTCGTGCGGATCGCGAACCCGGAACGTGAGGAGGTGTCGGGCACCCTCGGCTTCGATCGGGCCATCCGCGCATCGCGCCCCGTTGATCTCCGCGAGGGCGACCAGAGCCTTGGGAACAACGGGCTTGACGTGATCCGGACCGCGGCTCCGCTCGACATCGATGGAAGCCTCGCGAAGGCCCATCTCGCGCCTTACGAGATCGGGACTTGGATCGTGCAGCTGGCCTGACGGCGATGCGCACAAATGTGCGACGGCTCTCGCACGAACGTGCGACGGGATCGCACAAATTGAGGACAGACACGCACGGGTCCGTCGAGTACGGTCCCCGGCGTGTCAAGGAACCTGGCTTCGCTTGTGATCGGACTGGTTGCGATGGCGCTCCTCGGTCTATCGGCGAGCGCCGACGGCGGACCGCCGTACCGCCGCACGACGCCGCGCGGCTCGTTCGGCGCGGATGGGCCGCAGCTCATCGTCGGCGTGCCCGGCGGTCGAGCCTGGGGCATCGAGAGCGGGCTCGTACCAGTACCGGACGACCGGACCAGAGTTCGGGCGACGCTCGAGGTAAGCGACCCGCTCGTCCGCGAGGCGTTCGTCCGGGTCGCCTGGTACGACCGCGCAAGCGGACGGCCCCGCCAGTTCGCATTGACCGACGCCAGTTTCGTCCGTGCGGGCGAGACCGCGACGGTCGAGATCGCGCTCGATCCGCCGGCCGGTGCGGTCGCGTATCGGCTGCGAGTTTTGGCCCGTCTTCGCGTACCCGAGGCGCTCTCGACACCGAGCGCCGTCCGGGTGACCTTCTCGCCGCCTTTTTCTTGGCCGGCGGCCATTCCGCCCACTCGGCTCCTTCCGTAACGAGGCGCCGGGCCGAGCGGGCTGACAGGCGACGTGCCCGCTTGGCGGCGCTGCGACATACTTGCGGCGAGATGGCAACGGTCACCTACGACCACGTCACGAAGCGCTTCGGCGAGTTCATCGCGGTGAACGACCTGAACCTCGCCGTGCGCGACTCGGAGTTCCTCGTCCTGGTCGGACCCTCCGGATGCGGGAAGACGACCGCACTCCGGATGCTCGCCGGGCTCGAGGAGCAGACGACCGGAGACATCCGCATCGGCGAGCGGGTGGTGAACGACGTTCCCCCGAAGGATCGCGACATCGCCATGGTCTTCCAGAACTACGCGCTCTACCCGCACATGAGCGTGTACGACAACATCGCCTTCGGCCTGAAGCTGCGTGGCATGCCCAAGCAGGAGATCGATCGACGGGTAAACGAGGTCGGCAAGATGCTCGGCATCGGCCAGCTCCTCAAGCGCAAGCCGAAGGAGCTCTCGGGTGGCCAGCGCCAGCGTGTCGCGGTCGGTCGTGCGATCGCGCGGGAGCCCGCGGTGTTCCTGATGGACGAGCCGCTCTCCAACCTCGACGCGAAGCTGCGCATCCAAACGCGCGCGATGCTGCAGCAGCTTCACCAACGCATTCGCCGGACGACGATCTACGTCACCCACGATCAGGTCGAAGCGATGACCATGGGCGATCGCATCGCCGTCATGAACGACGGGAAGCTGCAGCAGCTCGACACACCGGAAACGCTGCACGAGCGACCCGCGAACCTCTTCGTCGCTGGATTCATCGGCTCGCCGTCGATGAACTTCTTCCCCGCGAAGGTGACCGGATCGAACGGCCAGGTCGTCGCCGACGCTGGATTCTTCAAGGCACCCTTGAGCGGGAAGGCCGCGGAGGCGGTCGGCCGCGACGTGATCCTCGGGATCCGACCTGAGGACATCAACGACATGGCGACCGAACGGCAGGACGGGCAGCTTCCGCTCGACGCGAAGGTCGAGGTCGTGGAGTTCCTCGGCAACGAGCTGCAGCTCCTGCTCTCGGCGGACACGACGAACTTCATCGCGCGGGTCGGAACGCAGACGCAGACCAAGCCCGGTCAGACGCTGCGCGTGGGGCTCAATCTCAAGAAGCTCCACGTCTTCGACAAGCAGACCGAGGCAGCGTTGCGGTGACCCTTCGGGGCTCCACGAGCGACTTTCCGCTCGAATCAGTCATAGGTCTCCTCGCAGGCACTTCGAAGACAGGGGAGCTCCAGGTACGGGGCGACGCCAAGGTCGGTGCGCTCGGCTTCGCTAGTGGACGCCTCGTCGCGGCGGTCATGGATGGCGAGGGAGGCGAGAACGCCCTCGGCGCGATCTTTGCGATCTCGCAGGCCGATTTCGAGTTCACGCCATGGGAATCGGCGCCCGAAGCAAACCTCGAAGGCGGAGATCTTGTCTCTCTCCTGAAGCGGGCCGCCGAGGCGCGCGATCGGATCGCGACGATCCGCGAGTCGATACCCGACGACCGGATGCGCTTCCGCCTCTCGGAGAAGGCCGCCGATCAGGGCGCGGTCACGTTCACGCCCGACCGCTGGCGGGCGCTCCTTGCCGTAAACGGCGAGCGCGACGTCGCCGCGATCGCCGAGCAGCTCCGCCTCGGAAAGATGCAGACGCTGACGCTTCTGTCCGGCCTCGTGAAGGACGGGGTCATCGAAGGCTTGCCTCCGGCCGAGAATCGCCCGGCCGAGCGACCGGCGCCGTACGCGCCTCCTGAGCCCGCTCCGCCGCCGGAGCCTGCGCCGCCGCCTCCCGCGGCGGCGTGGTCGCCGCCAGAGGCGCCCGAGGAGACCGCGCGACCGACGCCGGATTGGTCGAGCAGCACCACGTCGTCGCGACCAAAGCCTGAGGCTCCGACGGAGCAGCGAGCGGAGCCCGAACAGGTCTCTCCGCCACCCCCGATCCGCGAGGACCTGCAAAACGAGATCGCGCAGCGCATGGGTGGCTTCGCCACCGCGCCTGAACCGCCTGTGCCGGCGGTCGAGGTCCCTCCGGCGGTTGACGACAGGCTGTCGTCTCTCTCAGGCCTGTTTGCTCCGGGACCCGCCGCGAACGCGCCGCAACCCCAGGCTCCCGCGCCCGCGACGAAGGAGACGCCGGCGTCGGAGCCAAAGGATTGGTGGCGGGCGCCCGGCGGAGGCAGGCCGCCGGAATCCTGGACAACGCCGCCACCGGCGTCGACCGAGGCACCCGCGAACGCCTGGGCCCCGAGTGCCAAGCCGAAGGAACAGCCGGCGAATGCCGATCCGTGGGGTGCGCCTGCGCCGGCCACGGCAGAATCGGCAGCAACAAGGGCGACGCCGTCGCGCGCTGACGAATGGGCCCCGCCGCCATCACAGCCGGCTGCCGCGGATGCGGCTGCCGAAAAGAAAAAGGGTGGGTTCCTGGGCCGTTTCCGGCGCGATGAGGCGCCGACGCCGATCGCGCGCATCGAACCCGCCAGCGCGGCAGCGAGCAAGACCGGAAAGCTCGCTTCGCTCTCGAACGCGCTGCTCGTCGAATACAACAGCGGTGGCTACGGCAAGGCCAAGATCGAGACGCGTCTCGCGAATCTCCTCATGCGTGTAGACGAGCAGGCCGACCCGATCGATCGGCCATTGCCGGTCGTGGATGACCTCATCGACGCGGCGGCACTCGAGCGCGAAGGCTTCGATGAGCACCAGGCCGTGCCATATCTCGCCACGCTGGTGCGACAGATCTACGAGGATGCCGAGCGCGCGTTCGGCAAGGACAAAGCGAAGAAGGGTTACAAGGCGGCCCAGCAGCAGGTGTTCGGCGGTGACACGAACGCACTGCAGGCGCCGGAGCTAGCGGGCAAGCTCCCGAAGGTCTGAGCCTCTATCTCGGCATCGATCTCGGCGCCTCGAATATCCGGAGTGTCATCGCGCGCGACGAGCAGCCGATCCCGCGCATCGTCGCGCGCGACGAGCGGCCGACGCCGCGGACCGGCGCGGCGGACGTCATCGCCGCGATCGCCGAGAGCTCACGGACCGCGCTCGCCGCGATGGGGACGACCCCTCGCGAGCTCGCTGGCGCGGCGTGCTCGGCTCCCGGTCCGCTCAACCACCTCTCTGGGATCGTCTACGACGCCCCGAACATAAACGGCTTCGCCGACGTCCACTTGGCGGAGGGCCTCGCGAAGGCGCTCGGAATTGACGCCGTGTTCTTGGATCGCGACACCGTGATGGCCGCGATCGGCGAGGGAGTGGCGGGCGCCGCGAAGGGCGTGCGTGATTTCGTCTACGTGACCATCTCCACCGGGATCGGTGGCGCGCTCGTGAGCGGAGGCCGGATGCTTCGCGGCGTCAGCAACATCGCCGGCGAGATCGGCCACTGGCCTGTCGCGCTCGAGGGACCGCGTTGCGGCTGCGGCAGCTACGGCTGCGTCGAGTCGCTCGCCGCCGGCCGATTTCTCGCGGAGGCGTATGGCGTCGACGATGCCGCGCGTGTCTACGCCGCCGCAGCGTCGGGCGATCCGCGCGCCGTCGCGATCCTCGCGCGCGCCGAAGCAGCGCTCGGAAACCTCGCGATCACGCTCGTCAACGGCCTGAATCCGTCGCTCATCGTGATCGGCGGGTCGATCGCCGAGCACGAGCCCGCGCACACGCTCGAGCCGATGCGCCGCGCGATCGACACCCGCGCGTTCCGCGTTGCGGCGGACGCGGTACGCCTGGTGCCGCCCGGCCTCGGACGCGACGTCGGCATGCTGGGTGCGGTGATCAGCGCGCGAGAACGGCTCGCTGGCCGGGGCGAATGGTTCCTCTAGTCTTCTAGCACGGACACGCTCGATCGGTCTGGGGAGGCGCAGATGAAAGCTCGTGTCGCGATCAACGGATTCGGCCGCATCGGCCGCCAGTTCCTGAAGGCGTCGCTCGAGAGGCATCCCGAGGTCGAGATCGTCGCGCTGAACGACCTCGCCGACCCCAAGATGAACGCCCACCTCTTCAAACACGATTCGAACTACGGCAGGTATCAGGGAGAGGTCTCGGCCACGGCGGACTCGCTCGTCGTCGACGGTCGCACGATCAAAGTGCTCCAGGAGCGCGATCCCGCGAAGCTGCCCTGGAAGGCGCTCGACGTCGACATTGTCGTGGAGTCAACCGGGTTCTTCACCGACGCCACGAAGGCGAAGGCGCACATCGACGCGGGCGCGAAGTACGTGATCATCTCCGCCCCAGCGAAGAACGAGGACAAGACGATCGTGCTCGGCGTGAACGAGAAGGAGTTCGACCCGGAGAAGCACCACATCATCTCGAACGCGTCGTGCACGACGAACGGCCTCGCCCCCGTCGCGAAGGTGCTGAACGACGAGTTCGGCATCGAGAAGGGCTTCCTCACGACGATCCATTCGAAGACGCTCAGCCAGCGGCTGCTCGACACCGTCGCCGGGGACCCGCGCGACGCTCGGGCGGCATCGGAGAACATCGTTCCCGCCGAGACCGGCGCGGCACGTGCCGTCGCCCTCGTCATCCCTGAGCTGAAGGGACGCTTCACGGGCATGGCCTTCCGCGTCCCGACCCCGACCGTTTCTGTCGTCGACTTCACGGCGACCCTAAAGCGCGAGGTCACCAAGGAAGAGGTCAACGCCGCATTCAAGCGCGCATCTGAGGGAACGCTCAAGGGGATCATGGATTACACCGAGGAGCCGCTCGTCTCGAGCGATCTGAAGGGCGACTCGCACTCGACGATCGTCAGCGGGTTGGACACGATCGTCCTGGGCAACATGGTCAAGATCATTTCCTGGTACGACAACGAGTGGGGCTACGCGTGCCGCCTCGCCGACATCACCGAGTTCGTCGCCTCGAAGATGCGCGTCCCGGTCGCCGCTGGCCGCTAACACGGCGGCGCTCTTTCACAAGCGGACCATCCGGGACGCCGACGTCCGCGGAAAGCGCGTTCTCGTGCGCGTCGATTTCAACGTGCCTCTTGAGAACGGGGCTGTTGCGGACGACACGCGGATCCGCGCCGCGCTTCCCACTCTCACCGCGCTCATCGAAGGCGGCGCGTCGCTGGGGCTGGTCTCACACCTGGGGCGCCCCAAAGGGACCGACGCTAGATTCTCGCTCGCGCCCGTCGCGAAGCGCCTCGCGGAGCTCACCAAACGCGAGGTGCCGCTTCTCGACGACTCCATAGGGCCACGCGTCGAGAAGGCCATCCGTGCGATGGAGCCTGGCGATGTCGTGATGCTCGAGAACATCCGCTTCCACCCCGAGGAAGAGAAAAACGATCCGGAATTTGCAAAGAAGCTCGCCGCGGGGTTCGACCTCTACGTAAATGACGCATTCGGAACTGCGCACCGCGCGCATGCGTCGACCGAGGGCGTCGCGCACCTCCTGCCGGCGTACGCCGGGCTGCTCCTAGAGAAGGAGCTCGTCGCGCTTGGCGGCATCCTCGATCAGCCGAAGCATCCGTTCCTCGCGATCATCGGCGGCGCCAAGGTCAGCACGAAAATGGATGTGCTGCGCTCGCTCGTTCCCCGCGTCGACACGCTCGCGATCGGTGGCGGCATGGCCAACACGTTCCTCCTCGCGATGGGCCGTCCCATCGGGCGGTCCCTCGCCGAGCCGGAGAAGGAGACCGAGGCGCGCCTGGTCACCGACGAGGTCGAGGGCGACGGAAAGGAGCTCCTCCTTCCGATCGATGTCGTTGCGGCGCCGTCCGCGGACGCCGATGGCGCGCCGCTCGCCGCGACCTATGACGTCGACGAGGTCCCGAGCCACCTCGCCATCGTGGACATCGGCCCGCGAACGATCGAGCGCTACGCGCGCGTGATCAATAACGCGAAGATGATCTTCTGGAACGGTCCCGTCGGCGTGTTCGAGGTGCCCGCGTTCGCGAACGGCACCCGCCGGATCGCGGAGCTCATGGCATCGAGTGGCGCGACGACCGTTGTCGGCGGAGGCGAATCCGTCCAGGCGGTCGAGGAGGCCGGACTCGCCGACAAGATGACCCATGCCTCCACCGGAGGCGGCGCGTCGCTCGAGCTCATCGAGGGCAAGACCCTCCCCGGGGTCGCCGCGATCCCTGACCGGTGAGCGACGCAAAGATCGCAGCAGTCACCGCCCGCGAAGTACTGGATT
>WNGI01003466.1_pt1 | contig 26528 bp, 24 predicted proteins | sample 5400621 | NCBI WGS metagenome assembly WNGI01 (sample SAMN13153374, study PRJNA577476) | soil metagenome | isolation source: 20 cm soil or saprolite under Garry oak tree replicate 1 | place: USA:California | collected 2016-06-15 | reverse complement strand
CCCGGCGTCGAGCGTCGTCTCGATCACGAGCCCTTCGCGACCTGCCAGATCCGGCCGTGCGCGCGCGAGCTCGGCGCGGGCGAAGCCGACGAACTGGTGCGCGACCGGTGGCACCATCGCGGGAAGGACGTCGATCCTCGTCGCGGCCGCGGCGTCGGCCTCGAGCTTTGAGATCCAGCCGTCCTCGACCATCCGGCCGAGCACGTACGCCTGGCGCGTGCGCGCCGCGGTCGGGTCGTTCGCGGGGTCGTAGTCCGACGGCCGCTGTGGCAGGCCCGCCAGATACGCGGCGTGCGCGAGGTCGAGGTTGACGGAGCCGATGCCGAAGTACACCCGCGAGGCCGCTTCGACGCCGTACGCGCCGCGGCCGTAGTACACGTCGTTCAGGTAGAGCTCGAGGATCTCGCGCTTGCTGCGGTTGGCCTCGAGCTGGAGCGCGACGAGCGCCTCGTGTGTCTTGCGCACCGCGAGCGGGCTCGGGTCGTCGGCCAGGTAGAGCCGCCGCGCGAGCTGCTGCGTGATCGTCGACGCGCCCGAGGGCTGCGAGCCGGACGTGAGCGCCGCGCGAGCGATGGCCAGCGGATCGATCCCGGGATGCACCTGAAAGCGGCGGTCCTCGGCCGAGATCGTCGCCTGGAGCATGCGCGGTGCGACCGACCCGATCGCGATGGGGATGCGCATGCCGGACCGGCCGTCGCGCTCCAGCACGTTCCCGTGCGCGTCGAGGACGACCGTCCCCGGCACGGTGCCGCGCGTCTCGGGGGCATCAAGAGGAGCGAATCGCGCGTAGCCCGCGAGCGATAGCGAAGCGAGGCCGAGAACGATGATGACCGCGCGGGCGAAGTGCGCGCGCATTTGCCAAAGCATCGCCGCCGGCAAGCCCGTTGGCGTCCGAGCCGACGGCGCTAAGTACTACGCCATCGCTATGACTTGGTACCGGCGGTCGGCGAAGATTCGATGCCCCGCCAGAGCGCGTCGACGTCGGTGCGGTCGATGCGGCTCGCGTCGCCGTACAGGCCGACCCGATCAAGGACTTCGCGGTAGCGGTCCTGGAGGCGTCGCCCGAGCTGCTCGTAGGTGGGGGCGCGCGTGACGAACTCGTCGAGCATCGCGTCGGTCACCAAGCCTGGGAGCTCAGCCAGTTGCCCCGCGCGCACGAGGACGCTCAGCTCCTCGCCGATCTTCGCCCAGCCGTGGTGCGCGAGGACAGCGCGGTAGGTCGGCGTCGAGCCGTAGAAGGCGATCTGCTGACGGACGTACCTCTCGTCCGCGGCAAGCGTGGGCGACGCGTCGACGAGGGTGAAGACCGGGCACGCCACCGTGATGCTGGCGCGCTCGCGGCCGGCCCGCGCGAGACCTCGCGCCAGCGCCGGCATGCCGATCTCGCGCAGGTACGAGGCGGTCGAAAAGGGATGCGCGACGATGCCGTCGGCCACCTCGCCCGCTGTGCGGAACATCCCTTCGTTCACGGCCGCGAGATAAACCTTTACATCGGGGTGCGCGATCGGCCCGGGATCGAAGAAGGGCGACATCAGGTCGAAGCGGTAGAACTCGCCGGCGAAGCGCAGCGGGTGCTCGTGCTGGAAAGCGCCCCAGATATGCCGCAGCGCCAATACGTACTCGCGGATGCGCGCGACCGGCCGGTCGTACGGCATCGCGAAGCGGCGCTCGACGTGCGCGCGCACCTGTGTGCCGAGCCCGAGGTCGAGGCGTCCTTGGCTCGCGCGCTGCAGCGCCCACGCGTCCATGGCCATGACCATCGGGCTGCGCGCGAAGGCGATGGCGACCGCGGTCCCCAGCCGCAGCGCGCCGGTGCGTCCCGCCGCGACCGCGAGGGGCAGCAGGGGATCGACCTGGGTCTCTGCGATCCAGAGACCGTGGAACCCCCCTGCTCCATGCCGCGCACCTCCCGGGCCGGCCCTTCGATGGAGACCCGCCCTCGCTCCAGGACGTAGGCGTGGTCGCTCACCGCGAGCGCCATCTGCACGTTCTGCTCGACCAGGAGCATCGTGAGGCTCTCCCGCTTCAGGCGGCGGATGATCTCGAACAGGTTCATGGTGAGGAGCGGTGAGAGGCCGAGCGATGGCTCGTCGAACATCAGGATCTTCGGTTTGGACATGAGGCCGCGCGCAATCGCCAGCATCTGCTGCTCGCCCCCGGAGAGCGTCCCCGCGAGCTGCGTTCGCCGCTCGGCCAGGCGCGGGAAGAGCCCGAAGACCTGATCGAGGGTCGCGCGCATCCCTGCGCGAGCGCGCTTCGGCGTGGCACCCATCTCGAGGTTCTCGAGGACGCTCATCGTGGAGAAGAGCTGACGTCCCTCAGGGACGAGCACGAGGCCGAGCTCGGCCTTGGCGTGCGGCGAGAGTCTGGTCACGTCGCGATCGTCGAGGACGACGCTTCCCTTCCAGACCGGCAGCAGGCCGGTGATCGTCCGCAGCAGCGTCGTCTTTCCGGCGCCGTTGGATCCGAGGATCGTGGTGAGCTTCCCCGGCCCGAGCTCCACGCTCGCGCCCCAGAGGATCTGGACCTCGCCGTATCCCGACTCGATCGATCGGACGGCGAGGCCGCTCATGCGCCCTCCTCCTCTAGGAACCTGGCCGCGACCTTGGGATCGCCGAGGTAGGCCTCGATCACCTTGGGATCGCTCGAGACCTGCTGCGGCGTCCCTTCCGCGATCTTCTTCCCGTAGTCGAGCACAACCACGCGGTCGCACACGTTCATGACCGCGTGCATGAGGTGCTCGATCATGATCACGGCCACCCCCTGCTCGCGGAGCGTGCGGAAGACCGCGAGCATCTCCGCGACCTCCTGTGGATTGAGGCCCGCGAGGACCTCGTCGGCGAGAAGGAGCATCGGCCGCGCGGCGAGGGCGCGCGCGAGCTCGAGACGTTTCTTCTGCGCGACGTTGAGCTTTCCCGCGGGCATCTCGCTCTTGTCGGCGAGTCCGAGCGACGCGATCACCTCTTGCGCCACCTTGCGCGCCGCGCCGAGGCCGAGGTTCTCGCGGCCGAAGCACGCGCCGACGGTCACGTTCGCGATCACCGAAAGGTCGTTGAGCGGGCGCACCACCTGATGCGCGCGCGCGATCCCGAGCCGCGCGACCTGGAACGGCCGCAGGCCGGTGATGTCCTCTCCGCGGAATTCGATCCGGCCCGCGCGCGGCCGGTACACGCCGTTGATCGCATTGAGGAGGGTCGTCTTGCCTGCGCCGTTCGGGCCGATGAGTCCGAGGATCTGGCCCTGATCGACGCTCAGCGTTGCCGCGTCGCACGCGACCAGTCCGCCGAACCGGACCGTGACGCCCGCGACGTCGAGGATCACTGGATGTAGCCCCGGAGCACGGGGTAGCGGTTGCGGAGCCAGCCGACGAGGCCCGCCGTGACGAACAGCACGACCATCAGGAGGAGCAGCCCGGCGATGAAGAGCTGGAAGTTCGCGAGCGTGCTGTTCGTGATGAGGAAGCCACGCAGCCACTCGTAGACCGCGGCGCCGACGATCGGCCCGGCGACCGTCCCGATGCCGCCGAGCACGCACACCACCAGCGACTCGATCGAACGGAAGAGGTCGAACGCGATGCCGGGCTCGATGATCCCGTTCTTGAAGAAGAACGTCGCCCCGGCGAGGGCCGGGAAGAAGGACGAGATCACGTAGGCCGTGACCTTGGCGCGCGCCGGGTCGACCCCGACGACCATCGCGACGTCCTGGTCCTCGCGGATCGCCATCAGAGCCAGGCCGAACTTGGAGCGCTTGATGAAGTACGAGGTCGCGATCGTGAGCAGCGCCACGACGGCCATCGCCACGTACGCGAGCTGCCCCGCGTTCCGCGCGCCGCCGTACGCGTCGTACACGGAGAAGTTGAAGAACATGCCAACCGCGCCGCCGAAGGGCTCGAAGTTGTTGATTGCCGTCTTCGTCGCCTCGTTGATGCCGATTGTCGCGAGGGCGAAGTACGCGCCGCGCAGGCGGAGGATCGGGATGCCGATCAGCAACGCGATGACGCTCGCGGGGATCGCGGCGGCGAGCGCCGCGAGCACGAAGTGCGTGGCGTAGGTCTGCATGAGGTAGAAGGCGAAGTAGCCGCCGAGGCCGAAGAAGACGATATGCCCGAAGGACACGTATCCGCTGTAACCCATGATGATGTTGATGCTCGACGCGAGCGTGATGAGCATGAAGACGAGGAAGAGCTCCTCCCGCAGCGACGGGTGGTTCAACGCGAGCGGGATCGCGGCGACGATCGCCAGCACGATCAGCACAGCGGGCAGGAACGGGAACCTGACGCGAATCACGCCCGCGACCCCAGCAGACCCGCCGGCCGGACCAGCAGGATCAGCACGAAGATGACGTACTCGAGGACCGGCACCCACGACACCGGGACGAACACCGTGGAGACGCCCTCGAGCAGGCCGAGCACGATCCCGCCGACGAGCGCGCCCGTGGGATTGCCGAGGCCACCCAGGACGACGATCACGAAGCTCTTCACCTCGTAGGTCGTCCCCGAGAGGATCGTGAACGAGAAGAGCGTGGAGAGGAGCGCGCCGCTCGTCATCGCGAGCGCCGTGCCGATGCCGAACGCGAGCGCGAGCATCCGGCGCGAGTCGATGCCCATGAGCTCCGCCGCGGCGCGGTTGTTCGCCACGGCGCGGATCGATTTGCCGGTGCGCGTGCGGAACAGGAACCCGTAGAGCGCGAGCGTGGCGAGGATCGCGAGCGCGACTGCCACGGCGTGCGTCCCGAGGATCGTGATCGCGCCGCCTCGGAGCGCGCCGAGGCTCACGTCGACGGCACGGGGCGTCGTCGTGAAGACCGCGGTGCCCGCGCCGATGATCATGAGGTTCACGGAATAGGTCGCGAGCAGCGTCGTGAGCTCGGGCGCGTTGATGACGCGGTCGACCGCGATGAAGTAGATCGCGACCCCCAGCGCGAGGCCGACGGCGGCCGCGACGAGGACGCCGAGGTACGGGTTGACGCCCGCGCCGCTGAAGAGGACGTAGACCACGTACATCCCGAGGGCGATGACCGGTCCGTGCGAGAGGTTGATGACGCGCATCACGCCGAAGATGAGCGTGAGGCCCGTCGCGGCGAGGCCGTAAACGAAGCCGAGCATGAGCCCGTCGATCGCCGACGGTATGAGGGCGTCGAGGCTCATGCTCGGCTAATAAGCGCTACTTGCGGATCTGCGCGTCCGCGGACTTCGCCTCCAGCGGCCAGACGATCTGCGTCGCGAGCTTGCCGTCGGTGCCTTTCTGCCACTGCACGTAGACCATCTCGTGAGCGGTCTGCTTGCCGTGGGTCTTCGCGTCGGTCGAGAACTTGATCCGCCCGTAGAAGGTCATGAAATCCATCTTGTCGAGCGCGGCCCTCACCTTTTCGGGGTCGGTGCTGCCGGCATCCTCGAGCGCCTTCTGCAGCGTGAGGCCGGCGGCGTACCCGCCCGCCGAGTGATACGAGGGCGGGGCGTTGTACTTCGACCGGTAGGTGCTGGTGAAGTCGGCGTTCGCGGGCCCGTAGTACGGCACGCTGAGTGCCTTCGCCGCTTCGGCCGAGTACTTAGTCTGCGGCTCCCACTGGCTCGGGCCGACGATGAACTGCGCGGCGTCGCCGATGTCGGCGAACGTCGGCTCCGGCGGTGCGACCAGGAGCGAGACGAAGCGCGCGCTGACTTTTTTCTCGTAGAGCTGCTTCGCGAATGTGGTGCCGTCGGGTAGGTGACCGCCACCGATGATCGCGTCCGGCGTTGCGGCGACGATCTTGTTGATGAACGGCGCGAAGTCCGTGGTCCCGGTGTCGTACCCCTCGTTCACCACGACCTGAAGACCCTTGCTCTCGGCGTACGGCTTGGCCGCCAGCACGACCGAGGTCGAGAACGAGTCCTTCTCGTTCACGATCGCGACCTTCTTGATCGACGGGTCGAGCTTCAGGAGAAGGTCGATCGCGCCGGTGAGGTACTTGGAGGCCGGCGTGTAGACCTGATAGATGTACTTGAAGCCCTGCTCCATGGTCGCGTCGTCGGCGCCGCCGGCCGTGACCATGACCTTGCCGTTCTGCTCGGAGACCACCGCGGCGGCCTTCACGAGGCCGCTCGAGTACGGGCTAAGTAGGAAGTCGACCTTGTCGTCGTTGATGAGCTTCGTGTAGAGCGCCTGCACGCGATCGGTCTTGCTCTCGTCGTCGTACGACTTGACCTGAGGCTTGAGGACGGTGCCGTCCTTCAGCTTGATGCCGCCGGCCTTCGTCACGTCATCGACCCAGAGCTTGATGCCCTCGGTCTGCTTGTTCGAGGCGACGTTCTGCGCGCCGGTCTGCGAGGCGGTGAACCCGATGATCAGGTCCTTGGTGACGGTCGCCTGGCTCGGGGCCGCGGATGCGCCGCCCCCGGGAGTCGTCGTCCCACCGCATGCGGAAGCGACAAGCCCCACCAGCGCGAGCGTCAGACCAATGAAGCGGATGCTCCTCATGGGTCGCTCTCCTTTGCGCGGCTGGATAAGGCCTCATTCTCCTCCAGCGGGCTACAGAGCGAGGTCCCAACCAAGCCGTTCCGACGAGAGAAAATCGATCGCGTGCGCGGTCTCTCCGGACAGCACCAGGTCGGCGAGGATCTCGCCGATCACGCTCGCGAACTTGAACCCGTGGCCCGAGCACGCGGACGCCACGATCACGTTGCTGTCGTCGTAGAGGTGATCGATGACGAAATGTCCGTCCGGGCTATTGGTGTACATGCACACCTTGGCGTCGCGCCGTTCGCCGTTGGCGAGCGGCAGGCGTCGGCGCAGCCACGCCCGGACGCGCTCCTCGTCGCCGTCCGACGGCGTGCGGTCGATCGTGTCCGGATCGGCGGGATCGCCGAAGTGGAGCCCGGCGACCTTCACGCCCTGTCCTTCTATATAGGGAAAGCCGTAGAAGAACCGGTCGGTGTCCTCGACGATGTAGACCGGAAGGCGCGCGAAGGCATCGCGCTCGGCGCGTGGCTCGAACCAGAAGAGCACGTTTCGCTCGACCGAGAGCTGCGATGCGAGCGAGGGGACGAGCTTCGCGGTCCACGCTCCGGTGGTCACGACGAGCTGCTTCGCCTCGTAACTGCCGCTGCGCGTGATCACGCGGATGCCGTCGAAGGTCGACTCCCAGCGGTCGATGGGCTCCTCGAAGCGCAGCGTCGCTCCGCCGCGCTCGGCGAGACCGAGATGCGCCTCGATGCACCGCTCGGGTGCGAGCCATCCCGCCTGCTGATCGAAGATGCCGGTCCAGCCCTCGAGCCACGCGAAGAGCGGGTAGCGCTTGCGGAGCGTGGCGGTGTCGAGGACCTCGTGCCCGAGACCATGACTGCGCGCACTCTCCAGCGCGCCCGCGACGAGCTGGCCGTCCGGCGGACCCGCGTAAAGCCCGCCGGTCTGGGTCAGCAGATGCTCGCCGCTCGCGCGCTCGAGCTCGCGCCAGAGCTCCCACGCGCGGCGCAGCAGCGGCACGTAGTCGGGATGCTCGTAGTACGAGAGCCGGATGATCCGCGAGAGGCCGCCCGATGAGCCGAGCGTGTGGCCGCGAGCGAAGCGGTCGAACCCGAGCACCGCGGCGCCGCGTGATGCGAGCGCGTAGGCGGCCGAGCTGCCGTGCGCGCCGAGCCCGGCGACGATGACCTCCGCGTCCACGGGCTCATGGTGCCGCACCTGTGCACAGTGCATCGCCCGGTTTGCCGCCAATCGCGAGCTTCCCTAGCGTTGCTGGCTCATGCGTCTTGTCCTCATTCCGCCGATGCCGATCGCCCCGATGCCGGGGCTATCTGCGCGTTCGGGAGGCTAGCCGCACCACTTTCCACGACCGTTCACTTGGAAGAGGCCTCCCGAAAGGGAGGCCTTAGTAGTTGATGGAGGAGGCGCGAAATGGCGACAACGATCGAACACACCGCGCTGCGCGGCTTTCGCTGCCGCTCATGCCACGTGCTGTCGCCGGCCGACGAGCGCTACGTGTGCGGGGACTGCTACGGCCCGATCGAGCCCGAGTACGACCTCGCTTCGCTCGACACCGAGACGCTCCGTGATGAGATCGAGCGCGGACCGCGCTCGCTCTGGCGGTACGCGCCGCTGCTTCCGGTGGCCGAGCCTCGGTCGCACTACGCCGTCGGCTGGACGCCCCTCCTCGAGGCGCCACGCCTCGGCGCGGCGATCGGTGTGTCGCGTCTTTTCGTGAAGGACGACTCGCGCAACCCGTCGCTCTCCTTCAAAGATCGTCCGGTCGCGCTCGCGCTCGCGCGCGCGCAGGAGCTCGAGCTCGACACGCTCGCCTGCGCATCAACGGGCAACCTCGCCGGAGCGGTCGCGGCTGCCGCCGCGCGCAATGGCCTGCGCGCCTTCGTGTTCGTCCCGGCGACGACCGACGAGGGCAAGATCGCCGGCGCCGCCGCATACGGCGCGACGGTCGTTCGCGTCCGCGGCACGTACGACCAGGTCAACCGCCTCTGCGCGCGTCTCGCCGACGAAGAGCGTTGGGGCTTCGTGAACTTCACGCTCCGTCCGTATTACGCCGAGGGCTCGAAGACGCTGCTTTTCGAATCCGCGGAGCAGCTCGGGTGGCGCTTGCCCGAGCACGTGATCGTCCCGGTCGGCTCCGGAGCGCTCCTCACGCGGACCGCGACCGCCGTCGCGCAGCTGCGCGCGACGCGACTCGTCGAGGACACGCGCTGCAGCATCCACGCCGCCCAGCCCGCGGGCTGCGCACCGGTCTCGGACGCGGTGATCGACGGCTATCGCGACGTGCGGCCGGTCCGCGATCCGGCCACGGTCGCGCGGTCCCTGGCGATCGGCACGCCGGCTGACGGCGACGGCTCGGTCGCGGTGATCCGCGCGAGCGGCGGATCGGCGGCGTCCGTGAGCGACGCCGACGTTCTCGAGGGATGTGCGCTGCTCGCGAGCACCGAGGGCGTACTCGCCGAACCGGCGGGCGGCGTCGTGGTCGCGACCGCGCGGGCGCTCGCCGAGCGCGGCGCGTTCGGGGACGACGAGACGGTCGTCCTCTATATCACCGGCAACGCCTATAAGGGGACGCTCGACTCGCCGCCGCTCGGTCCCGCCATCCCCGCCGACGTTGATGAGTTCCGCGCTGCGTACGCGGATGTCCTCGCATGAGCGTCACCGTCCGTCTCGCCACGCCCCTTCGCGCCGCGGCCGGCGGCAACGCAACGATCACGCTCGAGGCCGCCGATCTGACGGCGCTGACCAGGGAGATCGCCGACCGTTACCCCGAGCTCGCGTCGCGTGTCCTCCGCGACGGCACGTTCGGCCGGTTCGTGAACGTGTTCATCGACGGCGAGGACGTTCGCTTCTTCGCCGCGAACGGTGACCTGAGCGGAAAAAGCACCGTCGAGATCCTCCCCGCGATGAGCGGCGGCGCGGTCGCCCCGCTTCCGGAACAGAGCGCGCGGCGCGAGCACGAGGTGTTCGGCTCCTTCATCGACGAGACGATCGGCATCGTCGCGCGACAGACGCGCGACACGGTCTCCTTCGCGGTGGGATCGCCTTCCCGTGAAGCGCTGGAGCTGGTCGGCGCCGACGACCTGGCCGCGACGGTGCTCCGCCGCGAGGGCGCGAGCGCGCTGGGCTACGGCATCACCGAGGGCGAGCCGGAGCTGCGGGACGTCGTCGCAGCCGGCGCGGCCGCGCGCGGCCTCGAGACGGACCCGAGCGAAGTGCTGATCAGCGCCGGAGCGCTCCAGGCCATCGATCTCGCGTGCCGCGTCTATCTGCGTCCCGGCGACGCCGTGGTGGTCGAGTCGCCCGGCTTCGCGAACGCGCTCTCGGCGTTCCGCAATCACGGCGCGACGGTCCTCGAGGTGCCGGTCGATGGTGAAGGCCTCGACGTGGGTGAAGCCTCGCGGCTCATCCGGCGCAGTGGCGCCCGGCCGCGAATGTTCTTCGTCGTGCCCAATTTCCAGAACCCGTCGGGCGAGACGCTCTCACTCGCCCGTCGCGAACAGCTTCTCGCGCTCGCCGCGAGCTACGAGGCGATCGTCGTCGAAGACGATCCGTACGGGCTGCTGCGCTACCGCGGCGCGGACCTTCCACCGCTCGCGTCGCTGGCATCGCGTGTCGATGTTGTCTCTATCGGGACGTTCTCGAAGACGTTCCTGCCCGGGCTGCGCGTAGGCTGGGCCATCGCCGCGACCGACACGATCCGGCGCATGGCGAAGGTGAAGCAAACGATGGACTCGAGCACCGGCACGCTCGCGCAGCGCATCGTCCTCGAGTTCCACCGTCGCGGTGGCGTGGATGCGCACGTCGGGCGCTTGCGCGAGCTCTATCGGCACAAGCAGGACCGCGCGCGCGTCGCGCTCGCGCGCGAGTTCGCGGGGACCGGCGTCACCTGGAACGACCCCGCCGGCGGCTTCTACTTCTGGGTACGGCTTCCAGAGGGCGTGGACGCTCGCAGGCTGCTCGATGTCGCCCTGGAGGAAGGTGTCGCGTTCGTTCCCGGCGATGCCTTCGCGATCGACCGCGACCATTCGAACGCGCTGCGTTTTTCGATCAGCGCTCCGACCCCGGAGCGCATCGACGAGGGCGTGCGCCGGTTGCGCCGGGCGTTCGATCGGGTCGCCTAGCCCGATGGCGGTCGCCGCGCGTCGCCCGCTCGACGCGTCGGCCGTGACCGAGGCCGCCGCGCTCATCGCGCCGCACATCCGGCGGACGCCCACCGAACGATCGGAAGCGCTCTCCGCGCTCTCGGGCCGCGAGGTCTTCCTCAAGCTCGAGAACCTTCAGAAGACCGGCGCCTTCAAGATCCGCGGCGCGCTCCACGCGCTGCTCCGGAAAGAGGAGCGCGATCGTGTGAACGGTGTGGTGACCGCTTCCGCCGGCAACCACGGTCAGGGCGTCGCGTATGCGGCGCAGCTCCTCGGCGTGCCCGCGACCGTCGTGCTGCCGCAGGGCGTTCCGCTCGCGAAGCTCACCGCGATCCAGCGCACCGGTGCGGAGGCCCTGCTGATCGGCGAGAGCTACGACGAGGCGCACGCCGCGGCCGTCGAGATCGCGCGCGAGCGCAAGCGTGCGTACGTGCACGCGTTCGACGACGACGATGTGATCGCGGGGCAGGGCACGCTCGCGCTCGAGCTCCTCGACGACGTGCGCGATCTCGACACGCTCGTCGTGCCTGTCGGCGGCGGTGGCCTCATCGCCGGCATCGCGCTCGCCGCATCCGCGCGCGCGCCGCGGCTGCGGATCGTCGGCGTGCAGGCCGCGGGCGCATCGGCGTTCGCCGAGTCATTTCGCGGAGGCGCCGTCGTCGAGCGCCCTGCCGCGACGATCGCCGACGGCATCGCCGTGCGCCGACCCGCGGAGCGGACGCTCGCGATCGTCAAACGACTCGTCAACGACGTGATCACCGTGAGCGACGAAGCGATCGCGCGTGCGATCGTCGTGCTCCTCGAACGCACCAAGCTCCTCGCTGAAGGAGCCGGCGCCGCGGCGCTCGCCGCCGTGCTCGAGAGCGACGGCCGCGTCGGTGACGGGCGCAGGGTGGGCGTCGTCATCAGCGGCGGGAACATCGACCCGAATCTGCTGGGGAAGGCGCTGCAGCAGGGTCTGGTGTCCGCGGGGCGCTACCTCGCGTTCCGCACGTGGCTCGAGGACAAGCCGGGCATGCTGCACGAGCTCACCGGCCTCCTGGCGCGCGAACACATCAACATCCTCCACGTGGGGATCCACCGCCTCGGCCCGTACGCCTTACTTGGTCGCGTCGGACTCGACGTCATCGTGGACACACGCGACCGCGCGCACGCGGACGCCGTGCTCGAGCTTCTGCGCACCCACGGCTTCGCCGCGGACGAGCTCCTCGCGACCGCGCCCACCCATACTTGAACCGTGTCGAGGACCGTCTCGGAGAAGATCTGGGAGCGGCACGTTGTCCGTCGATCCCCAGGCGAGCCCGACCTTCTCTACATCGACCTGCACCTCGTCCATGAGGTGACGAGCCCGCAGGCTTTCGAGGGCCTGCGTCTCCTGAAGCGGCGCGTCCGCCGGCCGGACCTCACCCTCGCGACCATGGACCACAACGTTCCGACCAACGACGAGCCCCCCGAGCCGATCTCGGCGAAGCAGATCGAGGCCATGGCCAGCAACGCGCGCGAGTTCGGCATCCGGTGCTTTCCGATGGGCAGCGTCGAGCAGGGCATCGTCCACGTCATCTCCCCGCAGCTGGGCCTGACGCAGCCGGGAATGACCATCGTCTGCGGCGACAGCCACACCTCGACCCACGGCGCGCTCGGTGCACTGGCGTGGGGCATCGGCACGAGCGAGATCGAGCACGTCCTCGCGACGCAGACACTCGCGCAAACGAGGCCGGGCACGATGGCGGTGACGGTCGATGGCGCGCTGCCTCCCGACTGCGCGGCGAAGGACGTGATCCTGGCGATCATCAGCCGGATCGGGACGGCCGGCGGGACCGGAAAGGTCATCGAGTACCGCGGCTCGACCATCCGCGCGCTCGCAGTCGAGGGTCGTCTGACGATCTCGAACATGTCGATCGAGGCCGGCGCGCGCGCCGGGATCGTGGGGCCTGACGACGTCACGTTCGCATGGCTCGAAGGACGACCGTATGCGCCGAAGGGTCCGCTGTGGGAGAAGGCTCTCGACCCGTACGTCACCTGGGGCACGAACCCTGCGCAGTCCGTCACGATCGAGGAGCGTGTCCCCGATCCCGATGCGCTGCCCGGGGATGCGCGCGAGAGCGCGCGCCGCGCCCTCGCCTATCAGGACCTGCGGCCAGGCACGCCGGTGCGGGATATCGAGGTCGATGCGGTATTTATCGGCTCGTGCGCGAACGCGCGTCTCGACGACCTCCGCGCTGCGGCCGCGGTCCTTCAAGGGCGTCACGTGAAGGCGGGAGTGCGCGCTCTCGCTGTGCCAGGGTCGATGCGGGTGAAGGCCGACGCCGAGCGCATGGGCCTCGACCGCGTCTTCATCGATGCGGGCTTCGAGTGGCGTGACGCGGGTTGCTCGATGTGCCTCGGGATGAACCCGGACATCCTGCGCCCCGGCGAGCGCTGCGCCTCCACCTCGAATCGCAACTTCGAAGGCCGTCAGGGTCCCGGTGGGCGGACGCACCTGGTGTCACCGACCGTCGCTGCCGCGACCGCGGTCGCAGGGCACTTCGCCCTGCCGTCGGATCTGTAGCTGATGGAGCCGGTCCAGCGCGTCGCTGGCCGCGCGCTGCCGCTCGCGCGCGCGGATGTCGACACCGATCAGATCATCCCGAGCCACTGGCTCAAGCGCCTCGAGCGCACGGGGTACGCCGCGGGTCTCTTCGAAGCATGGCGGCGCGATCCGGCGTTTGTGCTCAATGATGATCGCTACCGCGGCGCGGTCATCCTCCTCGCCGGCGCGAACTTCGGCTCCGGATCGTCCCGCGAGCACGCAGTCTGGGCACTCATGGAGTCAGGCTTCCGCGCGGTGATCGCACCGCGCATGGCCGACATTTTCAAGAGCAACGCGCTCCGCAACGGCCTCGTCCCGGTCGAGCTCGACGCCGCGACCTGCGACCGGCTCGTCGACGCGGTGCGGGCCGATCCCGCGACCCAGATCGCGGTGGACGTCGAACGGCGCACCGTGGAGGCGCCGGGAGTTCGCACGGCGTTCGAGATCGACGACTTCGCTCGCACGCGACTGCTGGAAGGACTCGACGATATTGCGCTGACGCTGCGTCGCGAGCCGGAGATCGCCGCGTACGAAGCGAAGCGCGCGGAGTGGCTTCCTCGCGTTCGCTAGCGTCCTTGCGGTGCACCTATTTCGCTTCGCCGTGATGGCCTCGCGCGGCCGGTCAGCGGAGGACTGGCGCGAGAAAGCGCGGCGAGCCGAAGGGCTGGGCTACAGCACCCTGCTGATGCCCGATCACATCACGGCGCAGTTCGCGCCGATCCCTGCGCTCACCGCGGCGGCCGCGGCGACCACGACACTGCGTGTCGGCAGCTTCGTCTTCGCGAACGACTACCGCAACCCGGTGGTCCTCGCGAGGGAAGCGGCGACGCTCGACCTGCTCTCGAGCGGCCGGCTCGAGTTCGGCATCGGCGCCGGCTGGAGCCGGCACGACTACCGGCAGCTGGGCCTCGCTTACGAGCCGCCGAAGACGCGCGTCGACCGCATGCTGGAGGCAGTCCGCCTGATCAAGCGCCTCTGGACGGAAGAGCAGGTTACGCACGAGGGACCGCACTACCGCGTGACCGATGCGATGGTCCTCCCGCGGCCGGTTCAGCGCCCGCATCCGCCGGTGATGATCGGCGGCGGCGGCCCGCGCATGCTGCGGATCGCGGCACGCGAAGCCCAGATCCTCGCGCTCCTTCCGGTCGTGGACGCGCGGGGCCGGCATCGCCTGCGCACGATCACTCAGGGTTCCGTCGGCGAGCGCGTGAGGCAGATCCGTGGGATGAAGCGCTTCCCCGATCTTGAGCTCAACGTCATCGTTATCGACGCGCAGGTCACCGATGCACGGCAATCCCTGCTGCGGGCCGCGACGGCTCGACTGAAGTCGAGTCTCACGACCATCGTCAAGACGCCGTTCCTCATGTACGGATCGAAGGCGTCGCTCACCGAAGATCTGCTCGAGCGGCGTGAGCGCCTAGGGATCAGCTATATCGCGATCCCGTACCCGGCGATAGAAGCGTTCGCGCCGGTCGTTGCCGGGCTGCGCGGCAAGTGAGCCCCACGCAACGTTCTGGTGACAGGCATCTGTTCTGCTGCAACTTCCAGCGTCGCAACCTGCGACAAGGAGGCAATGAATGCAGGACCTCAAGTGCAAGGAATGCGGACAGAGCTTCAAGTCTCCGAGCGAGCTTGAAGACCACTCCGAGCGATTGCACGGCATCGGGAAGAAGGGCGGCGAGCCCATCGTCGGTAATCCGCCGAGCGAGAGAACCCGCTAGGTAAGTCCTTCAGCCCCGACCATGGCCGGCGGTCCAGTTATGGCCGCCGGCCTTTTCTATGGGGTGCGTGTCGGTAGCGGCGAGAGCGTGACCGGGAGCGAGGGCCGCGGCAGGGTCGGCGCCGCGGTCGTCGGTGCCGCCGTGGGCGCGGCCGTCGTGGGGAGCGCCGTGGGGGTCGGCGTTGGGGTGGGCGCCGCGGTCCGCGGGGCCGGCGTCACGGCGATCGTGGGCGAGGTGCTCGCCGACGCTGACGGGGAGGGGCTTGCCGAAGGCGCCGCCAGCTGCTGAGAGGAGATCACCGCGGCGCCGAGGAGCAGCAGCGCCACGAGTGCGAGCGCGGCGAACACCGTGAAGACCGTCGACCAGCGTTCCGCCTGCCGACGGGCGCCCGCCGGAGGAGCGGGAGCCGGCGCGATTTCCCTCTCGGCGGGAGGCACCGGTGTGAGCTGCTCGGTCGCATCGCCGTCGGGAGGCTTTCGCCGCTCGTCCACGTGCGATCCGTCCGCACGCGCCATGCCGAACGGCCGGACGCTTGGCCGTTCGCCGAGGTCGGTCTAGATCCGCGCGAAGATGGTCGCGAGCTGACCCTGGAGAAGAACGAGCGCGACGATCGCGGCGATTCCTAAAAGCACGACGCCCATCGCGAACTCGAAGTCCTCAGTGCCACGGTTGCCTGGAGATCCACCCATACCTTGAGAACGCGGAACGCCGACGAATGAATCTCCCCCGAATGGGGGACTAACGATTAGACGAAACGTTCGGCGAGCCACTCGATGCCGAGCTCGCTCGGCGGGCCCATGTAGCCGAGCAGCGCCGAGGACGCGACAACAGCCGGGCTCGCGAGATAGCCGAGTCCGCCGACGCCCATGCGGTTCGCCCAGTTGCGGTTGAAGGATGTAATCGCGCTCTCGCCTTTCTTGAGCGCGTCGGGACCCTGCCCGAAACACGGTCCACACCACGACTCGCGGATCTCCGCGCCCGCGGCGCGGAACACGCTCGCGATCGACTCGCCGCCCAGCCGCGGGTCCGACTTCTCGATGTCCCGTTTCACGCCGCCCGACCCTGGGAAGATCACGAACTCCTTCGTCGCGCGCGACGCTCCCTTCGCGCGTGCCGCGCGCAGCACGAGCGCGGCTTCCAGCAGGTCGCCGTACCCGCCGTTGGTGCAGGAGCCGATGAAGGCCTTATCGAAGGTGACGTGCTCGCGTGCCACCTCGGCCGCCGGGTAGGCATTCCCGGGACTGAACGGCTTCGCGATGAGCGGCACCACCTCCGAGAGATCGAGCGTTTCATCGATCTCGAAACGCGCATCCGCGCCGGGCGCGAATCGCGGGTAGGGGAGATCGGTCCGGCCCTTCTCCTTGAACCACGCGTACGTGATGTCGTCGGGCGCGAAGATGCCGTTCAGCGCCTCTCCCTCGGCCATCATGTTCGCGATCGTGTTGCGGTAGCTCATGGGGAGCTGCTGCGCGCCATCGACGAACTCGACGCTCATGCCCTCCGATTGCTTAGCGCCCCAGCGGGCGAGCAGCGCGAGGACGACGTCCTTCCCGCTGACCCACGGCTGAAGCCTTCCCGTGAAGACGACGCGCCGCTGCTTCGCGACCGTGAAGTACACGTAGCCCGTCGCCCACCCGAAACCGAGCGTCGTCGAGCCGACGCCGTACCCGAGCGCCCCGTAGGCGCCGTACGCGCGGCTGTGCGAATCGGCGCCGGGGATGAGCGCGCCCGGCACGACGAGTCCCTGCTCCGGAAAATAGAAGTGAAAGATCCCGTCGCCCGGCGTCGCGTAATACGGTCGCGCGATCCCGTGGCGCTCCGCGAATTGCCGTCCGATCTCGGTCTGCTTGTCGTCGGCCTCGCGGTGGTTGAAGACGAAGTGGTCGTTGGCGATCGCGATCTGCCGCGGGCGGATCACGTTCCCGCCGGTGATCCCGTTGAAGGTGTGGATCGAAAACGGCGCCGTGCCGTCCGAGGCGGGCAGGAGATCGGCGTACACGCGCAGCGTCGCGCCCGGACGGACCTCCGCGGACGTGTCCACACGATGCGCCCAGAGGATCTGCTCCGTCGACGTGAGGCGCCGTGCCGTTGCCGCGTCGGGCCAGCGGACCTCGGGCGCGCGCCGCACCGAGTCAGCGAACTCGCGCCTGCCGATCTTGATGATCCCGCCGGACCGGCGGATCTCCTCTTCCTGCGGTGAGAGCGCGGCCGGGTCGTAGCTCTTGCCGCGCGTCTCGTTGGTAAGGCGGCGCGTCGCCGGATCGAACGCGAACGCGTCGCCCTCCTGCGCGTCCTCGACCGCTTCGCGGCTCTGGATGACGTGCAGCCCAAGGTTGAGCGCGTTGCGGCGGAAGATGTCGCCCATCGCCGCGCCGCAGACGATCACCATCTCCAGACCCGCCTCGTCGGCGACGCCCTTGAGGCCGGCGGGGCTCATCTCGCGCGAGCTTCCGATGGCGAACCGGTCGCCCGCGATGACGAAGGTCTCGCCCCGATGCACGCGTGCGCGAAAGTCCGGCATGAGGTGCCGGAACGACCCCGCCTTCCAGCGCTGGTCGAGGGTGTCAAGGCTCTCCGATACGCAGTCGTCGGCGGGGGTGATCTGGTCGGTGTCGATGGCGTCGAGCTTTTTTCCCGGGACCTTGGGGTCCCAGAAGATGAGCGCCTTTCCCCGGATCACCGCGCCGCCGGGACGGGCCCCGACGCTCTCGGAAGCGGAAGGCTCCCGGAGGTGAGCGCCCGGAATGAGGTGCGCTCCCTCGATCGCTCGCATCCCTCAATGGTGTCACGCCTCGCCCGTCCGCTTGTGCCACCATGCCGTCGATGTGCTGCGTGCTCGTGCTCCTCGCGTTCCTCGGCCCGCGAGTCGTCCTCGCGCTCATGTGGATATTCACGAACTACCTGAACCGCGCCTTCGACACGTTCCTCTGGCCGTTACTCGGCTTCTTGTTCCTGCCGTGGACCACGATCGCATTCGCGGTCGCGCAGAACGAGCTCGGCGGTGCGAGCGGGCTTGGGCTCATCGTCGTTGCCCTTGGATTCCTCGCCGACATCGGCGTGCTCGGCGGCGGCGCGCGGCGGCGGCTCTAGTCAGCTCTATTTCTTGCGGCGCAGCACCGCCCGGTCGTGCGAGAAGTGGATGTGGTCCGCGTTCAGCGCCCGGAGCCGCTGGACGCTCGCGTCGGCCTCGCCCGTCGCGAACGAACGCGCGTCCTGCGCCGCCTGGCCGACGATGAGCACGAGGCCGTCGCCCGCCCGCACCGTCACCGACTGGTGCCCGGGCGTGTGGCCCGGAGTCGCGAGGACGCTCACGCCTTCGGCGATCTCACGATCGCCGTCGACCACCTCGAAGGCGGCGCCTTGGAGGTCGATCCACTGCCCGAAGACTTGTTCCTCGGCGCGCGCCGCCGCGAGCTCGGCGCTCTGGACGACGGTCCGGATCTCGGCGAACGAGCTGTTCTGGCCGCAGTGGTCGAAATGGAGATGCGTGTTCACGACCAGGCGCACCGTGCCCGCGTCGAGCCCCGCAGCCGTGAGGGCCTCGCGGACCGGTCGGTTTCGCGGGCGGTAGTTCTCCTCGATCCACGCGTTGCCCTCGCCGATGCCGGTGTCGACGAGGATGAGGCCCTCCGGATGCCGGATGGCGAACGCCAGCACCGGACCATCCTTTCCCGCGAGCGGGTGCGACGCCGGGTATGTGACGTCGGCGAGATGGAGAGGGACCACGTCATCAGGCGTCACCGGGTGCCATTTTCGCTACATACGCGGCCGGACGAGCGCCGACCGGGCATCTCACAAGGTGGTGAGACGTTACGTTCTATCGACATGGCCTCGTCGCGGCGTGCTTCCAGCCTCAGCGTCTGGGTCGCCCTCGGCATCGTCTACGTCGTCTGGGGCTCGACGTACCTGGCGATCGCCATCGCCGTCCAGACGCTACCGCCGCTTCTTCACGCCGGGATCCGTTTCGTGCTCGCCGGGCTGCTCCTCGCTGCGTGGCTCGCGTTCCGGCGCACGGACCTCCGCGTCTCGCGCCGCGAGCTCGGTGGCGCGGCGGCGGTGGGCGTCCTCATGCTCGCCGGCGGCAACGGCCTGGTCGTCCTCGCGGAGCGGACGGTCCCTTCGGGCATAGCCGCCCTCATCGTCGCATCGATCCCTCTCTGGATCGTGCTCTATCGGATGATCGCCGGCGAGCGCGTGGGGCGCGACCTGCTCGCCGGCGTGTTCCTTGGACTCGTCGGCGTCGCGATCCTCGTCGTGCCGGGTGGCCTGAACGGGACGATCGACCCGGTCGGTGCGCTCATGCTTTTCGGCGCGACGCTCTCGTGGGCGCTTGGGACCTTCCTCTCGCCGCGGCTCGACACGCCGCGCAACGCGCTTGTCTCGACGAGCTATCAGATGTTGGCCGCCGGGATCGTGTTACTCGTGGTCGCGCTCGGTCGAGGCGAGCTCGCGCACGTCGATCCCGCGACCTTCTCGACGCGCTCGCTGATCGCGTTCGCTTACCTCATCGTCTTCGGCTCGCTCGTCGCGTACAGCGCCTACACGTGGCTGCTGCAGAACGCGTCGGTCTCGCTGGTTTCCACCTACGCATTCGTCAATCCCGTCGTTGCGGTCGTGCTGGGCGCCTTGATCCTGGCCGAACCGATCACGACCTCGATCGTGGTCGGCGCCGCGGTCATCGTCGTTGCGGTGGCGTTCATCATCGTGAGACAGAACGCCGCGCGACGCGCCGAGCGTGTCGCCATCGCGGCCAGCGAGGCCGCCGACTAGCGCGATACCTAGCCGGCGAGGTTCCGGAGATCGTCCTCATTCAGGAGGCGATCGCTGGCCTTCGCCGCGGAGAGGATGCGCTCGACCCGCTCGCGCGTCGCCTCGAATCCGTGTGACTCGAGCCAATAGATGACGTTCGACTCGCCGCTCATCGGGCCGACCTCGATGCGCTGCTCGCGGCCCAGCACCGAAGCCGGCACCCCGCTGTACACGCGGTCGGCGAGCGCGCGGTCGTTCTTGCGGAGCGCCTTGATGACCGCCGCGGCATGCACTCCCGTACCGGTGCGGAAGGCGTCGGAGCCCATCGCGGGGTAGTTCGATGGGATCGGGATGCCGCAATGCTCAGAGACGAGCGCGGTGTATTCGACGAGCGGCGTGAGGTCGCGGTCGATGAGTCCCCAGAGTTGAAGGTTGATGAGCAGCTGGTCCATCGAGGTGTTCCCGACGCGTTCGCCGATACCGAGCGCGCAGCCGTGCACGCGATCGGCGAGCGCGGTCGCCGTGAGCCCGTTGATCGTGCCGAGACCGCGGTCGTTGTGTCCGTGGTAATCGACTTTGATGTCCCGACCACGCACGACCTCATCGCGAATGAAGGTCAGCAGATTGCGAACGCCCTCGGGAGTTGCGTGCCCCGTTGTATCGGAAACGCAGATGCGCTTCGCGCCGGCTGCGATCGCGGTCCCATAGAGCTTGTCGAGGGTCTGGGGATCGGCGCGCGTCGTGTCCTCCGTGACGAACATGACCGGAAGCCCCGCCTTGACGAGCGTCGCGACGCTCGTCTCGACGCTTTTGACCATCGCGTCGAGCTTCCAGTCCTCGGCGAAGCGGCGGATGGGCGACGAGCCGATGAACGTGCAGGCTTCGATCGGGACGCTCGCCTCGGTCGACGCCTCGATCGCCGCGCGCACGTCGTCGGGGTGCGTGCGGATGGCGCAGTTCGGACGGAGGTGCTTGAGCTTCGTGGTTTCCTTCGCGAGCGCGACGATCGCGGCGCGCGCCTGCGGCGACGCACCCGGTAGGCCGATGTCGGCGCTGTCGATCCCGAGCTGGTCCATGAGGTGGAGCAGTCGTTTTTTGACGTCGAGCGGCGGGTTGCGGACCGAGGGCCCCTGCAGCCCGTCGCGGAGCGTCTCGTCGTCCAGCTCGACGGCGCGGTAGTCCGCGCGCGCGGCGCGGCCGTCGCGATTCCAGTCGTAGATCAGCCGGTCGAGCTCGCTCGCCACGCGACGTATGGTGCCTCAGCGGTGCGCGAGGTCAGCGAATGACCGGCGCTGTGCGCGCGCCGGTATACCCAAGCAGCGCGAGATCGTCGAACGCGAAGCCCGCGCGGCGCGACATGCTGAACTGGTACGTCGTGGCGACACCTGTGAACGCCGCCGCTTGCAGCCGATCGCGCATCCGCATCGGCTCCATGCCTTCCTCAGCGGCCGCCGCGAGCAACGACAGCGCGTCGTAGGCCGTCGCGGCTGGCGAGGTCGGCGCACCGGCGCGGTCTGTGAACGACTGCGCGAAGGCGGTGCGGGCCGGATTCGCGCTCGTCCCGGCCGCGATCCACCGCGAAGCCGGCCAGGTTGCCTGCGGCGCGGCTTCGCGCAGGTCGGCGATATCGCCGAGGTCGCTGACGTAGGAGAGGTAGAGCAACGTACCTGTGGCGCTCTGCCGCGCCCCGTCGAGGTAGGTCTTGGGCGATCCCGCGAAGAACACGATGGGCGTCAGCGGCGGGATCGCGCGCAGGCGCTGGCCGGCGTCCGATGCCGTCACCTTGATGACGTTCGCGGTGACGCCGCGTCGCGACATCTCCGCGACCAGCGCGGCTCGTTCGGAGATGGCCGTCACCGACTCGTCGCTCACGACGACCGTCGACGTGAGAACGGCCCGTGCCGCGGCGTGGTCGAGCGTCGCGCGCGCGAGCTGCGCGGGGGTCGGCGCGAGCGCGAACGCCCAGCCGCCGGCCGGGTCCGCGATCGGAAGCGTGAAGAGCACCGGTACCTGTGCAAGCTGGACCGCGGCCGCGAACGGCTGGTCGTAATCGACGGGCACGCCGACCACGATGGCATCGGCGCGATCATCGACCGCCGCGCGCCGGAGCTCGAGCACGGTCTTCGATGGGCTGCCCCCGACGTCGACGATCTTCAGGCGCACGCGCGGGGACCCGGTGGCGTGCTGGTCGGCCCAGAGCTGCAGCGCATCGCGCTGCGGCCCGCCGCTGGGAGCGCGCGAGCCTGAGAGATCGAGGAGCGCGCTCACGTTGAGCGATCCGGGCTCGCGTGTCGGCGCCGGCGTCGGAGTTGTCGATGGATTCGCCGCGGTGCATGCGGAGATCGCGACCGCGACCGCGAATGCGAGCGTCCGCCCGTGCACGCGGCCGTTAGGCGCGCGTTCCGTCCGGCAGCGGGTGATCCGCCGAGTACACGTGCGTCGCCGCATCCTCAGGACGCGGGTCGGGCTCGCTCTCCGCCTGCGTGATCGCGCGCTCGATCTCCTCGGCCAGCGCGACGCGGATCGCTTCGAGATCCTGTTCGGCCACGCCGGCCGAGAGCAGGTATTCACGCGCGCGCTTTACCGGATCCCTCGCCCGCCACTCCTCGACCTCCTGCTTGGTGCGGTAACGACTGTCGTCGTCATCCGAGGTGTGGGGCTGATAGCGATAACACTTGAGCTCGACGAGGCTCGGCCCGCCGCCGGCGCGCGCGTGGTCCGCCGCCACCTTGGTCTTCTCGTAGCTGTCGAGCACGTCCATGCCGTCGGCCACGTGTCCGGGCATGGCGTAGCCCGCCGCCTTGTCGGCGATGTCCTTCACCGCGGTCTGCCTCTCGTAGCGAGTGGAGATCGCGAGAAGGTTGTTCTCGATGACGAACACCACCGGCAGCTTGTGGATGGAAGCGAAGTTCGCTGCCTCGTGGAAGTCGCCGGGGCTCGTCGAGCCATCGCCGCCGAAGACGAACACGATGTTGTCCGTCTCCTTCCGCAGCTTGAGCGCCAGCGCAAGGCCCACGGCGTGGGGGAACTCCGTTCCGACGAGGACGGATCGCGAGAGGACCCGGTTCTCGGGCGAGCTGAACATATTGAGCATCGCCCGACCCGCGGAGTTGGTGTCGGTCGCTTTCGCGAGCACGCTCCGGAACTCGCCGAGCACGCTGAAGCCCAGGGTGAAGGCCACGCCCATGTCGCGGTAGTACGGGACGGTCCAGTCCTTCCCGCGCCGGATGCACCACGCGGCGCCGATCTGTGCCGCCTCATGCCCATCGGTCCCCGCCCCGAACGGGGTGCGGCCCATGCGGTTGAGCTGCAGGATCCGCTCCGAGACGAGCCGGGTCATGAGCATGAAGCGGTACATGCCCTTCACGTCGTCGAGCGACAGGCCGAGCTGCTCGTGCCGCGTCGCGCTCTCCTTCCGCGTGGAGACGGCCATCAGGAGGTCATGCTACCGGCCGGCGCGGCCAGAGCAGCGCCCCCAAGATGACCAGCCATGCCGCGAACACCAACCTGAGTGCGAGATCGGCCGATGCATCCGAGCGGCTCCCGAGCGTGGTCAACGCCGCGAGCGCGGGGAAGAGGATCGCGAGCACCATCGTGATCCAGCCGAACGCGCGCGGAAGCACGTTCGTCTCAGCCCACATCTTCCCGATCGTCCACCACCACACCGCCCGCGCCATCAGCAACGCGGGAAATGTCTCCTGAGCGCCGCCCAGACCCAGGAGCACCACGCACGTACCCGCGATCGTGCCGAGCACGGCGCCCGATTGACGCACGAGAAGATGGCGAACGTGCAGGGATGCGAGGACCGGCAGGATGAGCCCGAAACCGAGCGCGTTGAAGATCAGGTACCAGGTGCCGAAGAACCCGGGCGCGAATTCGGTCGCCGCGAAGAGGCCGAGACCCGCGAGCGCCGACCACACGGCGGCCTTTCGCAAGGCCGAGGTCTCATGAGGGTCTAGGACTTGCGCTTTCCCTGCTCGTCGTAGTCGTAGAAGCCCTTGCCGCTCTTGGTCCCGAGCCGGCCGGCCAGGAACATGCGGCGCAGCAGCGGCGGTGCCGCCATACCCGGGTCTTTGAATTCCTCGAAGAAGACGTTCGCGACGTGATAGTTGATGTCCAGGCCGGTGTAGTCGATGAGCTCGAATGGACCCATCGGGTGGCCGAGCCCGAGCTTCACCGCCTGATCGATGTCCTCCTTCGTCGCGATGCCCAGCTCGAGCATGCGCACCGCGCCGAGGAGGTAGGGGACCATCAGCCGGTTCACGATGAAGCCAGTGGTGTCCTTGCACACCACGCCGGTCTTACCCAGGCGGGTCACGAAGTCGCGCAGTGTCGCGATCGTCTCGTCGCTGGTCGTGAGCGCCTTCACGATCTCGACCAGCTTCATGATCACCGGGGGGTTGAAGAAGTGCAGACCGGCGAAGCGATCCGGCCGCTTCGTCGCCGCGGCCATCTCGATGATCGTCAGGCTCGAGGTGTTCGAACAGAAGATCGTCGCCGGCGGGCAGACGGCATCGAGCTCGGCGAAGACCTTGTGCTTCGGGCCGATCTCTTCGACCACCGCCTCAATGACCAGGTCGCGGTCCTTGAAGTCGGTGAGCGACGTCGTGCCGCGGATCCTGCCGCGCGCCGCCTTCGCATCGGCGTCCGAGACGCGTTGGCTCTTCACCAGCCGCGCGAGCGATCCTTCGACCCGCTGGAACCCTTTGTCGATGAACGACTGTTCGACCTCGCGAACGAGCGTGTCGAGCCCCGCTTGCGCGCAGACCTGCGCGATGCCGGAACCCATCTGACCGAAGCCGACGACGCCGACCTGCTGGATCGTCACTCTCGACCTCCCCTGAAAAGCGCGGACAGCATATGGCGGCGTGCCGATCTAGCATTTCGAACGTGCCCCTCACGTCGATTGGCCGTGCCGTGCTGCGCGGACCTGGCGCGGCGGATGTCAGCCTCCTGGTGAACGGCGAGGCGGTGACCGTCCAGGCTGCGCCGCGCCGAACGCTCCTCGACACGCTCCGCGAGACGCTCGCGCTCACCGGGACCAAGAAAGTCTGTGACGAGGGAACGTGTGGCGCGTGCACCGTTCTGGTCGACGGCCGCCCGATCTATTCGTGCATGACGCTGACCGTCGCCTGCGATGGAAAGCGCGTCGAGACGATCGAGGGACTCACAAAGGACGGCGAGCTTCACCCCGTGCAGCGCGCGTTCATCGACGCGGACGCGTTCCAGTGCGGCTTCTGCACGCCGGGCCAGATCATGTCGATCGTCGCGCTCTTGCGTGAGACCGCCGCGCCAACGGAGGACGATGTCCGGCGCGCCGTGGCGGGGAACCTCTGTCGCTGCGGCGCGTATCCGAACATCGTCTCCGCCGGCGTGAACGCCGGGAAGCGCAAGCGCTGATGCCACGGGTCGTCAAGAGCCGCGAGGAGTTCGAGGGGGAGATCTACGAGTCGCTCGTCCTGGTAGAGGGAAGCGACCTTCCGGTCCACCGCGCCGACGCGGAGTTCACCGAGATCGCGAAGTCGCGGCGCCGCGTAGACGGCGTGCAGCGGGTGACGGGCCGCGCGCGTTACACGCAGGACGTCTACCTGCCCGGGATGCTGCATGTGCGCGTTCTGCGCAGCCCCTACCCGCGGGCCCGCGTCCGGCGCATCGACACGAAGAAGGCCGAGGCCCTGCCCGGGGTGCGCGGGGTACTCCATCGCTTCAACGCGCCGAAGGCCGCGTTCCGTGGCGAGGAAACGATCTTCCGCGAGGAGGTCCGTTTCGTCGGCGACGAGGTCGCCGCCGTCGCGTCCGACGACGAGCAGACCGCGGTCGAGGCGCTCCGCCTTATCGAGGTCGACTACGAGCTCCTGCCCCACGTCGTCGATCTCGAGGAAGCGATCGGCGACATGGCGCCGCGCCTCGAGAGCGATGGAAATGTCGCCGAGGCGGCAACGCACAAGCGCGGTGACGTCAAGCGCGCCTTCAAGGAGGCCGAGCACGTCGTTGACGCGACGTATCGCACCTCGACGCAGCTGCACAACTCGCTCGAGACGCATGGCGCGGTCGCGGCATGGGATGGAGAGCAGCTCACCGTGTACGAGTCCACCCAGCACGTCTTCGGTGTGCGGCAGGGACTTCGCGTCGCGCTGAAGCTGCCCTTCTCCAGAATCCGCGTGCTCTGCGATTACATGGGCGGCGGCTTCGGCTCGAAGGGTGGCGTGGGCAAGTACTCGATCATCGCGTCGCTCTTCGCGATGCGGCTCGGCCGGCCGGTCCGCTGCGTCCTCACGCGCGACGAGGAGAACATCGCGGCGGGCAACCGCTCAGCCACGCTGCAGCAGCTGCGCGTCGGTGGGAAAGGCGGACGCATCACCGCCCTCGAGCACACCTCGTGGGCCAACGTCGGGCAGGGCAAGTGGGTCGCGAACCCGACCGGTCCGACCAACACGCTCTACGACATCGCGAACCTGTCCTCGAAGTCGTACAAGGTCGTCACCAACGCTGGCTCGCTCTCGGCGTTCCGCGCACCGGGGTACGTCGAAGGGACGTTCGCGCTCGAGTCCGCGATCGACGAGCTCGCCGAGAAGATGGGCGTCGACCCGCTCACTCTGCGCCGGCGGCATGCCGCGTCGCCGAAGGACCCGATGGTCGGCAAGCGCTACTCCGACAAACACCTCATCGAGTGCTATCGCATCGGCGCCGCCGAGATCGGCTGGCAACGCCGTCGCTCGGGCGGGGTCCGCGGCTCCGCGCCGCATCGCCGGCGCGGGGTCGGCATGGCCACCCAGATCTGGGGTGGCGGCGGCGGCCCGCCCGCGTATGCGACGGTGCACGTGAATCCCGACGGCACGGTCGTGCTCACCACCGGAACGCAGGACATCGGCACCGGCACGCGCAC
>WNGI01003093.1_pt1 | contig 26528 bp, 19 predicted proteins | sample 5400621 | NCBI WGS metagenome assembly WNGI01 (sample SAMN13153374, study PRJNA577476) | soil metagenome | isolation source: 20 cm soil or saprolite under Garry oak tree replicate 1 | place: USA:California | collected 2016-06-15 | reverse complement strand
CCTGGTGATCGACGGCGTAGTTCAGCGCCTGACGGACCCGGACGTCGCCGAACGGCTTGCGGCCATGATTGTAGTACACGTAGTCGAACCGCATCTGCGGGAAGAGCCTGACGGTGACGCCCTTGACGCGCTTGAGTTGCTCGACCTGGTTGGGGGGGACGTTGGTGGCGATGTCCAGCTCGCCGCTGCGGAACTTGAGCATCCGGGTGTTGTCGTCGGTCAACACCTCGAAGCGCAGCTCGTCCAGGTACGGGTACGGCTTCTGCCAGTAGTGGGGATTCCGCTTCAGCACCAGGTGGTCGTTCTTCACCCATTCGCTCAGGACGTAGGGTCCGCTGCCCACGGGGTGCTCCCAGAAGGCGTTCCCCTGCGCGGTCATCTGCGCGGCGGGCGTGATCGAGGCCGCGTACAAAGACGCATACGCCAGGAAGGAAGCCGAGGGCGACTTGAGCGAGACCACGAGGGTATGGGCATCCGTGGCCGTCGCGCTGCTGATCAGCGCGAAGTTGTCTTCGAAGTTGGAGGCCTTCGACCCGGCCCGGTCCAGCGCGGCTTTGACGTCGGCGGCGGTCAGCGGAGTCCCATCCGCAAAGGTGATCCCGTCGCGGATATGCAGGACCCACGTCTTCCCGTCGGGGCTGGTCCGCCAGGAGTCGGCGGCATCGGGCTCGATGCTGGCGCCGTCTTTGCCGACCCGCACCAGCTGCTCGTACATGTGCAGCATCGTCCAGATCGACATGTTGTCGAACGGCACGATGGGGTCGAAACTCGTCACGTCGCTGTCGGCCAGGCTCATCCGGATGGACCCGCCGTATTTCGGCGCGGAGCGGACCGGGAACACCGCCAGCGATGCGATGATCGCCGAGACGGCTGCGGCCAGAACCCAGCGGAGCCCCTTCCCTGCCCCCCACATGGATCTCCCTCCCCAGACTGCCGCCCACACAAGTTGCGATGGCGGCCCCCAGCGATGCTTACGCCGCCTTCCCTGTGCTCCCCTCCTCGCATCGATCGGCCTTCAGGTTCCGGTCCTGCGGCGGTGCCGGGCTCGTCTCTAGGGGGTCGGAGATGGATGGCCGTCCCGGTACAGCCACCGGTATATCGCGGCCGATTGCAGCACGGTCTTGACATAGCCCCGGGTCTCCGCGTAAGGAATCTCCTCGATAAACGCCTCGGGGTCGAAGCCCCCGCGGCGGACCTGCCAGCTCCTGACGATATCGGGCCCGGCGTTGTAGGCGGCGAGGGCGAGGTCCACCCGGGTGTACCGCTGCAGGAGTTCCTGGAGCACGACGGTCCCCAGCATGATGTTCGTCTGGGGATCGGTGAGCCCGCCCGGGCCGGGCGGCGGCATCCCCGCGTGCCGGGCCGCGCTCCTCGCGGTCACCGGCACCAACTGCATCAGGCCGTAGGCGCTGGCGCCGGAGACGGCCTTGGGCTCGAACCGGCTCTCCTCGCGGATCAGCCCGGCGATCAGGTACGGGTCGACTCCGGTGCGCGTGGAGGCGCCGCTGATGGCCTCCCAGAACGCCTGCGGATACAGCGCCTGCCAGAGGATGAGCGGCAGTCCGCGCCCCGCGCCGCCGAGGCCGTCGCGGACCTGCTCGGCCATCGCGATCCCCTGCCTGACGTCCCCCTGCTGCGCGTACCGCTGGCTGAGCAGGGCGCCGAGGGCCTGCCGGTACTTTGGGGGCGCCGACTCGGCGGCGGCCTTCAACTCGGTCGTGGCATCGTCGATCTGCGCGAGCGCTTCGAGCTCAACGTATCCGTCGTACGCGGGAACTTCGCCCGCGGGCGGGTCTCCGAGCGGGATCACGGCGGCCCGGAGAGAAATGTTGATGCGGGCCGCCCCGCGCTGCCCATAATACGAATCGGGATATTGTGAGGCGACGCGGCGGTACTCCTCCGCCGCGAGGTCCAACCGCCCCTGGGCCTCGGCCGCGCGGGCCGCCCAATAAAGAGCCGCAGGGGCGGCTTCTCCGCCCGGCTCCCGCACCATGCGCAGCCAGGTCGCGCGCGCGGGGCCCCACTCCTGGGAGCGGAACTGGACCCAGCCGACCGCAAACAATGCCCGCTGGCCCCACCGGGTCACCGGGAACCGCTCGCCCGCCTCCTGGAAGAGACCCATCGCCGGCCCAAGGGCGCCACGGTCCTGGCGAACTTCCGCGATCGCGTACAGCGCCCGGGGGGCCTGCGGCGATTGGGGATATTCGCGGACCAGCTGTCTCGCGATCGTCAGCGCATCGCCTTCACGGTACCTGCGCAGGGCGATCCGTTCGAGGTTGTACAGCGCGTCGTCCGCGCGTGAGCCGCGCAGCTTGACCTCTCGCTGGAAGTATCCCGCGGCCTCATCGAAGTTCCCGCGCTGGTAGGCGATGGCGCCGAGCTGCAGCAGCACATCGTCGATGATCCGCTGGCCCTCCGGCATCGCGAGGATGCGCTCGAGCTCCTCGCGCGCCGCCGTGACATAGCCGCCGCCGAGGTCGGCCTGCGCCCGCTGGTAGAACACTTCGGGCGGGGTCGTGTCGGGCGGCAGCAGATGGGACGAGGCCAGCGCCTGGAGGCGCGCATAGGCAGCCTTCCAGAACGGGCTGCCCTCGTAGCCCCACCGGATCCGCCGGTACGCCTCGGCCGCTTCCGTCCACCGGTGGAGCTGGGCCAGCGCCTCCCCCATGTCGAACCACGCCTGCGCCACCTGGGTCTGCGCCCTCTGGGTGCTCTGGCTGCCCTGCCCCCACCACTGGGCTACCTGATTCCAATGTCCCCCCTGGTTCCCCTGGATCATCTCGCCGGACTCCACCAGGTACTGACGGAAGGCCGCGGGCGTATCGGGGGAGTGGATCCCCCACAGGCTCTCGGCTTTCCAGAAGAGGGCCGCCGATCGGAGCGAAGTCGTCGGATAGCGGATCAGGATCTCCTGGAAGCCCTGGGCGGCCTGCGCGTAATCCCCGGCGTGAAACGCCGCGACGGCGCGGTAATAGATCGCATGATCCGCAAGGACGGGCAGCTTCGCCGCCGCCTGTTCGAACGCGGTCATCGCCCAATTGAATTTTTCCTGTTGGAGATCGATTACCCCAAGCAGGTAGGCCGCGCGGCCGCCCATCGGGCCGCGGTCGCGGGCGAGCGCGTCCAGCAGCGCTCGGGCCTGCGGCAGGCGGCCCTGGCTGTAGGCGTCGACCGCCTTGGCGAGGTCCTCGTCCCGTGTGGGGGACGCGGGCGCGGGCGGCCACGCCAGTGCCAGCGCGAGCACGGCGACGACGGGAATGAGCAATCGGGTCATATGAGGGAGGACCTCACACTTCTGTAATTGCCATGATTGCGATCTTGATAGACGCGCGGCAGGCTGAAAGTATTCGCCGGACGGCACGAGGGCCCCTGCGGCCCTCGATCGCGTTACTTGTGTGCGCTCTGCGGGTAGATGGCGCGAGGGCTGTTCAGGTAGACCACGCCGTGCGGCGCGCGATCCGGATCGGTCTCGGCGACATAGAACGAGGTCCAGGTGATCGGATAGTTGAGCCCCGGCGGCAGTTGGGCCGTCACGGACCGCCAGCCCTGCCAGGTCACGCGGCGCGCAAACGTGACGGCTCCCGGAGGGCCGCTGGATTGCTCATAGGTCCCCCGCAGCCACACGCCGCTCCCATCCCCGTACACCCAGAGCGTGATCGCCGCGGGACTGCCCGTGATGCCGAGGCGCGTGAGCAGGTAGGCCGCCCGGACCGAGGCGCCGTCGAGGCGAAACGCCAGCTGCGCGGACGGACGGTGCTGATGGCTCGGCGTCGTCACCTGGGCGACCGAGCCCGTCACGGTGTCGGGGTCGCCTCGAAATGTCCAATCGCCGCGGTCGAACTGGGTGACGGCCCGGGCGGTGTTCCCGATGGCCACGCGGACCTGATCGGCCGCTCCGCCGATGCGCACATCGATCATGCCGGCGCCGATCTGCTCCCCGGCGACAAACTCTCCGGGGCCTGAGAAGGTCCCGAGCCACGGCGGGTTCACCACCCACGTCCCGGCGGCGTTGGGCAGCGCCACCTGGTTGCCCGTGGCGTCTTCGCCGGCGAAGGAGAAATTCCACCCGGCGCCCGGAACAAGGCTGACCGCATCCGGGCTCACCACGAGCCGCTGAATGCGGTTGACGACGAACACTCGAGCGATCCCCGCCGCCGCGCCGCTCTGCACGTGCAGCACACCCTCCCCTGGGGCCGGTCCCGCCGTCACCGTCCCGCCGGAGACCGTGACGGCCGGGGTGGTCGACGAGATCTGGAGGGGCTCGGGCGGTGGAACCGGATTGCCGTACGCATCGATGCCAATCGTCCGCAGCGTCAGCGTTGCCCCGGCAAAGAGCCGAAGGGGCTGGTTCGCGTTCACCAGGAGCTTCACGGCCGGCCCGGGGACGGAGGTGCTGTGGATCAGGAGCGCGTTCGCGACCGGGCGCTCCCGGCCGTCGGAGGGCGAGTTGACCACGGCCGGGGCGGGAAGCCCTGGAAGCCGGGCGACCACGGTGGCCGATCCTCCGCTGTCGAACGCCATGGCCTGATACGCGCCGAGCCACTGCATGTACGCGGCGAGTTCGGGCCGGGTGAGCCCGATGCTCAGGTTTGGCTGGCGGCCGTCGACCTCCACGATCGTCAATGTGCGGCCGTCGCGCGAGATGCCGGCGGCGATCACGGGGTGGCGTCTGTCGCGCTCTTGGGGCGCGGGCGCATCCGGATCTTCGACGATCCGGCCGCCCTTGACCAGCACCGGCCCGCCGCCGATCGCACCGACGAGATCCCGCCAGTCGGGATCGGTCGTGAAGTTCACCTTGACGATCATCCCGGCCAGGAATTTGCTCGCGAGCCAGTCTGCGCCGCTGCCGCGGCCGACGAGGATGACCTCGTCCTGGGGGATGGGCGCGTAGAACGCCTGCTGCGGCCAGACCTGCTTCACAAAGTAGCGTCCCGAGTCGTTGACGGACGGGGCGGAGAGCGGCGTGACCGAGTCCGGCTTGACGAGGACCTGGGTGGTATCGCCGGCCGGCGTCAGTTCCACGACCGTCTGGCGCTTGCCCGGGTCGGGAGGCGGCGCGCCGAACCCGCGGACGTCGGAGAGCGCGGCGATCCCGTCCTGGGGCAGGCTGCTGTTGAAGCCCTCGAGCGGACGGGTCTCTCCGGTCTCGGTGGACGTGACCGTTCCGGTCCAGCGGAATCGGACGATACGGGCCGTGCCGTCCTTCGAGATCGCCAGGGCCACGAACCGCCACGGGCTGCGGAGCAGTTGCCCGTCCCGCACCAGGATGTTCAGCGGCATCCCGGATTCGTGGATATCGAAGTAGTCGCCGTTGATCCCCGCGATCGCGCCGCTGCGGAGCACCATGGAGGACACCGGCTCGTCCGGGCTCATCAGCTGGTCGTGGGCGAGCCCGACGCCGACGCGCACCGTGGGGTTGCTGAGGTCGATGCGGAGGTGGTGGATGTCGAGCGGCCCATCGGTGGTGATGACGCCGAAATGGCTGTAGAACACGCCCGAAGCCACCGGGACCGTGAACCCCGAAGACGACAGCACCTGCGGCCAGTGAATCGGCGCGGTCTGCGCCAGGCCGCGCCCGACCAAAAGGAGCAGCGCCGCGAGCACCAACCAACTGAGGAGGCGGCGGCTTCTGTTTGGGGTCATCGCGACCGTCCGATGCTGTGATGTCTGCGTCACTTGGAAGCTCGACCCGATAATTCGCCGCGGCGCGGGCGCGTCCTGCATCGCTGTGACCCGCGCTGCACAGGAGACCGGCCGCCGTCCGACGAAGCGCCGAGCAGTGCGCGCCGATCATGAGCGCTGGTCCTCCCTTGGTTCCACTCCTCGATTCGATTGGCCTTCCGCTGCGTGGACGCTCTGGCTCCTCGCCGCGGGGATCATCCTCCTGCTCGCGGGAATGCCGCTGCCCCTCACCGATGGGGTCACCGCCCTCTACGGCAAGATCGCCAAGAACATCCTGGCGTCCGGGAACTGGCTGACCCTCCACCACAGCACCATGCGGGTGGTGGACAAACCTCCCCTGACCTTCTGGCTCATGAGCCTCTCGATGGCCGCGTTCGGCACCGCGGAGTGGGGCCTGCGGGCCTGGCACACCGCCCTGGCCGCCGGCACGCTCGGGGCCACCTACGCGCTGGCCCGTCTCGCGCTGCCTCCGCAGCAGGCCGCCCTCTCGGCGCTCATCCTCCTCACGTCGATGCAGTTCTTCTATCAGAGCCTCGTCCCCGAGCAGCACATCCCGCTCGCGCTCTTCGTCACCCTGGCCGTCTACTGGTACCTGCGGTGGGAGGAGAAGGGCGGTCTTCGCGCGGCCGCCCTGGCGGGGCTCGCGGTGGCGCTGGCGGTGCTCTCAATCGGCCTCGCCGGGCTGATCATGCCCGTCCTGATCGTGGGCGCCCGCCTGCTGGTCGACCGGCCTCCGCCGCCCCGGCGCGCCGTCCCCGAGGCCGCGTTCGCGGCGCTCGTGCTGCTGCTGGTGGCCGTCCCCTGGTTCGTCATCGGCGCCGCGCGCCAGGGCGCGCCGTTCGTGAACACGTTCTTCCTCGGGGGGACGCTCGGGGTGGGACGATTTTTTCACCAGGTGCAGGCGGCGCCGACCGTTGTGCCCTGGTGGGCCGGGCTGGGAGCCTACGCGCTGCTGGTCCCGCTGGGATTCTTGCCGTGGACCGGCTGGCTCTGGCCCGCGCTCCGAGACGGGTGGCGCGCCAGGCGCACCCGGGAGCGGGTCCCATGGGCCTGCACGCTCTGGGTGCTCACCGTGCTGGGGTTCCTCTCGGTCTCGCCCGGAGACAAAGCGAGCCGCTACATCCTCCCTGTCCTTCCGCCGCTCGCGGTCCTCGCCGGTCGCGTGGTGGGGAGGGCCGATCTGGCGAGACCGGCCGCCGTGGCGTCCCTGGCGGCCGCGCTGCCGCTATTGGGGCTGGTCATCGTGGTGCCGTTCTGGAAGTTCCCTGAGGAGGCCGCGCGGTATGCGCCGCTCTTCTGGTCGTTCATCCCGGCCCTCGCCGCGGGGCTGGCCGCCTACGCCGTCGCGGCGTTCCTCGGCCGTCCGCGGACGGGGATCGTCCTGCTGGCCGCGATGACGCTCGTGTCGTACGGTCTGGCCATGACGGCGCTCGCCCGCATCTGGGACCAGATCTCGCCCTGGCGTCCGCTGGCGAGGACGATCAACCGGGTTCAGGCGGCAAGCGCGCAGCCGCCCGGCGGGCGGGCCCGCGTGCTGATCCAGGGCAGCTTCAACGAACTGGCCGACTACTACATCACCGGGCCGGTGGAGTTCTTGAATCGCGACGGCATCATCGACGCGTGGCGGCGCGGTCCCGTCCTCGCGGTCGTCCCCCGACGGGAACTGCCGGCGCTGCCGGGTGTCCCTGGGTCCGCGATCGTCATGGCGGCCCCCGATGATCTGGTCCTGGTCAGCAACTTTCCCCCGCCCCGAGACGGCGTGCACGGGGATCGGACCCCGGACGCCCGGGGAGAGAGCGGGCCGAGCGCAGCGACGCGTCCGTAAGGCGCGAAAGGCGCGCCGGGGCGAGATCTGCGGGGCGCCTACTTGGACGGCGGTTTACTTGGGCTTCGGCGGAGCCTTCGGCGGTTGCTTGGGGGCCGGCGCCGGCGGCGGCACGAGGCCGAGGAAGGTCTTCACCGGGCCCGGCAGTCCGTCGAAGACGGTGGCGGTCAGATGGTACTGGAGGGCAAGCGCGGGGTCCGCGGCCAGCCACCCTCCCTTCGGCTCCCGGTACATCTGCACCAGGAACTTCGCATCCGACGCGCCGTCGGTTTGGATTTCGAAGGTTGGACCGCCCGCCGGGACAGCGGAGAGCGGTTCGACGCGGTCGGCGTCCAGCAGGTTGATCGCCGAGAACATGCTGGAGATGTCTCCGTCCGACAAGCCCCCGCCCGTGAATCCGGGCCCCTGGCGGCGCACCTCCAGCACCCGCCGGCCGCGCCGCCAGACCACGCTCGTCAGGTCCTGGGCGTTGTACGGGAGCACGCGCCGGCTGACGAGCGAGAGCGTCTCCGGCGCCAACTTCCCCTGCACCGAGGCGTCCAGTTCCAGGACCGTCGGGGTCCCCGGCACCGTGGCGTAGGTGATCTTTTCCCGCCGGTTCAGGAGAATGCGCAACGGCTCCGGCCGATCCCGCAGCGTCAGATCAACGGTCACCGCGGGATGGTCCAGGCCGTAGGGAGCCAGCGCGGTCGCGCCGTCGTGAAACACCTTGGCCTCCGACGTGGTGAGCGGGAAGAACAGGTCCGTGATCTTGAAGTCGTCCGCCGGCCACGCGCGCGGCCCTTCGATCTGCCACCGGTCGGGCCCGAGCCGGTCCACGGCGAGCGTTCCGGCCGGCGAGACGATCCGGACCTTCTGCACGTCCGCGTTCGCAAAATCGGCCACCGTCTTCTGACGAAGGTCGGTCGCAGACTTGGCGAGGACGTCCTTGGTCGAGGTGTCGATCTGATAGATCGTCCCCCCCGGCTGCACCCGCGCGTAGGACGAGGTCCCCAGCGCGGACGGTTTGCCGATGTCGATGGTGACGGTCTGCCCTCGGGAGGTCCCCAGCGTGATCTGCGCGGCGGGCTTGTCCAGGCCGAACTCCACGAGATTCCCCGCCGATCCGAGCGTCCGCTGCGGCACGACCCCCGTGACCGTGTCGAGCAGGCTGTTCACGGCGAAGGAGGCCGCGGGAACGTGCACCGGGCGCGTCACGTCCCAGTGCGTCGCATCCCGGCGGGACAACCCGACCTCGCCCTTGGAGGACACCAGCGCGATCGTGGTGATGTCCGCGCTCGAGAGCTGGATGAGGCGCTTGGCGTGCTCCGCGCGCTGCGCCTGCGGACGGTCGACGACGTAGATGTAGCCGACGACGAGCGCGAGGATGACCGCCAGGCTGATCGTGGTCCGGGGACTCACAAACTCTTCCTCCGGACGTAGACCAGGCCGCCCCACGCCAGCAGGACGAGCGGCACGAAGACGACGCTCTCGAAGAAGATGTAGCGCACCTGGTTGCCGCCGAGGATGAACGCGTCAAAGGGGGAGGTCCGGGGCGAGATGCTCACGAGGTTGCCGGACTGCGTCAGCCACGCCACCGCGCTCATGAAGAGGTCCCGGTTGCCGGGCACCCCCAGCGAGGAGTTCCGAATGAACCCGCTGTTGCCGAAGAGCACCGCCGTGCCTTTGGGCGCCTCCGGTTTGCCGGCCTGAGCCGGCTTGGCGCCCTGAGCCGCCGAGGCCGTCCCGGGCGTCTTGGGGGCGGGCTGCGCCTTGGGGGCCGGCGCGGGCGGCGTGGAGGCCGCGCCGGGGACGGGGGTCACCTCGACGGCCAGGATCACCGGCCCTTTGACGTCGGTCCCGGGCTCGAACTTGAGATTCTCCGATTCCAGATTCATCTTGACGTAGCTCGCGTCCGACGCCTTGACCACCGGCGTGATCGTCACCCCGCTCGGCCCGCGCTGCGGGACCAGCGGCGTGCTCAGCGGGAACGCGGTCACCAGGTTGAAGTTTTGCGTGATGTCGTTGAACGGGTACTGGGTCACCGCGGGAATCCTGGGGTCGGCCAGCCGGGAGACGGGGTCGACCACGATCCCACCCGGCGCGCCGACGTGAAAGGTCGGCTCGAGCCACGCCCGGAAGCCCGCGGGGGTCTGAGGATCCACCAGGATCAGGAGCTTGCCCCCCGACTGATAGTATTGCGCGAGGGCGTCTCGCCCCTGCGGAAGCAGGTCGCGGGTGGGCGACGGCACCACCACCGCGGCGGCGTCCTCCGGCACCCGGCCGGTCTGGACGAGGAGGAGGGGCCTCACGTCGAACCCCTTGCTCACCAGCGCTTGCTTCACCGTCCCCATGCCGTTGCGGGTGAAGTCGTCGAGCGGGATTTCCCCTTCTCCCTGGAGCACGTAGACGGTTTTCTTCGCCGTCTCCAAGAGGTGCAGGAGGCCGTTCGTGAGCTGCTCTTCGCTGTCGGAGTCCACAGTGTACGAGGCCTTCCCGCGGTTGAGGACAATCTGGCCGTAGGAGGCGACCTTGAACTTCTGCGCCTCCGCGGGGTTGCGGTCGGGGTCCACGATCCGGAACTGAAAGTTCTTCGAGTAGTACTGGTAGGTCCCGAGCACGCGCCGGTAGCGCTGGACCTGCGAGGTTTCGGGGCTGAAGCTCGGAAACGCCACGACCTCGATCGGCCCGGGCAGGGACCGCAGCACCTTGATCGTCTGCGGCGAGAGGGAATGCTCCCGGGTCGCCGTCAGATCCCAGCGCACATGATGTTCGGTCCCCAGGAAATTGAGCGCCACGAGCAGGGCGGCGACGAGCGCCGCCGACACGATCGCGTTGGTGGTCAGCAGGACATTGCGCCGCTGCATCGGCCTACCTCCACTTCCGGGCCTCGAGCGCCACGATCCCGAGGAAGAGGAAGAACCCCGCCAGGCTCAGGAAGTACAGGGCATCGGTGGTGTCGACGATGCCGCTCGCCAGGTTCGAAAAGTGGGCGGAAATGGAGAGGGCGGAGAGGATCTGCTGCCCGCCGGTCCCGGCCGCCTGCTGGGCGAAGCCCACCACGTAGAACAGCAGCAGCAGGGCGAACCCAATCGCGGCGGACACGATCTGGTTTTCGTTGAGGGTGGAGGCGAACAACCCGATGGCCAGAAAGGCCGCGCCGAGCAGCACCAACCCGATGTAGGTGGCACCCAGGAGACCCCAATCCAGCCGCCCGATCAGCGCCAGGCTGAGCGGCATGATCGCGCTGATCACCAGCAGGACGCCGAAGAGGAGGATGACGCCGAGATATTTCCCGAGGAGAATGGCGGAGTTGGTCACCGGCGAGGTGACCAGCAGCTCCATCGTTCGCGCCCGGTCCTCTTCGGATACCAGCCGCATGGTGAGGACCGGCACCAGCAGCATCAGCACAAAGGTCATGTCCTGATAGAGCGGGGTGAAGATGATCCGCGTCGGGTTGAAATCCGGCGGCGGCGTCCCTTGGAGCTGCAGGACCGAGAGCGTGTACCCTCCCACCAGCGCGTAGAAGAGGAACCCGTTGACCACAAAGAACATCGCCAGCGCCACATAGGCGATGGGCGAGCTGAACAGCTGCCGGAGCTCCTTGCGCGTAATGACCAGGGTCCCTCTCATGCGCGCGGCTCCTCCGCCGTCTCTTCGTGGGTCACCAGTCTCAGGAAGACATCTTCGAGGCTCATCGCGAGCGGCCGCAGCTCGAGCAGCCCGGCCCCCGCCTCCACGACGGTCCGGGCGATCTCCTCGCGGAGATCCGCCCCGAGCCCCGCCTCCACGACGACCTCCCCTGTCCCCTCTCCGGGCGTCACGTGCACCGCGCCCCGCAGCGCCGCGAGGCGCCCGGTCAGGCGGCCGTCGGGCCGGGCGACCCGGACCAGCGTCTTCTCCGACCTCCTGAGGCGCGCCGCCAGCTGCTCGTAGGTGTCCACCGCCACGACGCGGCCTTCATTGATGACGATCACGCGGTCGCACACCGCGGTGGCTTCCGGCAGGATGTGCGTGCTGAGGATGATCGTGTGGCTTCCCCGCAGGCCTTTGATGACGTTCCGGATCTCGACGATCTGGCGGGGATCCATCGCCGAGGTCGGCTCATCCAGGATCAACACCGGAGGATCGTGCACGATCGCCTGGGCCAGCCCGACCCGCTGCCGGTATCCGCGGGACAGGTTGCGGACCAGCCGGTCCGCCACGTCCGTAATCCCGCACAGCGTCATCGCCCGGTCGATCGCGTCCCCGATCTTCCGGCCTTCGACGCCTTTGAGCCGCGCGACAAAGCCCAGGTACTCGCGGGCGGTGAGATCATCGTACAGGGGAAGGGTCTCGGGGAGATAGCCGAGCCGCCGCTTGGCTTCCAGCGGCTGCTGCACCACGTCGAAATCGGCGACCGCCGCCCGGCCCGAGGTTGGGGCGAGGAACCCGGTCAAGATTCGCATGGTGGTGGTTTTCCCGGCGCCCCGCCCTCCTGCGAAATCCTTTGCATGCGTTCTCCGCTCCGCTTCGGCGGCTCCCCCGTGGCCGCCCTCGTCGCCGCCGCTCTCGCGGCCGCCCCCTCGCCGGCGCTGGCGGCGCGGCATGCCCCGCCGCATCTTGCGCTCTGGATGGAGCCCGGAGCCAATCTGCCCACGCTCAGCACCGTCGAAGGGGTCCAGCAGACCCTCGACCACGCCAAGGAGGCGGGCGTCGACGTCGTGATCCCGGAGGCCAAGAACGCCTGGGGGTACGTGACGTATCCCAGCGCGTTCGCCCCCGCGATCGGCGCATCGCCGATCCCCCACTCCGCGGCGCCGACCTACCCTGCGCCGGCGCAGTGGTATCCCCCCGGATACGACATGTTGGGGACGATCGTGCGGGAAGCCCACGCGCGGGGCATGCGCGTCGATGTCGCCGTCAACAGCTTCGCCGAAGGATTCTCTCCCTCGCAATCCGGGCCTGGATTTGAACATCCGGAGTGGCAGACCACCGCCTATCTGGGAACGCGGCCGGTGGTCGCGCCCGACGGCTCATCCTACGCGCTCGCCGGCGTGGATGTTCCCCGAACCGACAATGCGCTCGTCCTCTACACGCCCGAGTCGGGCCCGGCCACCCCGGCCTCACGGTGGGGCGTCGAGGCGGCGGTCGCCTGGGGGCAGGTGACCGAGGTGCGGGACCGCGCCGCCGGAGACTCCGACCCCGGCCCCACCCCGATCCCGCCCGGAGGGTACGTGCTCTCCGGCCACGGCGCGGCGGCCCGCTGGCTCGTGACGGCCCTCCCCGTGGGGGCGGCCGTCACGATCGGCCCGGCGGAGTCCCGGATGGTCCCCTCCTCCGCGCACAGCATCTTCGCCTTCGTCAACCCCGCCGATCCGGCCGTCTACGGGTACGAGCTCGCCGTCATCTACGAGGTGCTCACCCGGTATGATGTCGACGGGATCGTCCTCGACCGGACGCGCTACCAGGACGCGAGCGAGGATTTCTCCGCGCTGAGCCGTTTTCGGTTCGAAGCGTTCATTGGACACGCGGTGGACCACTGGCCACAGGACATCTACTCGTACGCAGCGAGCGGGTACTGGGTGAAGCGCGTCCCCGGCCCCCTCTACCGATCCTGGATCGGCTTCCGCGCGCATACGATCATGGCGTACGTCCGGGCGGCGGCGCATCTGGTCCACACGCTCCGGCCCAAGGTAGCGGTCGCCGCGTACGTCGGAGCCTGGTATCCGGTCTACTTCGAGGAGGGAGTCAACTGGGGGAGCCCCGAGGTCTGGCCGCCGTATCCCTGGATCGGGCCGGAGTGGGTTCAGGCCGGCCTCGCGCCGCTTCTCGACTACCTGATGATCGGCCTCTACTACCCGCCGCTGACGGTTCGGGAGGCCCGGGCCCAGCACAACGACCCGGAGATCAGCATCCAAGGCGGGGCGCAGCTCGCCGCGTCCGTGGTGCACGGCGCGACGCCGATCGTCGGCGCTCTCCTCGTCCCGTTGTACGCCGGCGAGCCGGACCGGCTCGCCAAGGCGGTGCGGCTGTCGCAGACCTTGACCCGGGGGGCGATGCTCTTCGACCTCATTTACCTCGGCGAAGAGGACCTGTGGCGTGCGATCCCCGGGTCATAGCCGCCGGCCGCCCGCGACGCCCGCCGCGGGAGACACCCGTGGAGACCACGTGGGGGAATGAGGAAGGGCCCCTCGAATCCGAGGAGCCCTTCCGTCTGTCCCGCATTCTATAGAGAGTCTTCTTGAGCGCTTTCTGAGGACCTGCGAGCGGAGAAAGCGCCGGACTGCCCTCCAGCCGCACCGTCGTCATCCAGCTGAGCCGCAGCGTGGGCGACGGCCGGAGTGCGCAAGAGCGCTACCCGGTCATCACCTCGCTCTGCGGATACTGGTGGCAGGTCGTACGGTACGGCGTGGAGCGTCTACTATGATCCATCCGCATCACCTCCTTTTTCGACTATCACAATCATCGCGCCCAGGGCCGCCGGCGTCAAGAGCAGGTGGCGCGGCGGCGCGTGGGGCAACCCTTCACTTTCTCTTGGAGTGCGTCCGCAGCCACGCCGCGATGTTGTCGCGGGTGGACCCGCCGCGGGCGACGTTCGTGATGAACTCGACGGACTCGTGCGCCGGGGTGAGGGTCAGCCGGTAACCGGCGCCTTCGATGAAGAGCCGGGCCGCTTCCAGCGCCGTCCGCTTGTTCCCATCGTGAAACACCTGATCTCGGGTCAACCGATCGAGATAGAATGCCGCCATCTCCCAGAGGGAGGGCTGCGGCCGCAGCGCGATCCGCGTCTGCACAAAGTTGACCAGCGATTCCAGGCTCGGCGGATAGACCACGTTCTGCTCGCCCGCGAGGTAGAGGCCGCCGGTGGCCCGGATCATTCGCTGATTCACCGTCTTCAACTGCTCGACCGTCAGGTATCTCACCGTTTCGCCAAAGCCTCCCAGACCGTTCGGTAATCCCGAAGGCTTCGTTCGAGGCTGCTCGTGAACATGCGTTCGTCCATAGACTCAGGCGCCTTGAGAGGGCGTTTCCCACGGTGGGCCCCCGTCGAGCGGGATCCCACGACTCTGACCCTTGCTGCGGGCCGATTTCGGGCGACAATTCGCCGCCTGACGCCGGATTTCAGCCCGGCACGGCGGGATCTGGGCTTGCGCGACGATCCAGACGGCCGCGCATGCGCTCTTGCGAACCTACGCGACATCCATCTACCCCCTCATTTTAATCTAGCATGGCCATAAGGTCGGCGCAATCCCCAGGTTTAGGAATGGTCGGAAGGGTTTGGCGGCCCAAAGGAGATATACGAGAAATATTGATCCGAGGTTTTGCGGGCGAAATAGAGCGGATTAGCGAGATCAGCTACCCTACTTGGCGTCTATCAGAGATTTACAGAGATAATCGCGAAATTCAGTGCAATATCGTCCTAAATATGCCTAAAATATCCATTCAAGAGAGTTAAGAGGACACCGGGGAAGGTCTTCCCGGTGTCCTCGGACGGATCGTCAGGTGTGATGTTGTGGTGTCAGAGATTAGCCAACGACGCGGACATTCTGAGCCTGTGGACCCTTTTGCCCCTGGGTGATCTCAAACTCGACGATTTGACCTTCCTCGAGATTGCGGAACCCTTCCCCCGCAATCCCGGTGTAGTGCACGAAGACGTCTTTCCCTTCCTCCGGAGTTATGAACCCATACCCTTTCTCCCGGTTAAACCACTTCACGGTACCTTTTGGCATACGCTCTTCCTTCCTCCCCCAGGGGCCAGTTGCCCTGAATTCAGTACCCATCTATACAACGGGATCTCCTTGAATCCTGCCTCCCCGCCCACGGCGTGAAGCGGTCAGCCATTGATTGCCGGCGCAGGCGCCGCCGCGCCGGCAATGGCGGGGAGCGGCACCGGCCGCACGGGGGCGCGGACATTCGGCAGCGGCAGCCGGCCCATGGGGACATTCAGAGTCCCGCTCAGCCACCGCATGACCGCGGCCCCGCACCGGCGCCACTGGCAGGTGCCCATCCCGCATCGCGTCCGGCGCTTCAGCTCGTCGGCGCTTCGCGCGCCGTCATCGACGGCGGCCTGGAGGATCCCGACGCTCACGCCCTCGCACGGGCAGAAGATGGTCTCAGGCGGCCCCTCCCAGCGTTCCACCACATCATCGGGCATCGCGCCGATCACCATCGCCTCCCGCGCCACCGCGGTCAGCGGCACCGACGCCGCGCGCAGCTGCCGCCGGGCCTCTTCCTGTCTCGTGTCGGCCTCGGGGAGGAGGCCAAGCGCGCCGAGGGCGGATCGCACCGCCAGCCGGCCCGACTCCGCCGCTGCCCGCGGCGTATCCACGCCGCCGGCGTCGCCCGCGATGTAGAGGCCCGCGGTCGGTCCGTGCAGCGCCAGCGTGCGGTCGTAGCGCGGCACGAACCCACCGAGGCGCGGCTGGTAGACGCACGGGGCGCCCGCCAGCCGGGCGAGCTCCACGAGCGGCACCCTCGGCGATTCTACGCAGAGCATGCGGCACTCGTGCTCGGTCCCGTCCGCGAGGAGGACGCGCTCGACGCTCCCGTCGCCGCGCGCGGAAGCGACGGCGCCGGGGATCACGGGAACCTTCTCGGGGAGATTCTTGGGGCGCTCCGCGCTGATCAGCGTGACTCCCGTCCCCCGCTCCGCAAGGCGGGCGGCCAGTGTTCCCGCTTCCGGCCCACCGGCGACGACGGCGGGCCCGCCCGCCTGACCGATCCCCCCGGCGCGGACCAGTTCCCACCCCGCCTCCACCGTCATGACCCCCTCCAGCGTCCAGCCGGGGAACGGCACGAGGCGCTCGAGCGCGCCCGTCGCCAGGATGACGGCATCGGCGGTCACGAGGCGGGTCCGGCCGCCGTGCAGCGCCGCGAGCGTGCGGCCAAAGATGCCCCACACCAGGCTGCCGCGCCACACGTCAGCCGATCGCAAATCGCGCATCAACCCCTCGGCCAGCCCGCGGGCGCCCGGGACGATGACTGCGCGCCCGCCCAGCGCCGATCGCTCTTCCACGAGCAGCACACGGGCGCCGGCGGCGTGGGCTTCCCCGGCGGCGGCGAGCCCGGCCGGCCCTCCGCCCACGACCGCGATCTGCACCCGCGCGTCGGTCACGCGGAGGCCGCCCGGCGCAGCGCGGCGACGACCGACTCAGGAACGATCGGCAGCTCCTCCACGCGGGCGCCGCTCGCGTCCATGATCGCGTTAGCGATGGCGGCGGCCACCGGCACCACCGGCGGCTCGCCAACACCCTTCGCGCCGTAGGGACCCCGCTCCGACGGCACCTCCACCAGAGTGATGCGGATCGGCGGCACGTCCGTGGCACGGGGCAGGGCGTAATCGAGGAAGGTTCCGGTCGCCACCGACCCCTGCTCGTCGTAGAGCATCCGCTCGAGCAGCGCCCACCCCACCCCCTGGGCTACCCCCCCGTGGATCTGTCCCCGCACCGCCGCGGGATTGATCGCCCGCCCGACATCCTGCGCCACCGCATAGTCCACGACCCGCACCCGGCCGGAATCGGCGTCCAACTGGATCCGGGCCACGTGCGCGCCGAACGCGGGTGCCCGCTGGACGATGGCCTCGGAGGCCACCCCGAAGATCGGAGGGTTCCCCGCCCCGAATCCGGAGGTGAGCTTCACGAGATCGGCGACCGCGATCGTGCGGGCCGGCACCCCGCGCACCCCCACCACCCCGCCGGTGATCTCCAGGTCCGCCTCTGACGCCTCCAACCGCCGGGCGGCCAGGGCGAGGAGCTGGCGCCGCGCGTCCTCTGCGGCTTTGACCACCGCCGAGCCAACGGAGTAGATGATCTTGCTGCCGCCGGACATCCCGGCATAGGGCGCGCTGTCGCTATCCGCCCCGACCAATCGGACCCGCGACACCGGCAGGCCGAGCATCTCGGCGGCGATCTGCGCCAGTCCGGTGGCGGTCCCGCTGATATCGACGGACCCGACGATCACCTGCGCCCCCCCGTCGGTGTTGAGCCGGATGCAGGCGCTCGCCGGCTCGAGCCCGCCGAGCCACCCGCCGGCCGCCACACCAATCCCCCGCCCATTGCGCTCCCGGTTGCGCCAGAGGGGATCCTCCTGGACCGCCTGCAGTGCCTCCCGCAGCCCGATCCGCGGCCAGGGCTCGCCGTTCGGCATCGGGTCACCGCCCTGGGACGCGTTCCGCAGGCGGAACTCGATCGGGTCGAGTCCGAGCCCGCGCGCCAGGTCGTCGAGCACGGACTCCAGCGCGAATGCCGCCTGCGGTGCTCCGGGCGCCCGGTAGGCGCCGATCGGCGCCTTGTGCGTCAGGATCTCCCGCCCCTGGATGTCGAGGTGGGGCGCCTGGTAGTTGCCGCCGAGCATGAGCGCCGCGATGTTCAACGGCGCCCCGGGGAGCGCCCCCGCGTCGAACAGCAGCTGCGCCTGAATGGCCACGAGCGTCCCGTCGCGGCGCGCCCCCAGCCTGACCTCCAGCGTCGACTGGGGCGCCGGCGTGGCCGTGCGGAATTCATCGGAGCGGGTCAGCACGACCCGAACCGGCCGCCCGAGGAGCATCGCCAGGGCGCCGGCCAGGGGCTCCAGGAGCAGGATCTTGGCCCCGAACCCTCCACCGACCGCCATGGGAACAATCCGGACCGACGACTCCGGGAGCCCGAGGACCTGCGCGACGTTCTCCCGCGAATAGAACAGCCCCTGGGTGGCGGTCCAGACGGTCAACCGCCGTGACGACGGATCGAAGGCGGCGGTCGTCGCGTGGGGCTCGATGTACGCCTGATGCACGACCGACGTGCGAAACGTCCGCCCGACCACGAGCGCGGACTCGCGCAGCCCGCGTTCGATATCGCCGCGCACGAACCGGACCCGGCTCGCGACATTGCTGGGCCGTTGATCGTTCGACTCTTCCTCGACCTTGACCGCGGCGTGAAGGCTCGCTTCCGCGCTCTTCCCCGCGAGCCCGGGCTGCACCAGCGGAGCGCCCGGATCGGCCGCGGCGACCGGATCCACCAGCGCCGGAAGCGGATCGAACTCCGCTCCCGAGGCGAGCCGCTCCAGCCCGTCCGCGGCGGCCTCTTCGGTCTCCGCCACGACCACCGCCACCGGATCGCCGGCGAATCGCACCTCTCCGCGGGCCAGCAGGCATCGGCCCCGCACGTTCGGCACCGCGTCCCCGAACGGAAGGTCGTCCGCCGTGAGCACGGCGACCACCCCGGGGACCGCGCGGGCGGCCGCCACGGGGATCCTCCGAATCCGGGCGTGCGCGTACGGACTCAGGAAGAGGCGGGCGTGGAGGAGCCCGCGCATCTCCTGATCCGCGACGAACTGCGTGCGGCCGGTGACTTTCTCCTCACCATCGACCCGAGGAACCGACTGTCCAACCACAGAGAATGCCATGCCGACGCTCCTCACCCTGACGTGTGTGCGGGGACACCTGACTCTTTCCAGACGTGCGGGAAACCCTCCTCCTGCTCACGCGCGCCGTCAAGGGTTCCCGAGAACCCACAGCGAAGGCAGTGCGTAATTGGGCATATAACACGAGAGGGAGTCGATGGCGGCGCGGGCACACCGACCCGCCGCGCGGATCGACGCCGTCTCGTGCCTACGGCGCGAACCTAACCGTCCGCGGGGTCCCACCGACCGTGCCATGACGCGTTTCCATGTCGTACGGGTTCTAGAGTCCGGCCACCCGCGTCCCCCGCGGGAGCCCCGCTCGGCGGGGCTCAGCGGGGCGCTCGGGGGCAGGGCGCAGAAATACGGTCTCGAGGCGCTCACCGTCTTGGGCCTCTTCCTGCTCGGCCTGCTCGGCGGGATGCTGACGCGCGGGTGGTTTCCGGAACCGCAGGAGACCCCGCCGCCGCCCCCACCCCCACCCCCACCCGTCGCGGCCCCGGCGCCGTCCCCGCCGCCGGTTGAACACGGGGACGACCGGTTCCTCGTCGTCGGGCTCACGCAGGATCTGCACCGAACCGACTCCATCATGGTCGTGCAGTGGGATACGTTCCACCACCAGGCCCGCATTCTCGGCATCCCGCGCGATACCGGAGTGGTCATCCCAGGGATCGGGTACACGAAGCTCGTGCACGCGTACGCGACGGGCGGGGTGGGACGGACACGCGCCGCCGTGGCGAGGCTGCTCAACGTGCCGGTCGCCCATTACTTCATCTTCAGCATCCCCGCGATGCGCCACCTGGTCGATCTGGTCGGCGGGGTGCCGGTCACCGTGGAGAAACGGATGCTCTACCACGACATCGAGCAGGGGCTGTTCATCGACCTCCAACCCGGGAGCCAGGTGATGGACGGCGAGCGCGCGGAGCAGTATCTCCGGTTCAGAAACGATCCCGACGGCGACATCGGCCGCATCCGGCGCCAGCAGCTGTTCCTGCGCGCGGCGCTGCAGACGGTTCACCGCCCGGGGGTCTGGATCCGCCTCCCCCAGATCGTCGGCACCGCCCGGGCCGAACTCGGCACCGATCTCACGAGCGAGCAGTTGCTGGGGTGGGTTCACGAGATCGACCATCTCGCTCCGGACGCCGTCGCGGCCCAGACCATCGATGGACACCCCGCGACGCAGGACGATGCGCTCATGAAGATGCCGCTGAGCTTCTGGATTGTCGACGGCGACGACCTGCGCGCCAAGGTCCGCTGGCTCCTCACCGGGGCGCTGCCGCCCCTGCCGAAGGCCGTCGCTCCCTAATACAGGCCGCCGTTGACGTCCAGGATGGCCCCGTGCATGTGCCGGGCGCCGGGCCCGGCCACGAAGACCACGACGTCCGCGATGTCCTCGGGCTGGGCGATTCTTCCGATCGGGGTCCTGCGCTGCATCTCGGTCCGCTGCTCCGGCGTCGTCACCCGCCACAGCAACGGCGTCTCCACGGGACCCGGGCAGACGCAGTTGACGCGGATTCCCGTCCCCGCCAGTTCGGCCGCCAGGTGCCGGGTCAGGCCGATCAGCCCATACTTCGAGCAGGTGTAGTGCGCGCCGTTCGTGAGACTGGTGCGCCGGCCGGCGATCGATGAGACGAGCACGATCGATCCCTGACGCCGCGGCAGCATATGGGGGAGCGCCGCCTGCAGGCAGAGGAACGCCCCCTTCAGGTTGACGCCCAGCACCCGGTCCCAATTGTCATCTGTGATCTCGAGAATCGGGTCGGGGAATCCGATCCCGGCGTTCGCCACCAGGATATCCACTCCGCCGCACCGCTCAACCGCTTCGGCGATCATCGCCCCGACCTGCGCGCGATCCGCCACGTCGGCCGCGAGCGGGACACACCGGCCGCCCCGAGAGGCGATCGCCGCCGCGGTGTCGAGCGGCGGGGCCAGGTCGACCGCCGCCACCTGAGTCCCGCCGGCCGCGAACTTCTCCGCGATCGCGCGTCCGATCCCGACGGCGGCGCCGGTGATCACCGCGGTTGTCTCCCTCGCGTCGCTCACGCGCGCCCCTGCCGCACGCCGCCCGGTCGTGAGGAGCCGGGACGCGCCCGAACCACCGAAGCCCTCAGCGCCTCTTGACGGTGGCCTCTTCCCCGGTCACTCCTGGGGCGTGCCCGCCGGCGCGTTGGGGTCTCGCTCCCCGGTCCGCGCCCAGTCGTCGGGCGCCGCCGCCGGCGCCGGTTCGGCCGGATCGGAAGTGGCTCGCCGCGCGAGCTTGCGGGCCATCTTGGCCTCCCGCTTCGCCTTGCGCTTGAGTTCCTTCGCGCGTTTGACGCTGGAGTAGTTTGGGCGGGCCATCGCACGCTCCTCTCAGACGTACCCTTCCCTCATCGTCACGTCGATCGGCCTTACCGTTGTGGCACTCGTCGCTTCGGTCGGTGTTATGTGTGATCACAGTATAGCACGCGGTGATCGCGGGAAGCCGCATTCGACAGCACCGCGAAAGAGTGCTACACTATGCTCACGTGCGAATGCGAGGCCCGAGCGGCCCAGATCTGGAATGGCGAGAGCGGACTCAAAAGATCCGGGCCGCCGCCCGCAAGGGGAAAAATTCAACCGAAATCGCCGAGATGGTCGCCCTCCCCGTCGCGACGGTGGAGCGAGCGCTTGCCCACGCGGAACACCCCCGCCTCTCCGATCCCGTAGACCTCCTTCAAACCCGCCGCGAAGGACCTGGGAAAGCCCCGGCGGACGTCCAGCTGTACTGGCTCGGATTCCTCACCGCGGCGGGACACATCTGCGGGCACGGATCGCTGCTGACGCTCGTCGTGACGCTCGGCGAGGAGGGGCGGGACTGCGTCGCGACCCTCATGGCCGATCTCGCCACGGAGCACATCCGGTACGAGTTCTGTCACAGCAGCATCGTCGGGTGGCAGGTCTACCTGCGCGACCAGGGCCTGTGTGAAGCCCTGCTCCCCTGGGGCATTCCGTCGGATTTCCACGGGGATGACCCGGCCCTGCTCGATGATCTGCCGAAGGAGTTCGTCGCGCCGTTCATTCGTGGATACACGGACGCGGCCTTGATGTCCCGCCGATCCGGAGGCGGTTCGCGGAACGGCCACTTCGCGCTCCAGGGCACTCCCGCCGTCCTGGCGGGAATCAATGCGATGCTCAAGCGGTGCTGGGCGGTATCGAGCGGTGTGGTCAGTCAACGGCAGGACCGGACTGAACTCCGCGTCTCGGATTCCGGGGCCTGCCACACCATCTACAGCCACCTGGACACGGTCGCGTCCCGGTTTCAGGCGGAGCGTGCAAAGGTGGCGCCGAGGAAGTAAACGCTACTTCGAGATCTGCTGCTTCACCACCCGCTCGGCGTCATCGTTCGAAATCCATCTGCCGGTCTGCTGGAACGTGAGATAGCGCAGAAACCCGGACAGCGACATCCCGTTCGTGTCGTCCGAATAGGGCTTCAGACCCTTGATGCTCGGCCACTGCCCGGATGCGGGCTGCGCCGTCGTCTGGGCGGGCGCGGGCGACGGCGCGTTTTGAGCCGGCGCGGGACCCGCAAACACCGCGACAACCAGGGCTGCGACGATCATCGGGAGCAGCAATCTTCCCATGGCGATCCCCCCTGACCTCCCCGACCCGGGCCCGAGCTCCACCAACCTACGCATGCGGTTTGTCCCACTCCGGTATGGAGTCCCCGAAGGGGGCAACCGAGACACGTCCACGAGGTACCCGTCCACGAGGGTATACGACAAACGCCGCGGCGTCTCCTATGCCCCCCGCCGGGCGGCGGCCGGGAATCCGAGCACGGCGGCCGCGAGGGAGTCCGAGCGGAGACCCATGAACGCGTCGACAATCGTGGGATCGAACTGGGTCCCCGCGCAGCGCTGCAGCTCCGCCACCGCCTCCTCGACCGACCAGGCCTCCTTGTAGGGTCGTTCATGCGTCAGCGCGTCAAAGGCGTCCGCCACCGCGACGATCCGTCCCGCGAGGGGGGTGGTCGCGTCTCTGAGCCCGTGCGGGTACCCCGTGCCGTCCCAGCGCTCGTGGTGGGTGAGGGCGATCTCCTCGGCCATCTTCAGGAGCGCAAACCGTCCCCCCGAGAGGATCTTCCCCCCGATCGTCGTGTGGGTCTTGAGCACCTCAAACTCTTCCGCCGTGAGGCGGCCCGGCTTCAAGAGGATCTGGTCCGGGATGGCGATTTTCCCCACATCGTGGAGGGGAGCGGCCCGCCGGATGAGCATCACCTGATCCTGGGCCAGCCTCATCGCCCGGGCCAGGAACGCCGAGACCTGGCCCACCCGCTTCGTGTGCTCCCCGGTGTCGTCGTCCCGGTATTCGGCGGCGAGCGCCATCCGTTCCAGCATCTCGATGTGGGCGTCTTCCAGGTCCCGGTGGGCCGCCTGCAGTTCCTCGTTGGCCTGTTGCAGGTCGTGCGTGCGCTCCTGCACCTTCACCTCCAGGATCTGATTCTGGTTCGCGAGCTCGAGGTGGAGGAGCCGGGTCTGGAGCAGGTTGTTGCTCCGGAGGAGGACCTCGGTCGTATCGAAGGGCTTGCTCAGGAAGTCTTTGGCCCCGCCGGCCAGGGCGCGCTGCTTCGCCTCCGGGGTAACGTCGGCCGTGAGCACCAGGATCGGGAGGAACGAATCGGCCGGGAGCGTCTGCTTGAGATCCTCCATCACCATGAACCCGTCCCGCTCCGGCATGTGGAGGTCGAGCAGGATCAGGTCGGGCTGGAACTCGGTGATCAGGGCTTCCACCTCGCGCGGGTTGGTCGTGCTCTTGAAGTTGGTGTTGCCGGCCACCCACCTCAGCGTGCCCTCGAGGAAATGCACGTTGACTTCCTGGTCGTCGACGATCAGGATCCGGGCGGTCTTGATGGGGTCGACCTGCATCATCGGGTTCCCTTTGCTCGACTCCTCGCTTCGATTGGCGTCCATCATCTGGCTCCCACCCGCGTAAGAAATTCCTTAACGATCTCCGGCAGAAGAGTGGTGTTGATCGGCTTGGGGATGTACCCGTCGCAGCCGGCATCCAGGGCCCGCTCCTCATCGCCCTTCATGGCGTACGCGGTGAGCGCCACCACGATGGCGTCGCGGGTCGCGGGATCGGATTTGAGCCGCCGGGTCAGCTCGAGCCCGTCCATGCCGGGCAGTTGGATGTCCATGAGGATGAGGCGTGGACGGAACGTCTGCAGCATCGCCATAGCCTCTTCGGCGTCCGCGGCCGTGCGGACATCGTACCCTTCGGTCGCCAGCAGGACCCGGACGAGCTTGAGGTTCACAGGGTTGTCGTCAACGATCAGGATGGGCGCACCGGCCACCGGCCTCCCTGCCTCCGGCGGCACGCGCCCGGGGTCGGACCCGCCGTCGGGGTTTCCGCCGACTCGGCGCCGGCGCGCGCGGGCGGTGCGGCCCGTCACCGGGACACCGCCAGGCAGGCCTGCAATTCTTTCAGGAGCGGCTTGACGCCGTCGCGTCCTTTCACGACGATCGCCTGCGCGGCCGCCTTGAGCCTGGACTTGTCCTGCGCCGTCAAGTCCGCCCCCGTCCAGACGATCACGGGGGTGCGGCTTCCGTTGTCGGTGCGCCGGAACCGGTCCAGAAACTCGAGGCCGTTCATTCCCGGCATCCGGAGATCCAGCACCACCGCCCTGAGACGCTCCTTCGCCGCCGCCGCCAGGCCACTCTCGCCGTCCGGCATGCACACCGGCCGGTATCCGATTTCCGCGAGGGCCGCCTCCATGATCTTCAGCGCTCCGAGGTCGTCGTCCACGACGAGGACGGCCCCGTCCCCGTCCCCGTCCCCATCCGGGCGGACGCCGATCCGCTGCAGAGCGGCCAGCAGCTCCTCGGACCGAACGGGCTTGACCAGGGCGCCGTCGGCCCGCTGGTCCGCCAGCACTCCCTGGTCGGCCACCATCGTCACGACGATCACCGCCACGTTTTTGTTTCGCTCTTCGGCGCGGATCGCCTTGAGCACGTCCCACCCCTTCATGTCGGGGAGCAGCAGGTCGAGCGTGATCGCGCTGAAGGTCTTCTCGCGGCACCGGGCCACCGCCTCGGCGCCGGTCGCGGCCGCCTCGACGGCGTATCCCGCTTTGCCGAGCGTCTTCATGAGCCAGGCCCGCTCCCTCTGATCATCATCGATGATCAGGACCGCCGGGCCGTTCGCCACCGGCGATGCGGCGGCGCGCCCATCCGGCCGCGCGGCCGATCTCGCCGGGCTTTCCCGTTCCGCCCAGAACACCCGCGGCAGGACGGCAAAGAAGATACTGCCGGTGCCCGGGGCGCTGCGCACGCCCACCTGGCCGCCCTGGGCCTCCACGATCCGCTTGGTCAGCGCCAGGCCCAGCCCCGTGCCCTGATATTTCTTGGCCGCGCCGGCGTCGAGCTGCTGGAACTCGACGAAGAGCCGGCCCAGGTCTTCCGGCCGGATGCCGATGCCCGTGTCCTCGACCTCGATGCGATAGGTGTCGGCCTCCTCCGGGCCCACCCGGACCGTCACCTGCCCCCCGTCCGGCGTGAACTTGAGCGCGTTCGAGAGGTAGTTGTAGAGCAGCTGCTTGAGCTTCGCGGGGTCGGCCGTCACGCCGTTCAGCCCCGGATCGATCTGCGTCTTGACCTGGATGCGCTTGGTGGCCGCCATGGTGCGGAGGCCGTCCCGCACCTCGCCGACGAGCTTCGCGAGATCCACCGCCTCCGGGTGGAACTCCATCCGGCCCGCCTCCACCCGCGCCAGATCCAACACGTCGTTGATGAGCTGGAGCAGGTGCCGGGAACTCGTGAGAATGTCGCCGAGGTACTCCTTGTGCGGGTCGGCGACCGGCCCCACCTTGCCGCCGTGCATCAACTCGGCGAAGCCGATGATCCCGTTGAGCGGCGTCCGGAGCTCGTGGGACATGTTCGCCAGGAACTCGCTCTTCAGCCGGTTGGCCTCCTGGACCCGATGGTACTGCTCGACGAGCTCTTCGTTCTTCCGGCGCAGCTCCTCCTCCAGGGCCTTCTGGGCCGTGATGTCCTTGGAGACCAGGAGGTAGCCGACCGGATCGCCGGACACGCCCCGGCGCAGCGTGATGGCCACCTGCGCGGTGAACTGCTCGCCGCTTTTGCGCATCCGCTGAAACTCGCCTTCGAACTTCCCGGTCTCGAGCGCCTGGGCCAGCGCCGCCTCGACCTTGCCGGACTCGACGTCTTCCTTGGTGTGGAGGATGCGGGAGTTTTGTTTCCCAATCATCTCCTCGGCGGCATAGCCGTAGTTCCGCCGCGCGCCTTCGTTCCAGGCCAGGACATTGCCCTCGCGGTCCATGGCGATGATCGAGTACTCGGTGGAGGACTCCAAGATGTTGTTCAAGAACGCCGTCGTTTCGCTCCGCTCCTGATACTGCTGGGTGATCTGCTCCTCCAGCCGCTTCTGCTCGGTGATGTCGCGGGCCGCGGCGAACACGCCGCGCAGCCGGCCGTCCGCGCCCTTGAACGTGGTGGCGTTGTAGGACACCACCGTCTCCTCGCCGTCCTTGGCCCGGATCGTCAGTTCGTAGTTGGTCACCTGGTCTTCCGCCAGCACCCGCCGGATGCCGTCCTCCGCCCGCTGCGGGTCGGTGAAGTAGTCCTTGAAGGGCGTCCCGATCAGCTCTTCCCGCGCCCGGCCCGTGATCTCGCACATCCGCCGGTTCACGTCCGTGATCAGCCCCAGG